>Ga0194118_10007844_pt1 | contig 10163 bp, 9 predicted proteins | sample TA2MahsurfametaG_2_FD_148662 | JGI IMG/M metagenome (GOLD analysis project Ga0194118, IMG submission 148662) | Freshwater microbial communities from Lake Tanganyika, Tanzania - TA2015013 Mahale N5 surface | ecosystem: Environmental > Aquatic > Freshwater > Lake | place: Tanzania: Lake Tanganyika... | reverse complement strand
CGATCATTGTTTTTTTTTTGTAAATTTTCATAACTCTCAAAACCAGTCTTTAAATTGTAATTTTCATGATCAAGTGATAACTGAATTTTATTATTCAAGATATCTTGATTTTTTGGTTTAATAGATTTTGCTGGGTCTGAAGCTTGTTGAATATTTTGATCAAAAATTTTTAAATAAGTGTCGTTTGAAACTTTTTCAAATGAAATCAAAAGATTACTTGAATTAAAATTCTTTAAATCTAGGTTTTTATCAAATTTTGTAAAAAGATGAGTTATACTGTTGTCAGTTTTAGAAGTAGGTGATTTATAATCATTTACAAAAGCAAAATCAGCAATGAAATTTGAATATTTATTAACTTGTCGATATTCATTTTGAAACATTTGATATTTGTTGTCAAAAAAAGTTGGTATAAAAGTATAATCTTTATTATCAGAAATTATTTTATAGTAAGGTATTGTTAAAGATGTTCCTAGAACATTTGAATTATTTAACTCAGGTTTTAAAAGACCCGATTGTCTTTTTACAGTAGGATCTGGATGAAAAAATTTTGGTAAAAATAAAACAGGCACATCATAAATTTTTAAAAAAGCATTTTTATAAATTAATTGTTTTTTATCTCTATCGTGAATGATCTTCTCAGAGTGAATTGACCAAGGCGGACAACCTTCGCTTTTTTTACAACTGGTAAAAACGCCTTTATTTATTTGAGTTTTATTATTTTTGCTTTCCGCAGATACACCTAATAATCTTGGATCGTTTTTAGATTCACCAAAAACATCTTTGTGAAGATTAATTTCGATATTTTGTGCTAAAAAATTTATCTCTTTAAGATTAATCATACCACTTTTAAAAAAAAACTTATCACTTTTTGGTAAATTATAATTTGTAATAACAATAATTTCTTCACCTTTAAGTTCTTCTGTGTCAATCAAATAACTAAATTTTTCTAAAGAATAGAAATTTGATTTATTGTCTTTAATAGTTGTTTTTTTTTCTGATATGAAATTTTTTTCGTTTATTAAAAGCACCAAATCTTCGGAATTAATATTATATTTGGATTGAACATCTATGGTTACATAACCAGATGTAAAAACTTTTTCTTGATTTTTCAAATAAGTAATATCGTCACTATAAATTATATAGTTTTGCAAAAGATTTTCTAACCTCACATTCCCTTTAGCATTAAAAATATTAAGTTCTTTATTATATTCAAATTCATCTGCTTCTATGCTAAGTGAATTATCAGTTACAATTTTTCCTCTTTTTGTCCCTCTGAATTTGTTGCCATTTTCTAAAATCTCAATTTCAGTAATATTAAAATTAAATTCGTCAACGCTATTAGATATATTTGGAATAACCAAAATTATTAAAATTGTAATTAATATTTTGAATATTTTATTTTTCATTAATACTTTTTAGTGAAAGCCCACTTATAAAAGTTAAAATTAACATAGGCAAAGAAACTGACAACAATAAAGGAAGTTTTTCTGTACTGCCCAATGTATAAAAGAAATTATTTATGTAATAAATAATGACAGAAAAAAAAATTCCCAAAGTAATTTTAAATGTCGAACTATCTATTTTTTTAATTCTAAACATAGTTGTTGCAGAAAATATAGTCATAAGCAATAAATATAAAGGTAATAAAATTAGTTTATAAATTTGAAGATCAACATCTGTCACCGAGTAATTTAAATTTTTATAATTATTTCGTAATTCGAAAAGACCTGAAATATTTAAAGAAGATAAGTTTGAATATAAACTTTGAATTTTTTTATAATTAAAATTTGTTTGAAGTTTTAAAATTTTTTCAAATGAGGAATCATTTTTTTTAAAAATTTTAGCATCATATATCAACCACTCTTTATCTGAAATTTCGATTTTATCACTTTGAATATTTCTAATTACATCATAATTATCATTAAATTCTGTAATAAAATTTTTAATTAGATAAGTTTGATTAATTTTATTTGAGTTAATTAATAATATCTTGTTGTCAATCTTGTCTTTGATCCATAGCCCATTCTTGGTAATTACAGCAAGATATTTATTATCTGATGTGTATTGTGATTTTAATTCTAAGTAAAAACTTTTTAAATTCGAAGCGAAATTATAAAATAAAAATGCAATTAATATGCTAGTAACAATAGAAACCATACTTAAAATTGTTATGATTTTTGAATTTTTTAGTCCAGAATATTTAAATATTTCAAGTTCGTTGTTATTAAAAAGAGTTATAAAAAATAATTGAGTAGCGACAAAAAAAATAATAGGAAATATTTCCATTATTGTTGCTGGGGAATTTAATAGAGATAGTAATAAAATTAAGTTTGTATCAATTTTAGTTTCTCTAAAAAATTCAAGTTCAGACATTAGACTTATAATAAATATCAAACTAATAATTATTAAAAAAACATAAAAAAAAGATTTTATAAAAGTATAAGTAAGAAATTTAATATAGGTTTTCATATCTTGTTTTTAAATAAATTTCTGAAGTTTAAAAAAAAAATTGAATAAAATATAATTAATAAAAATAAGGGGATTATCAAAATTTGAATATTTTTTATTATGTTCACTGATATTAATTTTGTTGTGGTTTCTGAAAAAATTACAATAGATAATCCAATTAAAAAAGTTAAAATTTTAATTTTAAAATAATTTGAATTTACTTTTGAAGAAATAATTAAAATGAAAGGAACAATTGATAAAATTGGAATATAAAGAGGCATGATTAATCTTTTGTAAAATTCTATCAATAAATTTACTTTATTCGATTCAGAGCAATTTTCTTGATTAAAATTTTCTGCTTTTTTTTTAAAAAAATTTAATTCATAAATTTTATTTAGACACATCAAAAGATTTTTGGTTAATATTTCCTGATTTTTTGTGTAAGTAGTTGCATTTATGTCGTGATTTTTTAAGATTAAATCAGATTTTGAAAAACTAAAATTTGTAATTTGATTATTGTTTGTAGAAATTGTTTCTCCATCAAACAAAACTAAAATAGGAATATTGTTAATTATTTTGAAAATTCCTTTTTTAGCATAAGTAATTTGAAATTCATTGTCATTATCTTTTTTAATATATAAGTTATGTAAATCTCCATTAGGATCTTGATTTTCGCTGTATAGAGTTAAACCTTTTAATGTATCATTAAATTTTTTTGATTTAATAAAGCTTTCAAAATAATTTATGTTTGAATTTTTTAATAATAATCTACCTTTATTTAAAGAATACGGGACAATATATGTACTAAGAAAAATTTGAATTAAAAATAATAATAATGAAATTTTAAAAAAAAAATTGATTACATTTATTTTTTTTACGCCATGATACCAAAAAATTGATAATTCATTTTTCTCCTCATTTCTTACTAAAATATAAAATAAACTAAAAAATAAAATAAAAGGTATTATTTTTGTTAAAATTTTTGGAAAATTTAATAATGAAAAATAAATATAAATCCAATAATCGCGCCCATCGAGTACCAAATCCAGGAAATTAATTGCTTGAACAATCCAAACAATTACGCTGGAGATAAAAAGAGTGATTAAAAAAAATACTATCCAATCAGATAATAATTTTCTAAATATAATTTTTTTCATTGAAATTCTTTAATTTTATTCATATATAGCATCCTACACCTCTAGAAAATATTTAAAATTTATGACAATTGAAATTAACTATTCCATTACTCAAAATAGCGCTCAATTTGCCAATTATGTATTATTTGTTGAGGAGAATTTTAAAATTAATAATATCAAAAATTTTTCTAATACTGAGATTTCATAGAAATTACAAATTTCAAGGATGTTCTAAAAAAAAACGATTTTAAAAAAAATATAATAAGTTTTGATTTAAATTCAAAAAAAAAAATAATTCTAATTAATGTAAAAAAAAATATAGAAAACTCAGATATTGAAAAGCTTGGAGCTGAATTTTACAATTTTATCAAGGATAGAAATTTGAATGAATTATCAATGAATTTCGAAAGTGCAAATAAAAATTCTGAAAAAGATTTTATGGGGCATTTTTTACTTGGATTGAAGTTAAAGTCTTATGAGTTCAATATTTATAAATCAAAAAAAAAAAATAATTTATTTAAAATAAATATCTTAGGAAAAAAAAATAATTTGACGAATAAAAATGAATTAAAATTTAAAGCTATCGAGCACGGTATCACTTTTGCAAGAGATTTAGTTTCTGAGCCTCCTAATGTTCTTAACCCAAAAGAATATGTCAATAGACTTTTAAAACTAAAAAAATTTGGAATAAAAGTTACAGTTTATAACGAATCAAAAATGCAAAAATTAGGCATGAATTCTTTATTGGGAGTTGGTAGGGGTAGTGCTAACGAGTCTTTTCTTGTCACCTTAGAATGGTATGGAAATAAAAAAAATAAAAAATCTCCTTTATCATTTGTAGGAAAAGGTGTCTGCTTTGATACAGGTGGGATTTCATTAAAGCCTGCAAAATTTATGGAGGAAATGAAATATGATATGGCAGGTTCGGCAGTAGTTGCAGGATTAATAAAAAGCTTAGCTATTAGAAAATCAAAAATAAATGCTGTTGGTGTTGTTGGGTTAGTTGAAAATATGCCCGGTGGAAATGCTCAAAGACCAGGAGATATAGTCAAAGCCTATAACGGTAAAACTATCGAGGTTTTAAATACCGATGCTGAAGGAAGGTTGGTTTTAGCTGATGCTTTAAGTTTTACAGAAAAAAAATTTAGGCCAAAATTTATTATTGATTTAGCTACATTAACAGGTGCAATTATAATTTCCTTGGGAGAGGAATATGCAGGTTTATTTTCTAATAATGATGATCTTTCAGAAAAAATTTTTAAAGCTGGCGAAAAAGTAAACGAAAAAGTTTGGAGATTACCTTTGCACAAAAACTATGACAAATTAATGGACTCACCAATTGCAGATGTTCAGAATATAAATTATTCTGGAGGGGCTGGATCTATTACTGCAGCACAGTTTCTCCAAAGATTTATTGAAAAAACACCCTGGGCACACTTAGACATAGCAGGAATGGCTTTTTCAAAAAAAGCTGAAAATTTGAATCCAGGTGGAGCAACCGGGTTTGGTGTAAGGTTGTTAAATCAGCTAATAGACGATCATTATGAGTAATTTGGAGAGAACTCTTTCAATCATCAAGCCAGATGCAGTTGAAAGGAATCTGGATGATCAAATAAAGAAAATGTTTGAAAACCAAGGTTTTAAAATAATTAAAGAAAAAAAAATTCAAATAGAAAAATCTGAAGCTGAGAGTTTTTATAAAGTGCATGAAACAAAACCTTTTTTTAATGATTTATGTACGTATTTATCATCTGGACCAATTGTTGTTATGATACTTCAAAAAGAAAATGCAGTGTTAGCCAACAGAAAATTAATGGGTGCAACAAATCCAAAGAATGCTGAACAAGGCACCATAAGAAGAAAATATGGAATTTCAATTGATAAAAATTCTGTACACGGATCTGACAGTATTGAAAACGCTAAAACTGAAATAGATTTTTTTTTTAAGGAATAGAAAAAATATTCATAATTGCTTTAGGATATAATTTGTGTTCTTCAATTAATATCTTTTTAGCTAAGCTTTTTTCTGTTTCATTTTTATTTATTTTAACTTTTTTTTGAATAATTATTTTGCCAGAGTCTAGTTTAGAAGTGACAAAATGTACTGTGCATCCTGAAAATTTTTCTTTTTTAAGAATAGCTCTTTTGTGAGTATTTAATCCCTTATATTTTGGTAACAAAGAAGGATGTATATTTAAAATCTTTCCATTGAAATTTTCAATAAAGTATCTTGATAAAATTTTCATAAAACCAGCAAGACAAATTAATTTAATTTCATTTTTTTTTAATTGAGAAATAATTCGTTTTTCAGCTGATCTTCTATCATTAAAATTAAAAATTTTTTTTTTAATTTTAAAAATATTCCCGAAATTTAAACCTTTTGCATATAAATTATCTGAAATAATTAATTTGATTGAAATCGGTGATTTTTTAAGTTTAGAAAATTTTATAAGGTTTTTTAAATTACTGCCAGTTCCAGAAATAAAAACAGCTGTTTTTATTTTTTTAAAACCAGTTGACTTTACCATTAAATTTAACTTTTTTTTTACCGACTAAAATTTTACCTATGACATAAGGTTTAAATGAATTTGAAAAATATTTGTCAATTTTGTCAAAATTACTTGGACTTACAATTAAACAAAATCCAACACCACAATTAAATGTTTTAAGCATTTGATAATCGCTTATGCCTTTTTGCTTGAGCCATTTAAAAATTTTAAGCGTTCTAATTTTATTTAAGTCTATATCAGCAGCTAATTTATCAGGTATTATTCTTTCAATATTGTCTGCTAATCCACCACCCGTAATGTGAGCACATCCATTAATTAAATTTTTGTTTACTAGTTTAATAACCTCATTTACGTATATTTTTGTAGGTTTAAGTAACTCGGTTTTTAAAAAAGTACTTTTTTTAATATCAATTTTTTTTTTATCTAAAATATATCTTACCAATGAATAACCATTGGAGTGTAGACCACTTGAAGGTATTGCTAATATAACATCATTTTTTTTAATTTTATTTTTATTTAAAATCTTTTTTTTATCAACAACTCCAATCGCAAACCCAGCAATATCAAATTTACCTTTTTCATATGTACCAGGCATCTCAGCTGTTTCTCCACCTACCAATTCACAGCCCGAATATTTACATCCCCAAATTACACCTTTAATTATTGATTTTAATTTTAGTAAATCAATTTTATTTATTGATATATAATCTAAAAATAAAAGAGGTTTTGCTCCTTGAACAATTAGATCGTTAACACTCATTGCAACTAAATCTATTCCAATCGTATCATATTTTTTTAATATATTTGCAATTTCGATTTTAGTGCCAACACCATCTGTACAAGCAACAATTTTTGGATTTTTAATATTGTTTGGAATATCTGAAATTGATCCAAAACTCCCTATATTTGAAAATTTTTTTTTATTTATTTTTTTTTTTATAGCTAGTGATATGAATTCTACAAATTTATCAGCAGAATTAATATCTACGCCACTTTTTTTATAGGTAAAATTTTTTTTATTCATTATTATTAATTATGATAAATAAATATAAATTTATTAATTTCAAAAGAACATATATTCTTTTTTGGTTTCTAGCTCTACTAAATATTTTTTTTTTCACAACTAATGCTAATGCTAATATTCTAAGTATCAAGGATGTAAAAATTTCCAAATCATTTGAGATAAATTTTAATAAAAATGATATAATTGATGAGGGTTTGAGAACAGCATTCAATAATTTAATAAAGTCATTGATCCTATCGGAAGGTCAAAAAGATATTTCCCAAATAGAAATATATCTAATTAAAAGCACGATTGAAAATTTTTCAATTATTGAAGAAAAATTTATTGATGGAATTTATTATTTAACTTTAAGTGTCGATTTTAATAGATCAAAAATATTAACTTTATTAAGAGATCAAAATATTAATTTATTTCCTACAAATCAATCTGAATTATTCATTTCTGTAAATATCAATGACTATAATACAATTTCTAATTTTGAAAAAACATTAGCCAAACTTGAGTCAGTTAATGATTTTTATATTACAAATATTAATAACAAATATATTTTTTATAAAATATTTTTCAATGGCGTTTCAGATAATTTTCTTAAGATAATGAGAGATAATAATTACGATTTTTATATTAAAAATGATCTATGGACTTTAAAATGAGAGATTTAAATCAATTAATACTTAATTTTGATTACGAACAAAATTTTAAAGATCAAGATTTTTATGTTTCGAAAAGTAATTATTACCCTTTTCAATTAATAAATAGTTGGCCCAAATGGGAAAAAAATTTTTTAAATTTATACGGAGAAAAATTTTCAGGTAAAACCCATTTGATAAATATTTTTTTAAAAAAGTTTAAAGGTTTTAAAATAGATTCTAGGTCTATAAATAATAAGACTTTAAAAGAAATTAAAATACATGAAAATATTGTTTTAGAAAATCTTTTTGAAAATATAGATGAAAATTTACTTTATACTTTTTTAAATATTATTGAACAGGATAATAAATATCTCATTATTTCTTCATTAAAACCTATAGTAAATTTTAATTTTAAACTTAATGATTTAGTATCTCGATCAAAAAACTTTTTGCTAACAGGTATAGAAAATCCAGATGATAATTTGATGTTTGCGTTAATATTGAAAAATTTATCAGATCGTCAAATATCTATAGATAAAAAATTAATAGATTATATTATTAAAAGAATTGATAGATCCTATAGCAAAATATTTGATTTCATATATAAAATTGACGAAATTAGTTTAAAAAAAAAAAAATCAATCAATTTTAAAATTATTAAAGAAGTTCTTGGAGAATAATTGAATAAATATAGAAGTCATCATTGTAATGAATTGAGAAAAGAAAACGTTGATCAGAAAATAATTCTATCGGGTTGGATAAATAAAAAACGTGATCATGGTAATCTCCTTTTTATTGATCTTAGAGATAACTACGGTATTACCCAATGTATTATAGATAAAGATAATAAAAGTTTTCATGATTTAGAAAAAATGCAGTTAGAAACAGTAATTAGAGTCGAAGGTAATGTTGTTGCTAGATCAAAAGATACAATTAATCACGATATCCAGACAGGTGAGATAGAGGTCTCGATTAACAAGTTTAGTGTTTTGGGAACTTGTAAAGAATTACCGATGCCAGTTTTTAGTGACCAAGAATATTCTGAAGAAATCAGATTAAAATATAGATTTTTAGATTTAAGAAGAAAAAAAATTCATGAAAATATAATTTTAAGATCCAAAGTAATATCTTTTATTCGAAGTGAAATGATGAAGCTAGGTTTTTTAGAGTTCCAAACCCCGATTTTGACATCCTCCAGCCCAGAAGGTGCTAGAGATTTTTTAGTTCCTAGCAGATTAAATCCAGGAAAATTTTATGCTTTACCTCAAGCACCCCAACAATTTAAACAATTAATTATGGTATCTGGCTTCGATAAATATTTTCAAATTGCCCCATGTTTTAGAGACGAAGATGCAAGAGCCGACAGAAGTCCAGGAGAATTTTACCAGTTAGATCTAGAAATGTCTTTTGTTGAGCAAGAGGACGTATTTAATGTAGTCGAAAAATTATTAGTGAATACTTTTAAAAAATTTTCGAATAAAAAATTAATGAGTGATAAATTTCCAAGAATTTCCTACTCTGATGCAATGATTAAATACGGTAGTGATAAACCAGATTTAAGAAATCCATTAATTATAAATGATATTACTGATATTTTTAAAAGGGAGGATGTTACTTTTAGCATATTTAAAAAATTAGTAAAATCTGGATCTAGAGTAAGATGTATTGTTACAAAAAAAACTAAAGATAAACCAAGAAGTTTTTTTGATAACATTGATAAATGGGCAAAAGATCAAGGTGCATCAGGGCTAGCATATTTGACACTTGAACATGAACAAGAAATTTCTGCTAAAGGCCCAATTGGAAAGTTTTTTTCAAAAGAAGCATTGCTAGAGTTAATGAAAAATACCAATTCAGAGGTTGGAGATAGTATTTTTTTAGCTTGCGCTAAGCAAAATGAACTAGAAAAAATCACTGCTCTTGCAAGGGAAAAGATTGCTAAAGATTTAAATCTAATAGATAGTGATATTTTTGCTTTCTGTTGGATAGTTGATTATCCTATGTTTGAAAAAGACGAAATAACAAAGAAAATAAAATTTAGTCATAATCCTTTTTCGATGCCCCAGGGTGAATTACATAAAATAAATTTTGATCAACCATTGGAAATCCTTGCTTATCAGTATGATATAGTTTGTAATGGAATAGAATTGTCATCCGGAGCTATAAGAAACCATATACCTGAATTGATGTATAAGTTATTTTTGATTGCTGGTTATGATAAAAAACAAGTTGATGAAAAATTTACTGGAATGATAAATGCTTTAAGTTATGGAGCTCCACCACACGGAGGTATCGCTCCCGGAATTGATAGAATAGTAATGCTTTTAGCAAATGAAAAAAATATTAGAGAAGTAACAATGTTTCCGATGAATCAAAATGCTCAGGATTTGATGATGAATGCACCATCAGCTGT
>Ga0194118_10007840_pt1 | contig 10165 bp, 7 predicted proteins | sample TA2MahsurfametaG_2_FD_148662 | JGI IMG/M metagenome (GOLD analysis project Ga0194118, IMG submission 148662) | Freshwater microbial communities from Lake Tanganyika, Tanzania - TA2015013 Mahale N5 surface | ecosystem: Environmental > Aquatic > Freshwater > Lake | place: Tanzania: Lake Tanganyika... | reverse complement strand
CGCGTCTGATGCTGCGGCGTGATCCGGCCACACATGCGCAAAATGCTTTTGTACGACCGCTACAGTGATACATTTTTTCAACACGGCATATCCCAATGGTTCCCATGCAAACAGACTGATATCTGCGATATCCGCTTTATCACCACTACGCACATGGGCGATTTGTGCCAGCCGGAGTTTCATACGCAGGCTTTCAATCGTCTCAAAGCGGTAGAAAAATTTTTCAACATATTGGTTTCATGCAATCTCTAGTACTTCGATTTGAATCTGATCTTCAATTGATTCCCGCGCTACTAGCGTCGGCCACACACCAATCAGCTGACTTGCAGCGGGAATGCCATGGAAACCACCCATGAACGGTGGTCCGGATAATGCCAGCCAAGGGAAACATCGCGGGAAGGCATCGGCATACTTTTTATCATTCGTGCGTATCGCCATGCGCAGCCATATTTCATTGATGTCATCGTCTTCCGGGTGATGTGCATGCGGCCCGAGGAAGGTGTTATGGCCTAAGAATTCAGTACATTGTTCTTCATATTCAATACGGCTCTCATGCATCATGGTGCGAACTGTTTCAGCCACAGCTTGTGCCTTCCTGAGCGCATCTGGCCAGCAGAAGCCGATCACAATGTGTCCCATCCAGCCATTACGATAGCCGGCTACAACTTTCAATTGCAGTGGGGCAGGAGCACCAATTGCGCCTGATACCCTGACGCGATCATCACCCAAGTCTTTCAGGCTAAGCTGACTCATATCGAGCACTACATCTGGGGTGACATACGCTGCTGGATTATGGACTTCGTACAGTAGCTGCTGTCGTACCGTATGAAAATTGATTCGACCACCGGTACCCGGCGCTTTGCAAATAATCACATCACCATCATGGCCCACGTCTGCAATCGGGAAGCCGATATGCGCGAGATCGGGTATACGTTGCCAAATATTCGCTGCACCAAAATTGCCACCGGCACCTTGCCCCGAGCATTCAAGTAAATGACCTGCCACCACGCCTTGCGCCAACAGATGCCAGTCAGTCCGGCGCCATTGAAATTCATGGATCAGTGGGCCGAGAAATAAGGCAGCATCGGCTACCCGACCGGTGATCACGATATCGGCGCCGCGTGCTAGTGCTTTTGCGATCGGTTGTGCACCGAGGTAAGCGTTCGCAAAAATTAGTTGCTCGCGGATAGAGGTCATTACTTCGCCTGTATCCATGTGCCTTAAATCATTGCCTTCAGCTTGCAAATGATCGAGTAGCGGCATCACATCATCACCCGTCACGACCGCAACACGCGCTCGCCAGCCTTTTTCTACGAATAGTTTTTGTACGGCTTGTGCCGCGCCATGCGGGTTTAATCCGCCGGCATTAAAAACAAATTTAACGCCGCGCGCTGATGCTGACGGCCAAAGATGCGCCAGCATCGGCAGCAGATCACGTGCGTAGCCCGCGGTGGGGTTTTTCAGCCGGTCTTTTTGCAGAATTGCCAGGGTTAACTCAGCCAGATGGTCTGAGCAGACGTAGTCGACTTCGCCACGCTCAATGGCTGCAAGCACCGGATTCCAGTGATCTCCATAGAATCCCAAACCAGAAGTTAAACGAACACGCTTCATTGTTATTAGTCTTTAATGCGGCGTGGATTAATTTAACTGGTCGTTCCGGCGAGGGCCGGAGCTCATCATGGTCAAGATACTGGATGTTGAGCTGAGCCGACATCGGGACTTCAGGGCTGATCTCTTGGCTAGACGTCGCCGGTATTGGGGGCCGGGTATTACCATCCGATAGACTGTCATAAAGTTGCCTTTCTGATTATTTTTATTTTTTTACTATCTGAGCAGTGGCAGTGTAAGCTGAGGATTATTTTGTTTAAAGCTGGGCGCTATCCATCGGTGGAGGTCAGTCGGCTTCCCGCTGATTTTTGACAAGCTTTTTGACAAGCACATGCAGGTATTACAAGTCATTTTAAGCGGCGTGTCTCAAGGTTGTATCTACGGCCTGATCGCGCTAGGCTTCGTGCTGATTTACAAAGCCACCGAGACTGTCACCTTCGCCCAGGGCGAGTTAATGATGCTTGGCGCTTTCGCTGCGCTGGGTAGCGCCAGCTACCTGGGCTGGTCATTTGCTGGCGCGGTGATTACAGCGATTTTTGTGATGGCGGTGATGGGCTGGATGATAGAGCGGGTATTGATACATCCGGTTCTGGGCGAACCCGCCTTCGCGATCGTGATGCTGTCGATCGGTATTGGTTATGTGGCGCGCGGTATGGTGACCATGATTCCCGATATCGGGACCGAGACGCATACCTTGGCCGTGCCGTATGCCGATACGAATTTCAATTTTGGCGGCTTGGTGCTGGGCGCAACCCAACTGATCGTGATGCTCGCGACCGGAGTGCTATGTGGCGCGCTGTATCTTTTATTCAAATACACCCGTATTGGTATTGCGATGCAAGCGGTGTCACAAAATCAGCTTGCCGCGTATTTCATGGGCATACCGGTCAAACGCTTGAATAGTATGGTGTGGGCGCTGGCGGCTGTGATCGCAACCATTGCCGGCATATTGCTGGCACCGATTACCTTTGTTCATGTGAACATGGGTTTCATCGGCTTAAAGGCTTTTCCGGCAGCGGTGGTGGGCGGTTTCGGTAGCCTGCCCGGTGCCGTGGTCGGCGGCATCATTATCGGGGTGGTTGAATCACTGGCCGGATTTTGGTTACCCGAGGGGTTTAAAGATGTCGCGGCTTATGTGGTGGTGTTGCTGATGCTGGTGATTAAACCAAACGGATTGTTTGGAGATAACTTGCGTAAAAAGGTTTGACCCATGCGATTTATCTTCAAAACCAGCTACCAGCAGGATATTCAACTCGCCAAGCATGGCGGCCACGTGTTTTGGTATGGGCTGCTGTTGCTGCTATTACTGGCCGCACCCTGGCTATTGCCGGAGTATTGGTTGGCGCAGCTCTCGTTTGTGATGATCTACAGCATTATTGGTCTGGGGCTGATGCTGCTGGCCGGTTTCACGGGCTTATTCTCGATTGGTAATGCAGCCTTCATGGGGGTGGGGGCGTATGTTGCGGGTGTGATGTCTGCCCACGGCATGCCATTCCCGCTGACGCTGTTAGTAGCTGCCGGATTATCTGCATTAGTCGGCGCAATAGTCGGTTTGCCCGCGTTACGAGTGAAAGGAATTTTTCTCGGGATCGCCACCTTGTCGTTTGGTTTTATTGTGGAAGAGGTGTTGGCGCGTTGGGAGAGTCTGACAGGAGGCAACGCCGGTTTGCATGTAAAAACCATGGTGATCGGCAGCCTGAAGATCGACAATGCAGAAAAATTTTATCTGGTGTGCATGGTCGTCACGGTGGTTTGCACGCTGGGTGTGCTGAATGTACTGCGTAGTTCGACGGGTAGGGCGTTCGTGGCGATCAGGGATTCCGAGATCTCTGCGCAAAGTATGGGCATACACCTGGCGTATTACAAAACACTGGCTTTCATGATCTCGGCGGCACTGGCGGGTGTCGGCGGTGCGTTATACGCGCACAAAATGCAATTTATCAGCCCTGATCAATTCAATATTCTGCAATCGATCGATCTGCTGCTCATGGTGGTGATTGGTGGCTTGGGCTCTGTGCATGGCGCATTTCTGGGGGCGATATTTTTGATCACGATGCCGCAGTTGATTACCCTCGCTAAAGATTTTTTACTGCCATTGATTGCTCAGGCGCCTGGACTACAGGCAGTGGTGTACGGCTTGGTGCTGATTGCCTTCGTCATGTTCGAGCCTATGGGTTTATATGGTCGTTGGGTCAAGATACGTACCTGGTTTGAGCTGTTCCCGTTTTATCGGAAGGGGATGTTCAAGCGTCAGAAAAGTTTCCAGAAATCGGACCGACTGAAATGAAGAATATTCTGCTCAGCGCCCATGATGTCAGTGTCCGGTTCGGCGGCTTGCTTGCCGTGAACAAGGTGAATTTTTCTGTAAATGAGGGTGAGGTATTCACCTTGATCGGGCCGAACGGCGCGGGTAAAACGACCGTATTCAATCTGATCAGTCGCCTGTATACCCCGAGCAGTGGCTATATTCAATATCGTGGCACCAACCTGACCGATATGTCACCGCATGCAGTGGCCGCCGCAGGTATCGCACGAACTTTTCAAAATATTGAATTATTCGAACATGCTTCGGTATTGCAAAATTTATTGGTAGGTCGGCATGTGCATCGTAAAACAGGATTTTGGCAGCACATGGTATTCACGCCCGGCGTTCGACAGGAAGAAATCGCTACGCGCGAAAAAGTGGAAGAGGTAATCGACTTTCTCGATCTTCAGCATTACCGAGACACGGCGGTGGCTGGCCTGCCTTATGGTATCCGCAAGATTGTTGAATTAGGTCGCGCGCTGTGTACTGAACCAAAGTTGTTGCTATTGGATGAACCCTCATCGGGCTTGAATGTGGAAGAAACCGCCGATATGGCGTTCTGGATTCAGGACATACAAAAAGACTTGGGTATTACGGTCCTGATGGTCGAGCATGACATGAGCTTGGTGTCCAAGGTTAGTGATCGGGTACTGGCGATGAATCAAGGCGAAGTGCTGGCAATCAGCGCACCAGCCGAGGTGCAGTCGCATCCTGATGTGGTGGAAGCTTATCTCGGCGGCGGCTTGGAGAGTGTTCAGATGGAGCGCGCCAGCCCAGAGCCTGCGCAGCGTTAGCACGATGAGCACACCCGTACTTCAGCTGAATAATGTCGAGAGCGCTTACGGGCCAGTACGCGCGCTGCGCGGTGTCAGCTTGTCCGTCAATCGCGGTCAAATTGTGGCGTTACTCGGGCCGAATGGTGCGGGTAAATCGACCGTGCTGAAAACTATTTCCGGCATTCTCGACCCCCGTAAAGGTACGATTTTTTTCAACGGTGAAAATATCACTGCGCAAGACCCGTCGTACATCGTGCGGCGTGGTTTGGTGCAAGTGCCCGAAGGGCGAGAGGTATTTCCGTTGCTCTCGGTGCGCGAGAACCTGATCATGGGTGCTTATACACGCCACGATAAAGACGGTATCGCGCGTGACATCGAGCTGGCGTATGCGTATTTCCCTGTACTGCGGGAACGTGCAGCGCAGCCAGCAGGCCTGTTGTCGGGCGGGCAGCAGCAAATGCTGGCGATTTCTCGCGCATTGCTTGCCAACCCTGAGCTTATTTTGTTGGATGAGCCTAGCCTAGGCTTGTCACCCAAATTGACGCAGGAAATTTTCAGTATTGTTCTGCGAATTAATCGCGATCGCGGCACCTCGATTTTACTGGTCGAGCAAAATGCCAATATGGCGCTGCATGCGGCCGATTATGGTTATGTACTCGAATCGGGTCGTATCGTGATGGAGGATAGCTGCGAGCGCCTGCGTCAAAATGACGATATCAAAGAATTTTATTTGGGCCTGAAAGAAGCGGGTGTGCGCGATGAACAGCGCTGGAAGAAGAAGAAAACCTGGAGATAGTGCATGAGTGTTTTGTGGGACACCAGCAGTCTGCAACCGCGCAGTGACATCCAGATGGCTGGCGAGACCATCACGGATATTTTCTGGAATGCGGTGCAGGCGCGTGGCCCGAAACTGATGATGCGCGAAAAAAAATTCGGCATCTGGCAGAGCTGGAGTTGGCAGCAAACCGGTACGGCAGTTCGACAACTGACCATGGGTTTGGTGGCGAGCGGGTTTGAAGTGGGTCACTGTGCCTCGATACTTTCCAATACTCGGCTGGAGTGGGTACTTGCCGATATGGCCGTGCTATCGGCCGGGGGTATTTCCAATGGCATTTACCCCACTGACTCGGTCGCGCAGGTGCAGTACCTGTGCCAAGACTCGGATACTCGCGTGCTGTTTGTGGAAGATGAGGAGCAACTCGATAAGGCTTTGCTCGCGCGGAAAAATTTGCCAAATCTGAAGTTGATTGTGCTGCTTGATACCGAGGGGCTGAGCCGATTCACTGACCCAATGGTGGTGAGTCTAGAGCAATTAAGCGCGCTCGGTGAGCAATATGATCGTGAGCACCCGGGTGTATTCGACGCGCGTCGCATCAGTCGGCGACCAGAAAATTTAGCAATTCTGATTTACACCTCTGGTACTACCGGTCGCCCCAAAGGTGCAATGCACAGCCATGCCGGTATGGTCTATTCAATACGTGGTTTCAGCCGTTATCTCGCGCAAGATGAGCACGATGAGCGCATGCTGTTTCTACCGCTTTGCCATGTGGCCGAAAGATTGGGCGGTATGTATTCGTGTATTTACGGCGGCGCAACGCTCAACTTTGTAGAAAATCCGGATACCGTACCCGAGAATGTTCGCGAGATTGCACCAACCATATTTTTTGCAGTGCCGCGCGTCTGGGAAAAATTTTATTCTGCGGTCACGATCGCGATTGCGGAGGCGGGTGCCGTACAACAAGCGATTTACCGCTTGAGTTTGTCATGCGGTTATGCCGTATCGCAGCGTGTGCTGCAGGGCCAGACTGTACCGGTGTGGTTGAAGGTGGCCTTTGTATGTGCAAAATTGGTGGCGCTGAATAATGTGCGACGCATGATCGGTATCCATCGCGCGCGTTTTCTGGGGACGGGCGCAGCACCCATTTCGCCCGACCTGGTGCGCTGGTATTTGGCCTTGGGTATACCCATGCTGGAGATTTGGGGGCAAACTGAATCGGGCGGAGCATCGACGTTCATGCCGAGTGATCGGATTGTGTTGGGCTCGATAGGCAAAGCGTGTTTTCATAACCAGGTGGCCGTTGACCCCGAGACCAAAGAGCTGCTGATACGTGGGCCGAATGTATTCATGGGCTACCTGAACCAGCCCGAAAAGACTGCAGAGACGATTGATGCTGACGGTTGGCTACACACCGGTGATGTGGGTAGCGTGGATAACGCCGGATTCTTCCGGATTACAGACAGAATGAAGGACATCATTATCACGGCGGGTGGTAAGAATATTACGCCCAGCGAATGGGAGAACGAGCTTAAATTTTCTCCGTACGTGACTGATGCAGTCGTGATCGGCGACCAGCGCCCGTATTTGACGGCGATCGTGATGATCGATCATGAAAATGTCGAAAAATTCGCGCAGGATAATGATGTGCCGTTCTCGAATTACGCCAGCCTGACTAGAACCGCCGAGGTGCAATCCCTTATTCAAAAGGAAATTGACAAGGTCAACACCAAATTTGCGCGCGTCGAGCAAATCAAGTATTTTCGGTTATTGGAGACGCAGCTCACGGCAGAAGATGATGAACTGACGCCAACCATGAAGCTCAAGCGCAAGTTCGTAGAGACTAAATATCAAGACCTTATACATGCCATGTACCAGTGAGAATCTATTTCGTTAGGTTGATCGCAAGGTAGCCAATGCCGCAATTGGCCTAACGGGACAGGTTCCATGTATGTAGCCCGAATTACTTGTTATGCCTTTGCCGTTTGCCTGGCGAGACAGGCTTCAAAATAGCTGCTGACAATAACCATAATTTGTAGGAACGGGAGGAGAAAAAATGAAAAATTCAATGACAAAAACAACTATCGAAGCCCGCAGGTCCGATCGTATTGAATCACTCACTTCAATACACCATCGGTTTGGCCATCATGCTGCGCGTGGTTTGTTCAAGACCTTTCTGCTGTCTGCTGCGTTGGCGTTGTGTGCGGGTACTGCAGTGGCAGATCAAGGGGTCAGTAGTAACGAGATTTTGATTGGCACCATTCAGGATTTGTCGGGCCCGCTTGCTGGCTACGGGAAAGCCGTCCGTAACGGCATGCAGATGCGCATCGACGAAGTCAATGAGCAAGGTGGCGTGCATGGTCGCAAGTTGCGGTTAGTCACTGAGGATTCCGGCTATGACCCCAAGCGCGCGGTGCTGGCTGCGCAAAAGCTGGTTAATCAGGACAAAATTTTCATGATGTTGGCGCATATCGGTACCGCGCAAAATAATGCAGCCATGCCGGTATTGTTTGATAAAAATATCGTGAACTTTATGCCGGTGACTGCCGCGCGTGAAATGTACGAGCCGCTGAATCGGCTTAAATACGCCAACTTCGCCACTTACTATGATCAGATGCGCGCAGCGGTACCGATTCTGATCAAAGAGAAAAAATTGACCAAGGTCTGTGTGATTCATCAGGATGATGAGTTTGGCTTGGAGGTATTGCGCGGCGCCGAGTTTGCGCTGAAAACGCTGAATATGGAGTTCACTGAAAAAACCAGCTTCAAGCGTGGTGCTACCGATTTTTCTTCGCAAGTCGCGCGTATGAAATCAGCGAGCTGCGAAATGGTGGTGCTCGGTACCATTATTCGCGAGACTGTCGGCACGATTGCCGAGGCGCGTAAAAATGGCTTCAACCCCTTGTTCATAGGATCAAGCGCTTCGTATACCGATTTGATCCACAAGCTGGGTGGCAAAGCAACCGAAGGTATGTACGCCACCATGACGGTGCCACATCCTTATCTGGATGAAGCCTCAAAGCCGATAGCTACCTGGGCGAATAAATACAAGGCGCGGTTTACGGATGACCCCACCGTATTTTCAGTCTATGGCTACATCATTGTTGATGCGTTTTTCAAAGGCGCACAAAAAGCTGGCCCCGGACTGACAACCGACAGTTTTATCAAGGCCATGGATGCCATGACGCTACCGTCGGATATGTTTGGCAGCCCTGAGGGTAAATTCACACCGACGCAACGCCTGAGTTCCAACCGCTCGCGCTTGTCACAGATACAAGACGGTAAGTGGAAAATCATCTCGGGCTATTTCGAATAAGAACATAACTGTTTAGCCGCTTGCGGCGTTGGCAGCCTTCGCCATCGACCTCAAGAGACAAGCGCTACGTCTTGAATGATATGTCGCTGACGTTGTTGGGGCGCTTCGCTGCCAACAACGTCTGCCGGTTAACGAGATCAAGCTAGCGTGATGAGTATTTGCCCACTCACGACCTGATCCCCCGCGCGAACCAGAATCTGCCCGATACGAGCATCCGATGGGGCGAGTAGATGGTGCTCCATTTTCATCGCTTCCATAATCACCAGCAGCTGACCCGCGCTCACGCTGTCGTTGTCAATCGCCTCGATCTGAACAACACGACCATGCATGGGCGCGCGTATCGCATTGCTGGCATTTACTGATTGCACTGCTGAAGATTGAAGACGTTGATCGACAATTTTTATTTGCGTGCCAAGATGCTGCAGCCAGAAGGTATTAGCTTCCCATGCAAAAAATACACTCATCGGCATGCCATCCAAGCTCAGATCAATGCTGCCGCAACCAGCGCGACCGCTGCTATCCAACCGTGTCCTAGATCTCAGTACCGCCGATTGTTCTTGTGTCGACGGTCCAGTTAAGGATGCCTCGTTCGCTTCCATCTCTCCACTGACCACTCGCACATCCTCGATGTGGAAGTGGTGTGTGTCATCACTGACAGTACAAGTATCTGCTTGCATTAGTACGCGCCATGATTGGGCATCATCACCCACACCTAAAGGTACGGTCGTATCGAAGACACCCGTACTACGCCAGTTCCACCAAGGTGCACCCAAACCATCATCAACCCGGGGAAAGCAGGCAATCAGCCAGGCAGCAATTGCATGCAACTGTGGTGATGCAGCCGAAGAAGAAAATGTCGTAGCGTCCCGCTGCAAGCGCTCGGTATCAAACTCGCCCGCACCAAATACCGGGCTCCGCAATATATTGGCTAAAAATCCGCGGTTATTAATCAATCCCAGGCATATGGTTCGCTCCAGCCCATCGGCAAGCTGCGCGATGGCGAGTGCACGCGTGGGCGCGTGGGCAATCAGCTTGGCCAGCATGGAGTCGTAGTGTGGGCTGATTGATTGCTCGGATTGCAGTGCTGCGTCACATCGCAGTTCAGGCGCGGGTAACCAATAGAGTAAACGACCACTTTGCGGCAAATAATCGGCAGCGGGATCTTCTGCACACAAGCGCGCCTCTATCGCATATCCGCCGTGCTCAAACTGCTCCAGCATTTTATTTTGATTCAGCGTGAGCGTCTCACCTGCAGCAACGCGCAGCTGCCACTTCACCAAATCTTCACTTATCAAAGCCTCGGTCACCGGATGTTCGACTTGTAGTCGCGTGTTCATCTCGATGAAATAAAATGCCGGATGATCGGCATCTGACGTATCCAACAA
>Ga0194118_10007832_pt1 | contig 10170 bp, 6 predicted proteins | sample TA2MahsurfametaG_2_FD_148662 | JGI IMG/M metagenome (GOLD analysis project Ga0194118, IMG submission 148662) | Freshwater microbial communities from Lake Tanganyika, Tanzania - TA2015013 Mahale N5 surface | ecosystem: Environmental > Aquatic > Freshwater > Lake | place: Tanzania: Lake Tanganyika... | reverse complement strand
GCGCGGTCGCTCGCCGATCTCCCGACGGCGGCCCGGGCGTACCTGGATCGGATCCAGGCGCTCGTGGAGTGCCCGGCACAGTATGTGAGCGTCGGGACGCGTCGGGACCAGATCATCGGGCTCGTTTGACGGGTGGATCGGGTCCTCGACACGGGGGGCCAGCTGCCGCAAATCTCAGAGTTATTTAAGATTCTAAGTGATTGTATTACAAAGGTTTGACGATTGCATGGCGAGGCGATTGAGGTTGCGCTTTCGTGACGGCTTCATCCGCAGGTCCGACCTCTGCCCCCTTTCGCCTAGTGACGATCGGCGAAACGCTCCTCTTGCGGGAGTTTGACGGACGCTCGACGGAAGAGGTGCTCCGCGGCGGGAAGGTCATTGCCCTGCTCAACCTCTTGGCCTGCGGGGAATGAAGCGCGGTCGCTTGGCCGACCACCTCTGGGGGGATGAGACCCCGGACAATGCCCGGATCGAGGTGGAGCGTTAACGGATCGACTGCGGGGGCGTTATTGCGTTAATGCGACATGGAACCGCTTGAGAGCCTGTGAGGCATCTCCTACCCGTACGGAGGCTCGGGGGGTAGTGTTCCCTTGATACATGGTACGGTCGCGTCCTTCCTTTTCTTCGTCTTGCGAGGGTCCGTCATGAGAACGAGTGTGCTACGCGCCAGTGTCCTTGCCTTCTCCGTGCTCGCGTCAGCGGCGTGCGGCGGGACGGGCGGTGGAATGGGTTCCGCGCAGGTGGGCCTATCGCCGGTGAACGTGAAGAAGGTGCCTGATTGGTTCACCTCCGTCCCGACGGACGCGAACACGATCTATGCGGTGGCGACCGCCGAGTCGCGCGACCTCCAACTCGCCATCAACAAGGCGGTAGCTGACGGGCGCAACAATCTGGCGCAGCAGATGGAGGTCAAGTTCTCCGGGATGACGAAGCGCTTCCAGGAGGAGACGGGTCTGGGCGGTGATGCCGAGCTCCTCGATCAGTTCACGCAGGCTTACAAGGGAATAGTCAACACGACAATCAATGGTTCGCGGCCCGCCAAGCAGGAATTCGAACCGACGACGTCTGGCGGGTATCGCGCGTACGTGCTCATGGAGCTTCCTATCGGGCAAGCGAGTCAGGCCCTGATGCAGAGGGTCAAGGCGCAGGAGCAGCTGTACACCCGTTTCCGTGCGACCCAGGCCTTCGAGGAGCTGAATAAGGAAATCGAGAAGTACGAGGCGTCGCAGCGTCCGCCGAAGCCGTGATCGCAGGGTGGGGCCAGAGAGCGGACTCCCGGTTCGTCGTCTGGGGAGTCGCCCTGGTCGGTGGTTTGTGTGCGATGGGGTGTCGTTCGGTTGGGTTGGGGATGGAGCTGACCTCGTCCCCCAGTCCGGTCTCCTATCCGGACTGGTTTCTGCGTGCCCCCGTACGAGGAGTGGCCGTGGGGTACGCCCCAGCTTGGCGCGATGTGGCGGTCGCTGAATCCGTGGCCGTGGCAGATGGGCGCATGGCCTTGGGCCTCGTGCGCCCACACCGCGTCTCCTGGGAGGCCGGTTATCTGTCGGAGTCGGGAGTGCCGCTCTCGATGATGGGGGAGCGGGTCCGAGAGGAGGGGACCGCTGCAGCGGCCGATTCGGTGCGCCTCCCAGACAGCGTCGAGTCGGGAGGGATGCGATTGGTGTTGCTGGCCGACTCTCGCGAGGTCCATTCCGCGGTCGTCTCCGGATCGCTCCGTCGCGTCGGACGCGAGCCGGCTTGGGTCCGGACCCTGCCCGTGGGAGGCGTTGGTGAGGTCTTCGCCGTCGGCGTGTCTCCCGTCACCTTTCGTGAGGAGAGTGGGTGGCAGGCCGCCGAGCGTCATGCACGGCTCCTGCTCGCGGCGAGCGGGGCCACGACGGTGCGCGGGATGGAGCGAGGATTCGGGCCGTTCGGCTCCGCCGTGTTGCATCTCCGCGCCACGGCGGTGCTCTCTGAGGTCCACGTCGAGGCTCGGTGGCGGGACGGTCGCTCCTGCTTCGTGCTCGTGCGTGGGAAGGTCCAATCGTCCAACTGAGGCGTCGGATGGCCGTGAGGTGGCTGCGGTGGTGCGTGGGGTTAATGATCCTCGGGGGGGGCACCTCCTCAGGGGGCGCGCAGGAGGTGTGCCCGCTCGCGGCGCCGTCCGCATCGATCGCCCTCACGCGATCGGTCCCCAGTGACCGGACGCGGGATGACATTCGTCGGCTGCTGATGGATCAGGGGCGGGTCGCCGTCGTGGAGCAGGTCGGTGGCGTCTCGGTGCGTGGGGTGACCGTGCGGCAGCGTGAGGAGCGTGGGGTCGGCGCGGCTGCAGAGCTCACCGACCTCTTCCTGGAACAATTCCGTCAGGAGGTCGGTGGACGAATCGTTCAGGAGTGCGCGCGGTTCACGGACCTCGGGATCGACTCAATCAGAATGGACCTCAGCGCGATCGTCTCCGTCGAGTCGGAGCAGCCCGCGCCGGGATTCGTGGGAGAGGTGCGGTTGAGCCGCGACGCGTATCGGGAGGGGGAGGAGGTCAAGGTCTTCGTGACCACGCGCCTGGCGGCGCGGGTCTTTCTCTTCGCCGTGGCGCGGGATGGGTCGGCCACGCTCTTCTTCCCTCACCGCTATGACAAGGAGAATCAGTTACCGGGAGGAGCGACACTCGAATTACCGCGGCGGGGCAGTCCGTATCAATTGGTGGTCACGGCGGACGCGCGCTACGGTTTTCCGCAAGCCGAGTACGTCCTGGCGGTGTTCTATCAGGGCGAGGGGGAGTCCCCCTTCCAGTCGGAGGATGCGTTCGTGCGCACCTACTCCTTCACCGAGTTGAATCGCGAGCTCTTGCGGATGCCACGCCGAAGCAGGACCGAGGCGGCGGCCGCCTACGTAATCACCGGCCGCCCCATTGCGAGGTGAACGGATGGCGTCTTGGGTGAGGTGCGTCGGGTGGGGAGCGGGTCGTCTGATCTGGTGCGTCGTGGTCTTCGCTGGCCTGAGCGTCGTGGTCGAGGCGCAGCCGGGGGTGTGGGCGGCAGGGTCGGGGCCCACGGTGGAGGTGATCACCGATTTGGTCGGCCAGATGATTCGCCTCAATGGGCAGGAGGTCGGTCGCACCCCAGCCGTGCTCTCGGTCACCCCGATGCGGAGTGCGCGCATCGAAGTGGGCTCGGGCCGATCACCGCGCCTGGTCATCTTCGATGTGCCGTCGACCGGGCGCATCCGTCTAGATATAAAGGTCGTGCGGGACACGCTGCCGGTTCCCGTCCTGCGCACCGAGGAGGCATTGGTGGGTGTGATCGAGGCGTCGGGGCGGTTCCCGCCACTCCCCCCACCGGTGCGCCCCGTAGCACCTCGGCCCCCAGATAGTCGGACCTCATCACGGTGGGGTATCGCCGCGACGGGGCTCGGATCCCTGGTCTGTCTCGCGCGGGATGATCGACGCTGTCCGGCGGTCAGTTATGTCTCGGCCGTCGGGCTGGGGCTCGCGGCGAAGTGGCTCGTCCAGCGACGGCAGCAATGGGAGTTCGAGCGGGCGCAACGGGCGCATCAACGATCAGACTCCCGTTGGCAGGAGGCGGAGCTCGAGCGACGCGAGCGTCTCGCGCAAAGGGCCGAGGCGCTACGGGACGCGGTCGCCACCCTCCGCCGAGAGGACCGTGCGCGGCAGTTGGCCGTTATCGAGCAGAACGAGCGAATTCGTCGCACCAATCGTGAACTCCCGATCATCTCTTTCATCGGTGCCCCTGAGACGCCGGTTGCGGGGGCTCGGACGCAGTTGCTCCCCCCAGTCCTCCGGATCCTGTCGCTCACCCTTCACGACACCGACGGCGATTCGATTCTCTCCGCCGGCGAACAGGCGCAGCTCGCGGTGCGTGTGGCCAACGAGGGACGGGGCGAGGCGCGCGGTGTGACCGCCGTTTCGGCAGGGGCCGATGGGATCCACGTCGCGCGGGCGACGCTCGGGGCCTTGGGGGCCGGTGAGATCCGTGAGGCGTGGCTGGAGCTCCGAGCGGGCGATGTGGCGGATGGCACCGCCTCGATTCGCGTGGAAGCGCAGGAGGGAAATGGGTTCGACGCTGATCCCTTCGCCCTGACCTTCCCGACGCGGGCCTATCGGCCACCGAAGCTCATCATCGCGGACGTGGGGGTCGAGGATGCGCAGGGTCGCGCCATCATTGCGCCCGGATCCAGTGTCGAAGTGACCGTCCGGGTACAGAACAGGGGCGGGCCGGCCAGCAATGTCCGCGTGGTCTTCGACCGCGGGGACTCCACGGTGCTCTTCACGAACGAGTCCGGTCGGTCGACGGTGGAGCGTGAGATCGGTCGGTTGCGGGAGGGGGAGTATCGCGATGTGTCCATCGAGGTCGTGGCGAACCGGCGGGCGACCCGTTTCCCGCTTCGGGTCTCGATCTCCGAGGCGACGGGCCGATTCGGGCTCCCGCCTCAGGAGCTGGGGCTCCCGCTACTCGCCACGCAACGCCCGGTGACCCAGCGGACGCTCACCGGGGTGGGTGGAGGAGTGGCGAACGGTCCGGTCCTCGGGTCGGCCCTGCTGGAGGGGATCCCTGAGGCGCGCGCCCCCAACCCCAACGCCTTTGCCGTGATCATCGGCAACCGGAATTACCGCACTGCGCCGCCAGTCACCTACGCGGCCAACGATGCGGCCGTGGTGCGACAGTACGCGGAGCGGACCTTGGGGGTGCTGCCCGGTAACATCTTCGAGCTACCGGATGCGACCAAGTCGACTTTGGAGGATGTCTTCGGTGTCGCCGGTAATCCCAACGGGCAGTTGAAGGATCTCGTGATTCCCGGACGCAGTGAGGTCTTCATCTTCTTTTCCGGCCATGGGGCCCCGGATCCGGAGACGCAACGCGCCTATCTGGTGCCGGTCGACGCCAATGCGAATCGCCTCGGCATCACGGGATACAGCCTCGACCTGTTGTATGAGAATCTCGCCGCCCTCCAGGCCAAGCACGTGACCGTGGTCATCGATGCCTGCTTCTCGGGCGGCACGGCGGGGGGTGAGATGCTCATCACGGCGGCCTCACCGATCGGGATTCGGGTGAACGATCCCTCGCGTCGGTTCGCGGCAGGCGGGGCGACCGTCATCGCGGCGGCCTCGGGTCAGCAGCTCGCGAATTGGTTCCCGGAGCAACGTCATGGATTGCTGACCTACCTGTTCCTCAAGGGCCTTCGTGGCGAGGCCGACCAGGACCGCGATGGGAGTGTCACCGTCGGAGAGATGCGCGCGTGGCTCACCCATCCCGCCACGGGACTGCCGTACGAGGCGAGGCGTCTCCACGGTCGGGAGCAGACGCCTCAGGTCTGGGGGAGTGAGGGACGGCGTCTTCGGTGAGACCTCGCATCCGCACATGGTGTGCGGACGGTCGGCTGACTACGTTACCCGATGAGTCTTTTGCATCGTCGTGCTGCTCGAGGTCCTCATATGCCGTCGCCCATCCCCGCGCCGCTCGGTCCGGCGTACCTCAGCGTGTCGCTTGGCGCGCTCATTGCGACTAGCGCTGTCGGAGCCCAACTCCCCGCCATCGCACCCGAGGCGTTCTCACCCAAGGAACTCTCGGGGCACACCGGGCCGGTGTGGCGTGTGGCCGTGAGTCAGGACGGCCGCTGGGTGGTGAGCGGCTCAGAGGATCAGACCGTGCGCGTGTGGGACGCCCTCTCGGGGCGGGAGGCGCATGTGCTCCGAGGTCATCAGGAACCGGTAGCCGATGTCGCGGTGGCGCCAAGTGGCACATGGCTCGCTAGTGGTTCCATGGACGGCACCGTCCGGCTGTGGGACCTTCTCAGCGGAAGGGCCGGATTAGTCTTACGGGGGCATACCTCTGGCGTGTGCAGCGTTGCCGTGAGTGCAGATGGTCGATGGATCGCGAGTGGGTCGTACGATAACACCGCTCGCCTCTGGGACGCGGCGACCGGTCGGTCCATTCGTGTGTTGAGCGGACACACCGACCTCGTTCGGGGGGTGGTGTTCAGTCCGGATGGTCGCGTGCTCGCGACCAGTTCCCTGGATCGATCGGTCCGCCTCTGGGAGGTCGGAACGGGACGCCTGATCCGGACCTTGTCTCGTCATGGGGACTACGTGATCCAGGTGACCTTCAGTCCGAATGGGCGCCTGCTCGCCTCCGCGTCGGCCGATCAGACCGCGGTCATCTGGGACCTTCCCACCGGCCGCGCGATCCAGGTCCTGGCAGACCACGGGGAGGCGGTGATGAGCGTCGCCTTCTCGGTGGACGGGCAGACGGTGATGACGGGATCTCTCGACAGCACGACGCGGGTCTGGGATGTGCGATCCGGTCAGCAGGTCGCTGGTGGGGACCGGCGGTATCCGGCTGGCGTGACCTCGATCGCACAGGATTCGAGCGGCCGGTGGGTGGCCGCGGCGATGTCGGGGGGGGGGATTCGGCTGAGCATGGTCGTCCCACTCGATTCCGCATTGCTCGAGACCAACCTGGCACTGGCGCGGAAGCTTTCTCCTCGGGATGAGTTCGAGACGTCAGCGGACTTCCAATCCAGGATCCTCGCCGGGCGCCGGGCCTACTTCGGTCTGGTCGAGGCGGAGCGCAAAGCTCGGCAAGCGGCCCTGCTCCAGCGGATCATCGCCAGTCGCCATCCGTTCAGGGGGCCGGCCTTCGATGCGTCAACCGGCCTGGCGCTCGGACGGTACGATGCCGATGCACAGCGCTATGGGGTCGTGATCGACGGACGCGACACCACGCTCGCCATGACGCCGACGGAGGCTCGGGCACTCTCCCAGCTTCGGGACGATGCGATGGTGGAGGCGGTGCGGCAGCTCGATCCGGAAGGCAAGTCGCTGGTGCTGTACAACCGGGTCTTGATACATCCATCCACGGGCGCCCGATATCCGTTGGGGCCTCAGCTCGCGCGCACGCCGTGACCGCACCCGCGGGGCCGACGCGACCCCGCCTAGCGCGCACGATGGGCGATCGTCCGTTCAGGGCGTCATAGGTCATCGCCCAGCGTACAGCCTCCCATGGCCGATGCGCTGGCCTCAGGATAGTTTCTAGCAATGACCGTGACTCACCCACACCATCGTTCCGCAGTTAGGAGCGATTCGGGCCGTCGGCCCCGACCCATGTTCCGTCGCGCCATGCGCTCGCTCGGGCTCGTGTCTGCGCTCTGGGCAGCGGCCCATGCCTGCTCGCCCGATCTGGTGTTCAAGGCGCCGGAGGTCGGGGGTGTAAACCTGAGTCCCGGGACGCTGGAGATGGGGATCGGGGAGGAAGTTACCGTCTCAGCGGTGGCGTACGGCACGGATGGCACCCCCTTCGAGGGGGCGCCACTTTCCTGGACCACCTCGAACGCGGGGGTGGTCTCGGTCTCGGTGCTGGGACGGGTGCGGGCCCTCGGTGCGGGAACGGCGCAGGTGAGAGCCAGCTTCGGTGGCCGTTCCGGGGTCGCGACGGTCACCGTGCGTCCGCAGGTGGCTACCGTGACGATCGCCCCCACGTCGGCGACGGTGACCGTGGGAGGCACGCAGCAGCTGACGGCGACGACGCGTGATGCCTCGGGGAACGTGCTGACGGGGCGGACGGTGACGTGGACGAGCTCGAACACTGGGGTCGCGACCGTCTCCACGACCGGATTGGTCACTGCGGTGGCCGCCGGGAGTGCGACGATCTCGGCGACGAGCGAGGGGCGGTCGGGGACGGCGGCGATCACGGTGCCCGTGCCCGTGGATAGCGAGACGCGCGCCCCCCCGCGGGATGATGCCGTCGCGCGGGATCTCGTGAATCGCGCCGAGGATCTGGATGGGCGTCCGGAGGGCTTCTCGCTCATCCTGCAACTCGAGCGCTATGCTCGGAGTGACCTCGTCTCACGTGAGGTCCGGTCGCGCGCCCGCGCGCAGGCGGCCAAGTTCCGCCAGCAATGCGCCTCGCTCGCCCCCTTGGGCTACGTCACCTGCCCCTGACGGGGTCCGTCCGCACCCCCGAACCTCGGATCCACCACCAGACGGGGATCCCCGCTGCGATCACGAGCGTTCCCGCGATGGCGATGGTGGGCCGTGACCGGAGCAGGAACGAGAGCATCCACAGGTTGACGGTCAGGAAGAGGAGCGGGGAGAACGGATACCCCCAGCACCGGTACGAGGCCTCGCTCGAGTGGCCGCGTCGGCGTACGAGGAAGAGGCCGGCGACGGTCAGGGTGGTACAGACCGTCAGGAGGAATCCGACGAAGGTGAGGACCGACTCGAAGGTCCCGGTCACCACCATCACGAGGGCGATCCCCGCCTGCAGGAGGATGGCGTGAGTTGGCGACCCCGCCCGATTGCGTCTCCGGAGGAATGCGAGCGCTGGATAGGTCTCCGCCATCGTGGCAGGGAGCCGTGCGCCGGCGAAGAGCATGCTGCTCACCGAGCCGAGCAAGACGCCGGCGAGGATGACGGACATTGTGCGGGAACCGATCGGTCCGAGGAGATGTGATGCCGCGATGTGAGCGACCTCGACTTGGCCTCGGAGCTCCTCGGCCGGCGCGCTCGCGAGGAAGGTCAGGTTCAAGGCAAGATACAGGAGGCAGACGAGCGAGGTGCCGCCCAACAGGGCTCGAGGGAGGCTACGTGTGGGATCCCGCACCTCACCGGCGAAATAGGCCACGGAATTCCAGCCGGAATAGGCGTATTCCACGTAGATGAGCGCGACGGCGAAGGGCGCGGAGAAGACCTCTGGGCTGAAGGACCACGAGAGGCTGATCGTCCTGGGGGTGGCGATCCGAGCCGCGAGGAGGAGGAGCGCCACGACGAGGATGCCGACCGTGAAGAGTTGCTGGGTAAGGACCCCCTGCCGGACCCCGCGGAGGTGGAGCAGGGTGACGGCGGCGAGGGCCGCCACGGCGACCGCGGTCGCGTCGACCCCTGGTACCACGCGCGCGACGTACGCACCGAAGGCGATCGTCGAGAGGGCGATCGGGGCGGCGAACCCGACGACGGTACTGAGCCATCCCGCCAGGAATCCCACTACGGGGTGATAGATTCGCGAGAGGAAGTTGAACTCGCCCCCCGATCCCGGGAACGTGAGGCCGAGCTCGGCGTACACCGCGGCTCCCGCGAGGGCGATGAGTCCTCCGAGACCCCAGAGGAGCACGATGGAGGACGCCTGGTCGAGCGAGACCAATTGAAAGCCGAGGCTCGTGAAGACGCCGGTGCCGACCATATTGGTGATGATCAGGCTGAGCGCGCCGGGAAGCGCGATGCCTGACGGTGCCGCGGGGTGGTCCGACGTCTGGGGCCTCGTCATCGTGGTGCGACGGACTGTGTCGCGGCGAGCGCCATCGCGTGGAGGACCTCGGCGCTGACGCCCCATCGCGCCACGGCTCGGTATTCCTCGATCAGACTCGTCCCGAACATCGGTGGGTCATCTGAATTGACCGTCACATTCAACCCCGCCTCGATCATCGTGAGGATCGGATGCGGCGCCCCCTTCGGCACCACCCCCGTCCGGTAGTTGCTCGTCGGGCAGACCTCGATCGGGATCTGCCGTTCCTTGAGCATCGCGACGAGGCTCGGATCTTCGAGACACCGGATCCCATGCCCGATCCGCTCGGCCTTGAGCGCCTCGACGGCGCCCCAGATGCTCTTCGGTCCCGCGCCCTCGCCAGCGTGCGCGACCACATGTAACCCATTCGCCCGCGCCTCGGCGAACTCATCAATGAAAAGCTCGGGGGGATACCCGGCCTCGAGCCCGCCAAGCCCGAGCCCGATGAAGACGCCGGCCTTCTGGCCCGCAAGGGTGAACTCGAGCACCCGGCGCTTGATTTGGGGGAAGTTCCGCGCGATATCGGGGATGAAGCGGACCTCGACCCCGTGCCGCTCGCGCCCGACGGCGCACCCCTCGGCGAAGGCCTCAAAGAGCGCGTCCCACGGGATGGAGTCGACGAAGAGCGAGGCGCTGAGGAAGGCCTCGGTATACACGATGTTCTGGCTCGCCTGGTACTCATGAAAGGCGACGGTCATCTCGTAGAAGTCGCGCGCGGTCCTCATCGTACGGCTCGCGGCGATGTAGACCTCGATGAAGTGCGCGAAGTCGCGGAACTCGTAGAAGCGCTTCCACTCCTCGAGGGAGGGGGCCGGGAGGGCGATGCCATTCCGCTGGGCCATGGCCCAGATGGTCTCGGGGAGCTGGGCCCCCTCGAGATGTACGTGGAGCTCGA
>Ga0194118_10007831_pt1 | contig 10170 bp, 14 predicted proteins | sample TA2MahsurfametaG_2_FD_148662 | JGI IMG/M metagenome (GOLD analysis project Ga0194118, IMG submission 148662) | Freshwater microbial communities from Lake Tanganyika, Tanzania - TA2015013 Mahale N5 surface | ecosystem: Environmental > Aquatic > Freshwater > Lake | place: Tanzania: Lake... | reverse complement strand
ATGTGGTGGCGCACCTGGATGCCAAGGAAAACATTTATCCACGCAAAGAGCGTGCAGAAAATAAGATCGATGGTGTGGTGGCCCTCATCATGGCACTGGGGCGGGCACTCTCTCAGCGCGATGGCGAAAGCGTTTATGAAGATCGCGGTGTGATGGTGCTATGAGTGCCACGCTGCGTGAGCGGCTCAGCCACTGGTGGCTTGAGCGACGGGCGAGAAAATCGATCACGTCCTTTGAGCGGCTTAGCGTCCTTTGGGGTGGTACCTCGCAGGCAGGCGTTGCAGTCAATGCGCAAACCGCGATGCAATCGGCTGCGGTTTATAGCTGCGTGCAGGTGCTTGCGCAATCCATTGGGATGCTGCCGCTTTGCGTCTACGCCATCGATGATGCGGGGATCAGGCGTCGTGCCACGCACCACAGGCTTTGGGCATTGCTGCAGGACCAGCCCAATAACTTTCAAACGGCCGTTGAGTTTTTCGAGATGATGAGCGCGCACCTCTGCCTTCGAGGCAATGCCTATGCGCTGATTAACCGCAACGCCAGGGGACAAATCCTGGAACTCATCCCCCTGCACCCGGACCAGGTGAATGTGCAGATGCAAGCCGATTATCGGCTGCGCTATGCCTGCACGCTTGAGGGTGGTCAGAGCATGGCGCTTGTCACGGGCGATGTGTTTCATGTGCGAGGGCTTACGCTCAATGGCTGGCTTGGGATCTCACCCATTGCCTATGCTCGCGAAGCGATTGGCCTTGCGATGGCCACGGAGCGTTTTGGCGCCACGCTTTTTCGCAACGGCGCCAAGATGGGCGGGGTGCTTGAGCATCCGGGGAAAATCAGCAAAGAGGCAGCCGATCGCCTGCGGTCAAGCTTTGATGAGGCGCACAACGGCGAGAACGCTCATCGCACGGCTATCCTTGAGGAGGGCCTTAAATGGTCAAAGGTTTCAATGACTGCTGATGACAGTCAGTTTCTGGAAACGCGCAAGTATCAGCGCAGCGAGATTGCGGCGATCTTTCGTGTACCGCCTCATATGATCGGGGATTTAGAACGTGCGACCTTTTCAAACATTGAGCAGCAGTCGCTCGAGTTTGTGAACTTCACGCTCATGCCCTGGCTTCATCGGATCGAAAAGGCGATCCGCCGAGACCTGCTCACACCTGCCGAACGCACCCGCATGATGGCGCGCTTTAATGTCGCTAATCTGCTTCGCGGCGATGCCGCAGCACGGGCCGCTTACTATCAAAGCGGCATCCAGCAGGGCTGGATGACGCGCAATGAGGCAAGACATGCCGAATCGGACTTGGGCGTGATGCTCAATCCGCTTGAAGGACTCGATGAGCCCTTGCTTCCCTTGAACATGATTTCCAGTGATCGCCTTGCCGATAGGCAACCCAACCGCATCACACCCGATCTGAGTACGAGCCCAGCTGGTACTTAGCGCTGCCATTGAGCCTTTACGAAGGCTAAGTCAATCAGCGCGGATTGCATCTCCGATATTTTCCTAGAAGGATTCCAACACCATGCTACCCATGGACCATGTGGCAGGCCGCTTTGCGGTCAAGGCCATTGAAGACAGCGGCACCTTTGCGGGCTATGGCTCGGTGTATGGGGTGCTTGATGCAGGCGATGATGTGATTGCGCCAGGTGCATTCAGTGAGAGTGTTCAAAAGGCCCAACAATCGGGTCTCATGCCCGCGTTACTCTGGCAGCACAAGGCTTCTGAGCCGATCGGCGCTTACACGCTCATGTGCGAGGATGATCATGGGCTTTATGTCGAGGGGCGCCTTGCGCTTCGCACCCAGCGCGGGCTAGAGGCCTATGAGTTGATGCGTATGCATGCGGTATCAGGTCTTTCGGTTGGGTTTCAAACGAAAGACGATGCCTTTGATGCAAAAACAGGGGTTCGCACCATCCGCAAGGGTGATCTGTGGGAGGTGTCGCTTGTGACCTTTCCCATGAATAACTATGCGCGCGTGCATGCGGTGAAATCGATGCATGCGATCGGTGATTTAGCCGGTGCCGAGCGCTATTTGCGCGAGCACCTGGGGCTTTCGCGTACCCAAGCCAAGGGGTTTGTGGCGCGCATCTTTGGGCTGGCTCGGCGTGAGGTCGATGCCAGCCCGCCTCAACAAGGGCCCAAGCCTGAGCAAACGCCTACGAGGACCCAAGGGTGTTCCCATGATCATGACGATCCGAGACAGACGCTAAGTCAAGACAGGCTTATGGCAAGGGAGGGTTTTGAGCAGGCTGGGGCTACCACGCACGCACCCGATCAGATCGCGCCGAGCAACGAGGAATCTTCCTCCGATAAGCCAGCCAGTGACACCAAAACGCTCGACTGGACACCGATCGCACTTGCGCTCAAGGCAAGACTTTCGCTCTTGCAATCCCATTAGTCATTGCATGACATGACGTTCTATATTTTCTACCACAAGGAATGATTCGATGAGTGATTTGTCGCAGATTCATGAAGCCATTGAAACGGCTAACCGGGCCTTTGAAGCATTTAAGGGTCTCAATGATCAAAGGCTTCAAAAACTAGAGCAAGGTGAAGCCGGCTTGGGCGATAAGCTTGCCGCGATGCACCAAGCTTATGATGAGATGCTTGGCGTCAAGGCAAGTATCGATGCGCTTGAGGCCAGGATGAATCGACCCGCGGCAGCGTACCTGAGCGATGCCGAGCAATTAGCCCAACATCACAAGGAGGCCTTTGGTCAGTACCTGCGAAAGGGCTCAGAGTTGGGTCTGCGTGAGCTTGAATCCAAGGCCTATGCTGCATCAACGGGTGGCGGTGCTGACGGGGGCTATGCAATCCCCAAGGTGATTGACCGAAGTATCGAAGCGCTGGCAGTCAATCTTTCTCCGATCCGATCGATTGCCAGTGTGCAAGAGGTTGTAACACCTGATTTTCATAAGCTCGTAAATGTCCGAGGCACCGGTTCAGGCTGGGTTGGCGAGGTGGCAGCAAGACCTGCAACGAGCACGTCGGGCCTTGCCGATATCAAACCACCGATGGGTGAGCTTTACGCTAACCCGCAGGCTACGCAGCAAATGCTTGATGATGTGTTCTTTGATGCAGAACAGTGGCTTGCCGAAGAGGTTGCCATTGAGTTTGCACGCGCAGAGGGCGCAGCGTTCATTGTGGGCGATGGTGTGAACAAACCCTCAGGCTTTCTTGCGGGCACCACGGCTACCACCGACGATGCTACCCGCAACTTTGGGGTGCTTCAGCATGTGGTCACCGGTGTGGCCGGTGGCTTTCCTGCGACGAACCCTGCGGATGTGTTGATCGCATTGGTTGGCAAAATGAAAGCGGCCTATCGCGCTAATGCGCGCTTTGTCATGAGTAAAGCCTTACTTTTTGAAGTGGCATCTTTTAAAGACACCTCGGGTCGTTATATCTTCAATCCCATCAGTGCACCCGGTGTGCCGCAGACCTTGATGAATTACCCCATCCTGGAAGCGGAAGATATGCCGGCTAAAGCTGCTAACAGTCTTTCGATTGCCTTTGGTGATTTTCGTCGTGGTTATTTGATCGTTGATCGAATTGGAACACGCGTCATCCGGGACCCCTTCAGCAACAAACCCTATGTTGGTTTTTATACCGTCAAGCGGTTGGGCGGTGCGTTGATTAATTCTGTGATTAATTCTGAGGCGATCAAAGTCTTGAAGTTTGCAGCCTGAGCACTCATCTGAGTCGTTGAGTTTGAGTTTGAGTTTGAAAACGCGCGCCCCACGAAGAGGGCGCCATCGGGAGCGAGAAGATCATGAACCCTACATCGTCGCGGTGCGTTGTACCGCCGACTACAGAGCCATTGTCCCTTGATGAGGTGAAGGAGCACCTTCGCATCGAGTCAAGCGCCGAAGATGCACTGCTGCAGGTCTACATTGAAGCGGTGCGCGAGATTTGTGAGCACAACACCTCAAGGGTTTTGATCACACAAACCTGGGAGACCGTCTTTGATCGGTTTCCTGGGCTTGTGCTTGAGTCCTCTGGGCTTGATGGGGAGGTATTAACGCTTTCGCGCACCGCATCGCGCACAGCGCGCCAGGGGCTTGGGTTGACGCTTCCCATCGGACCGATTCAGGCCGTTGAATCCATTCGCTATCGAGATCACAACGGTGAGTGGCAGACGCTGGCGCCTGATGCTTACGTCCGTGATCACGTAACAGGGGTGGATCGCATCTACCCGGGCCCCGAGGGTTGGCCTGAGGTTGATGCAAGGGGTCAGGCAGTTTGTGTTCGCTATGTGGCAGGCTACGGGGGTCGGTGGGCAACGCCTGCGGCACTGCGTGTGTGGATGCTTCTTAGAATGGGTGCCATGTATGAAAACCGCGAGGAGTATTCATCAAAGGCCCTATCTCGCCTTCCCATGATGGATCGGCTCTTAGACCCTTACCGACTCAGTATCTATTAATCACGCACCCGATAGCTGTTTCCCTGCAGCCTGATCGCTCAAGGCCTGTTTCTCACGATACGATGGCATCTTAGACAAGGTGCTGTTGCTGGGGTGAAAGTGCCTGTTGTCGGTTATCAGAGCGGGAGGGCTTGCCAGTGATTAACGGACTGCTACAACTTCTAGTCTTTCAGGTCCTTGGCGAACTTGCAAGCAAGATGCTCCTGCCATCGATACCCGGCCCAGTCATTGGTTTGGTGCTGTTGCTTGGCTCGTTGATTGCCTTGGGCTCGATTCCGCCAAGGCTTGAGCAGGTTGCACAAACCATTGTTCAACATTTAGGATTGCTTTTTATACCGACTTCGGCAGGCATCATCATGTTTTTGCCGATGTTGAGAGAAAACCTGGGTGCGATTGTCGTGGCTCTTTTGATCAGCGTTGCAGCAAGTATTGCGGTCACCGGGTTGGTGCTGAAGTGGTTAGCAGGCGAGCGCGCAGATGATGAACATGCGACCTGATCAAGCACCGATTGTTGAAATATGGGTGTACCTGTCGGGTTCGCCGCTTTTTGCGTTGACGCTGACCCTGGCAGCCTACAGCTTCGGCGTATTCGTCTATGAGCGTTCGGGCAAACACCCGATGGCTAATCCGGTGCTTGTGGCGCTACTTATTGTGACCGCAGCCTTGGTGGGAACGGAGATTCCCTATAAGACGTATTTTGAAGGTGCTCAGTTTGTCCACTTTTTGCTTGGCACGGGAACGGTGGCCCTTGCGGTTCCGATCTATGCGGGATGGCGCTCGCTGCGTGGGCGCTTTGGCGTTCTTATGCTGGCCGTGTTTGCAGGCGGGCTCACCTCTATTGCGACAGGGGTAGCGGTATTGACGCTTTTGGAGGCTGATCAATCATTTTTGCTTGCCATCTATGCCAAGTCGGTGACAGCGCCCATCGGGATGGGTATTGCTGAGCGAATTCAAGCCTCACCCACCCTAACTGCTGTGTTTGCCGTGACCACAGGCATCTTGGGTGCCGTGTTTGGTCGCTTTATTCTGAATGCAGCGGGTGTATCGGCCTGGTGGCAGCGTGGCTTTGCGCTGGGCGTTGCATCGCACGGCATAGGTACATCGCGAGCAATGAGCGTTCACCCCGTAGCTGGTGCCTATGCAAGTCTTGGCATGGGTTTGCACGGGATTGCTGGTGCGGTGCTTATTCCACTGCTCATCCAGGCACTGATGTTGCTTCGCTAACGCTCCGGGCGGGATTATTGATGGGGTCAGTTGCTCTTGATCGCCTGCAGGCCGGCGATCTTTCCCATCGTATTCAGATTGAAGCGCCTGTTCGCGCCACGGACTCGCTGGGACAGGTCACAAGGCACTACCGAGTGCTTGCCACCGTGTGGGCAAAGGCTGAACCCTTGAGCACGAAAGCGGTGCTTGAGGCAGGTCACAGCCAGGCGCAAAGCCTGTGGCAGTTTGTGATTCGCGATCGCAAGGATTTAAAGCTTTCTACGGAACATCGGATTGTGTTTCAAGGCGCTGCCATGTCGATCTCAGCACTTGTAAAACCTATTGCAGGCGTCCCATGGATTCGGATCACGGCAGGGGAAGGAGGCAGTGTTGATTGAGATGAAGCTTGAGGGCCTTCGGGAGCTTTCAAAGCAATTGCAATTGTTGCCCGAACGGGTGGCGCGCAATGCGCTTCGATCGGCCGTTTATGCGGGAGCCAGTGTGGTGCGAAAGGCCATGAAGGCTCGCGCGCCAGTGGCAACGGGTAAGCTTAAGGCCTCGGTTTACCAAAAGCAGATTCGAGAACATTCCAACCTTTACACCCAGGTGTTTTTCGTCGGGATACGGTCTGGGGCAAGAAAAAAGCGTGACGGCAGCAAAGACTTTAGCCGAGATGCCTGGTACTGGCGCATGCACGAGATGGGAACAAGCAAGATGGCTGCACGCCCTTTTGTGCGCCCAGCCTTTATGGCAGTGCACGAGGAGGCAGCGCGGGCGATTGCTACAAAGCTTGCCGATCGGATCAGCGAGGAAACTCGTCGCAGCTAATGAGCGCTTTGGACGATGAGCCTTAATACCCTGGTGTATGAGGCGATCAGGCAATCGCTCAATGATCCACTCAATCAATCGGCTAGCGATCCCCTTGGTACGGTAAGCCCGTTGGTTGATGTGGTGGTCCGACCCGATGTAGCGCATGTCGATGATCGTGCGCCCTATGTGATTTATCAGCGGGTGGGCCTAGCACCTTCTGCCACCCTAAGTGGTGCGGCATCGAGTCTCACCCATGCGCTTTATCAAATCGACGTTTATGCCAGCACGCGGTCTTCGGTGGATGCGATTGCGGCTGCGATTCGATCAGGATGTCTTAGGGTTCAGAGCATGTCGATGACGCTTAACGATTCGCACTGCAGTTTTGAGGCTGATGCCTCGGTTTATCGCGAGACGCTGACCTATTCGGTTTGGGCGCCCACGCCGATCTAAATCCTGCCACTTAAGGCGTTGATCCAGTAGATCGCATGCGTTCAATCGTTCGCATGGAACAAACGGATCGAGATATCTTCTAGAGAGTACAACCATGCCCTACACAAGCTCACAGGCTATTCGTTCGCAGGGTGCCATCCTTGCGCATGGCGCAGGCACTCCTGCGGTTTACACCGAGGTGGAGGAACTTACCGACATTCAACTCACAGGGATTGCGGTGCAGTCGGTTGATGTCACCAACCTCTCATCGAGCAGCAAGGAGTTTATTGCAGGTCTTAACGATAATGGGTCGATCCAGATCTCAGGCAACTACACGCACGGTGTGGGACAAAAGGCGCTTTGGGCCGATGCCTCAGCGGGCATCACAGCCCCTTATAAGCTCACCTTGGGTTCGCACCTGATAACACCCATTGTGATCACCTTTTCGGGCTTTCCCACCAAGTTTGACTTGAGCACGAAAGTCGATGGCAAGGTGGAGTTTTCCTCGGCCATCAAAATCACGGGCGATATCACGATCACACCATGAAGACTAAAGATCAGGCACAAGGTTCGCTTACTCGGGAGCGCCTGTTCATAGCCCTCGCGCCGAGAATTGAGAAGCATCACATTGAAGGTTTAGGTGAGGTGCACTTTCGCCAGCTATCGTTACAAGAGATCGATTCGCTATCGAAGCGAAAACAACTCAAAGGCGATGAGGATGCTGCCGTCGCTGTCCTTTGCCTCTGTCTGGTGGATGCAGAGGGCAGACGTCTGCTTTTAGATGAGGACGTCGAAGCACTTAAAGCGTGCGGGTTTCGTGCACTTGAAGCACTGATTGCCAAAGCAGCCGAAGTCAATGGACAGGGAGCCTCGCAAAGCGACCCAAAGCCTTTGGCCTAGGGCAACGCTTTCGGCATCGGCTGGCGCTTGCCCTGGGTAAAACGCTTGAAGAACTCAGCCACATGTCTGCCGCCGAATATGCCTCGTGGTGCACTTATGCAAGTCTTGAGCCCTTTGGCAGTGAAGCGCAGGACTGGTATCAGGCGCACCTGGCAAGTGTGCTTGCCAATATTCACCGCGATGTAAAGCGTCAGTCAGACGCATTTGAGATCGGTGATTTTGTGCTCTTTCATCAGCGGCGTTCGCAACACACCGAGCATGCGTCTGATCGTGATTTGAGTGCAGGCGAGCTAGCACTGCTGCAAGGCTTTAAGCGCTTGCAAGGACATCAAGCTGGCTGACACACGTGTCATTAAGACTCGCCCATGACTAGGTGCATGTCAGCTATCGGATCTGAATGAGCTTTCATCGTGTGTTTAACGCCCCGCACCGGCACTGCGCTTTGAAAGTTCGTTGATCGCTTATGTGAAACCACTTATGCTCGCATTCACATGCTGAGCAAATCAGATGGATTTCATCGATCAAGGGAGATAAACGATGAGCGTGATGAAGTCATTGGCTTTCGCAGTTCTGGCAATCGGCATCGGGGCAGCACCTGTTAGCGCCGCAGATAAAAAGGAAGCTGCTAAAGCGCCCGCAGCCGATGCGCCCGCGGTGAAAAAGTCTGATTCCGGGATTTGTCATGACAAGAGTTCGCCGAGCTACGAGCGAACAAAAAATTTCACACCGTTTAAAACAATGGATGAGTGCATGAAAAGCGGTGGCACAGCGCCCAAAAACGCTGGGGCAGCACCAGCACCTGCCGTTGTGATCAAAAAGTCAGATAACGGCATCTGCCACGATCCTTCAAGCCCAAGCTATGAGAAAACCGCCAAGTTCACAAGCTTTGCGAGCATGGATGAGTGTGTGTAGAGCGGTGGCAAACCACCCAAAAAATAACTCGCCTCAAAAAAGAGATGAGCGCTCGATCTGTCTTTAAACCGGCATGCGCCCTGGTGTTGTTGTCTCCAAGGGTTCGCATGTCGATCGAGCGCTTAGGTGAGGCGCTAGGGTGGAGCTATCAGGTCGAACGCTTTGTCTTGCTCTTGGGTGAGGCGGTTGGGGAAACAACGTAAAGCTCAGCCTGCTCATTCATCGAGGCGGTCTGACGTATGAACTGGCCCCATGCCTTTTCGCTTACGGCAATCATTTCTCTGGCTGCTTTAAAAAATGACTCGGATCCTGCTGGGGCCGTTTTCGCAGCCTCATCAAGCCAGGCAGAAACAGCGCGATAGCCCTCTTGGACTTGCGCCTCGGTCGTGAGTGCAACAGCCCTTGAGGTATCCAGTGCAAGTGTGGCGGCTTCGGCCAGATAGTTTTGGGTAATTTGAGCGAGAGGTTTTGAGGCATCGTTAGCGATGGCGCCGAATTCTTGGGGCGTTTTGACGCCCAGGAGTGCCTGGTGCTGTTTGACTGATTGCTCAAGCAATGCCTTGGTCGTATTCAACTGGAGGGCACCCAACTGCTCGGCCGCTTCGACCGCTTTGAGTCCGAGCGCCAGCTGTCCGTCCGCGATGGACTGCAACCCCTTGGTATCCATGTGCTTTTTCATGCTGGTGTATTCCCCTTACGAATGCATGCGAACTGATGAATCGATATGAATGGATCAATGACTAAATCAATGGCTGGATTATGTTGCAGCGCACCATTAGTTGCAACCTGTCTTCGCATCGACTTGTGACGATTTGCTGCAATGCAACATATTAGGCTGTTGAACGACACTTGAGGTGATTAAACGGTGGCAGCGCTCGGTTCATTAGGCAACCTGGTCGTATCACTTGAGGCCAACATGGCCCGCTTTAACCAGGACATGCAATCGGCCGTGGGCGTGGTCGAACGCAGCACAGCCAAGATGTCTGAAGCGGTTGCGAAACTACGCGAAGGCTTTGAGACCCTTGCCAAGGCTGCTGGCCTTGCGCTCACCTTGGATGCGGTGACGGGGAAAATCCATGACATGATTGGTGCAGGCGCAGGCTTTGCCGATCTGTCGATTCGAACCGGTATGGCTGTTGAAACGCTCTCGCGCTTTGATAAGGTTGCCAAGCTTTCGGGTACCACCATGGAGGAGGTTGCAGAAACGCTCAAACGCCTCACGGTATCTGCAACGGATGCGGCCACGGGTAATCAAAAACTTGCATCGCTGTTTGAAAGCCTGGGGATTCGGGTCACTGATGCAAACGGTCAGATCATCAAGGCCGATCAGTTGCTTGTGGCGCTTGCCAGGAACGTGCAAGGCATCGAACCTGAGGTGGTGACCAAGTTAATGAGCGAGTTAGCCGGCAAAAGTGGCGATCGGGTGTTGCCTTTTTTGCGCGAGCTCAACGAGCGTTTGAGTGAAACGAACGCGACTATTACCGAGCAGTTTGCCATC
>Ga0194118_10007830_pt1 | contig 10171 bp, 10 predicted proteins | sample TA2MahsurfametaG_2_FD_148662 | JGI IMG/M metagenome (GOLD analysis project Ga0194118, IMG submission 148662) | Freshwater microbial communities from Lake Tanganyika, Tanzania - TA2015013 Mahale N5 surface | ecosystem: Environmental > Aquatic > Freshwater > Lake | place: Tanzania: Lake... | reverse complement strand
CGTCAAGCTCACATTGGGCCATCAGAACCCGCACATCAACCCAGTCGCTCATGCCCGGCAACGGGCTGCCCTCCAGGCGCGACAAGGTCAGCAAATCGCTGACCAGCGTCTGCATGCGCTCCGATTGCACGGACATCAAGTCGAGGTAACGCCGAGTCTCCTGCGGCGACAGATCCAGGGTCTGCATGGTCTCGACGAAGCCGGCCAACACCGTCAATGGTGTGCGCATTTCATGCGAGACATTGGCCACAAAATCTCGGCGCATGGCCTCGGCTTGCTCGATCAGGGTCACATCGCGCGACAATAAAAGTCGCCGGCCCTCACCGTAGGGATGCAACTGCAAGGACAGCCTGACCGGCCGCACAGGAGTACTGGCCCGCCCGGCAACAAGAACTTCGGCTGAAAAATCACCCGCGGCGTTGTAAGCGTGGAAAGCCGGGTCACGGATCAGATTGGCCACATATTGTTTGAGATCGCGCGCCGCGTCCAGGCCCAGGTGCTGGGCCGCCGTGGAATTGCACCATTCGATTCGTCCCTCCGGATCGAGCAGGATCACACCGTTGGGCGAGGCCTGAATCGCCGAGAGCATTTCCTGCAGGCGCAGCTGACTGTCCTGGCGGCCGCGCAAATAGAGCTTGAGCAGGCGCGCGAACCGGTCAGCCACCTCGCCGACCATCCCGCCGCGGGGAGGCTCCTGGTGGGCGAGGATATCTGCCATTTCATCCATCTGCGCCAGTTGCAGTCGCCGCAACCAGGCCTGCAGACGAATCAAGCGGGTTGAATCTCGCAAGATCAGCACCACCGCCGCGGCAACAGCGCCCCCCAAGGCTCCGGGCCAGCCTGCCAAAAGCCCGCCCAGCACGGCCAATCCCAGCATCAGCGCCAGCAGGACCAACAGGCGCGCCATCATGACGGAGTCCCCTGGCCGACACTGAGCCTGTAACCCGCACCGCGCACGGTCTCGACCATCGGTCCGGCCTCGCCAAGAGCTTCGCGCAAGCGCTTGATGTGGACATCGACTGTGCGCTCCTCGATGAACACATGGTCTCCCCAGACCTTGTCAAGCAAATTGGCGCGGGAGTGAACCCGATCTGCATGCTTCATCAGGTAATGCAGCAATTTGAATTCAGTCGGACCGGTTTTGAGTTCGCGCCCCCGAAAACTGACCCGGTGGGCTGCCGCATCCAGCGTCAAATCACCCACCTTCACCGACTCATGGACCGCCTCCGGAACCCGTCGACGCAAAACCGCCCTGATGCGCGCCAACAGCTCCTGCGTGGAGAATGGCTTGGTCAGGTAATCATCGGCGCCCGAGTCCAGGCCCTGGACTTTGTCGCTCTCCTCGCTGCGAGCCGTGATCATGATGATGGGAACCGCCTTGGAACGCGGATGCTTTCGCCATTGCTTGGCCAAGGCAGCGCCACTCTGGCCGGGCAGCATCCAGTCAAGCAGGATCAAGTCAGGAAGGACGGCATCGACCTCCCGCTGGGCCTGTTCGCCATCAGAAGCCCGAATCGCTTCAAAACCACTGTGGCGCAGGTTCACTGCAATCAACTCGGCGATCGAGGGCTCGTCCTCGACCACCAGAACCCGCGGCAGCTTCCTCATTGAGCAACCGACTCGACCTTGGCCATAGGCGTATGCCGCACATCCTCTCCCTTGACGATGAAGATGATCTGCTCGGCAATGTTTTTGGCATGATCGCCCACTCTTTCAATGGCCTTGGCCAGGAACAGCAGATCCAGACTGGGCGAAATCATGCGCGGATCTCCCATCATGTAGGTGATGAGCTTGCGCAAGAAGCCGTTGTATTCGCTATCCAGCGCATCGTCTTCCTTGAGGATGGCCACCGCCACCGAGGTGTCCAGACGGGCAAACGCATCGAGCGATTTACGCAACTGACCAGCCGCCATTTCGCTGGCCATGCGCAACTCGTAACTGGGCAGGGAGCGCGGTGACCCGCTCTCGATGATGGACAGAACCATGCGCGCCATTCGGGCAATTTCGTCGCCGGCCCGCTCCAAATCGCGCGTGGTGTTGGCAATGGCCATCAGGAAACGCAAGTCGCGCGCGGTCGGTTGGCGGCGGCCGATGGTGGAGATGATTTCATGATCGATGTCCACCTCCATGCGATTGAGCCGGGACTCGTTATCGAGCACCTGCCGAGCCGTCTCCGAGCTCAGATGAATGAGCGAATAGACCGCCTGATGAAGTTGCGACTCGACCAAGCCGCCCATCTCCAGCACATGCGTCGAGATGGAATTGAGCTCAGCATCAAACTGGCTTGAAATGTGTTTGTCACCCATGATGGCCCCTTAAAAATGTGATGCTTACGCATCCATCAACCAAAACGCCCGGTGATGTAGTCCTCGGTCTCGGTGCGCTTGGGTTTGAAGAAAATCTGCTGTGTCTGTCCGTACTCGATCAATTCGCCCAGATACATATAAGCGGTGTAGTCGCTGCAGCGGGCGGCCTGCTGCATATTGTGCGTGACGATGGCGATCGTGTAATCATTCTTCAGTTCGTGCACCAGCTCTTCCACCTTGCCGGTTGAAATAGGATCGAGCGCCGAGGTAGGTTCATCGAGCAGCAGGACCGAAGGCTTGACCGCCACGCTGCGTGCGATACACAAGCGCTGTTGCTGACCGCCCGACAAGCTCATGCCGTTTTGCCCGAGCTTGTCCTTGACCTCGTTCCACAAGGCCGCTTTGCTCAAGGCCCATTCCACCCGGTCGTCCATGTCGCTGCGGCTTAAGTTCTCATAGAGCCTGACCCCGAAGGCGATGTTGTCGTAGATGGTCATCGGAAACGGCGTCGGCTTTTGAAACACCATACCGATACGGGCGCGCAGCAAATTGAGGTCCTGACCCGGGTTAAGAATGTCCTGGCCATAGAAATTGATTTGCCCTTCAGCGCGCTGGCCCGGGTAGAGGCTGTACATGCGGTTGAGGGTGCGCAGCAAGGTGGATTTGCCGCAGCCCGAAGGCCCGATAAAGGCCGTCACCTTGCGCTCGACGATGTCGAGCGAGACCTCCTTGAGGCCCTGAAACTTGCCATAAAAGAAGTTCAGATTTCTGATTTCCAGCGCATTGCAGGAGGCCGCAGGCGCTTGTGCGGCGGTCTCGGCAGGGGCTTCGGGAGCGTCGATCATGGGTGTACCTTTAAAAACTGAGGGCTCAGGACTTGACCTTGTCGCGGAACAAGACCCGGGCGACGATGTTGAGAGCCAGCACGGTCAGCGTAATCAAAAGAGCGCCCGCCCAGGCCAGGCGTATCCAGTTTTCATAGGGGCTCATGGCGAACTGGAAAATCACCACCGGCAAATTGGCCATCGGCTCGCCCATCTTGGTACTGAAAAACTGATTGTTCAGGGCGGTAAACAAAAGCGGGGCGGTTTCACCCGAAATACGCGCCACGGCCAGCAGCAGGCCAGTGATCACCCCGCTGCGGGCCGCGCGCAAGGTGACCAGGGTAGTGACCTTCCAGCGCGGCGCGCCCAGGGCAAAGGCCGCCTCACGCAGACTGCCCGGCACCAGCCGCATCATGTTCTCCGTGGTGCGCATGACCACCGGAATGGCAATCAAGGAAAGCGCCAGGCTGCCGGCATAGCCCGAGAAATTGCCCACGGTGGCGACTGCAATCGCATAGACAAACAGCCCCAGCACGATGGAGGGGGCCGAGAGCATGATGTCAGTGATAAATCGGGTGAACTCGGCCGTTTTGCTGGTGCCACCAAATTCGGTGAGGTAGATGCCCGCAAGGATACCGATGGGGGCGGACACCAGTACCGCCAGACCGACGATCATCATGCTGCCGACCACTGCGTTGCGCAGTCCACCGCCTTCAGACCCCGGAGCGGGGGTGTCACTGAGAAAGATATTCAAGTCCAGGGCGGCCAGGCCATTACCAAACAGGACCACCAATATCCACAGCAGGGCCGCCAGACCAATGACCATGGCCACCATGGACAGAGTCAGGCCAATCTGGTTGGCTCGGCGGCGGCGCGGGTAGAGGGCAGAGGCTTGCAGCATTTTCATGATTGAAACTCCGCTTCTCAGGCGCCTTTGGAACGCTCAGCACGCACGATCATCAGCTTGGCCAGGGCCAGCACGACGAAAGTAATGACAAAGAGCAGGAAGCCCAGAGAAAACAGGGTGTTGAAGTGCAGATCCTGAGCTTCGCCAAACTCATTGGCCAGCACCGAGGCAATCGAAGTGCCCGGCGAAAAAAGGGTAGACGGCATTCGATTGGCATTGCCAATCACAAAAGTCACAGCCATGGTCTCGCCCAGCGCCCGGCCCATGCCCAGCATGACACCGCCGATCACGCCTTTTTGCGTGTAGGGCAACACGACCTTGCGCACCACCTCCCAGGTGGTGCAACCCAAGCCATAGGCCGACTCGCGCAGGATGGCCGGGGTGATCTCGAACACATCGCGCATCACCGCCGCAATAAACGGCAGCACCATGAAGGCCAGAATCACGCCCGCAGCCAGAATACCCAGTCCATTGACCGCCCCGCCGAACATCCAGCCGATCAAGGGCATGCCGCCGAGTACCTTTTGCAAGGGGACTTGCACATAGTCGGCAAAAAACGGCGCGAAGACAAACAGGCCGAACATGCCGTAAATGATGGAAGGCACGGCAGCGAGTAACTCGATGGCAGTGCCCAGGGGCCGGCGCAGCCAGACCGGGCAGGTTTCGGTGAGGAACAGAGCAATTCCGAAGGCCAATGGTACGGCCAGCAGCATGGCAATGCCAGCGCTCATCACGGTGCCGACAATGGCAATGGCCGCACCAAACTCCTCGTTGACGATGTCCCACTCAACATACCAAAGAAAGCGCAGCCCGAATTTCTGAAAGGTCGGCCAGGCATTGATAAAAAGCGAGACGATGATGCCGCCCAGGGCCAGGAGGACCAGCAGCGAAAACGCCTGAGTCAAACGATGAAAGGCCATGTCCTGCCAGCGCTGCCGGCGCGCCACCGCCAACATGTCGGCACTGGGCGCCTGAGCAGAATGTTCGATTGGGGAACTCATTGAAGAAACCTGACTGGACACGCTAAGACCCTCTCATCGTAACCAATACCGGCCGACCGGCGCGGCGGGCTCCCGCCCCACGAAAGAGGAGCGGGAGACTAGGTACGGCTTACTTCAGGTTGATCTGCGACCAGACGCGCTTGCGGATCTGATCGGTCAGCGCATCGGGCAGCGGCACATAGTCCAGCTCGGCAGCCATGCCCTTGCCGTTCTTGAAGGCCCAGTCAAAAAACTTGAGCACTTCACCCGCGGCCTGCTTGTCAGTCGGTTGCTTGTACATCAGGATGAAAGAAGCCGTCACCACGGGATAAGACTTGGCACCGCGCTGGTTGACGATGGACAAACCCATGCCAGGCACGCTAAACCAGTCGGCACCGGCAGCGGCCGCGGCGAAGGTGTCGTCATCGGGCATGATGTACTGGCCGTCGCGATTCTGCAGGGCCATGACCGGAATCTTATTGCGCTTGGCATAGGCGTATTCCACATAGCCCAGGGCGCCACGGGTGCGGCTGACATTGGCCGCCACCCCCTCATTGCCCTTGCCGCCGACGGAGGTTGGCGCTGGCCATTTGACCGCCGCGCCCTTACCCACCGTGTCCGCCCAGTCCTTGCTCACTTCAGAGAGGTAGTCGGTCCAGTTGAAGGTCGTCCCCGAGCCATCGGCGCGGTGCACCACGGTGATGGCGGTGTCGGGCAGTTTCTTGCCCGGATTGAGGGCAGCCAGCTTGGGGTCGTTCCAGCGGGCGATCTTGCCCATGAACATCTCGGCCAGCACCGGCCCGGTCACCCGCAGCTCGCCGTTGGCAAAGCCTTCCAGGTTGAACACCGGGACCGTGCCGCCAATGATGGCCGGGAACTGCACCATGCCATCCTTGTCAAGATCGGCCCCGGACAGAGGCGCATCAGTGGCCCCAAAGGCGACCGTCTTGGCCCGGATCTGGCGAATCCCGCCCGAGGAACCGATGGACTGGTAGTTCAGGCCAATACCGGTCGTCTTCTTGTAGGCCTCGGCCCACTTGGCATAAATGGGGAAGGGAAAGGTGGCGCCGGCACCCGTGATATCGGCCGCCCAAACCGACAGGGGCGCCGCGGCCAGCAGGGCGGCCAACAGACCAGACTGGAGAAAATGACGTTTGGAACTCATGGAGAATCCTCGAGTGGGTGAAAAAATGAATAAGGAGAGCTTAAAAGGCAGATATGACAGTCTTGTGACAGACAAAGCCGGGTATGCCGCTGTGGGGCTTTTTGATGCTTGCCTTTCGATTTCTCTCAAGGGGCCCTCCCCGCTGAGCGGAGCTCCAGAGCAAGGACCTCAAGCACGCCTGTCACTGATCCGTCATCCGGCTGTCATATGATCCGCGGCGCAAAACTAAAGCCGCCTTGACAAGAGAGCTCCCAAAGCGTCAAAGACCGGCTCACGACAACAGATCGCCACCCATGCAAGACGGAACCCGGCTCGCCGCTGTAGACCTGGGATCAAACAGCTTCCGGCTGGAAATTGGTCAGCTTGACCACGACCTGATCAGGCGCTCGGACTATCTCAAGGAAACGGTGCGTCTGGGTGCGGGTCTTGATGAAAATCGCCACCTCAGTGTCGAGGCGATGCAGCACGGCTGGGACTGTCTGGCTCGCTTTGCAGAGCGCCTGGCCGGCTTTGGTCGCAGTCAGGTGCGAGCGGTGGCGACGCAAACCCTGCGGGAGGCCCGCAATCGGGCCGTCTTCATCGCTCGCGCCCAAGAAATTTTGGGATTCCCGATCGATGTCATCCCGGGGCGTGAAGAAGCCCGTCTGATTTACATGGGCGTTGCCCATCTGCTGCCCGACAGCGACGAGCGGCGTTTGGTGGTCGATATTGGCGGCCGATCCACCGAGATGATCCTGGGCCAGCGTCTGCAAGCCCAACACATGCAGTCCTGGAGGGTGGGCAGCGTGACCTGGTCGCTGCAGTATTTCGGCGACGGGACGCTCAGCAGCCGGGCCTTTGCGCGCGCCGAGGTGGCGGCCAAAGCCGTCCTTGAGGAAGCCCTGCCCCAATTTGCCCGCCCACAGTGGGACAAGGCCTATGGCTCGTCCGGTACGGTCAATGCAGTGGCCGATGCCTTGCTGGCCTGCGGCTGGGACGACGGCATGATCAGTCGAGCCGCGCTCGACTGGTTACTGGACAAGTTACTCAAGGCCGGCCATGTGGACCGGCTGCGGCTGGAGGGCCTCAAGGAGGACCGTCGCGCGGTCATTGCCGGCGGACTGGCGGTGCTGCGGGCAATTTTCGACCTGCTGGATCTCTCGCAGATGCAACCGGCCGACGGCGCACTCCGGCACGGGGTGCTCTACGACCTGCTGGACCGGCAGGACCTCAAAACCGACCTGCGCAGCCGCACGGTCGAGCACCTGGTCCGCAAGTTTCGAGTCGATGCCCAGCAAGCGCAGAGGGTGAGCCTGACTGCGCAGGCCCTTCTCACCCAAATGCTCGACGCGATCGACCTACCCCGACTTTGTCGCAAGCTTGACTGGGCATCGCAACTGCATGAAATTGGCAGCCATGTCTCGCACCAGGAGTATCACAAGCATGGGGCCTATATCCTCGATCATGCCGATGCGCCCGGCTTTGCGCTGGACGAACTGCACCGGCTCAGTCAGCTGGTGCTGGGCCACCGCGGCAAATTGCGCAAGATGGAGCCCTGGTTTGAGGATCTGATCTTCATGCGCCAACTGCTGGCCCTGCGCCTGGCCGTGATTGTTTGCCATGCCCACCGCGACCCGGATCTGTCCGGCTTGAGGTTGCGCACCGAAGGCCCGAAGGTGCGACTGGAGGTGCATCCCGACTGGAGCGCTCGTTTTCCCCAATCCATGCACCTGATTGCCGAAGAAGCACAGGCCTGGGAGAAAACCCCCTGGCCGGTGCAACTGGGCCATCGGTAAATGCACAGGGGAGTCCTGTCCGGCCGACGACAAGGGCTACAAAAAGGGTATAAACTATTTATACCGTTTTAAAGGAGACTGTTCCAATGCCCACCGCCACCCGGAAAACCCCGGCCCGTAAGGCCAGCGCCAGTTCCTCCACTGCCCGCAAAAGCACCCAGCCGGCCACTCAGGTTCGCAAAGCACCTTCTCCTGTCAAGGTTGCACCGGGCGGACAAAAACCCAAATCTCCTTCGGCAACGCCTGCCACTGCAGTCAAACCTCCCCGTTCCAAAGCGACCCAGGCAAGCCAGGCCAGCAAACCAAAGAAGCCCAAACTGATCAGGGACAGCTTTACCATTCCCAAGAGCGAATACGAGGCGATTGATGCGCTCAAGCGCCGCGCAGCCACCCAAGGCCGATCGCCCAAGAAAAGCGAACTGCTGCGCGCCGGCCTGATGGTGTTGGCGGGATTGTCGGACAGTGCCTTCGCGCTGGCCCTGAGCAGCGTGCCGGCCATCAAGACCGGACGACCCAAAGCCTGAGATCGCCGCTACAGAAGGTCGGGCGACTGCACAGCCAGCAGAACCGTTTGCTCCAGCCCTTCGCGCTCGCGCGAGCGCAGCCACCAGACGGCGCCTTTGCGCACCGACAGCTCGGCTTGTGGCAAACCCAGTAAGCGGGCTGCCACCCGGCCCAAGGTGGGCTGATGGCCCACCACCAGGACGGTAGTCTTAGCGACCGGCCATTGGGCCAGTTCCAGCAGATCCTCTGCGCTGCGCTCGGGAGCAAGAGACTCACAGAGCTTGAACTTGCGGCCCAGATTCAAGGCGGTCTGCTCACAACGCAAGGCGGGGCTGACCAGGACCCGGGTGTTGTCGGGCAACTGATGATCCAGCCAAGTGGCCATGCGAGCGGCATGCTTTTGGCCCCGGCCGGTCAGGCTTCGGGCCAGATCATGGTGATAAGCCTGCGACGGATCTGAGCTCGGTACCGGCTCCTGTGCATCGGCATGACGCCACAAGACCAGATCCATGGGCTAAGAGTCCCTGACGCGCTTGACCGCCGTATAGCGTGCCATCAACGCCGATTGGGCGCTGAGCTTGCGCTGGCCGGCGGCGGGCGCCGTCCTGACATAGCTCCCGTCCTGGGTCAGTTGCCAGGCGTCGCGGCTGTCATACAGATAGGCGACCAGACACTCATCCATCAGCCTTTGCCGAATGGCCGCATCGGTGACAGGCCAGGCCAGCTCGATGCGGCCGAACATATTGCGATTCATCCAGTCGGCGCTGGACAGATAGAGCTTGTCGTCCTGACCGTCTGAGAAATAAAAGACGCGCGAATGTTCCAGGAAACGCCCAACGATCGATCGGATGCGTATGTGGTCGGTCAGCCCGGGTAGTTGAGCGGGCAGCATGCAGGCCCCGCGGACAATCAGGTCAATCTGCACACCCTGCTGGCCGGCCTCGATCAGGGCTCGGATCAGGCCCTCGTCGGTCAGCGCATTCATCTTGGCCACAATGCGCGCTGGCTTGCCTGCGGCTGCCGCAGCGCCCGTGGCAGCAATACAGCTGAGCAAAGTCCGATGCAAGCCATGCGGGGCCACCAGCAGACTGCGCAGCGCGGGCATGCGGCTCTGACTGGCCAGGTGGTAGAACACATACTCCACATCCTGGGTGATGGCCGGGTCGGCCGACAGATAGCTCACATCGGTGTAGAGCCGGGCAGTTCACGGGTTGTAATTGCCGGTGGACAGGTGCACATAGCGCTTGATGGATCGGCCCTCGCGGCGCGCCACCAGCAGCATCTTGGCATGGGTCTTCAGGCCGAGTACGCCATAAACCACCTGGGCGCCAATGGACTCGAGCATCTCGGCCCAATTGATATTGGCCTCCTCATCAAAGCGCGCCTTGAGTTCGACCACCACCATCACTTCCTTGCCGCGCCGCACTGCCTCGCGCAGCAAGGCCATGATCTCCGAATCCGCACCCGTCCGGTACACCGTTTGCCGAATGGCCAAAACCTGCGGATCCGCAACCGCCTGACGCAGGAAATCCAGAACGCCATCAAAGCTTTCGAACGGCTGGTGGATACAGATATCGCCCTGCCCAAGCCGATCGAACACACTGCCACCGGCAACCAGCGCCTTGGGGTAACTGGCCTGATAGGTCGGCCAGAGCCAGCGGGGCTCGGCAGCCAGGTCGATGAGCTGGGTCAGGCGATTGAGATTGACCG
>Ga0194118_10007816_pt1 | contig 10186 bp, 8 predicted proteins | sample TA2MahsurfametaG_2_FD_148662 | JGI IMG/M metagenome (GOLD analysis project Ga0194118, IMG submission 148662) | Freshwater microbial communities from Lake Tanganyika, Tanzania - TA2015013 Mahale N5 surface | ecosystem: Environmental > Aquatic > Freshwater > Lake | place: Tanzania: Lake Tanganyika... | reverse complement strand
CCCCAAAACCCCAAAACCCCAAGCTTTATTAAAGTAAATTTTTACATTAGATATAAAAAATGGGTAATATACTCTAACCGATTCTAGACAAGTATCTAAAGGATTTTTTCGTTAACTTCTCGACTAACTCGCTCAGTATTGGCCTCAGCTCTTTCCAGCTAAACAATCTAATATTTTCTTAAAAGATTCTTGAAGGCGCTTCGATTCCTATCCGTATGAAGTTTGGTATGCTTGGCAATATGCGTCTCGACATAAACTCGTACTTTAACCTCGACAGTGAGGGCCTGAGAATAAAAGTATCCAATGTTTTCCTGTGCCTTGAAATGCTAGACGTTGAGAAGTGGACCCCTGATTTGATAAAGAAAAAGTATCAGAAAGCAAAAAAAGCCTCACTGCAGACTATTCTCAACAACGCCGAGATCATGTTTGCCGACCTCATCCATTCTGAGTCATCATCGTTCAGTCCGGCCTACATCCAGAAAATACTCGCGAACACCAGCATCGAGATCGAGAACGTCTATTTGATGTACGAGGACAAGTCCTTTAATTTCCAGATTGGGCTGCTGCTGCCCAAGATCGAGGTAAAATCGGTCAACAAGCTCGGCGAGATCATCGACAACGTTGAAGACTGTTCCGTAATCTACAAGTTGCTGCAAGTTCAAGACGTTTCCCTAATTGTTAACCACACGAAAATTACACCGATAAGTGACCTGCTTGCAAACGTTAAAATTGAGTAAGAAAAACGGTCTTTTAGCAAACAGGCAACCTGGAGCAAAGAAGATTGCAATGAGGTTGGCCATGTGATTAAGCGGCATTTGCGGTAAACTTTTGAGGACTCGAATCAACGGTTTACGAGACAGCATGATACGAAGCATAATTATGTTTTTTTGGAGAAGTTCACTGTAGAACTTAAGGTGCAAGTGACTTTAAATAAGAGTATAGCACAGGAGCTTGATCTGAATTTTAGTGAGCCTGATTTACTCTTGTAGTTAGTTTTGGGGTCGATGACCGCACAAAATGAATTTCTGTCAATAGAGTTGGAGGAGGAGCAACTGGAAGCCTTGTTTCATATCAGTACATTTTTCAACGCTTTTTCAAATTTTAGTTAAGGAGTCACGAGGGAACTTTTCCTATCTTCAAATTGTGCTAGGTTCCCCGAAAAAGATATGAGAGATTACGAGTGTTTATTTGAATAATTTCTTCATGCAAAGTCCGAGGTAAAACCAGACCAAAAACTTATTGCCAAATTACAAGAATAGCTCTGGCAGCACGAGCAGCTTTACAGAACGGATATCTTGTTGCTGATTCGACAAGCTATAATCGATAACTTCTATGGACATAAACGGATTGATAAGCAGATAAACTTTGAGATTGACAATATCAAGCGGGAAAAGTCACAATCATACTTTAATCGCTCTAGAGAGTTAAACATAATGGCATAAAAATGTGAGCAAAAAGAGAAACTAAGGCTTGAGCGACTTCATGAAATTGAGAAAACTAAATTTTAGAGGCTTAAATAAGTAGAGTCGCGGCTTAGGGAGCAATTTGAATTGGGCAACATGCACAATCTAGAAGAGTAAATCGATGAAAAAAAAGCCTAGGACTCGGACGTGGGCACGCACACTGAAATTAAATTCAACATGCCTAAGCTTATGCTATCGATTCACCAATCAGCAAGATTAGAGCCAAAGACCCATAGGCTGCCGATCGCTGTGCTTGCTGTGTAGGGGCTTTCGGTTGAGTTGACGATCAAAACGCTGCCGGATGCAACTGATATCTTATTTAGCCTCACGAGTCTGGATATAGAGTACGCAAGCGTTAGAGCTGATGTCAAGAAAATAAATCACGGCGGTTTGAGAGACGAAATTTTAATCTCAAAAAAAGTTCTGGAAACTTATGAGATACCAGGCTCTCTCTCTAAACTCTTGACCATTAAGATCAACATAAAAGAAGAGGATTCAAAAGATTAGAAGGCTACTAGTAGGGATTATCTTGAGGCTGAGGATCTCCTGCAGAACAAGGACAAAGAAATGACGACGATGATATAAGTACAAGTCTAAAGAGCATTGCTCATTTACCTAAACATTTACTTCATAAACAATATGGTAGTGTTCTTTACAAGAGTTATTAAGGATATGAATAAAAAACGTGACTAGTTGCTGCACTCAGCATAGAATACCTCGGTAAGAAAGCATATTTTAGATGGTTTCCAAATGTTGGCCAAGATTAGTCAACTATCTGCTGAAGCTAGCCGTAAGCTAAAAGACATTCATCTTAAAGAAGAGCGTAAGTCCCAACTCAGATTCAGTCTTGATATGTAATCGCCAAAGTTGATTATCGATGAGTATCTCTTAGCAGAAGAAGTTTAAGATGCCAAGAGACCATGCTACTTCCTAGTGGATATGGGGGAATGGCGAGTCAATAACGCGATCACATAAGTTAACATTGAGTTGGAGCCGAATACAGAAGTGTTCGAGAATGCTGGGGATGGCAGCATTATTAAAATGACTGAGAAGCGAGACTCAGTACTGTATGAGTCGTGGGACATTCAAATTAAAGACATCAAGGTGCTTTATAACTACCACAGCTATAAGAGCCTGCTAATACAGCAAGAGAATCTAAACTTTAGAGTAATCGATAAATTTACTTTTGGATTGCAATTTTAGACCTTGGTTGGGCACTTGGATGAACCCATGCTGGCGGTGCCTTAAAGCATTATTAATCTCAAGTTTAAAAAGCTGAGATTCAATGTTGAAAGGCAAAGCTTCAGACAACTGCTAAAGGTGAAGACGTTCTTCGCTGTTAGCTCCTTCACAACCTACCTCACCGAGTTAACAGATGTGATGGGTAATCTAGCGCCGTCGATGGAAGATGAACCACATCTGCTTGACCTAAACAGAGTAAAATATCAAGAATCCAGGCAGATTGTAAATAAGACAGCTGAACTTGTTGCAGATAACTCAGTTAGTAGCGAAACTGTAACCAAACCGCTAAGCTCTATGCGCATCAACCTTATAATACAGGGTTTAGAAGTTAGGGCCTAGTCTGTGGAATGGATCAGAGAGAGTGCACGGTCTGTGACTTACAAAGCCTTAAATAAGCTGTCTATAGGCACGCATGAGCTCAAGATCACTGTGCATATGTGCGATATCGATGCTTAGATGTCGGTGTTGGTGCTTATGTCGCAGCTGAAAATTAAAGACTTAGTGAATCCCCAATACTTTTATAGAAATTTGATTAGAGTTGCGCCCAGGAGGTCGAATAATTAGGAGGGAGAGAGCGTTGTGGAAGTTTAAAAGTAGCAAACGATCAAATATAAAAACCCATCGAAAAAAGTAGCACTTAAATCCTAATCTTACCTTAACTCTAAAAATGGAACTAAACATTTGAGCTAAATGATGTGAAAACACAAAAAAATATTCAAAGTGTCCAACGACGTCGACTTCGCAACATTCAACAACTTTTGCCCAAGAGACGAATTTCTCCAAAACTGCTACGAAGTTCAAGTTTATTTCGGTAAAAAAACGATCGGCGACGATGACATCACCGAGGTTGACGACATGACGCAAAAGTCGACAACGATTGTTTCAGTGAGAGACGTTTAGTTATTCACGCATTTTAAGTTGATTTGTGCTGTGATGCAAACTTTTAACGACATAATGTTCGATCTGAGCGATGTTATGGAGGAGTACTCAGCCCACGTCCAGAAATAAAAGAAAAAAGCAAAAGCTTTACTGATGCGAATTAATAGTAGTATCCTAGACAGTGATAATAAAAAATCTGAGATCGGTAAGAACATCGGGCTAATTGCTTAAAAACAAATGCGATTAAGTGAGATCCGATTACAAAACAAAAAGAAAAGATACATTTTACAGAATTCCCAATTTAAGCTGTCCATGAAGAAGATCAAGCTCTGTGTGCCAATGAACCTCGAAAAGGAGTGTTGCCTCGCTCTTAAATTCAGTTCTGATATGTCATTCCTCACCAACAGCAAGGAGCAGCATCAGGTCGAGTACTACCTGAGGCATGAGGAGGGTGTCGGCTACATCGAAGAGATCACTGCAGATAATTTACTGGATGCCAAATCGGACATGCAAGTAACCATGAACAATTTTAAGGTCTACATAACAAATCACAAATAATCGGCAGAAAGCAAAAAGTCGAAGAGCAAAGAGGATTATATTGTCAGTGAAACAAATTTCGTTTACACTAATAATAGTGTTTTGTATGCAAATCACGACATCGTACTGAGTGAAGACCACCTAGTGCAACTAACACCCACTATGTCAAGGAAAAAAATCAAGCGTTTGGTTGGTAAGCGACAAGCCATAAAGAATGCGCTTAGGGATGAAATTAAACGAATTAACGTTGCTGAGGTGAAGATCGAGACATTGAACCCTTTCAATCTGAGGTTCAGGGTTAAGCAACTTATCATGTACATGGAGATCGTCTAGTTGATACTTTACTACCAAAAACAAATCAGTCTCGTCCAGCCCCAGCCTTTCGTGAACAATTATAAGGAAACGATGATGGACTCACAGTAGCCTGATCATTTTAGCATGTCGCCTGTTGTGGACAATATGCTACCCACGCAATAGATTGATGCTTTATTGTCATATGAGGATCAGTTTTAAGATGACTAGAAAAAAGAAGACAACGCACCGGAAGATGTGGAGCCAACATGCACATTAGATTAGCTAGTTAAGCAGAACTAGCTCAAGACTGTCAACATCCTTAGCCAGATCAAGCAGCAAGTCGTCTTAAGTATCGGCTAAAAGAAGCACTTCGAAATTAACTATGACAAGATGACTGTGTTGACCTAGGGCTTTTTTATTTGTTTGCTTGATGATGTGACTTCCCAGTATGAGGAGCCTTTGCTGCAGATCGTGTTTAAGGATCTCGATTTCACTTAGTCATCACTCCGGTCGAACGATGCTGCGGGATTAAACTTGGTCGAAGCTGGGGAAGAGTACGCCTCTATCTGCCAGGTCATGAAGAAATCTGGCTTGTTAAGTGAGCGGAACTTATGGTTATTGAAACGTAAGATTGAGATATTCATGTATGCGAGCTACTTTAATCACAAGTCCCACGGTGAGGAAATGCTTATTGAACAGTACAGGATTTAACTTTCGATGACCTAGTAGAATCCCAAACTGCCCATGGTCACTTAAATTAAATCAAAAGATATCTTTAATCTCAATCTGACTTACGGCTGCATTCTTTCCCTAATTAAAGTTCTGTAGTTTATTAAGGATAACGAGCGGGTCAAGAATGATTAAGACATTTAAGATTCCCAGGTGGAGCAATTAGAGTAGTCTCACTAACAATTGCTAAGACAATAATTATACACAGAAAAGGACGACGAGTCCAGTGATCAGAACACACCAGATCAGGACTCCTAGCTCCATAGCTAGGGAAGCCTCTCTTAAGTTGAGCAAAATGTGGATTAATTTATTGTGGAGATGCCTACTACAGCGCTACAGTAGTAGCGACATTTACCAAAGTTTACTTTTAAGAATGACACTGGTAAACAAATTACATTCCAGCTCTTTAATGAGTCACAGGACAGAGCAACGATCTAAAAAGTTAAAGAATTCCAACTCTTGCCGAACCAAAAAGCATTCGATAAAGCTGTTGAAATGTAGCGCCAAGTAGAAAAACTGCTAGAAAGTTACAAAACAAACGAGGAACTGAAGTAGGCGTAATTGTATATGATTTTTAGGGTTGAGGGCTATGAAACCCTGACTGAGAATATCTCATTAAATCAGATCGGGATATTTTGTTTCCAATTAAAACCTATATAACAGAGCGGCAAGCCCAAGCGATAGGAGGCTTACTGTGCAACGAGACTCGTGCGTAATAGAGACGAGACCGAGATTCACTTTGAGTCAAATTCCGTGATCCACAACTCAATGTCGTTCCCTGTACGCTTGAGAGCATTTAGGCAACTTAAGCGGGAGATAACAGAAGTGAGCAAGATTCTTTTAAGAAACAATGATGTTTATGTGTTACCTATTGAGTGGTTCGAGCAGAATTTGCAGATTTAAGTGGAGAGGGACGACTATGAGGACTAATGCTTGACTCCGGCACAGTACTTGTTCAGGAATGGCAACATAAGGAAGGTGCTTAACCCTTAAGTCACAAACCCCTACTATTAACTATCCGCACAGATTTAGCTAGGTGACACCTGGGTCGCGCTTGAAGTAGCTTTGTTGAGGACCAGGACATCACAACCTCAATTCCTAATCATGTTGCATTTAATGACGAAGGTACACAACCTGATGTTTTACCCGATCGAGATCTTTCCAGCCAACCGCGTCAAAGGCATCGAGCCAATCAAGCTCGATTCAAACACTTTCGCCTCGATCGGCCAACTCAACCTGAGCCAAGCTTCGAGCAAAGTAGACAACCAATTCACTTTGATGGTATAAACCGACCAAAATCTCACTTACGAAAAGACGATCAACTGGCATTAGGCCCTACAGGATAAATCCCATTCTAAAGTGGTGAAGGGGACGCTTATTGAGCTTTCATTAGTCAAGAGGAACTCGGAGCTAGACAAACAGGCTTTGAGTGGTGTCGAGCAGACGATCAGCTGCGTAATGCAGGCGACTGAGTCATCTGGGGAACTGCTGTAGGATACGAAATACAATAACTTCTCTCTGAGATAGATTATTTTCCACCACACAGCTCGGTAAATGTTTGAAATTTATGTGCCTTTGATTGCTGTTAATGAGACTGGACATAGGATTGACCTGTGTGCTACTGATAGCAGGCAACTGAATCTATTATATCCTAAAAAGTCAACTTTCATCAATATTCGGAACCTGACAAAAGAGATAGTCAAGTGTAAGATCAAAGGCTTTAAATATTCGAAGCATATCGATTTATCCATAGCTGGAGTTGACTTTGGCTATCGAATGGTCCAAAATCCAGATGAAAATCAAGTTGAACTAGCTTAGCAGGGTAAGAGCCTCGAGGATGACTAAATAAAGAAATGGATGCCGTATCCTAAGTCTATCCCAGCTGTGGAGCTAGGCGTCTCTATTAAAATGTGCGACCAGCCTTACATAAAGACCAAAGTGATCAGATTTTCAAATAAGTACACCCTGGTTAATAAAATGAGCATACCTTTAGTAGTGAGAGACGTTCTCTCGGACTGGCAGTTGTTGATCGGACCCAAATCACATGCCAATATAGACTTTGCTTTTCTGGAACTCTTAAATTAAAGAGAGCTGCAAGTAAGACAATGCTAAGAGTGTGAGCTGAAGATGGCTGTTAACAGCGGCAGCTTGACTCTCCCTAAGCAACTAAAGTACTTCACTCAGCAGTCACAGTGGTCTAAAAAGTTTTCATGCAGTCAGTTGGGCGATTTCTAGATTTATTTGCCTCTTTTTGACAAAACTTAATAGGCTTAGGACTCGTGGGATTTTGACACACATCTCAACAGGAGAGTCATCAAAATTACGATCGCAGCAGATCCGAATCTGAACGAAAAGATCTATTGTGTGATTTCAAGGCCGCTACAGCCAGACTACCTCTTCTTAAATTACTTGGAGTATCCAATCACAGTACTAGACTACTAGAAAGATGAAGGTGTAGCTGAGGGGAAAAAGGCATCAATAGCTGTCAAAGTCGATGCTTCTAAGTGGTAGTTGCCAGGCGCAGCTCCAATTTTAATATCTCCGTGCACCAAGCACAAGAAGTTACAGATCTAAATCAAGGATTTGACGTTTAAGTACGACATAGACAACGGACTCACTAAAGTATTGCTGCCGTCGGAGCAGATCAGTCTTAGTTGCACGAGCAGATTCTCAGGCTCCATTAGAATCATTGAGCTAAGGAAAGGAACCCAAGAATCCATTAACAGGAAGGAAATTCTCCTGACGAGAGATCAAAAGAAAGAAGAGCTGCTAAAGCAGGTGCGATAAGCCGTCGTAGAGCGCTAAGATACAGAGGATGTGCGGAAGACGATCGCTATTGACCACCAGAAGTATTAGATAAGCCTCGCGGGTATCGGCGTCTCTTTTGTGGATTTTAAGCCGAGTGAGCTCTGCTACTTCATTTTTGATTAAATAACGTTCAACCAGGAAAAACTCTACACGAGGAGAGGCTTCCTTGAAAAGACTTTAAATGACATTGATATCAAGATTAGGAATTTCCAGATTGACGCTATGTAAAATGAAATTTTTCCAGTTTTGCTCGGCCCAAAGACCCCTTTCAGAAACATTGAAAGAACCTTCCAGAAATAAAGTCCACAAGACCAATAGAATAACATGCTATAGGATGGGGAGCCTTTGTTTGAATTGACGTCGCGATCGACGCTTGAGTCCGACGGTGAGCTTGAAACCGGCTCGATTGAGCAGTTTACTGTGGCACTGCAGCCAATAGAATTTAAACTGCACATCTCATTAGTGATCGAGATTTAAGAACTTCTGGCAAGTCTAAACAACTTAACCGCAAAGGTTAACAAGATTGAAGAGACAGAATTCATAAAAACTTTGAGGGAAACACAAGCGATTATGAACGGAACAAGCAAAAAGATAGTTGTTTAAGACAACTCAACTTAGCTGCAAATGTCGGAGTAGATCAGTTTGGCAGGTGGCTAAGCCAACGAGCAAATTTGTGTACAGACGCCTGTTCAAAGCGCTAAGTACAAGGATGTGGACTATTCACGTGAGTTCTCACTAAGCAATCAAAAGAAAGCCAAGAAAACCTACGTCGAGCACTTCAAAATCAAAGCGATCAACTGCTGCATGACTTTGCGTATCAGAGGCATCGAGTCAATTTTAAAACAGAAGAATATCATGTCGGTGTTTCTGAATTTGGGGTCGAACTTCGCTGATATAACCGATGCCGATTTCAACTACACAGAGATGGAGATCATCAAGCAACAGTTGACAGATGAGACCATCAACTCGGATATCGTTAAGCATTATTACACGGAATCAATGCAGTAGTTTTATCAGATTTTTGGTAGTTAGGACATCATTGGCAATCCGCTTAGTTTTATTGCAAATGTAGGCAAAGGCACAGATACTTTTTATAATGAGCCGCTCGAAGGGCTAGTTGATAGGAATTACTCAAGAGCCACTGTTGGTTTCTTCAACTCGATCATGGGCATCCTGTCCAATACTGCACTCGCGTTGGCTAATTCAGGTACTGGAATGTTCGGATCGATTTATTTGGGCGTGCGAAACTTATTTGGGGCCAATCTGACTCACGCATAGTTGGATAGGCCGCTAACGGTGAGCGGTGGTGTTTAAAAAGGTATTAATGGCGTGTTTTAGGAGATGATAACTGGTGTGACGGGCACCTGGAACGTTCCAGTAAAAAAACTGCAGACTCAAGGCAAAGGTGTTCCCTAACTCCTAACGGGTGTTGCTATGGGCACTGGCCAACTCTTAGTGTGTCCACTTACGGGTGTTTTAAGGCTTTCGTATAATATATCTACTGGCGCCAAGATGTAGCTGAAAGGTGTCAAAGATCACGGGCAGCGCTATAGGTACCCTCGCTATTTCGACCACAATGAGCGGATGCACCCTTATTGTCACGACATGGCGCACGCTCTGACATCGTTGAGGATTGTTAATCAAGGTCGCTACACCAATGAAATCATAGAGAAGGTCTACGATGTGAGTATGTACTCAAAGCCCCGCTTCCAAGGCTTCTACAAGGACCGTGTCGTTATTATCACCAACAAGGCAATCATGTTCATCACCGACACTCGAAAGCTTCAACGGCGTATCGTTTTGAACGACATAAAAGGTATGATGTTCTACTTCCAGAACCAAAAGTATAACGCGATCTCCGTTGAGACCGAAAAGGAAATCATCTCAATCCAAACGAATCTTCCCGAAATCAATAAGCGCATCTTGAAAGACCTCAAAGCTAAGCTTGAACAACTGGAGGAGCTGGTGATTCAGCAGGATCACTAATAGATCGCGCCTGAGCTCCTTCATCACAGTGGCGAAGGTGATGCTTAGCACAGTGAGCCGATTGAAGCACAAGAGTAGTTTGATTAGAAGGTGGAGGTTTCGGATGAAGAGAGGGAAGAGCACAAGGAGATGCAATTTGAGTCGGATCATAATCAGTTGCAAGAGTGGACACTTACGTGGGAGACGATTCCAGACCATATTATTTGAAATTAACTTTTATATTTAAAGGGGTTTTGGGGTTTTGGGGG
>Ga0194118_10007815_pt1 | contig 10187 bp, 8 predicted proteins | sample TA2MahsurfametaG_2_FD_148662 | JGI IMG/M metagenome (GOLD analysis project Ga0194118, IMG submission 148662) | Freshwater microbial communities from Lake Tanganyika, Tanzania - TA2015013 Mahale N5 surface | ecosystem: Environmental > Aquatic > Freshwater > Lake | place: Tanzania: Lake Tanganyika... | reverse complement strand
TGAAGGCTCCCCCGGGGTCCTTTTAAAGGACCCCGGGATCCTTTCAGAGGACCCCGGGACCCTTTCAAAGGATCCCCCGGGGTCCTTTAAAAGGACCCCGGGGTCCTTTTAAAGGACCCCGGGGTCCTTTAAAAGGATCCCGGGATCCTTTTCAAGGACCCCGGGGTCCTTTTAAACGAGCCCGGGATCCTTTTAAAGGACCCCGGGGTCCTTTAAAAGTACCCCGGGGTCGTTTAAAAGGATCCCGGGATCCTTTTCAAGGACCCCGGAATCCTTTCAAAGGACCTCGGGGCCCTTTTAAAGGACCCCGGGCCCTTTTAAAAGGATCCCGGGGTCCTTTGAAGGTAGCCATACGCCTTTTTTTTCTCGCCATACGCATTTTTTTTCTCGCCATACGCCTTTTTTTTCTCGCGTACTGTGGCAAACTTAGCGCCACCCCGCACATGGTTCCACAACGCTCCGCCCTCCGTTTGGTCCAGGGGCCAGCTCGAAAAATGGTGCAGAGTGTGCCCAAAATCAGCCCCGGAGACCAATTCTAACGCCATTCGGTGGCCATGTTCTGGTCCGAGCGAAACAAACCTAAATTTAAAATGCCAGCCAGGCTGCAGCCGCGTCGACCGCAGGGCGACCGGGATCCTTTAGAGGACCCCGGGGTCCTTTAAAAAGACCTCGGGGTCCTTCAAAAGGACCCCGGGGTCCTCTTAAAGGACCCCGGGGTCCATTAAAAAGACCTCGGCGTCCTTTAAAAGGACCCCGGAATCCTCTTAAGGGATCCCGGGGTCCTTTTAGAGGACCCCGGGGTCCTTTTTAAAAAGACCTTGGGGTCCTTTAAAAAGACCTCCAAGTCACTCACGCCGCGGATCACTTCGAGCGACGATCCCGGCGAAGCGTGCGCCAGATCTGATGGCCAAACTCCTGCCACGCAACCTTTGAAAAAAACAGCCTACCGTTCTTCAACGGAGAGGCTCAAGCTTTCGAGAAGGTCGGACGGCCACTGGCACCGAGATAACTCATCGTTACCTGGTCGCCAAAAAGTCAAAGTCTTTGTGAACACGTGCTGTGCGCGGACCGTCGGACAAGCCTCATAGGCTGGTTGGACTAAGCAAAAAGAGCCTCACTCAGCCCGAGGACGGTCACGGTGCGGGTGCGGAGGCTTTCAGCTCCAAGCACTTCTCCCAGATGGGGCCAAAAACGGCGTGTGCTGGGTCCAACTTCGTCACGGCAAAGGATTTCTCTGCTTGCCTCAGTGCTCCCGCAGGATCTCTGGCCTTGTCCTTATACAAGATCATGCAGATCTTGCACTCAAACTTAAAAGTGCGCACCTGGTTAACGATCCTTCCGGCTCGCTTAATGATCTCAGTGCTCGTGTGGCCGTCCACCGCGACAGCCCCAATAGATTTGCCGTCGTATCTCATGTACTTCTGCCTCACTACCACGATGCGGTCTTTCTCCTGTGCGACGAATCGACGCCGACCTCATAGCAACTGCAAATGTCAGCACGGGCGATCGACGATAAATACCAAGAGTTTGTTTGTCGCAAGCAAAAACGCAAAACCCTTGACGGCTAAAAAATCCTCGGGATCTGGGCAATCGAACCTTTGCTCTCTGGACTCCTTGGCCCTCGTTGGCGAAACTGTATTTCTTAATCACCAAACCTAGTTGCGCCCAAGGGCGGACAATCGAACTGCGGACGCTGGTACGATTGTGCGGCTTCTGTGTCCCGCCGTCTTTGATATATGTTCCCCGTGTGAGGGACTGATTCAAAAGCCATTGAGGAACGTGCCGGGGGTCGAGGTGGGTATCAAGTTGAAGCCCTGCGTTCCCATATGTCTCCGAGTGCGAGCCAGGAGGGGGAATGCAAGCTAGGAGTGAGTGGGACCTCAGAACCGAAATCACACGAGCGATCGGTGCGTCGACGGGGGCAATGACGACTCCGACGCTGAAGCCCAAAACTCACTCAGACAAGCTCGAGTGAAAAATGCCAGCCTCTACAAGAGTGGGTTACGGTCGTGCGAGCCATCTTAAAACGTGACCGCCCGAATCAATCCCACGACGAAGCTCGATCACCAGCACGCTCGTCGTAACATGATGCAGCGTTGGTCCTTAGCCAAGTCATTGGCCTTCTTCTCTACTCCGTCTGGACCAGTCTGGTCGACGGTGTCCATACCTTTCGCCAAGAACTCCTTGATCTCCTCTACCGTTCCTTTGACCGGAAAGCCCTCGCTCCACGAATTACCGTTCGTGCCGCCACGAGAGATCGGCTCGAGATTGTTGCACATCACGAGCAACTTCTTCAAGGCCATCGTAGTCGAGGTGATCGCACCCTCAACGATCACGGTTGTCACATTCGGGTCGCCGGTTTCGAAATCCAAGACGAAGGTTGCCATCCGATTGAATATCACCTGTGTGGTCGGAGAGAAGCCCTGGTGCTTCTTACCGTCGATCCACCTCTTCACGACCATGTGCGCATCGACCAAATTGTCCAAAGCTTCCTGCTGGTATCAAGCCGGGCGAGGTAGGCAAGCAAAACACGTGCATCAACAAGCTAATTCTAGCCGACTACTAAAGCATAGTGGGCGAAGTTATGGCAGTAGTGGCTAAGGTCGCGAGGGAGGCCACCAACTCAAAACCCGCGCCGAAAAACTGAAAGTGAAGAAACCAACCGCTAAAAATTCCACACGTGCGACTTCCGTCAGCTTGCCTGCCTACCTAACAAAATGAAAGGCCATCTTGTTGGATGGGTCTTTCCTCTTGAGATGTCACGAGACAAGTTTCAAGTTTTCGCAATATCGCCCTTCAGTCGACTGTTTGAAGAAGCTCCGGGCCTGATGGTGCAATCCGTGTAGCCGCTATGTCGCTATGCCACTACGTCGCCCGAACCGAAACACGCATAATGAAATAAGACATTACTTTGACTTCATGTGGCCCTCCGCGTCCCACTCTCTCCGATTTAACTGTGTTGCTTTGGGAAGGATCTCTGCAGAGTCATGCCCTGCACCCCTGCGTGTGTGTGCAAACTTGGGTCCGCAATTTTCCGGGCTGCTCTGAATCTGAATACACATGTTCGTCGGGGCGAAATCTTAAAGAGATAGAGATCTCCTTCGCCCAGTATGCACGAAATCAGCCTCTACACATAAAAACGTCTGGGACGTGCTGCGGGTCTACTTTTCGTCTCCCGACTCCGTTGCTTGTTTTCTCTCAGCAAGATCTGAAGGTGTACCGGACAGCGCGGCTTCGAAGGGGCCAACTTTCTAAATCTTCGAGCGCGCGAAACTTGGGGAAACAATCGAATCTTGATTGACTTCGCAGCCCTATGACGGCCCTCCCACCCTCCTTACCCGCCTGACGACACTAAGGGTGTCTGGGTCCCAGGATCTGTGCACCTCCAGTGCATCAATTTGGTCCGCAAAGAAAATGCGAGACCGCTATGGAAAAACTAGCAGTTGCCGTCGAACACTTCGGCACCGCTGTACTCAAGCCCTCCAAATAAAAGTGTTTTTACACACAACTTCAGACTCTATTTCGCTCCAGAAAGTTTCTGGACCAACGTACAGGTCCAACATGGCTGGGCCACGACGTGGCCGCCATGGTGAGACGAAAAACGGTGAGAACCGGCCCTCGCTTCTAGCATGGACTCTTTAGGAGGTTACCAAATAAAGAGACCTGGAGAATTGCAACAAACCTGTAGCCGGCGGTGCTGCACCAATTTTGATTTGGAAGATACCCTCGGCAACAAGACCTCAAAGTGGAACCGCGAACGCTGCTCGTACCCTGGCGCGGGGCAGAACGAAAGAAATGCAAACCCTCTTCAAAAATAAAGAAACGTCAATGCAGAAGACTAATGAAATTGTGAACTTTGTTGATCCGACTGCCAATTTCGGAAGTGCTAGATTCCTTTCTTCCGGGTTTAGTCAAGACCTGCAGTGCAGAGAAAAGGGCCGACTTGACTTTGCCAAGGAGGTCCGTGCCGGAAGCGAGTGCTGCTGTCTCTCCTTTCACCACCTGGCCGTGTTGTGAAGATGCCTTCCACACCTCTACCCGACTTGAGACCTGATCAAACGCCGTCAAGCCAGTCTGGTGCTTCAAAGCGGCGGTGAAATTCAGTATGAGACCTGAGAACTTCAACAAGGCAACAAGGTTGTTCTTGTCGATCTGCGCCAAGTCCTCGTTGGGATTCTGCAACTCTGTGTCATTCATGAAGTGGTTGGCGAGAGCGTGAGCATCATCAAGATCCTTCTTTTCGACGCTCGCTAACTGCACTTGATCTGCGAAGTAGGCCATAAGAGATTCACGTGTGTCTTGCATCTTTGTCATGATCTCATTGGTCAGAGCTCCGTCAAACTTCACCGCCCGATAAGCCGCAAGAAGCTCCGAGACCTCTGCAGGGTCCTTCAAAGTCGCCGCAAGTGCAATCGAAATGCGGTCTTTCAGAGTGGCGGAGGTTTGACTGTTCAGCGCATCAAGAATCGCAGAGTCCAACTCCAACGCCTTGCTCAACTTCGCTAACACAGCAAAAGACCGCAACTTGGCGATGTCGCGAGAAGGCTTGGACAACTCCGAATCAACCGCGATCTTCAACAATTTCGCGGCGAGCGAGTCAATGTCTTTTGTGGCTCCCGGCCTCAATCTGTCCCAACTTGGCCGCGAGGACGTAAACAACTCAAAGGCTCCCGAGCACTGATTCGCAAGATCGGGCGGCATGGCCTCGCTGAGATCACCTGATGCAGAGACCCATCGCTCTGCAGACTTGTGTGCCGCTCGCAAAGCTGAGTCCGCCTTCGAGAGGGGCCCTTGACAAGCCACTTCGGTCGAGATCACGTTGTGGTACGCCTTCAACATCACCTGCCACTGGCTTTGCAATTGCATTTCGTGAGCCAGCGATTTGCCGAACTTAAAATGGCGGTCCACGGCGTTGCGCACCTCTTCCTTGGTGTCCGGAAAAAGGTACGCAACATCACTGTGGCTACTTCCGTAGCGACCGGGAACCGGGCACAACAAGGCGTGAAGGCCGCGGGCCGCCCTGACCACGGGCTCAAGGATTGCCATGGAGGCCTCCGTGATGGGGCCAGCTTTGCCGCCAGCATCGTCGTCCTCGGCCGCCTCCAGAGTCAATCGGTCAACCTCGACGAACCACTCCAAGAAAACAGAGAGAAGGCCGAGCAAATCATCTCGCTCTGGCTGGGAACTTACGTTGGCAACAAGGGTGAGCACGTGGTCCGAGAAAATAGTCTCGTGGTACAAGGTCGTGAAGTCGATGCTTGTTTCAACCAGGTCTTCTCCGTCGGACGCTGCCGCGCTCTCATCACCAGGAGCAGCACTTGCGACACTTGCACGGTCACCAGGCGTTGCGACCTTCTTCTTCTTCCCCTCGATCGCGAGCGGCGATGCCGGCTTCGTCACCTTGATCCCCCTCGACGTGATGGCTGCCCACACAGATGACATCGTTGGCTCCTCGACTGACCACTGCTGGATGTCGTCCCGAACATCCAAAGCGACAGTCGCAAGCCAAGCCGTTTTTTTGTCCGCATGCTTGCTCAAACCAATGGTGTACTGTTTGGTGATCGTGGCCATGACGACCACAGGCAACTCGGGCACGTACTTCGCCACGAGGCGGCAATCGCTGATGATCTTCGAGTGCGGCTCGCCGCTGGGCTTCCTCAACCTGCCGGCTGCTTCTGCGGCCCAAATGGTAGACTCCAAATCGTTCGCGGGGTTCCTCTTGCCCTCCGCCCGCAACCGCTTAACCCTGTCTTTGGCCTTAGATGTGTCATCAACGAAAGGCTTATCAGGGCCTAGCAGCAGAAACATTCACCGAGATCGAAGGTCTTGCTTCCCTGCGCCAACCCGCCCAGACCACAAACAAAGTGCAAGATCGCCACAACGAGATTCTTGTCTCGGGAGGCGCAGCAAGCAAATCCGTGCCACAAAGACGCGATCTTGTTGCGAGCGAGTGGCCAAGGGAAAATTGCGATTCTGTTAACCCCGTCCCAAACGACAACGAATTCCTGCCAAGCACTACGTCTGGAACCCGTTGGCCCGAAGCCTCAACTAGAACGAGATGAACTTTAATTTAATCTTTCTCACCTACGCAGGGGAATTCCTAGACGGCTAAAGAGTACGGGAAACGGGACCAGACAAAATTCCAACTCCATCGCACTATGGGTGCAATTTCAGAATGCGGAAGTCCCGAAAAGCGTCGAAAAGGAAATCTGTCACCTACAAAAATCCACGTACCCTAGAAAGCATCGTGCCAACCGTCCCTGAGGCCCGCACTGGACCAATCGAACGGCCCATCTTGGTACCGAGCAGGATGTCCATGATCTTGATCTCTTGTGGGATTCGGGACCTGGCCTCCTTGCCTGCGTCAGAGCCTGGGGTCGCAATACACACGACCGAAGGAGCAGAGCTGCGGCCCCCAAGACTGGCCGCGTGACTGGCCTCGCTTGGGGTAGTTCGAGGACGCTTCGCGACGACCGTCTGGAAGGAAGCGCCGCTGACCGACGAGCGTGACGAGGCGGGCGGAGCCGTCGAGCCTCCTGAGGACGCACGAGCCGACTTATTAGCCTTCGCGCCGGGGGCGCCTGTAGCCACCGATGATGGCGGTGGTGGTGGTGCCATAGACGTCGTCAACATCGAACCCAATCGACTGCCACTCACCATCACTGGGACTTGCGAACGGAGTCCCAAACCTTGGGCATTACGTGCTGCCTCAGCGGCTGCGACCTTTGCAGCCAGCTCCTCCTGGTGTTTCTTGATAGACGCGAGAACAGCATCCCACGTGGGGACACCCTTCGGATCACCCACCTGATTCCAGAACAGTAACCCTTACCGACAAGGACGGCAGCAACTTGTACCAAAAACGCCGAAGGCTTGCCCATCGTGTTTCGTGAGCTAGCACGGGGAGAAGAGTGGTAGAAAGGATACGGGCTGAATCCACCATACCGATTTTGCAGGGCCAAACCGCCGGCTCCCTCCGAAAAAAGCGACCCTCCTAGCTTCATTCTGGAAAATAACTCAAACAGACACAAGAGCTCGTGGGCAACCGTATAAACCAGAAAATTTGGCCATGCTTGGCCCAACCATATCTCCCGCCGGGCTTGAAAAATGCGCTTCCATTGTCAATATCAAATTTCCGGAGCGAGCCGCCGTGGTGATCTACATCACTTCTGCAACAGGAAGTCCTCAACCAATCGATGGCCTCCCCCACCGCATTGCTGTCTGACTTACTATTGCCGAATGCTACAACCACTTGCCCATGATCTTGCAATGAAAAGAGCCTCAACGCGTCGAGCGGTGTGGCATCCCCCTGGCCGGTAACCGCACACCTTGCATTTTGAATCTGAAGGACTTAGAATGAGTTGTCCCTTGCAATCAACCGCACCCTACCTGCATCCTTAGCGAACTTCTGGAGATTCGGGCACCGTACATTGGTACGCTTCTCTTCTCATGACCTTGACCTCCCGAGCAAGAAACCTTCCTTCTGGAGCCGACACTTCTAGGCCGCCGTCCTGGAGGCCTACAATACCGCCTGACACGCTTCTGGTCGATAGTTGTGTGCAACCTTTCAAGCCTCGCATCCACAACCTTCATTCAAACAAACAAATCAATGATCGGATGAGGAAACGCAGCCGAAACAAAGCAACCTGATGCTTCCGCTAGCAGCGCCTCGAACCGAGTATCGCCAGATGATCTAAGTACATCAGAACGCTTGCACCAACCGTCCTCGCATATAGCCGATAAAAACCTGCCTCAGTAAGCTACGAGTTCTCAAACTCAGAACATTAACCGCTTACATCTAGTGCCAATGAAATCTATCTGCCAAGCCAAGCAGCCCAAGCATCTTCAAGAACCTTGAACCTTCAGCCCTGGTCACCATGTTACTCAGTCTCGCTAGCCCATCGACGAGACGCACATCCTGAAAGCATCGCGCTGCTTGCCCCCAAGAGCTGTTGTCGCACCAAAACCAGAGCACTCCTCTACGCAAGCCTACGTTGCCCCACCAACTTCTTGCGACACGTCCCCGTGAGGTTTGGCGTGTCACGTATAGTCTTGAAATCGCACCCCTTGCCAAAATAGGGACTCGGACCAAGAGACCTCCCTTCTTTGCCTTCGGAGAAACATCGCAAGACATTGAACAACTACGGGGAAGGCCCGTTGCAATCTGTGGCAAGCTCCAGAAAATTGACATCTGACTCCGCACATGCTGTTCAGACGTAAGACATACCAAGGAAGAGGCAGAGAGTAAGAAAAATCTATCGAGCGGCTGCAGAGATCCAATTGTGGAATGAGCACTGAAGCAAGCTAGTCCTTGGGCGAAGGGTTTTCAGTTCCGGGACCTGTGGTATCGCGCTGCGAATCTGGTTTCGGGAAGCAAATTTGAACACGTCTGCTGCGTGACCATCTCGAATCGTCTGAGACCACTCGAGCTTGTGCTCCAAGTGTTCTGTGTTCACCTCTGTGAAAACTTGGACCTCGCGGTAGGGTACGTTCTGAGGTAGGGAACGCGGTTCGCACAAAACACCCTCAAGTGGGTTCTGATACTGGTCGCGGATCGTGGAGCACTTCAAGTACGGGCACAGAGTGGGATCTTCTTTCGTAATCTCGAGAAAAGTGGCCTTTCGTGTAGATGGACAACCTCCTGATGACACGCCCAACGAACAACGCTACTCAACCCGTGCTGAGAAGTTAAGCACTCGGCCCACCAAGTCGTATTCGTGACAACCGCGCAACCAAAAACAATGGTGGATCCGAAGTTGCGAAAAACTAAGCAATGAAAACAAATCCCTCTGGCCAAAGACCTGGCTAGGGGAAATGCGACGCCCGAGGGGGGTCCCCGCTTGCCTTCCCCGCCCTTCCTCACGAAGAAAACAAGGCCCACAACCAAGTCTGACCTCAAGCCCGACCTTCCCAAAAGAAAAGCGTGTGGCTTCGAGCAGATAGGATGTCAATATACACAAGGACCTCGCGAGGCCGTGTGTGGCGTGGCCTCAAACTGCCGGGATGCCCAAAAAAGAAACCTTAGATGCAATGCCGATTTCAAAATACAAGATACCCATTCTCACTCCATAAGCACTTTGGTTGCACTCGCTGAGAAACATCTGTCGAGCAACGCTTGTGAAAATCTGGATCTTTCGGAGTTTCCCCTGCCCAGCACCCTCCGACTACACAACGACCGTCATCAAGGTTGGCCATCGCTGTCCGCCGAAGCGCCTTGGTCACGAGGGCAAGAACCGCTTGCAAGCGGAAGCCCGACACGGTGGCACTCTTCACTACAACATAGTTCCACTCTCTCTTTTTGTTCGGGTCCATCAAGTACTCTGTCGCAATTAAAAACTCACCCATGGCCTGGCGGTTTGACTTAACCAACTTGACCACTCTTTCGATCTGCTCTTCAACGTTGTCGGGGCTCACCACGTGGCTTTCAAGTCCTAGACCGCACGGCATGCACCACCCGCCCACCGGCTGAAAGCCGACAACCGCGCCATTGGCATCGAAAACCTCCATCTTCTTGAACCAATCGCGAACCTCCACTCAAGAATCTGAACATATTTGACACTGGTGCCAGAAACACACTCGGAACAACGAAACGTCGCTAGCTGCTAGCACGATGAATAAAGACCAGCGAAGCATTCTGCCACTTGGGTCGGGGCAAGCGCAAGACCGTGTCCCGACAAAGAAGTTGGCACACACGTGTTGAGTACGGACGGACAACATTAAGAAACCAATTTTGTGTTCAACTGTGTGCTCCTAGAGGACAGAATATCTGTTGGGCAGCAGAGGATGCCACTACGCCAGGCAAGACGACATAACTTCACTCGAGGTGTACCCCCTGATGCCACATCGAGAGACGAAACATAATCTACCTGGTGCCAAGTCTACGACACACGTTTGATCGCATGTATCACGTCAACTTTGCACGGCCTCACTTAGCCGCGAAAAAAGTATCGAGTGTCATACAGGCGACTATTGGACCCAAGAACAGCCTCTCAATATACTGTCAATGCCGCTTCCAATCGCAAACGTACCGCATTCTCTGCGAATGGTGAAGCAGTGAAGCAAGACGGGTCGTGCAAGCCGCGGCGAGCATGCGTGCGACTGTGAGTCTGTGAGACCAAAAAAAGTTTGGACCTTGACTGCCTCTGCGTATCTGCGAGCTGCTGGTGCACATGGCATGGTTCCAGCAGCAA
>Ga0194118_10007813_pt1 | contig 10189 bp, 9 predicted proteins | sample TA2MahsurfametaG_2_FD_148662 | JGI IMG/M metagenome (GOLD analysis project Ga0194118, IMG submission 148662) | Freshwater microbial communities from Lake Tanganyika, Tanzania - TA2015013 Mahale N5 surface | ecosystem: Environmental > Aquatic > Freshwater > Lake | place: Tanzania: Lake Tanganyika... | reverse complement strand
AAACAAATTAATTGTTCAATCACTCACACAAATAAAAAGGTTCATGAGTTGATTAGAAAAAATTTATTAAAAAGTGCTATGTATTCAGGCAATATAAAAAGTATTGGCCCAAGATATTGTCCTTCTATTGAAGACAAAGTTGTAAAGTTTTCAGATAAAGATCGACACCAAATTTTTTTGGAGCCTGAAGGTATTAATTCTAATGTTATATACCCTAATGGTATTTCAACATCGCTTCCAGAGGACATACAACAAGAAATATTATTTAATATCAATGGTTTAGCCAAGGTTAAAATGTTAAGACCAGGATATGCAATTGAGTATGATTACGTTGATCCAAGAGAGTTAAATTATTTTTTACAAACTAAAAAAATTAAAAATTTGTTTTTAGCAGGGCAAATTAATGGCACTACTGGTTATGAGGAAGCTGCTGCTCAGGGAATTGTTGCTGGAGTTAATGCTGGATTAAACTCTAAAGGGAAGGATTTTTTAAAATTCGATAGAGCAAGTTCTTACATCGGCGTTATGATTGACGACTTGATAACTAAGGGTGTGGCTGAACCTTACAGGATGTTTACATCAAGGTCTGAGTTTAGAATTTCTTTAAGGATAGATAATGCTGACCAAAGATTAACACCGATTGCAATTAAACATGATTTTTGTTCTAGTTCTCGAAAGGCTAATTTTTATAGTAAAATCAATAGTTTAACCAAACTTAAAGCAACTTTAATTAATAAAAAAGCTTCTCCGTCTAAAATTCTAGTTAACGGAATTAAAATTTCTCAAGATGGAAAAATAAAATCTGCTTTTGAACTATTAAAATTTACAGACGGAAAATTAAATTTGCTTTCAAAAATTTTTAACATTAACTTGAATGAATTTTCCGAAGATATTTGGGAGCTAGTAAAAATTGAATCTCACTACTCAGGTTATCTAAAAAAACAAGAAGAAGACATTCAATGTTTAAGGAGAGATGAAAATCTTTTGATACCAAAAAACATAAACATCAATAAAATTCCCGGACTCTCTAATGAGGTAAAAAGGAAAATATACGAGTTTAGTCCAAAAACTTTTGGAGAGGCGTTAAGAATAGATGGTATTACGCCAGCCTCTATAAATATTTTGCTAATGTATTGTAAAAATAAAAATTTAAAAAAAATCTTGTTAAATGCATGATTTTAAATACTTTTTATCTAAAAATATCAGTTTTTCACGTGAAACATCTTATAGATTGCAAAAATACCAGAAAATTTTAATATATTATAACAAGAAAATTAATTTAGTCTCAAAGTCTACCGAAAAAGACATTTATAACAGACATTTTATTGATTGTGCTCAAATAATAGATATTTTAAATTGTAATCAAAATTTATTAGATTTAGGAACTGGAGCAGGATTTCCAGGAATTGTTTTAAAGATAGTTTCTAATGATTTTAGGAAAAATTTAAATATTTTTTTGGTTGAGAAAAGTAAAAAAAAATGCATTTTTTTGGAATTTTTAAAAAAAGAATTAAGTATTGATATAAATATTATAAATCAAAGATACGAGGATTTTAAAATTATTCAGAGGCATTCAATAATTACTAGAGCTTTTAAAAATATTAAAAAAACCATTGATTTAACTTATAAAAATTTAAGTAATATTGAAAATATAATAATGCTAAAGGGTAAAAATTATATTAATGAGATTTATGAAGCTGAAAAAAAATATATGTTTCACGTGAAAAAATATCAAAGTTTAACATCTAAAGAATCATATATTTTGAAAGTAAGTAATATAAAACTTATTACAACTTAAAGTTGTAATATGATACTTAAAACTAACTTTAATTTAAACTGAGCTACATCATAGGAGTAATAAATCAAAAAGGTGGGGTTGGTAAAACAACAACAGCTTTAAATTTGGGATCAGGTTTAGCCCTAAAAAATTTTCCTACATTAATAATTGATTTAGATCCACAGGGAAACGCTTCTACAGGCGTTGGGCTAGATCAAAAAGAAAGAGTACATTCTATTTATGAAGTTTTAATTGATAAGATAAATTTTTTTGATGCCGTTCAAAAAACAAAAATTAATAAATTAAAAATATTAGCAGCAACCTCAGAACTATCAGGTCTTGAGACAGAAATTGCGAATGATCCAGAAAAAGCATTCGTTTTAAAAAAAAAAATTGAAAAAAATTACAATGATATAATTAGAGAGTTTAATTTTGTAATAATTGATTGTCCTCCCTCACTAAGTTTGCTTACTATTATGGCATTAGTTGCATCACGTAAATTAATTGTTCCCTTGCAGGCAGAATTTTTTGCATTAGAGGGCCTAAGTCAATTAATTAAAACAATAGATAGAATTAAAAATAGATTAAATCCCAATCTAGAAATTGAAGGAATTTTGCTAACGATGTTTGATAAAAGAAATAAACTTTCTTTTGAAGTTGAAAGAGAGGCTAAAAACTTTTTTGGTAATAAAGTTTTTAATTCTAAGATCCCTAGAAATGTAAGAATTTCCGAAGCTCCATCGTATGGTCTTCCAGTAATATTATACGACCCAAATTCCCTTGGGTCGCAAGGTTATAAGGAGTTTATTAGTGAATTTTTAGATCGCTTTAATGAAACTGAAAAAAAAGTAGCATGATGAATACAAAGTTTAAAGGTTTAGGAAAAGGTCTCTCCGCGTTAATGGGTGACACGAATGATTACAAATCTCAAGAAAGTAAAGATTTCAAAAAAGTGCCGATAGAATTTATTAAACCAAATCCTGATCAACCAAGAAAGATTTTTGATAAAAATTCTTTAGAGGATTTATCTCAATCTATAAAAGCACAAGGGATTATTCAGCCTATTATTGTAAGAAAAAAAGGGGAGAACAATTATGAGATAGTTGCGGGGGAGAGAAGATGGAGAGCTTCCCAACTAGCGAAACTTCATGAAGTTCCAATAATAATAAAAGATATTGATGATAAAGCAGCACTTGAATTTGCAATCATCGAAAATGTCCAACGAAGTGATTTAAATGCAATTGAAGAGTCTAATGGTTATAAAAATTTAATCGAAAGATATAATTATACTCAAGATCAACTTGCAGAAGTTGTTGGAAAAAGTAGAAGTCATATAGCAAATACAATTAGACTATCTTCTTTACCTAATGAAATACAGGACATGATTAAAAATAATTTACTAAGCGCTGGGCATGCAAGATGTTTAATTAATGTTCTAAATAATGTTGAATTAGCGAGAGAAATAATAAGTAAAAACTTATCAGTTAGGCAGTCTGAGGAGCTCTCAAAGAAATATCAGTTTTCAAATGTAAAAAAATTTAAAACTATAAAAATAGATTCTAACTTGAATGCTTTACAGGAAGATTTAGAAACCTCTTTAGGATTAAAAGTAAAAATTAGTAATAAAAAAAATAATAAAGGGGGGATTAGTTTTTATTATAATAATTTAGAACAGCTTAATAAAATTATTTCCACTCTTAAAAGTTTTTTTAAATAACTCGTTAGCAAAAAAGTTATTTTGATATAATAGAGCGTTATCATAATTTTTTTTAAGGTTTGTTTCTAAATAATTAAGTTTTATCACTAGTTTTTTAAGATCTTCTATTCTCCATAACTTTAATATTTTTTTAAACTTTTCTTTTTCTTTCCAAAAGATAGTTGGTTTATAATATTCTAAGGCTTCAATTAGATTTTTTCCTTTAGAAAAATCGATAATTTTAAAAATACGAAAAATTGTTTTTTTTAAAATAATGACATTTTCTAGAGGATTATGTGTTGAGATTAAAAAATTTTCAATTTCTTGTTTGTTAGTATTGCTTAACAGTGAAAATTCTTCATTATCGAAATAGCCCTGGTCATTGCATATAGATTTTAAAATACTTGCTGTAATAGTAGTTTTTGCTTCATTTAAAATCTCCAGTTTAGATACAATTTCAATTATTTTTGATCTATTTAGATTTTTTTTTGTTTGAAGAATGCTTAATTGATCTACATTAAGATCAATTTTTTTTTGTTTTAGATTTTGATGTAAAAAAGAGAAAAGCTCTTTTTCACTATCATTATAACAGGGAACTATAATTTTGTCTTTGGAATTCTCAAATTCTAATCTTATTTTTGAATTTTTTTTTAGTATGTCGCAGTTTAAAATAATTAAACATTCTCCAATATTTTTAAAAAAATCTTTTATAAGAGTAAATGTGCTTTCAGATAAATTTTTAATTATTATTAAAAATTTTTCCCCAAATATATTATTAACATTAATTAAATTATTTATTTGTTCTAAATTTTTTAAAATGTCATCATTATACAAAATTTTTTTTGTATAATTTTTGTTCTGATCAATTATTTTCTGGTTTAGTTGTTCTATAAGCTCTCTGTTTTCACCATAGAATAGGAAGGTTTTCTTTTTTAATATTGTATTATTTAAAAAACTTTCTGTATTTGAAATCACTTTTTTTTTAATTTAGATTAGCCCTTAATCTAAAACTTATAATATCTACAAGACTGTCTAAAAGAATTCTTTTTTCACTAATTCTGATTTGTTGATTATTATTCATGTTGTCTCCAATTGAAATTTTTTTATCTTTAAAAAGATTATCTTGGTAAAGAACTGTATTATTTTTATCAAAAACTTGAAAAGTGAAATTTAGTTTTAAATTTTCTTCAGTTGCTATTCCTCTACTATCTGTTGCAGAAGTTTCTAACGATTGGAATATTTGTGCTTTAAGAATGTACCCTCGATTATCTTTTTCATTAATTTCTAATTTTAATTTTCTTTCAAGATCAAATACTACTTCTTTTTCTCCAGTTATTTCAATTTTAGTAAACGCAATGGGTTTTTGGTTTTTAGTATTAATAGGAGAGAATTCACAATTAAGTACCAGTAAAAAAAGTAGAATATTTAGAAATTTTTTTTTCATGTGGTAACAATATTTAAAATTTTATTCTTTACATATATCTTATTCTTAATTTTTTTTGATGAAAGAATAGTTTCTATATTTTTAATTTTTAAAGATTTTTTTAAAATATTCTCTTCATTGTCATTAGGATCTGCCTCAAGTAAAGCGCGTTTTTTTCCATCTATTTGAACTACAATTATAGATTTTTTGGTATCCTTCATTAATTCTTTGTCATACTTCGGCCATGTCTGGTTATATAAATCATTTTTCCCTGTTATGTTCTCATAGCATTCATAAGCTATATGGGGAGCGAAAACTGAAATAATGATCAAATATTTTTTAAAGATGTCCTTTAGATCGTCGCTATTAACTTTTTTATTTTGAATAGTTTCATTGATTAAATTTAAAAAACTATAAAGTTTCGCAATTGCAACGTTCATTTGTAGTTTTTCTATTAAATTTGTAATTTCATAAATTAGTTTGTTAAATTCTTTAAGTATTTCTACATGTGAGACTACTTGATTTTTATAGTTAGATATTTCTGTTTTTATTCTCCAAATTTTTTGTATATATTTAAATGCACCGTTTATACCCTCTTCGCTCCACTGAATATCTCTTTCGGGAGGACTATCAGATAAAATAAACCATCGCGTTGCGTCAGCTCCATAAGTTTTTATAACTTCATCGGGATTTATTACATTTTTTTTTGATTTGGACATTGCTTGGCTATCACCTTTTATGACTTCTTCACCGTTCGATAAGAAATATTTGTCTCCCCCCTTTTTTATCTCCTCTGGTGAGATCCAATTTCCTGTTTTCGTTTTAAAGGTTGGATGACAAACCATTCCTTGAGTAAAAAGATTTTGAAATGGCTCTGAGAATTTTAATTTAAATTTATCTTTTAAAGCAAGGGTAAAAAATCTTGAATATAAAAGGTGCAAAATAGCATGTTCAACTCCGCCAATATATTGATCAACGGGCATCCAATAATTTACATCTTCTTCATTAAAAGGATGATTTTGTTCAAGCGGTGAACAAAATCGTAAAAAATACCAAGAGGAGTCAACAAAGGTGTCAAGGGTATCTGTTTCACGAATGGCTTTCATTCCAGTTTCTGGGCACTTTGTATATCTCCATGTTGGATGGTTTTTTAATGGGTTTCCAGGCTTGCTAAAATCAATATCTTCAGGAAGTGTCACGGGTAAATTTTTTTCAGATACAGGAACAATTTTACCATCCTCTCGGTAAAGTATTGGGATAGGGCAGCCCCAATATCTTTGCCTTGATATTCCCCAGTCTTTTAATCTGTAAATTGTTTTAGAATTTCCAATTTTTTTCTCTTCAACAATTTTAATTATTTTTTTCTTTGCTTCATTAGCGCTTAGATTATTTAAAAAATCAGAGTTAATTATAAAACCATCTTCAATATAGGCTTTATCATTAATTTTTATACCTTGAGATTTAACAGGCGATACAACAGGCAACACCTCTAATTTATATTTTAAGGCAAATTCTAAATCTCTTTGATCATGGGCAGGGCACCCATAAATTGCACCGGTTCCATATTCCATAAGTATAAAATTGCTTACATAAATTGGAAGTTTTTTATCTTTAATAAATGGGTGATGGACAAAGTAAGGTGTTTTAAATCCCAATTTTTCATTTGAAGACTCAACTGCGATATTTCTAAGTGCTTCATTTTTAAATTTTAAAAAATTTTCATTATTTTCAAAAAATTGAGTAAAAGGATGATCTGGAGCAATTGCAATAAAAGATGCTCCAAAAATTGTATCAGGTCGCGTTGTAAAAATTTTTATTTTATTATTATTATTCGTTAAAAAATCTATTTCACATCCTACGGATTTTCCAATCCAATTTTTTTGCATTAACTTAACTTTTTCAGGCCAACCTTTTAAATTTCCAAGGGACTCTAAAAGCTGATCTGAGTATTTTGTAATATTTAAAAACCACTGACTTAATTTTTTTTTCTCAACTACAGCGCCCGATCTCCATCCCTTGCCGTCAATAACTTGCTCATTTGCAAGAACAGTTTGATCGATGGGGTCCCAATTCACATAGCTTTCCTTTTTATAAACCAAACCCTTTTTAAAAAAGAAAGAAAATATAACTTGCTGCTGTTTGTAATAATTTTTATCGCATGTTGAAATTTCTTTATTCCAATCAATAGAAAGACCAAGACGTTGTAATTGATTTTTCATCGTTAAAATATTTTTTTTTGTCCAAACTTCAGGATGTAATTTATTCTGAATAGCTGCATTTTCAGCTGGAAGACCAAAGGCATCCCAACCCATAGGATGAAGAACATTATAACCATTTAATCTTTTATAGTTAGCTATTACATCACCAAGAGTATAATTTCGAACGTGACCCATATGAATGTCTCCGGATGGATAGGGAAACATTTCAAGACAATAAAATTTCTTTTGAGAATTTTTTTTTATTTTAAATATTTGTTTTTTTTCAAAAAAAGATTGCCACTTATTTTCAACTACCAAAGGATTATAATTTTCCATCCTTATTAAAAAATACTACTTTTCCTTTTTAGCTTCTTCAATTTTCATCATTCTGGCAGAACTGATAATGTTTTCTTCAATAGAACTTATAAAATTTCTATCTAACGAAGAGTTAGAACATACATTTGAATTATTACATATTTTTTTGTGTGCAATAACTTTGATTGAACTTGCTTTTAATTCATTATTTAAAAATCTAACAGTAATTTTTATTTGCTCATTAGAATTGTTATTTGTTGAGTACCAGTCATAAATTATAATACCTCCAGAATAATCGGCATTCATTAGAGGTAAGAAATCAAGTGATTTTAAGGTAGCTCTCCATAATACATTTGATGTTGCAAAGTCAAAGGTTGTAGAACTTCTGCTTCGATTATTTAAATCTCCGAATAATCCGCCTCCTTTATCTGCGAATTCTCTTGCTCTTTTGTCTGGGCTTGGTTCCATAACTTTTCCCTCGTTGTCTTTAGTGGAACTGCAACCAATTCCAGATACTAAAATAAAGGTTAAAAACCCTAATAAACCCAAACGATATGCATATTTCATAAAATTAGTGTTGTATTTTTGCAACAAAACTAAAAAAGGTTCACAATATGTCATTTCAAAGCTTAAGTCTTTAATTTTTTTTGTTAATTGTGACTTTTAAACAAACAAGAAAAGGCAAAAAATGAAAAATAAACTTTTACTAACATCTGCTTTAGTAAGCGGATTGATAGTAGGTAGTGATTTTGCAACCGCTCAGACAACTATTTCTGGCGACCTTGCACTTCATTTCAGATCTCAAAGCTATGACACAAACGTAAGTTCCAAGCGAGGTATTGGACGTGAGTCTCAAGTTAACTTTGCGAATAAGGGAAAACTTGTTAACGGCATGAATTATGCAGCAGGTTTCTCTCTAGAGTTTGATGGAAATACTAGAACTCATACATCTGGAACACAAACGATGACTGGTTCTGAAGCTAACTCTATATCAAATGAAGGACTTTTTATTGATGTAGAACTTGCCCCAGGATCAACAGTGTCACTTGGAGTAGACAGAATGGTGGGTGTAACTAGAGAAGTACCACAGGTCATGGGTCTTATCGATAATGTTGCAGCTGGTTTAGGTAGCCATGCTACTAACGGTGTTGGAGCAAACCCAAGAGAAAGTATTGGACTTGGATTTATACAAGCAATTCCAGGAGCCGGTTTAACTGCAAGCATTAATTATGTGCCACAATCGGGCGATTTTGGATCAACAGATGCATCCGTTAATGCTGCTGGTGGAAGAAATTCAGCATATGAGTATGGATTCTTCGGTACTGACTCCTTTGGAGTTAAAGGATTAGGTTTATCTTACTTCACAAATAAAGAGAAGAAAGATACAGCAGCTTCCGCTGCAGATCTTGAAGGAACAGCGTATACAGTTTCCTATTCAACTCCAGTTTACACAGTAGGATATCAGAATCATAAGCAAAATAGAACAACTGCCACTGGAACAGCAGGTACCGATATGAAAGCGCAACAAGTATCGGCAACTTTCGCTGCAACTAAGGCAGTAACTCTTGGCGTGTCCCATATGAAAAACGAAAAAAGTGGAAACGCAGTTGAAGAGAAAGTAACATCATTGCAGGTTGGCTATAATTTAGGTCCAGTTGCATTGATTTTATCAGGTTCAAAAGCTGATGATTTAGCTAATACAGCAGGTAATGACGCTAAAGAACTTGCTGTTAGATTAACTACTAAATTTTAATTATTTATAATTAATCATTAATTTAAACCTGCCTACATTAAGTTGTAGGCAGGTTTTTTTTTGCAAAATAATATTTTTATCTAAATTTTTAATGTTAAATAAGTTTTCGACCTTTAATATATCGTGCTATTTTATTTGCTAGTTTAGAGTTCTAAGTATCCTCTTTCTATAAAAAAATTTATTCTTATTTTGCATAAATTAGATTTCTTTAGTTTGATTAAAGATTTTTTTTATAAAACATAATGTTTATAAAACCAATTATTGTACATATATACAAAAATGACCATAGTAGATAATTACAAATCTATTTTTCAAAAAATTCAAAGGCTCTCGAAGAATACATCACTGATTGTTGTTACAAAAAATCAACCAATTGAAAAAATAAATTCACTTATAAATGCAAGTCATATGAGCTTTGGTGAAAATAGAGTTCAAGAAGCCTCGCTTAAATGGAAAAATCTTATTTTGAACAATAAAAAATTGAATCTTCATCTTATTGGTAAACTTCAGTCAAATAAAGCAAAAGATGCTTTTGAAATTTTTGATTATATACACACTCTTGATAATGAAAAATTAGCATTAATTTTTTCAAAATTAGAGCAAAATTCAAAAAAAAAAATAAAATACTTTATTCAAGTTAATATTGCTAATGAACCTCAAAAAAATGGTATTGAAGTTTGTAAAGTAAGTAATTTTATTAAATATTGCATTTGTGATCTAAAGTTAAATATTGTTGGATTAATGTGCCTGCCCCCATTTGACGTTGATCCAAGCCAATATTTTAAAAACTTAAGTGATCTCGCTAAGGAAAATAGTTTAAAAGAACTAAGTATGGGAATGAGCAATGATTATGAGTGTGCTATTAGGTATGGCTCAACTTTTGTTCGAGTGGGAAGTAGGATTTTTAGCTAAAATTAATCTATAAGAATTTTTGTTTGTTTTTTGATTTTTCCAATTAATTGAATTAAATTTTTTTTTTTTAAAGCGATACACCCTGCAGTTTTTTTATAATTTTTTTTTGTAATAT
>Ga0194118_10007812_pt1 | contig 10189 bp, 8 predicted proteins | sample TA2MahsurfametaG_2_FD_148662 | JGI IMG/M metagenome (GOLD analysis project Ga0194118, IMG submission 148662) | Freshwater microbial communities from Lake Tanganyika, Tanzania - TA2015013 Mahale N5 surface | ecosystem: Environmental > Aquatic > Freshwater > Lake | place: Tanzania: Lake Tanganyika... | reverse complement strand
TGTAAATAACTTAGCAATTTGCGAATCATCTCTAAATCTAACAGTATATGTTTGCTGAATATTATTTCTACCAATACGACCCATAGCTTGGATAACTTTTTCTTGCGTTAAATCCAAATCTTTACTCAAGAAACCATGACAGAATTGATAATTTGTTCCATAAATATAATCACTTGATGCGATAATCATATACAGTTTCTGTTCGTCCGCAAGTTTCTTCATAATTTCCGTATAAGCAATATTTTCATGATTAATAAACACACCAATTCCCATCATCAAAAGAACCTTCCATAAATTATCAACTTTATTTAGGGCCATAATATCGCACACAACTTGTTCGTCAATGGAACTTGTAAATGCGTTTGAAATATTTGCGTCGGCCGCCCATTTTTCCAAATGATTTTTTTTATTCGGAACAAATGTATCATTTAAGCACGCGCGTTTAATCATTGCTCTTAATGCGTTCATCTTTTCGGTCATCTTATTTAAAGCACCTTTATTTTGTAATTCATCTGGAATATCTTTACTTAACTTTTTAGGGTCTTTATTTGACTTATTTCTACCACTAACACGTTGTCCTTCATGGAAACTATTTACTGAATTTTTTACCTTAGCATCAATACCCTCTTTAATAGCTTCCAATTCCTCTTCAATTTCACCAATCTGTGTATTTATAATATTATTATATTCAATCTTCTTCATCAAATCCTCCATAACAGAGTTCGGGATATTTGCTTGTTGGACGCAGAATTTTGCTATTTTTTCAATATCATTTGAAATAAATATAGTCGGTCCATCCGTTAATGTATAAGAATCCTTAGTTGTGACATAAACCCCAGATGTTCCTTGTTGTACTGGTTCAACAACCCTAGAACTCGCACTAGTGATCTGTTCGGAAGCAAGTCTTGAAAGTGGTGCGCCTGATAAAGAACTAGACGAATTTGTATTTATACCAGGACCTAAGCTGCGAATTTTTTGTATTTTATTACCTTTTGTATCAACAGCAGTATTTTCCAAGATTCGTGGTCTGCGATTTTTTTCAAAATATCCATAAATTATAGGCCAGTTAGAAGCATGAATATTTCTCAACATTTCGACATAATAAATTTTAATATTTTTCATATTGATTGAATCTAAATCTTCAAAATGTCTGTCAATATGCATTCTGTTATTCGCATAATTGTTTCTGTTTATAAATGTGATAAATTCAACCACTTCTTTTAAATCAAAGTATCTTAATAAAGTCAAGTAATTTTTACAATGATTTGCGATCAACAACATTTCATCATAACTATTACTCAGATAATGTGGTAATACTACATAGCCATCTTTATTTACAATCGGAATCGATTTTTTACAATCATGACTTACAATATTACAGATTTCAGCTCCAGGAAATTTATTCAGGAAATCCGGAATTGTTTCAGTAAGTTCTGTTTCCTTTGGCAAAGTAGCAGAAGATAGAACAACTGTTGGGATTACATTTTCTTTCCAGTTTTTTCTAATTGTCTTATGAAACTCATGTTCGTGATAATCCATTGTAATAGTCGGCTCATCCCAGTATGTAATTATGTCTTTAGCTGGAAAGAATGCTAACATATAATACATCGCTGGCAAATATGATCTAATATCACATATAATGATCTGTACGTTATCACCAACAGTATTGTCGACTTTTTTAATTCCACCCGTTCGCTTATTCTTCGTAAATTCTTTTGCTGCGAAATAATGTAACCTGATATCGTCAGAACTAGAACAACCAAACGCAAAAGCAATCTTTTTGTTAACAGAAATGGCTGCTCTTGCTAAAGCTAAACCAACATGTCTCGCAGCACATACGAAAATCACTTTTTTTTCTTCTGAAAGCGCAATTGGGGTCATTGTCTTACCGGTTCCTGTAGGGGCCATATATAATATCAATTTTGGTCTTGAAGTTCTGATTGTAACAAATATTTCCTTTTGATGCTCGTAAAGTACTAAATCATTATACTTCAATAAACTGTCGTTCTTCTCAATAAAATCCACAGCATTTTCGATAACAATTAATTTATCTATTTCATCCGCAAATTTATCTAAAACAATGTTAGTCAAATTTTTAATGTGTCTATTCAAACGAATTATATTATTTCTAATAAATTTATAAAGCGTGTAATAACAATAATGAAATAATTTAATATTATTTATTTTTTTATTCGCAATTAATTTTTCCAAGTAACTCAATAATAAATGTTCGTAAATATCATTATTTTTTATCGTTTCTTCATCAAATCTTTCTAGTCTAACTCTGTCACTTGAATTAGGTTTTATATTTGCGTCAATTTTCATTGGTTTATATGTTGGGTCAATTTCTAGCAAACTGTTCTCCACTTCATCTGCTCTCTTACGCAAATATCGATTATAAATACAATCTTCCATTTTTTCTGAAAATTCTATCTTTAAAAATGTAAAGATAGAATTATTATTATTTATTCTAATATTTACATCATGATAACCTTTCGTGATAAGATTTAAAATAGCCAATTCTGTTTGGGAAACTGGTCGTTCAATAGATTCCCACTCAGACTTATTAAGTTTACGCTGTTTCAAATCCATTTTAATCGATTTAAATTACTTATTAATTATAATATGTTCTCTTTATATTCATTTAATATATATTTTTCAGTTCCAATCAATTTTTTATTTTAACATTTTTATATTTAATAAAATTGAAAAAAAAATAGATATAAATATAACATATAAATAATATATAAAATGAATCACCAAATTCAAATTGTTTCTATTGAAGGTAACATCGGTTCTGGCAAGTCTACTTTACTAGCCAATCTTAAAAGTCATTTTAATGAAAACACATTTATCATATTTTTAAAAGAACCAGTTGATGAATGGAGTAAAATTAAAGATGAAAATGGTATCACGATTCTTGAAAAGTTTTATGCCGATCAAGATAAATATTCATTTTCATTTCAGATGATGGCATATATATCTAGACTTAAATTATTAAAAGATAAAATTCAGGAAATCAAATCTTCGCAAGATAAATTAATTAAAAAACACGATGAAAAAGATAACAATTTTAAATTACAAAAGTATATTATTATTACAGAACGAAGTTTATTCACTGATAAAATGGTTTTCGCAAAAATGTTGTACGATACAGGTAAAATCGAACATGTAAATTACCAAATTTATTTGAATTGGTTTAACGCATTTGCGGAGGAATTTCCTGTCGATAAAATTATTTATGTAAAAACTGATGCTAAAATCTGTCATGAAAGAGTCGCCACTAGACATAGAGATGGCGAACAAAATATTCCAATTGATTATTTAAAATCTTGCGGCGATTACCATGACAATATGTTAGATAAGTCATCTTCCGAATGTGTATGTAAAGAACAGCTTATTTTAGATGGAAATAACGATATTTATAAAAATGAAAATATACTTAAAGAATGGATTGATTCCATTGAGAAATTTATATATGAGTAATAATGATGCTGAATCTGACAAAAATTCATATAAATATTATATAAAAATGAAAATTATAATATTTATACCATAAATTTAGTACCATAAGTTTATACTATAAAATCAATAACCACTGGATAATGGTCTGAGTTGTATTTTCCGCAATATTCATCATATCCATGATAAATAAAAACATTGTCGACTTTTTTTCTTATAGCATCAGTAACTAATACATGATCGATCATTGACAAATCTTTTTGAGATGATGTGTTACAATTGCTATCCGAATCCCACCAATCACTATATCTTTCGTTTTGTACGAGCTCTTCTGCTAAATTGTGTAGCTCATAAAGCCCACCTAAATCACCTTGATATCCTTTTAATATATCTAATACTCTGGAGGTTGGTTTATTGTTATTTAAATCTAAGACTTCAGCATCATAATCATTAAAATCACCAATCATAATCACTTCATATCCCTTATTTACATATCCAAAAATAACATTTTGTAAAACGGATGCTTGTGCTTCTCTCTCGGCACATCTCATAGGGTCCGTTGGTATTGCCAATAAATGTGCTGCTATAAACGCAATATTATAACCGTTAAATTTAAATTCAGTTATGTAATGTTTACTTACTCCAGATGATCCAACCGATCCAGTATACCCGCATTTAGAACCAGGCAATGGGTAATTATATTTTATTTCAGTCCTATATAAATTTACAACAGGATCGACACGTGTTAACATACCAACATTTTGACCTGTACTGGTATCAGTGCCTTTTTTTAAGTACGGGACATATGAATCGTCTAATTTTCCTTTTAATATATTAAGTTCATCACATCCTTCGACTTCACAGAAATTTATGATATCTGGATTTAAGTACTTTACAACATTCGCAACATAGTCCATATGTGTTTCTGCCTCACTTTGATTGACCCAAGTGCAGCCATTTCCAGGACAATCCATTGGACTATAGTAGTCAATAAATAACCACTCGACATTATATTGGACCAATCTAAGCTTGTTTTTATCACTTACTGTTCGTCTATCTCCTACAGATGACACAATCGGACACTCAGTATCCGCAAACACAATTCTTGCGAACAATGATAAAATTAGCAAGAAATTTAGCATTCTTTATACTTACTTAATATAAATATATTTAAGTAAATTTTAAATATAAAATTGAAAACTAGTATAAGATATTATATAAATAATATATGAAACAAGGAAACATGCTGCCAAAAATTACCACATATTTTCAAAAATCTCAGGAGCCAAACAAATTATTTAAAATATATCCTGAATATGATTTCAAAATGAATTTTGATGGATGTAGTAAAGGAAATCCAGGATTATGTGGAGCAGGAGCAGTTATATATCATTTTGATAAAGAAATTTGGTCGGACAACTTCTTTGTAGGAGAGAATTTCACCAATAATCGTGCTGAATATCTCGGTCTAATATTAGGATTACAACAGGCTAAATTATTGAATATTAAACATCTAAAAGTGGAAGGAGATAGTTTACTTGTCATTAGACAAATGAAAGGGATATATAAATGTCGCGCAGACAATTTAATTCTATTACATGAGAAAGCAAAAGAATTAGAGAAATATTTTGATAGTATTGAATATTGTCATGTGTTAAGAGATCAAAATAAACGGGCTGATGAATTAGCTAATATAGCTGTTGAAAATTACTTACTTAGCCATGATTCAGATGACGACAATTCTTAAATAAAGTACTAGTACTATAAATTATTCATTTTTACTAATACATGTAGCTTTTGATATATTCTTTATAATTTTTTCTTTCTTATCATCATCCGTTTCCATGACTTCTATTACAAGTTTATCATGCACGTCGGATATTTTAGAGGCAGAATTTTTATATTCAGGATATTTCACACGAAATTGTGGTAATAACCTTATATTTTTATCAACTACTTTATTGATTGCTCTTTTAAGCTTGGTTTTATTGTCATCTTCTTTAGACCATTGTCCTTCATCTTTTACATACATTGTTTCTCTTTTCTTATCCGTACAATGAATAGGTCTAACCGTTTCATCTAAGTTATTCAAGTTTTTCACAATTATTTTTGAAATTCCTTCTACATATCCAATCTCTCCAACTTCCATAAGATCACTCAGCTGTAATTTTATGGAATCTATAAACTCTGTTATATTCATAGCATTCTTACAGGTCTCATTTAAGAAGAAATTTAGATTAAATGCTTTATTATGAGAATTTGTAGTTGTTACATTATTTGTTGTATTATGAGTTCCATTTTCTAATACCTTCATAATCATACTTTTAAGTTCGGCATTTTCTTTTATTAAAAGCATAATAAGGTCCTTGTCTGTTGGCTCATTGTTGCTTATTTTTGAAACTTTTTCATTCTCTTGCTCGATATTATGGTCTTCGGTAAGTTTTGGTTCTTCAGGTACGCATGTTTTTTTATGTCTCCATAAACCTTGTCGGTGTTTATATTGTTTACCACAATGGCATACAAAGGTATCGTTTTGAAAACTATCAGTATTTGGCTGAATTTCGGCTGAAAGTTGTCCCTTTTTGTAACCAGATGTAACCATCAGATGTTTATCGGATAAAATATGTGTATCATAATTACTTTTTTTACATGTTCTATAGTCACATAAATTACAATAATATTTTGACTCTAGTTTTTGGCTTAAAAATGTCCCATTTTTGTCCCTTAATGTCCCCATAAATTGACAATAGAAATTATTTTTAAGTTTTTTTTTCAAAAAAATACAATTTGAAATTATTTTCTTATAATCACAATTAAGACCATAAAGATCTAAAATCAATTTTGAAAAAATCGGTCAGTCAGGACTTTTTGGCCGAGACATTTTTGGACATTTATTTTTGTCCATTTTTGATTTTTCAAAATACTTTTCATTTTTCAAAAACACTTAATTTCCCTTCATATGTAGGGAAGAAAATTTGGGCGAAAAATCGACAATTTAAAGAAATCCCCTACATAATGTAGTATCGCCGTCTTTAAGTAGCAAATTTAAATATATAATTTGTCCGGCCATATTTGGCGACCCTATTAGTATTCGAGAAGCGGTACATTTAACACCTTATTTGGTTTGTATTTTAAAATGTCTAATTCTTTTTTTGTTGTGGGAAATTCTTTCTCTCCATAAATATCTTGAAGCATTAGCCATTCAAATAATCCTCCTGGATAAATATATACATTATGGAAACCGAGAGAAGTAAGCTGGTTATATTTATTATATAATTTTTCATCATTACTGTTTTTCCCGTATATTATTATTTTTATATCTTTTGCGCCCTTTTTAATACAGTTATTTATGATATTTTCTTCATTATTTATGTTGATTGTTTTTAATATTAAACAATTTTGCTCCGAATTGGAGAGAGTATTTATCAATAAATGTCCTTCTGGATTGTTAATTATAAACTGGACGTCTTCATAATTTATTTTTATTGTCGATGTTTGTGAATTTCCCATTAATTAATATAATATATTTTATTACATATTTTTAAACCATTCTTAATATGTAATAATTAAAAATATAGAAAAGTATTTTTATTTTACATTGGAAGGAACATAAAATAAAAATTGTAAATTCAATTATAATGAGAAGCCGTTTTATCAAACACCCAGTGATTATTATTTACATGGACGTCTGTTAGGATTCTGCGTCTTAAAGCGGGTGCTGATACATTTGCATCTTTCGCAGCATCCGCAATATTTTTGAAGAAACATTTCTCTCCATTTTTACAACAAATTTTTATAACAGGTTGGTCGGCAAATTGCTCTTCCTTTGATACACCGGAATAACGCCACAAAAATCCTTGACACACCCTATTTTCTCTAACCGAATACCCGATTGCCGTTCCTGTGGTAAGTCCACACGATCTTCCAGCTGCTTCTATACTTTCATATGTCGCTACAACCTCACCTGTATCTTTATTTATTTTATCAATGGAGCGTTTTGCCTTTCTTACAACAGGAACTTCTGGGTCACATGTATTATCAAATGAATTAATTTTATTATTTGATAAAAAATCTAATAATGTATCAATGTCTTTAGATTGTTCGATTAAGAGCTCTTCTAATTTAACGGAAACATCTAATATTTTTTTGATATTTTCTGATGAAGTCTCAAATTTATTTTGGCCGAGTGATACACAATTTTGCTTCAAAATAAACATCATATTTTTTTCAGTTAACGGATAAGAGCATTTTACTTGACAAATCATTTCACCAGAAGGATATAAATCTTTAAGGCTTTTAAGAATTGTATCATAATCTTTTTGCCTTGTAATAGAACACACAAACCTCATATTTTCATACTGATAAGCGTATATAAAATACCCGTATTTACAGATAGCATAATTACTTGCTATTTTAGATTTGATTTCATCTGTAACATCATGCTCTAGTTTCTGGATTTTTTTATTGTTATTTTCCAATAACTTGTTTTGTTCATTTATTTCATCTTTTAATTTATAAATTTCGTTTTGTAGTTCGTCATTTTTCTTCAAAAGTAAATTGTAATTCTCAATATTATATTCGTTCTCCCTGATAATATCCTTTATTAATTGTTCTACTTTATCAAGTGTAAATTCTTCCTCATCTAACGCAATCAATTCTCTGTGCGCAATATCATCTATAGTTACAATTCTTAAACGATTTTTTAAGGTAGCGTGTTTTTTTATACAATTTTCAATTTCAATCTTATTTTTCACTTTAAACGCATTATATAATCTAAAATTTTCATAGGTTTTTTTATGTGTTTTCACTCTTTCATTTAAGTTATTGCTTTGACCGAATTTAATTACAGTTTCTTTATACATTTTACTGTTAGGTTTTCCAAGAGTTTTATTGTCAATTAAACCGATATAAATACACTGTGTATTGACTGGAAATTGTTCTAGTAATGTGTTTTCTTTTAATTCTTCCTTTTCTTTTTCTACATTGTTTAATTGTTTACTTTTATCTTCCAATTGTAATTTTAATTCATTATTCTCTTCGTTTATCGTTTCTTGAATTAATTCTTCCATTTTTAAATAATATTCGTGAATTTCATCAGCTTTTTTTGTTCCTGCTTTTAAACAAAATTTTTTAAATGTATAAATATTTAACATAATTATTTCTTTATTATGACCCCCTCTGGTATCCTTTTTTGCTCCACCAAGTTGTGGAGCAAAAATTTTATAATCATTTTCAATACAAAAATTTTTGTCAAGAACTCTTTTTGCGGAATCCTTTTGACTAAACCCCATCCATTTCCAAACATTATCTAAGTCAATGACAAAATCTTTTTTAGCATCATAATTAAGATAACAGTAAAAACTTGATAAAAATAATTGTTGTTCAAAATCCGTAAAATTTTCTTTAATTTTTGTCAATAATTTCATATTATAATCTTTTGATAACTTGGTTATCGGGTTGTTTTCAATGAGTTCGACTATATTTATACTCTCCATTTCCATTATATATAAATAATGAATTATGTCTTTAAGTCATTATTTACATAATTGTTTTTACTTTTAAAAGCAAAAGCAATCGTTTTCGTTTTTATAAAGCGGAAGCAATCGTTTAATGAAACTTCACAACAATCTCAACCTCTTCTTTCTTAATGCTTTTTGTAGCGGAAATTGACAACTCTTCGCGTTTCTTTCGTGTCTTCGCGTTATCGGTCAAACCTTCCTTCCTCTTTGAGGTACTATTACGACTATTCATATCCTTTTCAATCACATCATAATTTTGATCGATATAATCTATGACCTTATTTTCAAGCGCCCATTTGAAAAAGTTCAATTGTCCGATGGTAGTTTCAATACATGTACCGTTCTTGTACGGAATGCTAATCCTTTCCCAGCGGCAAAATGGATCGAATCTTTTTTTGCTGTATGCTTTGAGTCTGAGCTTATAATCGAAATAAACTTTGAAGCGAATATTTTCGCCGAAAGAATTCACCATATCATACAATGTATAATTTTTCTTAGCATAATTCGTAGCAAACCAGTCAACAATTCTGAGAGATATTTTAGATTCGCCTGTAATAATCTTTAACATTTTAGTTAAGTTGTCATTTTGATTATAAAATTCCAATAAATTATTTAGCAATAATTCGTTTTGCGTAGTATAATTGTTAACCGCGTTCATTAATTAAGATACTTTTAAAATTTTTAAGTAGTTTAAAACTAATATTATTTTTTAATTGAAAAAAAGTTTATATATAATTTATATATAATAAAATGTCTGATTTTATGTCGAATTATTTTGGACCTTTAGACAGTAGCGGCTGTTTGTACTTTTTAATTATCACTGTTATTTTTTTCATTGGACTCGTTTCCGTATTCATTAGTGAAGTAATATTTATCCTTCAAAATTACAATAAATTGAATTTTAGAATGATTTCCGCTGGCGTACTTTTATTATTTAATATTTTTCTGGCTTATTTTATGAATAGATTGCTTTACAGTATGTGTGTAAAATCATTGACTTAAATAGTTTTATTACTTAAATAGTTTTATTGCCTTGAGTTGTGTTTATTGGTTTAAGGAACTGATCTCTTACAGAAATGTCGGCTACATAATTGGACTGACCTAAAAACGGATTAAATCCAATCTGTTGTACCATTTCTCTATTAGCCAATTTATCGCCCAATTCTTCTCTCTTATTAGATACTTTAAACCCAGCACCAGAAAGAGTT
>Ga0194118_10007808_pt1 | contig 10195 bp, 10 predicted proteins | sample TA2MahsurfametaG_2_FD_148662 | JGI IMG/M metagenome (GOLD analysis project Ga0194118, IMG submission 148662) | Freshwater microbial communities from Lake Tanganyika, Tanzania - TA2015013 Mahale N5 surface | ecosystem: Environmental > Aquatic > Freshwater > Lake | place: Tanzania: Lake... | reverse complement strand
TTAATTACTGGAGAAACTGTTATATTTTTTCCCATATAATCTTTATATTGTGCTGCTTGATGTTGTATAAATATTTTTTTATTTTTTATTGATGGGTCTTCAAATAATTCAGTTGATTTATTAAAGTCTGAAGATGAAGTAAATACAAGGAAGTCAAAGTTATTTTTATCGTTGATAAGGTGTTTAGTTCTTTTTATGGTAATTTCTTTTTCAAATAATTTCATGTAGAATGGTACAAAAGTATATTCATCGTCATCTAAATTATAATAAATTGTAAGGTCCCATTTATTTTTTAAAATGATTTCAATAAAAGTGCCAAAAATTTCGGTATGTTTTTTTGTTAACTGTATCAATGCAAAATGGACCATATAAGGTAAAAATATTTTTAAAATATTTTTTTTACTTAGTGCGTTTAAATAAAAAATCTAGAATCTTTAGATTAATTGTGGATATATGAGTGAGTAATTCCTCAAAACACCTTTGATATTAACACTCCAAAGAATAAATTATTCTTTGGAGGAAAAAATCCTTCCGGAAAATTTTATCAACAAAGATTGATTAAATGGTCTCTTAGCTCAGATGGTTTTAGAGCATTTCGCTGTTAACGAAAGGGTCACAGGTTCGAATCCTGTAGAGACCGAATTTTCTGATAAATTTAATTTATCAGAAATTAATTTTTTATATATTATTCATTCAATCGGATTTTCAATTGATTGATTATAATGAGTTGCTTCTTTATTGAAAATCCAGTGATGGTCATTTATATGAACTTTTGTTAATATTCTTTGTCGTAATGCTGGCGCAGATATTCCAGAATCTCTTCCTGCTTCAGCCATATTTGGAAAATATTCTTTAATACCAGTTGAACAACATATTTTTATAACAGGTTGGTCCTTCATTTGGTCATCATTACTAATTCCAGCGTATCTAAAAAGATATCCTCTGCATAGTGTTTTATTTCTTAGTGCAATTCCAACAGCTGAACCACTACAACCAATTTTTCTTCCGGCTTCTTCGATACTTTTATAATTTGCGATTACTTTTCCAGATTCAACATCTATTTGGTCAATTGGTCTTTGTGCTTTTCTTACTAAAGGAACTTCTGGATTTTGTTCTTCAATATTTTTGACAACAATATTGTTATTTAAAATGCTAAGGATTTCATCCAGAGATAATTTATCATTTGTTAATATTTCTTCTAATTTTTCAGTGATATTAAATATTTGTTTTATTTCCTCAAGAGAACCGTCTACCATGTCAATTCTCAATCGAGTGAGTTTATCTTTTAACATAAATCCCATTATTTTTTCAAAAACTGGATTTGTTATTTTTACGGTATATTTCATATCTCCGTTGGGGTCAGATTCTCGATATAAATTTCTTCGGTTTTCAATTTCAGCAATTCTACATAATCCATATTTATAACGATTTTCTTTGATTTCAAATGCATATAAATAATATCCTTTTGTTGATGCACAAGCAATGCCTTGATATTGAACTTTATATTTTTCATTGATAGTCTGTTTGGGACTAAGTTCTTCTAATTTACTTTCAAGTTGTTTTACTTTTTCAACTAGTTTTTCATTTTCCGAAATAATTTTTGAAAGATTTTGTTCTAATTCATTATTTTTTTCAAGTAATTTATTATAATTTTCAATATTATATTCTTGGTCTTTTATGATTTCTTTAATAAATTTATCTATTTCTTCAAATGTCAATTTATCAATTGCTAATAATTCTGTATAATTATATCCATCTATGATAATATTTCTCCGATATTTTTTTAATAAAGAATGATTTTTAATGGCATTCTCAATTTGTATTTGATTGGATACTTTGAATACATTTACTAAACAAAAATTAGAATATGTCTTTTTATGTGAGTCAACTCTTGTACATAAATCATTAGAATTTCCGAATTTAATTAATTTTTCTCCACTAACACTTTTATTATCTATTACACCGTAGTAAATACATTGTCTATTTTTTGGGAATTGCTCTAAGAGAGTATTTTCTCTAAGAACATCTTTTTCTTTTTTTGACTTTTTATCTATTTCCTCAAGTTCAATTGTTTTATTATTTAATTTTATTTTTAATTCCTCTGTTTCCTCTGAACATACTTCGTGAATGATTTCTTCAAGTTTTAAATAATAATTGTGGATTTCATCTGCTTTTTTTGTTCCAGCCTTCAGGCAAAATGATTTAAATACACGAATCGTCATGAAAATTTTTATAATGTTATGTCCTCCTCTACCATTTTCTTTTTGCTTTACCTCTGAGTAATCCATAAATTTATAATCAACATTTTCAATATAATTTTTAATCAATAATTCTTTTGCCTTATTTTTTTGTGAAAAACCTAACCATCCCCAAATTTCATCTAAATCAATGAGAAAATCAGTTTTTTGATTATAATTCATATAACAATAAAAACTACTCAAAAATAATTGTTGCTCATAATTTGTGAATTCTTTTTTTATTTTTTGCAATAACTTTCCCTGATAGTTATCTGATAATCTAGTTATCGGATTATTTTCAATTAGACTTACTATATCTAACTCCATTTTAAAATTATAAAAGTAAATATTCTTTAAATGCTTTTGTTTTTAAAAGTAAAAATAAATATTTTTCCTTTTGTTTTTAAAAACAAAAACAATAATTATTTACTGTTTTTCATCATGTAATTATTATTAAATTGATAATAAATTTGTGATTTACATATTTTTAATGACGATAAAATAATTTTTTTACTGTTTATGTCTGCTAAGTTTATCCAACACATAAAGAGAAAATTAATATTGCTTTTTCTTTTTTTTTTATAAGATAAGATTTCGTGAAAAGATATTTAAAGATAATTTGATAGAGAATTATAAAATGGAAGTTTTAAGTTCGGAACATTGTCTTTCTTTATCAGCTCCAAAGAGCAATGTCATTTCTAAAATTGATTTGTTAATGACATCTCTATCCAAATTTTATGCTGATGAAAAAAATTTAACAACTTTACTTCCGATTGTACAAGGATGTTCAAAAATTTCCTTAAGAGTTCTCGACTGGTTCGTTACAAATTATTGCAAAAAACATAATACAGTTATCATTTTTGAAAAAGATAACCGCCAACAGAAAATGATTGTTCATTTGGACTATAAAAATCAACTTAAAGCATATTCTAAACGCAGCTTTGACCCGTTTTGTCGACGTGAAAGAATTAACTTTGTTTATGGTAAAGGTAACGAGCTTTTAACGACAGTCGGACAACTTAATTTTTTTCGTTGGGCAATAGAAAATAAAATTATTGAATACATCGGAAATAAATTAGATGAAATTGAACATGATATGAACAGTTCATTAAAGACTGGAACAAAATCGACTGAAACAACAGATGAGAAAAGTTCAGTAGATGGAGAGACTGAAAAAGAAAAGGAGAAGCGGAGGCGAAAGCGACATGAGTTATCAATATCTGCTTCAAAAAGTGTAAGTAAACACAATGTAAAGATTACTGTAGAATTTTCTTAAATTTTTATTTTCATTACTTCTTTTGTTATTGGTGAATTAATTTTCCCATAAATTTTTGTCATAAGTATGTATTCAATGATATCGCCAAATAATTGTGTTCCATATTTACTATTTATGTAATCTAATGCTTCATTTATTGTGAATTTTTTTCTAGTAATATTAGAAAAATTTGACGGCAAGTCTGTCCAGACTATTGCATCGTATTTATTCTTTTTTGCATAATTTTTTATTGATTCTAATTGTTTTGGTGTCATTTGATTGGACCTAAAATCATTTTTTTTAAGATTGATATATCCAATATTTTTAGATGTTGTTTTTTCTCTTAGTCGTAAATTTTTTATTGCTAAATTCAAATTATCTACGTCTGTTGGTGCGAAATATATTTTATTATTAATTCCATTTTCATTGTCAATAACTAGTGTTAGCCTTCCTTTACCATTATCAGATATACGAGAAAAGTTTAAAGGGAGATTAACATTTATTTTTTTCCATTCATTTGATAAATTTAATGTAGAATTATTCCAGAGAAGTGACCCCCATGCCAAATATCCAATTTTCATATGTATTATTTTTTTATGAGATAAAAAAATAATAATTATTTGAGAACATCCCAATAAAATAAATAGAAATTATTCTTTGTTTGTATTTTCAAACATTGAGCTCTTAAATCATTCGAACTAATCGGTCTAGTTTCTGTATCTCCAAATGAAGTTTTATTTCTATGATATCCTTCTCTTTTTTCCACAAAAAATTCAAATCCAAAACTTTGGAAATATTTAGAGACTAATTCTGTTTCTTCTTGACCCATTGCATCTAAATCTACTACCCCATTTCTATCTCCAAACAAATACTTCATCATCTTTGAGAAAATTTCAACTAAAATTTTAGCAACCATTTCTGTATCCGTTTCTGTATCAATAACTTCTAATTTGATTGATTTTGAGGGCTGGGGTTTTGCCGAAACTAAACTATCAATAAAATCATCCAGAGTTCCTTCTTTTTCAGTTAAACTTCTTTTACTCATATTTTAGATTGTTCTCTTTTTTTTAAATCCTAATTATAAATGAATTTTATTCTCCATATAATGTAATATGAAAGACCCATCTGTTGATTTTTACAAACCATTTCAATCTGGAGAAGGCACTTGCTATCCTATTTATCCCTGGAATTATTATAACGTACCATACACCAAAATGTTTAATAATGACCAAATTCCTCGAGGTGTTCCAGGACCAATCCCCACCGAAGGAGGTAATCAAATGTACGGTGGAAAGAAAAAACGCAAATCTACTTCCACTAAAAAGAAAACTACAAAGAAAGGTGGAAGTTGTTGCAATAAATCCGTATCATTTTCTAATGGTGTTTCCATGGATAAACCAGTTGGCTTAGACATGAAAAATAACTTTGGTCCATTTTTATTTCCCCCTACTGAGATGCCAATGAATCCTCAATGCGGTGGTAAAAAGAAATCAAAGAAAATGTCTGGAGGTCAAAACCTTGTTGGTCCAACATTTGCAACTCAATCTTTAGTTCCAACTAATCCAAGCACTCCAGCTGATTATGTCGGATACAATATTTCTGATATGCAAAAAATGGCTTTAACTGGCTCTGGAGTTCCAGGTCCAACATATCCTATGACAGAAAAATTTCTCAATAATAATATGGGAATTACTTATGCAACTCAAGCTGGTGGAAAAAAGAACAAAAAAGGTGGAACTGTTATCCCTCCTGAATATTACGATGAAAAATTAAAAGGCTCATTTACCACACAAGATGTCAATTCTAATGCTGGCAAATGCGGCGGTTCCAGAAAAGGAAAACGTAAAATGAATGGTGGCGTTACTCAAGATAATAGCAAAATGGACCAAGGTATTGGAAGAATGACCGGAAGTTTAGGAAAAGCTAATTCCACAACTGGAGGTGGAATAATGTATAGAGGCGCTCCTGGCCCCATGGCTCCTTCTAATATGTCGAAAGGTGATGTTTATCATCCAGAGTGGTCTTATGATAAAAAGGGTGGTAAAAGAGGTCGCAAACTTAAAGGAGGTGCTGATGATATCGTTTCCAGTGAAGACATGATTTTAACCCCTGACGCTCTTTTCAGTCCAGACCCAGCTGGTGTTCAAGTTCAACAAGGATTACAAACTCATATAATGAAAGCACCTAAAGATTTCGGAGGAATTACTGTTGGAAATGACCAGAATCCAGCTATTCAGGCACAAATGGTTTCAACTGGTGAAGCTCCAGCTGCTGCCGATATGGCTGGAGGAAAGAAGAGTAAATCAACTTCTAAAAAAAGAACTACAAAGAAGCCCAGCCAAAAAAAAAAGACAGTAAGAAAGCATAAGGGTGGTGATGATGGAGGAGTTGGTAGTGATTTTGCAACAACTCTTGCATCCAGAGGTCCAGTTAACTACCCAGATGGTCCTACTGCAGATAGATTCAGATTCTTCACTAAAACGGCCAACTTTATTCCTAACTCAATGTTGAAGTACGCTGCTGCGCCAGTATCAACTGGATACCAGCCAGACCCAAATCCATATCCATTGGGATATAACTCTTATTTATATGGTGGTGCTAAGAAGAAATCTAAAAGCAAAAAATCTGATACCAAAAAGAAATCTAAAAAATAATTGATTTTTACAATATTTTTGTAAAAATTGTTTTTTAATCGGGGAAAGTTTCTAATAAAAAAAATCAAAATGGTTATTATATCCATAAGTACCTATATCATTTGGCTTTGCACCTAATTTATATATTGGTGTATAATCCATATTTATACCTTCTTCTGCATTCATTTGTTGAATTTTAGTTTGTGCATTATTGATATATTGTTGCGTTAATTCACTTAAAACATTTAAACTTTCTTGATATTTATAATTAGATGCATTAGTGCTTGGCATTCTGTGAATAATTGATTGCCAATAATTTAAACATTCTTTTCTCAAATATTCTAATTCTTCTAACTGATTTCTTCTATTATTTGCACCCAATAATATTTCATTTAATAAAATAGTCATTGCATTAATATGTTGTAAAGACCTAGCATAATTCAAATAACTATGTTTTATAAAAGCCCTATTATTATAATAAAAATCAACAACTGCTGGATTAAAATATAAAAAATTACGCAATTGTTCTTGACCTAAATTTGAATAATTCGGATTAGAAAATAATGAACCTTCTATTGGATAAGTATTTGTATTACCCAATAATTGTGCCAGAAAATTAATTTTTTGCTGTTTATCTACTGTAAAATCTTTAATTTGGTAAAATTGATATTGATAATAAATATAAAACATATAACCTAAAAATAAAAGACCTAATATTGCCCCTAAAGATATTTCTGCTCTTATAAACCATGCATAAAGTATTAATAAAATTATAAATCCCAAAAATAATTGATTCTTTCCAATAATATTAAATAATCTGAATGGATTCGTATTATCAAACAGTTGAGTAACAGTTTCTTTTTCTCTGGCTTTACCTAATTGTGTAGCACTATCAAATAAAGCTTGTTTTAAAATTACATTATCATCATTGTCCATTCTTCTATTTAGTGAGAAAAATAAAATAACAAATTAATGAAAGTAGTATAAACATCATACCCACATATAAAATTCTGTCATCTTTTGTTAAAACAATTATATAATTATTTATATCTTTATTATTTGTATCATCATACATTAATTCTGTCATATCATTAACAATATATGTCCAAACAGTAAAAAAGTTTTCAAATAGATTCTTCATTGATAAATTATAAACTCTTTTATTATACTTTTCTTGTTCTCTTCTTTTGTTTTCTAAAATGGATTTCGAATATAATTTTTTGTATGATTCTGCTAATTTTAAATTTTGAAAATCTGATAATGTATATGTTTCTGCATTCTCTAAAATATCTGTTTTTGGCATATCTACATTAAATATATAATTTTTTTATTTCGCTGATGCGTAAAATTCTTAATTATTTTTTATATTATATAAATCATGACAATTGATGTTGACTTCCGAGTTGCAGCAGAATCAGTTAAAAATCTAAAAAAAACACCTTCTAATGATGAAATTCTCGAAACTTATGCTCTTTATAAACAAATAACTGTTGGTGATAACAATACCGAAAAACCTGGATTATTTGATTTCAAAGGTAAAGCAAAATGGGATGCCTGGAATTCCAAAAAAGGAATGTTCAAAACAGACGCAATGCAAAAATATGTCAACCTTGTAAAAACATTACAACAAAAATATAATTAAATAATATTTTTATATTATTCAATAATCTATTGAGCCATACATCTTCCGCAGCCCATACCCATGCATCAACAAGCTCTTCTTCCTAATCCATAACCAACACCCATTGCTATACCTGGACTCATCTGGTATTGTCTTCTTCCACATCCAGCTAAAGCAACAGCCCAGATAAGGATAAATAAGATGAGAAAAACAAAAAATATTCCTAAGCCGTCCATAATATAATTGAGAAAAAATTTATTCAAATCATTATATTCACAAATTCTAAATCATTGGGAACTAACGCCTCCTGTATAACCTCCATTATATTACTAACAATCTTTACCTCTGGCAAATCTCCTCCGTTCGCTCCTCCTGGACTCTGGCAACCATTCAACTCTCTTCTTTTTATTATCTTCAAATAATCTTCCTCATTATCCTTTGGAACCAAACATAACCTCACACCTGCCCTCTTTGCTCCCTCCAACTTTGCCTCCAACCCACCAATAGGATGCACATTACCATGCAAATCTATCTCTCCAGTCATCGCAATATCATTCTTCACCTTTATATTACACAATCTACTAACAATCGCAGTTGTTATTGTAATGCCTGCACTTGGTCCATCTTTTGGAGTGGCCGCCTCTGGACAATGAATATGTAATCCAAAACTTCCATACGACTCTATTTCCTCGTTTATCTCCTTTTTAATTGACTTCGGAATTAAATTCCAAGCCAAAGTCTTCGCACACATCATCGACTCCTTCATAACATCACCCTGTTGCCCTGTCAACTCTAATGCCAATTTCCTCTCACTTGGCGTCTTCACACACTCTACAATTGTTAAACCTCCCGTTCCAGTAACTGTTGCATACAACCCATTCACAAATCCAACCTGGGGCTCCTTTGCAATCTTCTTTACATGAACCTTTGGTTTATCACTGAATAATTCTTTTACAAAATCTTCTGTAACTTCATAAGGTAATTGAACGTTATCATCTGTAATTTTCTTCAAATTAATTTCTCTAATAATTTCAAATAATTTTTCTCTTAATTTACGAACACCTGCTTCATTTGTATAATTCTGGATAATATATTTTATTACATCTTTATTAATAGTAATATCTCCAGACTTATAACCAACTGTTTCCAAAATCTCTGGAAGAGAATAATTTTGTACAACATGTATCTTTTCAACCATTGTTAATGCTTTCACATTAATTTCAGTTATTCTATCTCGCAAAATTCTATCAATCGCGTGAGAATCATTATATGAAAATACAAATAAAACCTGGCTTAAATCAAATTTAATCCCAGCAAAATATTTATCAGTAAATTCATGATTCTGGGAAAAATCTGTCAAATGTGTTAATATTCCAATTATCTCTCTCCCATGTTCAGTATTTGAAACCTTATCAACCTCATCAATATAAATTATTGGATTCATACATTTTGTTTCCATCAAAATATCAACAATACGCCCCCATGTTGAACCCAGATAAGTATAACTATGACCTTCAAGAACTGCTCCATTACTACTTCCACCCAGAGGTAAAAATCCAAATGGTCTGGGATTTCCATCTTCATCCAGAAAACATTTTGCCAAACCTTTCTTTGCAATAGTTGTCTTTCCAACACCTGGAGGTCCCTGAAATCCAAATACTGTTCCTTCCATCTTACCATTCATCCATTGTGCAATTAAACGTTCAAGTTGTAATTTTGTCTCTTCCTGACCATAAACACACTCATTTAATGTTTTTCGAACTTGTTCCAGGTAATTTTTCTTAGACTTCTTGTAATTAGTCCATTCTCTCCATAAATTCAAGAAATTATTTGCGATTGAAACTAATGGACCCTCCTCGTCTTTCACCTCATCAATTAATTTATCATCAATCTCAACTACTTCTTCTCCCTTATCTAATTTCTCAGTAATAGATAACATTTTATCAATTTCTTCAATGAAGAAGTTACAATGTCTTTTAATTGCCTCATCATTTTCATTTGTTGTTTCCTGATTTTTAGTAGTTTTGAGAATTCTGTCAAATATTTTTAAAAATGAATCAATTGTACTCTCAATCTTTTCATTATTAAATGTTTTCAAATGTGTTTTTACAACATCAAAAATATTTTTTTCAAAATCTGTTCTTGCCTCAGTTTCCTCCAACTTCTTAATACTATTTATAACAACTCCATTTAATTTTGATGTAAAATCCTCTAAACCCTTCAATACTGGCTCCTTCTTATAATTCCCAAACGGAACCTTTAATAAACCATCCAAATATTGCTGCGCCTTTGCAGAGCCCTCTCTTGTTCCTTTCATTTCCTTCAATTTATCTAATGCCTTTGTTTTTACATTATCTGCAACCTTCATCATGGCAATTCTCTTTTCATATGGAATATCATCCTCAGTTAATGAATGAAGTTGCGCAACTTTGTTTTCAACATTTTTGAA
>Ga0194118_10007807_pt1 | contig 10196 bp, 15 predicted proteins | sample TA2MahsurfametaG_2_FD_148662 | JGI IMG/M metagenome (GOLD analysis project Ga0194118, IMG submission 148662) | Freshwater microbial communities from Lake Tanganyika, Tanzania - TA2015013 Mahale N5 surface | ecosystem: Environmental > Aquatic > Freshwater > Lake | place: Tanzania: Lake... | reverse complement strand
TTAGCCACAAAAAACCCTTCTTACATATTTAGTAAGAAGGGATCTGGGATTATTCTACAACTTCTGTAGGTACTTCTTCTGCTTCTGGTTCTGCTTCTGGTTCTAGAAGAGTTAGAGTTTCTAGACCGCCTTGTAGTTTCAGTCTATATTCTTTTGCTTTAGCAATATTTTCTTCGAGTTCAGCAATTTGCTTTTCGGTAGTAGCAAGTTGCTCTTCGAAGTTTTTCTTAAGTGTTGAGGTATCCATAATTTTTATTTAATATCGAATGCATGTTGAACATAGTATCCATCTGCTCTTACATAATGAAAGAAGACTTGATGAAAACAGGATTTGGAGTTGCCTTTCATAGGTTCTCTCCAATGGAATAAATCACAACCACGATATAAAACAGCATCGCCAGGATTACATGTGATTTCTATGATCTCTCCAGAAGATCCTTCAAAGTATATAGGCCATTCATAATCCAAATTACTGGAAACATTGTAAGTCACACTTATTTCACATGCGCCTCTATCTATATGTCTTGAAAGTTCCTGCCCTTTGAAATAAAATCTATCAAAATAGTAAGTGGGATATAATTTTTCTCCCATCATTTGCTCTAATATATTTTTTATTTTGTAATGAAGATCTTTGAAACATGGGTGATTGTATCTAGAAAAACTACCTTTCACTTGTATCTCTTCATTTTCATATTCTACCCTACCAGGACCATTATAACGAATTATTCCTCTTTCCATGGGTGTGGGAATAACAAATTCATCTGCTGGATGAATGTTAGCAATTTTAACAACCTCCCAGTTATTTGGTAATATCATTATTTCCACCTCGGACCAACTACCCATCCAACTAAAGACTTTCTTAAACCAGAATTAACTTTTCTTGCTCTATGCGTTACTCGACTATCAAAAATAATTATTGTGCCTTTTTCTTTTGAAGCAAAGTAAGTTCCTCCATTATCTCTCATAAACTGAACCTCTCCGCCAGAGTATTCTTCTGGGTTTGATAATTGAACTATGATACTCAGCTTTCTCTGTTTTTCTGAATTCGTAATAACAAAATTTTGCTCTCTGTTTTCTTCTGGTTTAAATACAGACGCTAACCCAGCATCTTGATGCCACCCATAATACTCACCAGAAGAATATGATGTATATTGCATTGTCTCGCCATCAAATCCATCAATATCGTATAAAAAATTTGTTCTATTTGCCAACAAAATATAGTGATAACAAAGACCACATACCCAGTGAGAAGAATTTATCCAAGTAGTTTTGCTATCTCTTTTTTGTAAATCAACCCCACCAACTGTTCTTGCTGTTTGTAGTGATTGATCAAACTGTTGTAAATCCCTTTCTAAAATTTCAATCATTTCATGTGGCAATTTCGTTGTATACCACAAAGTATCCATTGACATATCATCAATATCGTAATAATATATACTATGTATAATATCATATTTGAGATAAAAATGAAAGGAGAACTTAATGGTCAAGTTTATGAACTTGAGGTAGCACAAAATCAAATGAGCAGCGAACATGTTTTAGCTGCGAAAGATATTATAAGAATGTCCGATGAAAGAGGATATCATGATCTTTCTCAAGCAATTAGAATTCGCTATGGATTAGAAGAACTTAATTATTTTGATCCATCAGAAAGTAAATTTGTTCAAGCATGTGATGCCATTGGATTAAATGGATGCGTACAAGGTCATGTTCATTCTGGTGATGAAACGTCAGTAAGATATCCAATCATTTCAGTAAATGGGGATATCAGAAAATTTGATGAACTTTATGATTATATAAAAAACGTACTATGACAACTGCTACAATCATCGATAATTTTTTTGATCAAAAATTTTTAGTTGATCTGGCATATTTTATAGAACATAACATATCGTTTAATTGTTCTAATATTGCAAACTCTACTACATGGCCTTATGGTGTAACGGGAAGTCATAGACTTTTTGGAACTTGTATTTTTTTAAGAAATAATTTGAATAGTATTCAAGTGCTTGATAAAAATGCTCATAGATTTTTTGAGATATTTGAAGCTATAGAAGACATAATATTAAGAAAAAAAGTCTATCTATCTCAAATAGATATTAATTTACAACATGCTGGATGTGACGGAACTTCTCATAAAGATGGTCCATCAAATGATACAACAATAATGATTATGAGTAATAGTTATTGGAAATCTGAATGGGGAGGAGAATTCCAAATGTTATCTGATGATGAAAAAGAAATATTAGAAACTCATCAATATATACCAGGACGAATAATAATATTTCCATCAAATGTTTTACATAGAGGTTTGGGACCGAAAGAAAAATATATTTACAGACATACAATAACATTTAGAGTCCCTGAGCAACACTGGTATATTGATCAATCTTGGAATGATATAAAAAATAATGCATTCAATTCATAAAGAACTTTTGTTCTCAACACCAATTTATATTTTTGATTATGGAAATTGTGAAATTTTAAAATCCCCATTGGATTATGTTTTAAATAAATCACAAAGATTGTATGTTTCTGAAACTTGTAGATCAACAGAAGACAATTTACATACTCTTCCAGAATTTGCTAATTTAGTTTTTGATATAGGAACAAAAATTAAAGAAGTGTTTGATGATATCGGACTGATTAGAGATGACGAAATAATCACTTGTATGTGGGCAAATGTGTCTACAAAACTAAATAGACATAATATGCATTTACATCCAAACTCATTTTTTTCTGGTGTTTTGTATTTGAATGCACCAAATAATTGTGGCAATATAGGATTTAAAGATCCTCGCTATGGATCTGAATTAATATCTTTTGATTTTGAAGATGACTCTATTTTTAAGAACAGAACAATTGAAGTTGAGCCAGTCACAGGAAGAATGATATTTTTTCCAAGCTGGTTATATCATGGAACAAGACAAGGAGATTTTAATGATGATCAAACCAGAGTATCTTTAAGTTTTAATATCATGCCGAAAACAAAAGTTGTTGACTATGGTAGAAAATGTTTTTTCATGAAGTAATAGATGATGTAGTATCATCTGAATATCAACAATATATTCAAAATATAATTTATGAGATGATGTGGGCGTACAAACCCACACTATCTGCTAATACACCACTTGGCGAAGAAGAAAATTTTGTTGATGTTCCAGGATTTTCAAAACTTTTTTATAGTGGAGAAATTCTAAATCAACTTTTGTATAATACTGCAATGCCTCTAGCTCATATTGCTTGTTCTAAAATAGGTTATGAACTAGAAACTATATACTATGGAAGAAGTTTCTTTCAGGTTCCCTTAAGACATCAAGAAGGACTTAGTAATCCTCACGTAGATATTACAAATTTTGATCATCTAGTTTGTTTATACTATGTGTTTGATGCTGATGGAGAAACCGTATTTTTTGATAGACGTTCAGAAACAGATGAAAGACCATCGTTTCAAAAATATAACATCATAGAAAAAGTTTCTCCTAAACAAGGAAGAGTAGTATTGTTTGACGGAAGGCAATATCACGCAAATTATCTTCCAAAAGATTGCAAAGCAAGATCCGTTATAAACATGAATTTGGGAGGTAAATTTAAAAATGTATTATAGTGAAAAAAATTTTTTAACCGACGAAGAAGTAGGCATTGTTGATACAGAAATTTTATCAAATACTTTTCCTTGGTACTATCAGCAGTATTCAACATCAAATAAATTTCCATTTTATTCACATGTAATTGTGCATAGATGTGAAGAAGATGAAATTAATGATATTAATTCTACGATTTATAATTTTTTCATTAAAATTATAGATAGGTTTAGAGAAAAAAATGGATTGGAAAAAACACCCCTACTTAGAGCCTGTTTGAATTCAAGTAGTAGTTTTGAAGACTATGATCATAGTGATATACATGTAGATCATCACTTTTCCCACAAAACAATAATTGTTTATTTAAATGATAATTTTGATGGCGGAGATACTTTACTTTTTGATAGATATTATTGCGAAGGTCTCGAAACGAATTATAATTTAGACACATACAACAAAGATGAATTTAACATATTGACAAGAATAAAAGCAGAAAAAAATAAAGTAGTTTGTTTTGACGGTAGAATTTTCCACGCAACAGAATGGACAAAAAATAATAAAAGACGAGTAATTTTTATAGCAACATTTAAATAGTATTATGAAAACTGAGCAAGAGTGTATTGAATTTTTAATAAAAAATTGTCTAGGTGTAGAACATGGTAGAGACTATTATATTTCACATTGCCTAGGCGTATACACTTTCTTGAAACAATTATCATCTCCAACAGAAATATGTCTAGCTGGATTATTTCATTCAATATATGGAAATGAATTTTTCAATCCAGAATTAAATTTAGATAGAAATACAATAAAAGAATACATTGGTGAAAGATCTGAAGATCTTGTAAATACATTTTGTAATATTGAAAATAGAGATATTGCTATCTTAAAAAATACATATAACTTTGATGAAAGGAAACGAAAAGATTTACTTTTCATCAATTATGCAAATTTAGTAGATCAATCTTGGTCAATTAATGATACCGTTTTAGATAACCTTATCTTAGAATATCAAAAATCTTTATCTTCAAATCAAGAAGTTAATATTGGATCCAATAATAAAATTATAGAAATATATGATAACTTAATTAACAATAGTGATATAGATTGGTTATATACTTTTTGTTTAAACGCATCATATACATGCGAACATTCCAGTAGTCCTCTTGGATATGAAAAAGATTCTAGGTTTTCATCTAATATGAATAATGATGAAATTAAATCATCTGGAGTTTTTCAAATAGTCAAAAAAATATCCGAGACAATTGGCGAACCTTTATACATTGGAAATTGTTATATAAATCATTACCAATTAATGACATCAACTGCTAGACATACTGATAGCTCTTTTCCAAATACATTTACAGTTTTAATTTTTTGTAATAAGTACTGGGAAGAAAGTTGGGGAGGTGAACTTAAAATTTATGAAGAAAATTCAAACATTCATAAAGTTGTTGACTATGCTCCAGGCAGAGTTATTTTTTTTGATTCTAGAATAGAGCATAAAGTGTTACCATTAACACACTCTGCTAAGAAAGATAGATTTACAATTGCTATAAAATGTAGTAATATAGGAGGATTGGCAAATCTTTCCAATATGTACGGCAAAGCAAATATATTAAAAGTTGATAATGTTTAATAGAACTTTATTTTCAATTGGATTAACAACTTTACAGTTGGAAGGAATTGATAATGACCTTTTATGTAAATACGTAAAGAATAGTATTGACACAAATAATAGGCATGTAAATCCTGAAGATTGTGAATTGAATTTATTAAACAAAGTAGTACTAAATGAAACTCAGAAAATTTTAGATAGTATAATTTCAAATTATGAAATAACTAATATAAAAACAAATATAAAAAGAGTATGGGTCAATCATAATCTCAACGAAGATATAGAGACAACCCATGCTCACAGAGATAGTTTTTTATCCGTAGTTTATTACCCAAAATCAACAGATGGAAAAATTCAGTTTTACATACCATACTCCGAGACATTCTTATCACATGTTCCTATTCATCAAGCAAAAGAATATCATGAGTATAACAGCACATATTGGAAATTTGAAGTAAAAACTGGGTGGTTAATAATTTTCAATTCGATGCTTCCCCATGTAGCTTTAAAATCTAATGATGAAAGAATCTCAATTGTATATGATATAGGTGTCATAGAAAATGAATAAAATAGATAGCATTACAATTATTGGAGGAGGAACTGCTGCGTGGATGTCTGCTGCCTTTTTATCTAATAAAAATCCCAACATATCAATAACAATTATTGATAAAGAGATTGGAAATTCAGTAAGTGTTGGCGAAGCTACTATTTTAAATTTTGGACCATTCATGGATGAATGTGGTTTTGATCCAATAGAATGGTTTGTATCGTTAGATGCCACTTACAAATCTGGAATATTATTTCCAGACTGGTTAGAAAATGGGAGAGATGTTTGGCATCCATTTTTTATGAATCCTATTCTAGAAAATGGTGAGACTATGCATGATGCTTGGTGTAAAAACAAAGAGTATGACTTTATTAAATATGCTCTACCCATGTATTTCAACTCTATTGAAAACAAAATAGATAAGAATGAAATTGGAGCATACGCTTTTCATATTGATTGTGGAAAACTAGTTGAGTTTATAAAAAATAAACTTCAATATAAAGTTAACTTCATACAATCAGAAGTTATCCAAGCAGAAAGAAATGATAATAAAATTAGTAAAGTTTTCTTAAAAAATTCAGAAGTTATTGAATCTGATTTATTTGTTGATTGTACTGGATGGAAAAGTCTTCTCAAGAAACAAGATAGAAACTACTTAGATGGAAGATTATTCTGTGACACAGCAATTGCTTCTAGAATACCCTACCTCAACAGAAAAGAAGAAATGAAACCTTATGTAATTTCTGAATCTGTTGATCATGGGTGGATTTGGAAAATTCCAGTTAGAACACGGATTGGATCTGGATTAGTTTTTAATAGAAGTATCACGGAAATTGATGAGGCAAAACAATATTTTCTTGAACACTGGAATCATAGAGTGTCAGAAAATGAATTAAAGGTATTAGATTGGACACCATACTACTCTAATAATATTTGGGAAGAAAATATTGTTTCTATTGGTTTGTCTGCTGGATTTATTGAGCCGCTTGAGAGTACAGGAGTCGCTTTAATTATAGAAGGACTGATGAGACTACAAAATAAAATTTCTGATAACACATGGACTTCATCTGATGTTTTAATTTACAACGAGGAAATGAAATCTTCTTTTGAGGACTGCATAGATTTTGTCAGTATGCATTATTCTAAATCTTATAAAGATACTTTATTTTGGAATTTTGTGCGACAAACATATAAACCATCTGATAGAATCCTTCAGATGGAAAATTTATTATCAAAGCAAATTCTATATACTAGTAATAAAAAAGATCATCATGTTTTTTCTGGGGCAAACTGGACTACGTGGATGATACAACTTGGATATAAGACAAATACCAAATCAAATCTACCGAAAAATATTTCGGAACTTAACATGATAAACTATCACAATAGAGTTGAAAAATATAGATCAAGCTGGTCTATAGAACATGAATCTGAAATAAGCAGAATCGAATTATTTTATGGACTAGAAAAATGATACAAACTTGGTTTCCAAAAACAGTATTTGTACGTGAAAATGTTTTGCTTAGTAAATTATCTTTCTATGAAAATTTTATAGAATCCAAGCTAAAAGAGCATGGATCAAATAAACATGGAATTCATTATGTAGAATCATCACATGCTTCTTTTGATAGATTCCACACTCTGCCAGAAATGGAAGATTTGGTGAGAGAAATATGTATTAGTTCTCAAGAATATCTTAGACAAATTGGGTATAATAACAATACTATATCTAAATTAAAAATAAAAAACATGTGGTCTAATATTAGTAGACAAGGAGATTACCTTTATCCTCATATCCATGGAGAAAGTTTATTGTCTGGAGCTTTTTATGTTTGCTGTGGTGCCGAAGATAAAATTAAATTTTTTAATGATCTATCGGAAACTTTTTTAAGACCACCAGATTTTCCAAATGAGTATAGTTATCAGTACTGTGAATATCCATGTACTCCAGGAAGTCTTTTAATATTTAAAAGCAATTTTATGCATGGAACAGAAGCACAAAAATGTGACAAAAAAATAGTTGTCTCTTTCAATATAACAGAATGATAGAAGTAATTGATAATTTTTTAGATCCTAATATTTATGTAAATTGTTTCATCTTTAGCAACGGAGACTTTGCTGAAGATTGAATACTTGATATAAAAAATACCTGAGTTAATCTAGGATCATTTTTAGTTGAAAAATAACTCGGAACTCCATGATATATGCCATCTTCAAATATAATTAATCTATTGTATTGATTTTCTACACGGATTGTTTCAATAAATTTATTATCAAAATTTGTTTTTTCTTTTATATAATCTTCTTCGTTAAAATTAGTTGAGTTTGAGTAGTGAAGAAATTTTGTATTTTGTGTTCCATCATCAATTTCTCCATTTTTTAATTTATAAAAACTAGTACCACTATTTTCTTCTGGTTCTGGATTCAAATAAATTACACCAGATAAAACAGATTCTTGGTCTAAGTGTATCCATCCAGTATTTTTTATATCATATTTTTCGGGAGACAACGGATAAATTTTTTGAAATCCTGTAACTATATCACATTCAATATTAATATTATCTAGGTCAAAAAACAAACTTAAAATTTTATTACCAAACAATTCAAACAATTTTGGATTGATATTTGCAAGTGGTTCTGTTCTTAAACCAGGCCAATCTCCATTAGTCGATGGTGTATAATCTAAAGATAACGCATATTCTCTAATATAATCTGGATCTTTATAAAAATCATCAATTATTGTCAGGGGAAAATTTTTCATGATATAAAATAATATTTTTTTTAAGTATTCAATATGTTCTCTTTACTTGCTTCCCATCTTTGAAGAACTTCTTGCGTCCAATATTCTGCAGCGATTTGCTTTACTTCATCAGTCAACCACCATTCATCTTCAGTCAATGGTGCTGTCATATCATAATCTGGATTTATTGTTCTTGAATGATACCCAATAAAAACTTCTGTTGAACCAACAACAGCAAAATCTTTTCTACGAAGACTAATAGTTCCGTCTCCGTTCAATTCAATTTTATCTATAACTCTTTGTTCTTGAAGTGCCATTTTAATATCTCCTCGTTCTTATATTAAGCATACTTAATGATAAGAATGCCTGGACCCCCAGCACCGCCATTACCAGAACCATAGTCCCAACCAGAACCACCTCCACCGCCAGTATTGTTAGTACCTTGTTGCCCAGCGGCACCGTTGCAACCACCTCCACCACCCGATCCAGGAGCTGGTCCAGGATTTGAATAGGTTGCTTGACCTCTACCGCCGCCAGCATAAACAGCTGGTGCTCCAGAGAAGTTTGTTGCCCTTCCAGCACCGCCAGTATTTTGGCCGAATGATGCCCCACCTACAGCACCAGCTCCACCGCCACCGCCATAGTTTCCTGGTTCACCAGGATTTCCATATCCTTGTGGACCACTAACTCCAGGAGCTCCTGGTTGTGTAGCAGTACCTGCTGGGAACGATCCCTGTGGATAGATAGCACCGCCACCACCAGAACCTCCATTTTGCCCTGATCCTTGTCTTCCAGGGTGAGATGAACCACCTCCACCACCACCGTAAGCAACTAATGTTCCAAAAGTAGTATTTCCGCCATTGTATCCAAAACCACCATTGGTGCCTGGCGATTGGCCGCCTGAACCAATTTGATATGGAACAGATGATCCAGGAGTTACTGGGAATGATGCTACTTCAACAACACCACCGCCTCCACCGCCGCCACCTGTTCCAGATCCACCAGAACCGCCACCAGCGACAAGAAGAACAGAAACAGTAGTGACACCAGATGGAACGGTCCACCCACCAGTACCAGGACTGGAAAGAGTTTCTATTACTGGTTCTGCATCAATTTGTTTCCAACCAGTATTGACTGAATAGAACTCAAGTTTATTAGCTTGTGTATTGATACGAATTGATCCTGGTGTAGGCGATCCTGGTCTTTGTGCCGTAGTTCCAGTTGGGACAGCAACTTCTGTAGCTGAGTTTAAATTTATACCAACACCAGCAGAAAATTGAATATTTCCACTTCCAGAAGTTGTGCTTAACGTGTTAACTTTTAAGGTACTCATGGTTTAAAAATATTAGAAACCTTTTACTAAACTTATTTATAATAATAAAATCAAGCGATCATCCAGGTACTACCAGTAGATATTGTAACTGTGAATGGATCATTTATTGTAATAGGACTGGAACTAGTAGCTGATACATTTGCTGGAATAATTACATTTTCATTTATAGTACCAACTGTTGTTACTTTAATAATTCCAAGACTATCAACCCACTGTGGTATACCACCTACGTATAGTTTTCCAACCATATTTATATCACCATTAACATCTAATGTATATGCGGGAGCAGTAACATTTCCAATACCAACTTTAGAGTTTCTGTAAATATTAGCACCACTATCATTAGTTGATTTTGTCCAATTTGAAGTTACGAA
>Ga0194118_10007806_pt1 | contig 10197 bp, 11 predicted proteins | sample TA2MahsurfametaG_2_FD_148662 | JGI IMG/M metagenome (GOLD analysis project Ga0194118, IMG submission 148662) | Freshwater microbial communities from Lake Tanganyika, Tanzania - TA2015013 Mahale N5 surface | ecosystem: Environmental > Aquatic > Freshwater > Lake | place: Tanzania: Lake... | reverse complement strand
GGCCGATCAAACTGGTGCACCACTGTTGTGTATCTACACTCTTGTAAGGACTTAATAATTACTACCAGCTCCATGGCCTTCATCATAAAAGATACAAGGTTGATAAATGTATGCACATTTCTCACCCTTGGCAAACATTCTCAACCAACAATCATAATCTTCAGATGCCCTTCCTTGTCCCATACGTATAGGTGGCATAAAACCAACACTTTCTATAAGGCTCTTTTCTACAATAAAACTTGAAGTAATAATACAATTATGAATTTTAATAAAATTATAATCCCATATAGGTGGAAAACCTCTGCTTAATCCACCTCTAAAAATAGCATTTATATCATTAAAATTTCTTTCCTTATTAAATAAAGGATATTTAACATCCTTACTATAAGGACCTTTACCTGTTAGTGCTTCTGTACAACACATTTTACATCCTGTTAGTTTCATAACTTTTAGCTGTAATTCTAATTTATTTGGTAGCCAAATATCATCATCGTCTAAAAATGCTATATACTCACCAGTAGAATTCTTCATTCCTACAGTTCTTACATAACCAACTGATGGAAAACCACATACTATCCTGCTATTTGTATCTTTATCCAAATTGATAAGTTTTACTCTGCTATCAGCTACAGTAAAACTACTATATTCTTCTTGTGATGAATAATCATTTACAACAATGATCTCTGTATTTTCATGTGTCTGATTTAATACAGAATTAAGAGCATTTAACATATACTTATAGCGATTATATGTTGGTATAATTATACTTACTAAAGGAATATCCATTTATTTTACAAATATATTTTATGCTTTATATCTTTCAGTAATAGTAAAGATCTCAGAATTAGAGCCAATCTCAGCTAAATAAGGAGCACTATGAATAGTTTCTTTTGCAACAAGCAGTCTTTCTGCATTGCCAAAGAAAGCAGCCAACCAAGCATACGTAGAGTTAGAACAAATCATAAGTTTAGCATTTTGTAAAGCCTTGAAATCGTCAAGTCTTGTTGTTGAAATAATTTCTGGCTCAAGTTCCTTAAAGTGATCTAAATATGCAACTTCAACATCACTACGAGTTGGTTCACAAATAATAATATACTTACTAATATGTCTTTCTGCTGCAAGTTTTTTTGCTTGTTCCAGATATACTCTGGGGTGAGCTGCTTCTCCCTGGCGAATAAAATCATCCAGTCGTAAATGAATTACAAGTTCATCTGAAGCAAAAGTTCTGGTTGATTCATCTGGAATAATCTGGTGTGCTCTATATTCTGGGCTCCATGCAATGATTTCATTGTTACCTGGCACAAATAGGCCTTTTAAATAATCCCTAAAATGATTTAGAATTCTAGATCTCTGGAAATAGCCATAAAAGGCAATATTACCTTGAAATGCTGGATCCCTATAGGTATTATCTTGTAGGAATTTATTTTCAAAATCAATCCACATCCAATCTGTTAAAATAACTGCTGGGCCTTCTGGTCTGGTGTCTAGAATTTCATGGCCATAGAGATGACTAATAATTTTAGCAGCTAGATAAGCAAACATCTGGTTAGCAAACCTGCCACCATTTGCACCCATAAAACAAATCCACATTCTGGTATTTTATTTTATTAACACTTTAGGTTAGACCTACAAGCCTAAAGTTAGAAACATACATAACTATAAAATGGGTAACGTATCCACTACTGGTGGTAGGCTAAGTCTTTCTACAGCCCCTGGTTTCAAGGAACTACATCAAAGAAAAAAAGATAAACTTATAGCAAGTATCCAAACAGCACTCAAAAGCGGTGAAACTGGTATCACTATAAGTTATTTAGACCTACTCGTAGATAATCCAAATAAAGAAGTTTATGATGATTATCTAATTGAACCAAATGAAGTAAAAAAAATTATGAATGAAATTATCGGTCATCCTTATACAGTTGAAAATAATAAAGTTATGACTGGCAATGTTATTTTTTATAATATGTCTTTTCTAAAAATCCTATTTGTTTTTGGTATGCCTATGGTATCTATGCCCTCTCTACCAGCTAGTCCACCGCAAGGTTTTGCAGTGATATCTTCAGATGTCACTGTTCCACCTAATGAAGTATTACCTAAAGTAGAAAAAAATGTTGATCAATGGCATACCTTAGATGCTTCTTCTCTACAACAACTTTCTGATGAAGATATTAGTATAATTTCTACTTAGATTTAGCACCGGTTTCTAATGCAGTATCTTTAGATACTGACCTACCTGCACCACCTGCTGGTTTGCCAGCAGGTTCTGATGCTGCATCTTTAGATGCAGACTTACCACCTGCTGGTTTGCCAGCAGGTTCTGATGCTGCATCTTTAGATGCAGACTTACCACCTGCTGGTTTGCCAGCAGGTTCTGATGCTGCATCTTTAGATGCAGACTTACCACCTGCCGGCTTCTTACTTGTTATCCTACGTCTAAAAGCAATAAGACGCTTTCTCGTACCTTGTTTAGCAAATTCATTTGATGACTTTACTTTCTTAAACTGTAACCTCTTGTAGAACTGTATTGTATCAGGATTACCTACTGATAATAATTCTACCTTTTCTTTACCTAGCTTCTTTGCTATTTTAATTACTTTGTTCATTAATAACCTACCAGCCATTTTATAACCTAATTGACTACAAATTAAATCAATTTCAATAGCATTATCCTTTACTATAAGTGTTGCAATACCTGCTATATATGTATCATCTTTCTTTTCATTTTGTTCATAAAGTAAAAGTACAATATCTGACTTTTTTATACTTATTTTAATATAACTATAATTAATACCTAAGCACATAAATTTCTTAACTGCCAATAATTCTGATGGTATTAATATACGTTCTAATATATCACTAGAATCTATAAGTGTACCTTCTGATGCAATTTTATCTTCATACATTTTTTTACTAGCAATTAAAAACTGGTATGGCACATCTTTCTTTAGAAAGTATGATATTAGTTTAAGATTTGTATTATTTGATGAACTAATAGATGATACATTGCTATTATAATTACTTATATTTTCTAAATTAAGCTCATCTTTCTTTTCTTTTTTGGAATATTTAGCTGATTTTTTTATTAGTACATCTACACGTTCTTCTTCCTTTGTTCTATCCCCTTTTAGTTCAATCCTTCTATAATAATCATTTAGTGCATTTTCCCTTGCACTTTTAAGTTTTACTCTCTTACCGCTACAATCTTCATCTTTTAAATATGATACAATTGCCTTATAGAAAGACTCTGCTATTACTTCCCAATTATCTATTAGTACTTCTCCTGTATATTCACCTTCATCTTCAAAATATGCAGCTGATACTTTAAAAGAATATATAAATAACCTATTTGTAAAACCACCTACTATAAGTTCATCTGTTTCAACACCTTTATCAGTAATTTTTATTAATATTTCTTTGCTAGGATCGCCTTTAAAGTATATATAACTTCTAGCTCCATATTCATTCATGGTTTCTTCAAACCCATATTTGCTCATACAATCATTAAATTGTTTGTCACTTCCAAAAAGTTCATCTGATCTTCTAATATAAAATCTACCCTCTTTTTCAGCTGCTGCTGCCTCTTCATTTTCTGTTTGTATTAAATTATGTATAATACCATATAGCTTTACTTCTAAAATATTATTCTGGAATTTAATAGAAAATCTATCATCACCTGATGTATTTGTAGCATAAATATAATCATTATTCTTTTTAAAATTATATTTACTCATACCTACTAGTAGCTATTATTTAATCATGACAAGGATAAGGCAGTTTAGACACATAGCCAGTTACTTCCATTTTAATTTCACTAATCTCACTTTCAAACTCTTTAGTCTTTTCATTAAACTCTGCCATAGATTTACTAAAACATTTTTCTTCAACCTTCTTACATAGATCAACAAGTTTAGTAAGAACCATTGTTACAAAAATAAAATCATCTTCTACAAAACCCCTACTTGTCATTGCAGGTGTACCAAGACGAATACCAGAAGGATTCAGTGCAGACTTATCATGTGACATTGTATTTTTATTCACAGATACATTTACAAGTTCACAAAGCCTTTCATATCGGGATGCTGTACAGCCAGCTGCAGCTACATTCATTAGAACAATATGATTATCGGTACCACCTGTTGCTACTGGGATTTTAGCCATCTGCAGATGATATGCAAGTGTCCTTGCATTCTTCACTACTTGTTTTGCATATGCAATATATTCTTCAGTCGCTACTTGTTTTAGTGCAGTAGCAATACCTGCAATAGTATTATTATGAGGGCCGCCTTGTAGAGATGGGAATACTGCAAAATCAATCTTATCTTTGAGTTCTTTCTTATAGAAGATGAGTGCACCACGAGGGCCACGTAGAGTCTTATGTGTTGTTGTTGTTACAACATCTGCATATTCAAAAGGTGAATTGAGTAGACCAGCTGAAATAAGACCAGCAGTGTGAGCCATATCTACAAGTAGATATGCCTTGTTAGTATCACAGACTTTCCTAAAAATACTATAATCAATATCACGGACATATGCAGATGCACCTGCAATAATTAGATTTGGTTTAAACTTATTTGCATCTCTTTCCAGACCATCATAATCAATTAGACCATCTGGACCAACACCATAAGGCAGACTCTGGAAATAAATAGATGATGCAGAGATTTTCTTTACAGAATTGTAATAACCATGAGTCAGATGGCCACCTGCTGGTAGATCTAGACCCATTAGACGATCACCTGGTTTAAGAAGAGCAGTATACACTGCCATATTTGCTGGACTACCGCTATAAGGTTGGACGTTTACATCCCAAATAGATGCATCAAGACAGAATGCTTCAAGTGCCCTCTTCCTACAAAGATTCTCAAGTTTATCAATCTCTTCATTACCACCATAGTACCTCCTACCAGGATACCCTTCAGAATACTTATTTGTGAAAATAGAACCATTGGCTTCAAGAACTGCTACACTTGTAAAGTTTTCAGATGCAATCAGTTCAATACTATTACGTTGCCTTTCTGTTTCTGCTTGTAGAATGTCATGGAGCTCTTTATCTTCAGAAAGAGGTGTGAAAAGAAGATTTGTTGCCATAGTGGGTTCCTATTTGTTTAACCAAGACTTGACTTTACATTGTTTTATTGACACATCTTTTCCACCATCTTCTGGCAGAAGCTGATTCAGCTTTTGCCTTACGTACTAAATCAGAATCAGTTGTGTAATGAGTCTTTCCACATAGTAAGAAAGATGATACACGAGGATAAGCCCATTGCTGCGGGGTCATACCAGGCCTATGGCCGGTTCTCCAAGCACTGAGAGCCCTGTTATAAGATTCTTTTATAGCCCATAGAGGCACACCAGTTACCTTAGCACGATCCTCTAAAGATTTCACACCAGGGAAAAGTCTATCCCATTGAGCCGTATAAGAAGATTTACGTTTTTTATGAGTAATAGTATTCGTCTTAAAACCAACATATGCTTTTGGATCACGCCAGTTCATCTTGCCAAACTTTTCTATTTCTTTCTTTCTGGCAAGTTTCTGCTTACATGTCAAACCAGCAAAATACTTGTATGGTTTAAAATTTTTATCCCTACAAGATTGTTTTCTGGTCTGCATCACCTAAAATTTGATACGAAAATTTATCTGGCCTAAGGCTAACCCAAATTAATTACACAGCAAAATGGCAGCAGCAACTACTACTAAACATGGCACTGGTACTGTTAAATACTTCCTACCAGATACTATTGGTTTTGTAGAAAGGCTTGAAGTATTTGGTTCTGATCTAACCGTAGTAAATGCAGCTCGTGTATCTTTCCACAAAGAGGTAAACACAATGACAAATGCTGATAGGAGGCTACTTACTTTCCTCGCAAAGCACGATCACGTTTCTCCTTTCTTCCATCCTCAGATTCGTTTCAGGCTGAAGATGCCAATCTTTGTTGCACGTGAATGGTTCAGGCATACAATTGGTTTCTCAAGGAATGAAGTTAGCAGGCGTTATGTAGATTCTAAGGCAGAATGTTGGGTACCATCTCCCAGTTCTATTAGGGAACGTGATCCTAAGCTAAAACAGGGCTCTAAGGCTACTCCTGTATCAAATTCCTATGAAATTTATACAAAAATCGCAAAGGCAACAGAAGCAGCTGTACAGACCTATGAGGAGCTTCTGGCTTCTGGTGTTGCACCAGAAGTAGCACGTACTGTTCTGCCCCAGTCTATGTATACTGAGTTCATTGAAACTGGTAGTCTATTTGCGTATGCAAGGCTATGTGCTCTAAGGCTTGATCCTGGTGCACAAGTAGAAATTAGGAGGTATGCAACTCTAATTGATAAGGCTCTCTCTTCTGCTTTCCCTGATGCTTGGGCTGCTCTGAGGAGTAAATTTGCTGGCACACTAACTGCGGCACCTGCACCTGCTCCTGTTGCTCCTGTTGCTCCTGTTGCACCTCCTGCTCCTCCTGCTCCTGCTTCTGCTGCACCTATTATGGATCATCCAATTACTAAACCTGATGGCTCACTATATCATACAAGTTGCTAAAGTAAATATATTAATAAATATAATTTAATACTATGCTAATGGTATAGTATTAAATTAAATTTGTTGTTATATTGGCTAAAAGCCAATTGTAACAAGAGTGTTTAATATATTGGCTTTTAGCCAATATATTAAAATTGATTGTAAATCTTTTTCATAAAACAATTTAACCGATAGTATCATAAAAATGGGTCGTCTTTCAGTATTGTTCGGCTGTATGTTTGCCCAGAAGACAACAGAGCTTCTACGTAGAATCCGTCGCTATAAGTCAATTGGTTATGAAGTACTTGTAGTGAATTATGCCAAAGACACTCGCTACGGGTCTAATATTATTGCATCACATGATGTTGAAACATATACTGCTACATGTGTTGATAAGCTAGAAGAAATTGATGCAGAAGTTCGTTCTGGTAAATATAAAGTAGTATGTCTTGATGAAGGCCAATTCTTCTCAGATCTCTACAAGTATGTAACTGAATGGTGTGATGAACTTGATATCCATGTGGTAGTTGCTGGTCTTGATGGTGATTCTGAAAGGAAACCTTTTGGTGATATTCTGAAGCTCATTCCTCACGCAGAAGAAGTTGAACGTCTAACTGCATTCTGTTCTTTGTGCAAAGATGGTACAGCAGCAACTTACTCTAAATGCTTTGTTCAGAAAGAAGGCCAAGTAGCAGTTGGTGCAGGTGATATCTATAAGCCGGTTTGTAGGAAGCATTACTTGGATAAATAGGTTTACCTATTTAGACAAGTAAGTGTTACAACTTATAGTTTTTTTTACTTATACTTAAGTAATGGATGATAGGGATCAAGTTGGTTTAGAATTATCATCATCAAGAGGTAGTTCTTATAATGATTTAACAACAGTAACAAATGAAGTAGTAAAACCTATTCACACTACAAGGTCACCAATTTTTGAAGAGTTTATGTTTGAAAATAAATTAGTAACACCAGTATCACCAAATAAGAAGTTAACCAGGCCAATTTCCTACAGTGACAGTTTTCTGATTAGTACTTCTGGGAGTATTAATTCTGGTACTAATTTTAACCAGGCCAGAAATATTTCTGGATCAAATCAATCTCTGGCTTTGCTTGAAGATCTGGCACAACCATTTCTGGCCAGGGACAAACCCAGAGATATTTCTGGCCAGAATCTGGCATTACCAGAATCTGGCATCCCAGAAGCCCAGAAGCCAAAAGAAAGTCAACTAATTAATAAACTTACAAGCATAACAGTTCATATAAGCCTTATAAGTGTATTTGAAAATATTTTCTTCTGGCAATTTATTTCTAAATCAGAAGACACAGCACTTCAAGTGACAATAGATAGTTTTCTCCAGACAACTTTATCAAGCTGCAATAGTTGGGGTAATGCAACCCAGATAATTCAAGATTTATTTAATCTATTTGTTAATCAAACCCAGATAAATAACCAAGCAATTCAGGCATCAAATGCCAGAAGCCAGATTAATTACAATCTATTTGTTCAATCTTGGTTATACTATGTTGGATTAACAAGTATAGTTATTCTTATAGCTATACTTACTCACTGTAAAAAATATAGAATTAAATGGAAAGAAGTTGCAGCAGATAATATTCTACTTGTAGTATTATTAGGTCTATATGAATTTACTTTCTTTAAAACTATTGCAATGCAATATGTTAACATTACCCTACCAGAATTAGAAAATCATATAATTAATGAACTTCAGAATCAATGTGGTATTTAGTCATTATCAGGTAACATATGATATTCTTGCATTAAATCAGATTTAGCAAGAATACAAAAGTGACCTGAATCATCTTCTATTTTCGTGTAAGTAAACTTAACTCCATCACAATTAGTAGCATCCCATTCTTCATCAACAGATAACATTTCAAGCAAAGAATAAACTGATTCTCCCTCCTCTTCAAGTAAAGCTACTGCATCAGCAATAAATTTTTCAATAATATATTTATTTGGATTTTCAAGTGGCATCTATGCTGCTAGTAGAAGTTTTAATTCAGTCAAATTTCTTGTCCAGCGTCGTAAGTAAGTTACATTTACAAGACCTAAAGTCACTGCATTTTTCATATTAGTATCTACTAAATTCATTGTCTCTTCAGTTATTGTACAGCCTGAATAGTCAACATTATACATAGGCTCTTTTCCCTGTCTTATTCTAACTGCATTGTGAAAATTAGAAAACCAAGTAGTAATACCATTACGTAAGTCTTCACCGTATATACTTCTCCATCTATGTAATCTACCTGGACCTAGTAGATATTCTCTGCAATGATTTTGACATTCAGAACATGGTAATACATTGCATAAATTATCTATTAAGATTTCAAAGTACCTAGCTTCATCTCCATCCACTCTTTGATTGCCACTCCTACCTGTTTTAAAAGCTAAACAATGTAGTATGGACCATAGAGCAGGTCCCCACACAGTTGCATCATCTACTTCAATTGCCATAGTTGAAGCTGCCATTGTCATTGCAAAAGGCGTAGGTGCCGCTGCAGCAGGAGCACCTACAGCTACTAAACGTTTTTTATTACAACTACACATTACTTAGAAAGTAGAGAGAAATTATGTAGGTACAAGCAATAGTTTTGTATAACCTACAGGAATTGCTACTGTATTAGAACCACCGTAAGGATTTGCAGAAGCAGTTAGAGTTAAACTTGAAGTTGGTACTGTAAAATTACCAGTATATACTGCAAGACCTTTTACAATACGCATATTTGTTAAATAACCTTCAAATTGAGTACCTGAATTACCACCATCTTCAACACCAATATATAGTGTTTGTGTATTATCTGTAATATCAATTGGATTAGGTATACTTGAATTTAACTGTACACCATCTTTATATACATACAGATTTCCTGATTGTCTCACTATAGCAAAATGAACCCATTGGTTTTTATATGGTACTGGTGAACCAAAATTATTTGCACCTGGAAACCATGCATAAAATGTACCACCTTCTATACTACAGCCAATTGATGTAGCTGGATATGAACCAATTGCAAAAATACGTGGGAAAGGACTACTATCAGTTTGATATTGGAACCATTCAATAGTGAAATCACCTGCAACAAATGCCCAGCTATCATCAGCTACAAGTGTTAAATAATCACCATTTTCAAAATCATAACTATAGTTACTTCCACCAAATGGACTCTGTGATGAAAGCCCTACATTTACATTTGTAGATGGTGCAGTAAATACTGTACCAGATGGAGATGGAGCATCTGGTGTAACTGATTGTATATTTGATTCAGCACCATCGCCGACAGAATTTACAGCTAAAATCTTTACCTGATAAGTTGTACCATTTGTTAAACCACTGATTGTAAATGGACTTATAGTTGAACCAACTGAAATAAATAAACCATATCCACTACCAGAATCAAGTGCATATTTATAATCAGTTATTGGTGAACCACCATCAGAACCTGCAGTAAAATATACTATTGCTTGTGTACTACCTGGTGTAATTGAATCAATAGTAGGTGCACCAGGCACTGTTGCTGGTGTAACTGATTGTATATTTGATTCAGCACCATCGCCGACAAAATTTACAGCTAAAATCTTTACCTGATATGTAGTACCATTTATTAAACCACTGATAGTAAATGGACTTATAGTTGAACCAACTGGAATAAATGAACCATATCC
>Ga0194118_10007803_pt1 | contig 10199 bp, 5 predicted proteins | sample TA2MahsurfametaG_2_FD_148662 | JGI IMG/M metagenome (GOLD analysis project Ga0194118, IMG submission 148662) | Freshwater microbial communities from Lake Tanganyika, Tanzania - TA2015013 Mahale N5 surface | ecosystem: Environmental > Aquatic > Freshwater > Lake | place: Tanzania: Lake Tanganyika... | reverse complement strand
CTTTACGATGTTCGGCTTAAGGCTGAAGAATGGAGGCTCGATTACAACCACGAACGACCTCATGAATCACTTGGAAACGTACCCCCAGTCGAATACCAAACCCCCATATCCCTTGAAAACTAAAAGATAAAAACCTCTAAATCCCAGTGGTCCGAAAATAAGGGGAGCTTACAGGATAAGTCTGGTGTCCGATAAACGAAGTGGTTTTGTTGCCATGCTAGGCAATAAGAATTTCCCTGTAAATCAGCAAATTGTAATCGAATTCCTGTACAATAATTAAGCTCGAATATCGTTAATGTTTTACTTTTATGCATAAATCAGTCTAGTGAGACTCAGGCAGCTATTTTTTTTCTTTTTTCTGGTTCTTTTTCAGTCGACTCTGACTGCACAGGCCATCAATATCATTCGATTCAACAATACGGCTACTTATTATCCGGGGGGATCGATTTCCATTCATATTAATCCGACGGGAGTATTTCCGCTATCAAATAGTTTTTCACTTGAGCTTTCCAATGCATCAGGAAGTTTTGCGACTCCAACTGTTATTAGTACAGTAAATGATTTTTTTACGCCAATTATTAATGCACAGCTGCCAGCGGGCACGCCACTAGGCAATAGTTATAAACTTCGCGTCAAGTCGTCGGGAGGAGTTACATCTAGCGAAACTCTCCCCTTTACAATAGGAGCAGCACCCAGCCCAAATTTAGATCTGCCTTCTGTTCAAACATATTCACCTATTCCAATCGATTGTTTATCTCAACAACAGCCCTTTATTGGCTCATTGAGTGCCTCGCTGGTTCCACCCAATAACACCACCTCGCTTACTGAATTTGAAATATTAAATCATAGTCAATCAGAAACCTATATCGTAACTATTGTTGACTTGTTTACGACACCTGGAACTGCTATTCTTATTACCCCGGCTATAAATACATCAGGGTTTTTTAACTTCCCTTCAGCAAGGCCAGTTGGTTATTATACAGTTGAAGTTGAAAGGCGCAAGGGCGGCATTTCGACTGTAAGGAGCTTTGCTTTTCACTTTAATACGGGGAATACAAATTTGGGAAATTCCAGTAATGAGTCTGTCTGCGTAAGCACCCCAGTATTGTTTGTAATTGATACCAATAATATAAAGTTTAATTATCCCCTATCTCGGTATACGATAAATTATGGAGATGGTTCGCCTGAAGTCACAAAAACTCACGCAGAGCTCATGTCATCGCCAAATTTGAGCCATACTTATACTGTACCTACTTGCTCCAGCACAAATGCCACAACTAACAATGGCGGTCGTTTTTATAAAATCGACATCAAGTTGTTTAATAAAGGCATTTCAAATAATTGTACCAGCTTCACTCAGAATGGAAATGGTACAACGAAATATGCCAACGTAAGCACTCCTTCCGATGCAAACTTTTCCATCGATCCATATTGGTGTTTGAATTCTACTATCACCGCCACGAATACTTCAGGAACTGGCGCATATGGAACCGGAAGTAGCTGTGATACAATAATGTTCTCAAAGTGGTTTGTCAAAAAGCCAGGGGATACCGATTTTTCAATCATCTCAAGCTCTCTTGGTCCAGCTGGGACAAATTCTGGCTCTGGGAGACGAAATCTTCATTATCCTGCCAACTTAGTTGCAACTGCTGGCTGCTGGGAATTTCTATTAGAGGTATCAAATAATGGAGGCGGCTGTCCTGCAAAGGATTCGATAATTAAGTCGATTGGCGTCGAACCCACTCCCGTTCCAAACTTCAAGATCATCAAAGGAGGTGTAGAGGTCAATACGATTTGTAACGGGGAGACGGTTACTCTAACGAACAACTCGAATTTGATTGGTCTGCAATGTCAAAATCCAACCTATGGATGGAGTATTAGTCCCAGTACCGGATTCGTGTACGTGGGTGGAACCAATTCTTCGAGCCAAAATCCGCAGATCACGTTCAATACTCCTGGTGTTTATACAATTACTCAAAGCATCACAAACAGTTGCGGTACGTTTACAGCGCAAAAGGATTTAACCGTCAATGGTGCACCTACAGTAACTGCCCCATCGCCTCCCACCCCTATTTGTAAGTTCAGTCCGGCCGATACCGTATTGGATTTCAGTGTGTCTCCGTGGCGACCAACCTATAGTACGGGTAATTACGCTCCAACCAGTTATCTCTGGGAGGTCAATGGATCGTCGACACCCAATGCCGATTGGGATTTCTCTGGCGGGACCTCTGCCACTTCTGCCTTTCCTAAAATCTTATTCAAAACATATCGCACCTATACGATCAAGATCACCGTGAACGGGGGTTGTGGTAACGGAAATGCGACCTACACGTTTGATCTGCGCCAACAACCTAAAATAACCAATGCGATTACTTCGCAAACCCTTTGTTCGGGGGCAACGAGTCAGGCTTTCAGCCTTACTTCGGATATGACCAATACAAATTTCAATTGGACCACCTCGATCAGTCCCTCAAATAGTGTAAGCGGTGTAACCACTGCTACTTCGGGGAATTCCATTCCAGGGAGTATTTTGACCAACACTACCAGTAGTTCGGGAACGGTAACTTTTGCTGTCACCGCATCCAATAATGGGTGCTCGAGCACGCAGGATTTCAAAGTGTTTGTATATCCCAAACCTCCTGCACCCACCACCAATCCGATTACCCTCTGCCAGGGTGCTACTGCCAATCCGTTGACCGCTACGAGCACAACCGGAAATAGTCTTGTTTGGTATACATCTGCGACGGGAGGTACTGGATCCACAACTGCTCCCACGCCCAATACGGCATCGCTGGGATCTACGACCTATTATGTGTCTCAGCAGTCTACTACCAGCCCCAACTGTGAAAGCGATCGGACGAGCCTGGTTGTAACGGTATATGCTGTTCCCAGTATTAGTGCAATAGCTACCAACTCTACAAGCTGCTCCTCTCCGGATGGTACGATCGTGATCAGCGGGTTGAATACGAATACGAGTTATTCTGTTTCCTATACGTATAATAATGGCACACCTGTAGTTGCAACCTATTCAACGGCTACGGGGACCACCATCACCTTAAGTAATTTGGCGGCGGGTACGTATTCGAATATCAAGGTAACGCTGAACGGTTGTACGTCGAATGAGGTAGGTCCGTTTACGCTGACGAATCCTTCGTCCCCCGCGAATGTTACCATTACTACGAATGCGCCGATCTGTTCGGGTCAGACGTTGACGCTGTCGGCTTCTTCGACGACCTCTGGTGCTTCGTTTACATGGACGGGTCCGGCGTTCCCTACACCAACTGCTGGTGCCAGCCATTCTTTTTCTAATGCTGCCAGCACGTTAACTGGGTCTTATCAGGTTACGGCGTCGTTAGCGGGTTGTACATCACAGTCGGCTCCGGTAACGGTTACCGTTCATCAGACCCCCGGTAAGCCAACAGCTCCCCGTCCGATTGCATATTGTCATAATGCTACGGCCACTTCGTTGAGTGCCACGGCCAGTGGCACCAATACGTTAGTTTGGTACAGCACTTACCCAGGTACTGCGTTGAGCGGCGCACCGACGCCGAGCACGGCTACGGTAGGTAGTACGTTTTATTATGTTTTACAACAGACGAACACGACACCGTCTTGTCCCGGGGATACCACGCGGATCGAGGTGATCGTGAAACCGGTTCCGAGCATAACGGGCACCTCTACGAATCCGACTAATTGTACGAATCCGGATGGTACGATCGTGATCAGCGGGTTGAATACGAATACGAGTTATTCTGTTTCCTATACGTATAATAATGGCACACCTGTAGTTGCAACCTATTCAACGGCTACGGGGACCACCATCACCTTAAGTAATTTGGCGGCGGGTACGTATTCGAATATCAAGGTAACGCTGAACGGTTGTACGTCGAATGAGGTAGGTCCGTTTACGCTGACGAATCCTTCGTCCCCCGCGAATGTTACCATTACTACGAATGCGCCGATCTGTTCGGGTCAGACGTTGACGCTGTCGGCTTCTTCGACGACCTCTGGTGCTTCGTTTACATGGACGGGTCCAGCGTTCCCTACCGCTGTTATCGGAGCAACACAAACCATTTCGCCGGCCACTACTGCCGCCACCGGACCTTATAGCGTCACCGCAACAATTGTTGGTTGTAATGCGCAACCGGTGACTCAAAATGTGACGGTATATGCAACTCCTGCTCTGCCAAATGCGCTAAGCCCCATTTCGTATTGCCATAATGACGTAGCTACCGCTCTAACAGCAACGGGTGATCCAAATAATACACTTACCTGGTATACTGTGCCTACAGGTGGTGTTGGACAGGCAACTCTAATTCCCAGTACGGCAATAGTTGGAACGGCCACTTACTATGTACAACAATCAACGCCAACTACTCCACCTTGTATCAGTCCCCGTACCCCCGTTGTTGTGAACGTCTATGCCATACCCGTGATCACCGGAACCTTTACTAATCCAACAAATTGTATTACACCGGATGGTACGATCACCATCAGTGGTCTGAACACCAACACGCAGTACACGGTATCTTATGTGTTCAATGGAGTCCCAACCAGTAGTTTACTCTCGTCAAACGGCGGAGGTACTATTGTTCTCACAGCTCTGGCAGCGGGCAGTTATACCAACATCACCGTTAAATTAAATGGCTGTACATCCAATGCTTTATCCTTTACACTTACGAACCCGGCAGCACCTGCAAACACAACGATAACAACTAATGCACCGATCTGCTCTGGTAATACTTTAACCTTGAGTGCTACGTCCACTACTGTAGGTGCTATTTTTACTTGGAGTGGCCCTGCGTTCCCAACGCCCACAGCTGGCGCAACCCATTCATTCCCCGGCGCTTCCAACACCTTAAGTGGCACCTACACGGTTGTTGCATCCATCTTTGGGTGTCCGGCTCCACCTGTAACTAAGTATGTCGTTGTGCATCTGACGCCCTTGCCACCCGCCAGTTTACCTCGCGTCGAGTATTGTCAAAACGAACCTCCGGTAGCGCTTTCTGCCGTTGCCACGGGTAATAATGTGTTGAATTGGTATTTGCCTCCCAATCATCAGCCGCCCGGCACGCCGACGGCGCCTACGCCCAGCACTGCCACGGTGGGAGCGACGATCTATTTTGTTACGCAGATCAGTCCTACTACGCCACCTTGTGAAAGTCCCCGCACCCGTATCGAAGTGGTGGTGAAGCCCATTCCTCAGATATCCGTCAGTGCTGTGGCACCTACTACGTGTATATCCAACAATGGGGTAATGACGATAGCCGGACTGTTTCCGAATACCCCCTATCAGGTCTATTATACGGTGAACAATGTACCAAGAGGGCCCGATACGTTCATTGCCAATGCCTCCGGAAACGTTGTGGTCGATAACTTGGTTGGTGGCATCTACAAGGATATATATGTCATTCTGAATGGTTGTCGTTCCAACGTGGTGGCTGGGCCCTTCAGCTTGATCAACCCCAGCGTTCCTGCCACACCGGATGCCTCCAGCAACAGCCCTATTTGCGAAGGGGCTACGCTGCAGCTGAATTCGATCTCGCTCACGCCCAACGTAACATATGCCTGGTGGGGGCCGGGCAGTTATTCCAGTACCCTGCAAAACCCTTCGATCGTAAATGCGACGGTCAACCGGTCCGGTCGCTATAAAGTGTTGGCCAGGGCCCATGGCTGTGTGTCCGATACCGGTTTTGTGGATGTGGTGGTCAACCCGAATCCCACGGTTAACCTGGGTCCTGATATCGGCCCCTTCCTACCCCCCTACACCCGAACGCTTACTCCGCAGATCACCAACGGTCCGATCAGTCAGTATACATGGACGCCCTCTCTGAATTTGAGTTGCAGCAACTGTTTGAGCCCTACGGCACAGATCTATTCAAGCATCACCTATCGGCTGACGGTGCGAAACAACAACGGATGTACCGCTTTTGATGACATTCAGTTTACGACTCTTTGTGAAGCGTCGGTGGTATACATCCCCAACGCATTTGTGCCGGGAACGGGAGGTGCCAATGCGGTGTTTAAGATCAAGTCGGTCGGCCCTCTCACCGTGAAGCATTTTAGGATTTTCAACAAATGGGGCGAACTGATCTTTGAACGCGCCAATTTCCCCACAAACGACAATGCTTACGGATGGGATGGCAAGGTCAATGGCGTATTGGTCAACCCGGATGTTTTTGTTTACACCGCCGAGGTTTTGTGTGAAAACGGAACACCCATTTTTATAAAAGGCAATGTTACTCTGCTCCGATAAACAACCGATCATGAAACGCAGCGGCCTGCTATTTTTTGTTTGCTTGTCGTTTGCCGCCGCGGCGCAGGATCTTAATTTCAGTCAGTTTTATGAGCTGCCGCTCTTGCGCAATCCGGCTTTGGCCGGTATTTATACGGGCGATTTTCGGGCTACCAGCGCCTTCCGGAGTCAGTGGGGCCGTGTGACGGTGCCCTATACCTTTCAGGCAATGAGTATTGAAATGAAAACCGGCGTATCGGAAGCTTCTGATAATTATTTCTCGGTCGGTTTGCAGATGACCCGTGATCAGGCCGGGGATTCAAAATTCGGTAAAACACAAGTCCTCCCCGTTTTAGCTTTCCATAAGGTCATGAGTGCCGAGCGCAATTCGTATCTCACCCTCGGCTTCATGGGAGGCATCGTACAACAGCGATTCGATCCAACCCAGCTCCGGTTCGATGATGAGTTTCAAAACGGGGTCTATATACCCCGTAGCACCAGCCAGATCTTCACGCAAACTCAATTGAACTACCTCGATGCCTCCGTCGGTTTATCTTTCTCCAGCGAATTCAACAACGGGATTCGGTACTACATCGGCGGCGGGATGTATCATTTGACCAACCCCAAAGTAGTTTTCTATCAGCAAGATGAGATCCGGTTGAGTCGGAAGTATATCGGAAACGCCGGCTTTATGCTTCCCATCAGCGACTACCAGGATTTCATCGTTTACATGGATTATTTTCAGCAAGGTGGATTTTCACAAGGACAAGGTGGATTCTTCTATAAAAATAAATTATGGAGTGAGGATGAATTTCGGGTCGTTAGCCTTACCGGCGGGGCAATCTTTCGATGGAACGACGCCATTATACCCGTGTTGCGATTCGATTACAACAAAATCGGCGTAGGGCTTTCCTATGATGCGAATTTTTCCAAACTGCGGCGCGCCTCTCAATTCCAGGGCGGATTCGAACTGACCCTTTCTTTCAAGAGCCATCTCAACATCCGAAACAGTTCGCTGGAAAAAACAAAATGTCCGGTGGGGTTTGATTAGTCCGCCCTCGCCCGCCGAAGCTTTAGCGAAGGTGGGTGTCTACTTATAGGAGGCGTTTAGCGTTTAGTGAACAGTGTTTAGGCTTCACTGCTAAACCCTAAATGTAAGTATCCCTAAATGGCAGCCAGTTAAAAACTTGAGGAGTTGTTCGGTGTGACCCTCACCACTCATAAACCTCATTCACCTCCTTACCATCCGGCCTGGATAGTTTACCTCGAATAGAGTATACAGTATGGGCTTCTAGTTGACTAGAGGGAATTTCGAAGGCTATCAGCTTTTGTTTGTGTTTATCGCTTAATTGTGGGGCGGGCAGCCATACTTAATTCTGCCGTAGTGAAGTTTCATCAATATTTTGATTTTCATCCATTTGGACATGAATCTATGTCTATATAAGTCGGTCTAAGTGGTAGCAGAGACCAAAAAACTGCGCACTTTTCTGTGCCCTTTGCTGGACGGAGTTCGAATGAGATATCATTAGATTTGAACTTAATGACAGCTTACCTTTTACAGCCAAGTCTCTAAAATTGCCTAACAGTCTCAGCTATACGCAGGCAGGGTATTTTACCACTAAACTTTCCTAGGAAAAACTAAGTAGCAACTATAGTAATTTCATCATACGAAGCACTAAACCCCTGCTTGCGTATAGGTGATGTTAGCGTTTCGTTGGTTCTTTTTCACTGGTCTTATTTTCAATACAAATTTGGCTATGCCTCCACTCAAATATACGTGGTTATACCAATAACCCGAAAGCCTTTTAAAGATCATTCGTTTTCTTAGTTTGTAGCTTTTATAATGTTTCATTATTCCTAAATACGAGTTCATGCTGCTCAAAAATGAAGCTTTGTCTTCTTTGGTGGGTTTGTGATTGCAAATGATTTTGTTTTGCTTTTCGATGGCATTGAAAAAATTCCCTTTGGTGCGGTTAGCAATGTATATTCTGTTGGGTTTTATTACTGTTCCCAAAAACTTTACTCCTTTGCTGTAATGTTGCAAATAGATTTTCTTTGGATGAAGTGTGAGCTGTAAAGTGCAAAGAAGAAAGTCGGAAAGTTTGGGGATGAGTGACTTCAAAAAATCTTTGTCGGGATGCACGATCACAAAATCATCTACGTAACGGCCATAGTATTTCAGTTCTAATTCTTTTTTGATAAAAGCATCAAATTGGTGCATGTAGAAATTGGCAAATACTTGTGAGGTTAAATTACCAATAGGTAAACCACAATTTGGAGGACTGTGAAACAGACTCTTATTTTTGGGCAAACCATCCCAATCTTTTTCATTGCCTTTGATGATGCAATTTTGAGTGGGTTGGTTGAAAATGATTTTTCGGGTGATTTCTAAAACCAATGCCTTATCTGTTTGCGTGTAGTATTGATGGATAAACTTTTCAAGCATTGTAAAAAGTAAGTTGCGGTTGATGTGCATAAAAAACCCCTGAATATCTAACTTCAAGATGTAGCAGTCTTTGGTGTAATTTTCGGAACAAGCTCTTATGAAAGCATCGGCACGTTTAACGCCATAATGTATGCCTTTGCCAACACGGCAGGCATAGCTATCTTGAATAAATAGGTTTTCAAAAAGTGGATTGAGTTTATTAATGAGCCAATGATGCACTACTCTATCATTGAAATCAGCGGCAAAGATTTCTCGTTTTACAGGTTTGATTACAATAAAGGCGACGCACCGGCCAAGCTGATAGCTACCTTTATAGATAACATCAATAAGTTTAAAAACATTTTGCTCTAAGTGCTTTTCGAATTTGAGGGCATTTAAGGTGTTTCGTTTGTTTTTACGGCAATCAAAATAGGCACTAAACAATTCCTCGGTTAGTTGTGCATAATCAATATAATAAAATAAATCAAGTTGCATTGTGTAAAATAAAGCCCCCGGATGTGAACCGAGGGCTTGTTTCCATTGAATCCCTGAGGCAACGAACAGAGAACCCTTTTTCCTTATTGTTGTTGTTCCTGTTTACATTGCCATTGTTGTAATTCAGGTTGCAGTTCCAGGCATTGTTTGTATTGTTCTCCGTATAACTCCACCAGTTACCGTTCTTGCCAATGTTGTTGAATGTTCCATTGTTGTTACGGTTACCGCCCGGAAGACCTGAATTAATTGTAACCTCTGTTGTTTTAGCTACACAATACCATTTTTTCAACATATGGTCTTTACTCATGCAGCGTGTTACCGGATTTAATTGGTACGCTTCTGTTTGCCTTAACATTCAGAACTCTGACCGGAAACTATTTTTAGCCCTTAGCTTTTTGCCATCCTGATAATTGTTTAGATACATTTTCAACCACCTCATTGATTTGTACAAACTGGTTCACGCTAATCTGCTGCATATCTTTCATCAAACGAATAAACAAGCGTATTACTTCTATGCGCTCTCGAGCTTCCTGCAATACCTCTTGTTTATCTCGTTTTACATTGGCTCTATAGATTAATGTAAGCAGCTCTATGGTCTCCTTTTTCAAACTTTCACCTACAGTGTACTTATACTCTTTTCCAAAATCTTTCGTAAATCGAAAAATAGCCAGCAACAAGTCATAAGTAGATTTGTAAACAGGTAAATCACTGTAAAGTGCCATTTTTAAAAAAATTAACCGCGAAGCGGTAAATTATCAAATAATCAAATTGTCAAATGAATCAAATAAATTAATCCCTGAGGCAACGAACAGAGAACCCCCTCCCCTTACTGCCGTCGTTCCTGCCTACACTGCCATCGTTGCAACCCAGGCCGCAGCTCCAGGCAGTGCCCGTATTGTACTCCGTATAACTCCACCAGTAACCGAACTTGCCAATGTTGTAGAATGCCCCAAGGCTGAAACGGTTACCGCCCGGAAGACCTGAAAAGCCGCTGCTATTAGTGCCGTTACCGTCTTCAGCCCAGCCCTGCTTGGATTTCATTTT
>Ga0194118_10007801_pt1 | contig 10200 bp, 14 predicted proteins | sample TA2MahsurfametaG_2_FD_148662 | JGI IMG/M metagenome (GOLD analysis project Ga0194118, IMG submission 148662) | Freshwater microbial communities from Lake Tanganyika, Tanzania - TA2015013 Mahale N5 surface | ecosystem: Environmental > Aquatic > Freshwater > Lake | place: Tanzania: Lake... | reverse complement strand
AAATATGGTTCTTGAATTTACAGGTGCAATTACTGGTAATCAAATTGTAACTATTCCAGATGGTATTGAAAAATATTATATTTTAAAAAATAGCACATCAGGTGCTTTCAGTGTTACATTTAAATATGCAGGCACAGGATCAGGTATAACATTAACACAAGGTTTTTTAACAGCTGCTTTTGGAGATGGTAGCGAAATTTATAAAGTTGATTTAACAACTTTACAAGGCACAATAGCAACAGCACAAATTACAAGTTTAGCAGTAACTAGTGCTAAACTTGCATCGTTTGCTGTAACCACGGCACGACTTGCCTCTCTAGCAGTAACATCTAACAGACTTGCAACCAATGCAGTTACAACTGCTAAATTAAATTCGCTTGCAGTTACATCATCAAGAATTGCATCATTTGCAGTTACTACTGCTAGAATTGCATCACTTGCAGTAACTTCAACACGACTTGCATCACTTGCAGTTACATCTGCTAAAATTGCTTCATTTGCAGTAACCACTGCAAGATTAGACACAGCAGCAGTCACGGCAACACGACTTGCAAACACAGCAGTTACAGCTGGAAGTTATACATCAGCATCTATTACAGTTGATGCTCAAGGAAGAATTACTTCCGCATCCTCTGGATCAGCGGGTGCTGGTGGTTTTATACCTACTTTAATACAAGTTGGACCAAATTCTGGAACTCACACAGCAAGTCCTGCAGCAAATAGACTTGCTATTTACATGTGGGCTGGGCAAGGCCCTCCAGGTCCTCCTGGAATGGATGGAGAGTTTCCTGTAGGACAGGGTGGAACTGGAGGTTATGGTTTTTATAACAAACCTATTACGCAACCTTTTTCTCAACCTTACGCAGTGGGAGGTCCAGGTGGTAATACTACAATGACAAATGTAGGAACTGTAAACACAGGGAACTCCGGTAACACAAATCCTTCAACTAATGGGTCTCCTGGAACTGCTCCTGGAGCATCTTTGAATTGGCCAATCCTTGTAAGATCTATTTATGGACCAACAAACCAACCAACTGCGGGGGGCGGAGCGGGTCAAATTATAATTTACGAAAATACAGGAACTTAATGAGTTATTTTATATTTCAAAAAAACAAAGAAGGTATTGAGAATACATTTAGTCATAAAATGTGTGAAAACAGTAACGAATTAAATAATTTTAATTTAATATTAACAGATTATAAAATTATAGAGGAATCTCAAGAAAATTTTACTTCTGTAAGACTTGGTACAAAGTATCCTTTAAAATATAATAATAATTTAATTACTTTTATTGATGAATTAACAGTGTATAACCAAAAAAAATTTTTAGATCCATACATTGAGAAATTTAAACTTAAAATACAAAATTTTTTAAATAATAACGACAATCACATTTTTTTTAACAAATGGAACAACTATCTTACTCAATTAAATAATTTAGATACAAACAGCATAACGTTTCCAATAAAATCATTAGAACAATACTTTTTTGATAAAGGAAATCAAGCTTTAAGTATTTATGAAGTACCCTAAAAAGTTTGACAAATAAAAAAAATTTGTTAAGTTTTTTTTAATGTTTGATAAGGTAATAGAATTTAGTGCTCATGAAGATTATTTTGCACTTCAAGAAGATTATCCAATTCCTGCAAAGTTAAACATACCAGAGTGGTATAAAAAATTAGAACATATTATTTTAAAAAAAACAATTAAGGGCTGTATGCCTTTTTTAGATTCTCTAACTGCAGGGTATATTCTAAAAATGCCACAGGATTTTTATGTGAGACATAATGTAGATAGTAAAAACGAAAAAGGAGAAACAATCAAAGATTCTTTTCAAACATTTGGATTACATGAGTGTCAAAAAGAACTCAGGGAAAAAAATATAAATTTAAATGCAGGTATTGATGTGCATACCATAAATCAGTTAGAAGGTTCACCATTAATTGAAAAAAATAAAAATTTGAGTTTTTACAAAATTATGAATCCTTGGAAAATAAAAACCCCAAAGGGTCATTCTTGTTTATTTGTACCACCCTTAAATAATGCAGATGATAGGTTTTCGATAGTTTCTGGAATTGTAGATACAGATACGTATCCTCTTGAAATAAATTTTCCAATAGTGATAAATGGTGATAAATATTCGATATTAGAGACATTGATTAAAAAAGGAACCCCATATGTTCAAATAATACCTTTTAAAAGGGATTCTTGGGAAATGACTACAAAATCTATATCACAAAAAAATTTAAAATCCAATTTTTTTTATGGATTACAATTGATAAATGTGTATAAAAATAGATATTGGAATAAAAAATTATGGAAATAAAAAATTTTATAAAAATTTATGATGAAGTGCTCCCTTGGAAAGTTATATCCAATTTAATTAAATTTGCAAATAATGCAAAATTTGAAACCGCAAGTATAGGAGGTAATGGAGATAAGGGTAGGGTTGATTTTAATGTAAGAAGGACGTACACGTCACCATTAAATAATACAGATAATTCATTAAGTAAAGTTCATTGGTCAAATTTTTTGGCACACGTTTTTAACAAAAAGCTTAAACAATATCAATTTGATGTTAATATTTTAGATTATTCGTATCAAAGAATATTTGATATTGAAATTTTGAAATATGAAAACACAGGTTTTTATACTTGGCATGTAGATCATTTTGCAGACGTCCCAAGAACTATGAGTTGTATACTACTTTTAAATAATGATTATGAAGGTGGAAATTTATGTTTTAGAAACCCAGATGGAACAGGAGAATGGGAAGTAGAAGTAAAACCAAATAGGATGATTATTTGGCCAAGTATTTTTCTATATCCACATACGGTTAAACCAGTAAATAAAGGAACAAGGTATTCAGTTGTAGCATGGGCAATATAAGAGACTTTAAATATAAGTTCATTAAAAATTTTTTAACTCAAGAAGAAACAAAACTTTTGAATGATTATTGTAGAATTAAACATAGATTAAATTTTGATTCGTTTGATTTTGTACAAAGTGATAATGGAGATACTTATTTTTATGCAGATCCATTAATGGAGTCTTTAATGGTAAATAAACTTGATTTAATGCAAAAAGAAACTGGTTTAGAATTGTTATGTACTTATGCTTTTTGGAGAATGTATACAATAAATGCTGATCTACCAAAACACACTGATAGAGTATCTTGCGAAGTTAGTGTTTCTGTTATGATTGGGTCAGATGGAACTAAGTGGCCAATATTCATAAGTGGAACAGAAATAAATATGTGCCCAGGGGATGCAGTAATATATTTAGGTTGTGAAATAGAACATTGGAGAGAAGAATTTAAAGGTGATTGGCATGCACAAACATTTTTACATTATGTAGATAAAAATGGACCATTCAAAGAATGGGCTAAGGATAAGAGACCACTTTACGGGATGCAAAAATGAAATTTAATCAATTTGAAAACGGATCTTGTGATATTGAATTTTCTTTAAAAGAAAGATGGATAATTTTAAAAAAAGGTAAAATTCATTTGACAGATAAAATGTTTAAACATTTTGGAAATACTTTAGTTAAAATGGTAGTAGACTGGCAAATTAAATTTGACGATGATGTTAAAAATTTACGAACAAATTCTTGTACAAAAATTAATGGGGAATGATACCCAAAATAATACATCAAACAGGTTATGCTTTAAAAAGTAAATGGCATCCAATTTGGAATTTGTGCTATGAATCTGTACAAAAAGTTTTCGATGATTTTGAACACGTGTTTTGGACAGATGAAAAAATTGATAACTTTATAAAAAAAAATTATAAAGAATATTATAAAGATTATCAAAAAATTCCTTTTCACATCATCCAACTAGATTTATTTAGATACGCCTTACTTTATAAATACGGCGGCATATACATTGACATGGATATGTATTGTTATGAAAATTTTTATAGTGATTTGACTGGTAATATAAACTTAGTTGAATCTAATTGCCCTGATGAACATAACCAACCAGAATTAGTTCAAAACTCTTTAATGGCTGCAACACCTAATCAAAAATTTTTTAAGGAATGTTTTATAGAAGGGTTACAAAGATCAAAAACAATAAAATTTAAGAAAAGCATAAACGATAATCATTTTAATGTTAAATATGTAAGTGGACCTCTTTTGTTAAAAAACATGGTGCGAAAATTTAAAAATATTTACAAAATTAAAATTTTACCCTTAAAATTCTTTAATACAACTAATAATCATATTTATGAAAAACAACATAAAGTGAGACACATGGCTAGTGGAATGTGGGGAAAAGAAATATATAAATCTTTTTTAGACTTACAAGAAGCAGAAAATTTTATAGGTTCTATAGAAAAATACCATAAACTTAGTTATTTAGATAAAACAAAAATGGATATTGATACATTAGATTTTTATAAAACTTATGAATTAAAGCCTTAATTGTAAGAATTATTTGTTTAAGGTATACTGTAAAATATGCCCTTAAAAAAAATACCGGTAGCACCAGGATTTGATAAACAAGATACACCATCTCAAGCGGAAGGTCGCTGGATTGATGGAGATAACGTGCGTTTTAGATATGGAAACCCTGAAAAAATAGGTGGTTGGGAACAAATACTATCAGATACAATAGTGGGGGCAGGTAGGCATCAACACTCATGGGTAACAAGAGACGGCGATAAATATTCAGTAATAGGCACGAATAAAGTATTAATTATTTATTTTGAGGGTGCATTTTATGATATTACACCTTTTGATACCGCTTTAACCAGTTGTACATTTACAACAACAAGTGGATCAAAAACAGTAACAGTAAACAAAGCTGGCCATAATTTAATTATTGGAGACATTGTACGTTTTGCATCAGTTACTCCACCAACAGGAGCTGGTTATGTTGCTAGTGATTTTACGACAAACGCTTTTGAGGTAAAAACTACACCAAGCTCAAGCACATTTACTATCACCATGTTAACCAATGCAGCGACAACTGTTTCAGCGTCTGGTTCTGCAACGTGTAATCCTTATTTCAATTTTGGTCCCTTAAACCAAACATACGGCTATGGTTGGGGTACATTTAATTACGGTGGTTTTAGTTCAACAGTTACTCAAACACAAATAGATCAAGTAGGAGGTATAAGCAACTCTGTAACTACAATTCCTGTGGACTCAACCACTGGATTTGCAGCAACGGGTACAATTTTAATTGACTCTGAATTAATTACATACTCAGGTAAAACAGCAACTTCATTTACTGGAGCAGGAAGAGGAGCAAGTGGCACAACAGCTGCAGCACATGCGGATAACGTAAAAGTTTATGATGCTGCTACTTTTGTTGGATGGGGTGTTGCATCAACTGTTGCAACAACTATTAAACTTGATCCTGCTAATTGGTCTTTAGATAATTTTGGGGATGTTTTAGTTGCAACTATTCACAATGGGTCAACGTTTACTTGGAATCCATCCTCTGGACTTACTACACGAGCAACTAAAAATACAAATATGCCTACAAGATCTGTAATGAGTATTGTCTCAGACAGAGATAGACATTTAGTGCATTTAGGCACTGAAACAACCATTGGAACACCAGGAACACAAGATAAGATGTTTATTCGATTTTCAGACCAAGAAAATTTTGATGTCTATAGTCCAACGTCAACAAATACTGCTGGAACTTTTAGATTAGATACTGGGACTAGAATTGTAGGCGCTATTAGAGCTAAAGATTATATATTAATTTTAACAGATGAAGCTGCTTACGTGATGCAATTTGTTGGACCACCATTTACATTTAGCATTAGAAAAGTTGGATCTAACTGCGGTTGTGTTGGGCAGCATGCTTTAACGTTTGCGGAAGGTAAAGTCTATTGGATAGGGGACGCTGGAGGATTTTTTCAATATGATGGTACAGTAACGTCTATGCCTAGTTTAGTTGAAGACTTTGTTTTTAAAACTACAACTGATAATTTAGGTTTTAATTTTAACGCTAATGAACTGACCTATGCTTCACACAATTCTTTATACCAAGAGGTATTTTGGTTTTACGCAAAAGATGGGTCTGATCAAGTAGACAGATTAGTTGCTTATAATTATGGGGATAAAGTTTGGACCACGGGGAGTCTTGCACGAAGTTCTTACCTAGATGCTAGCGTCTACGCAAATCCTTATGCAACAAAATTTGACACTGCCATAACCCCAAGTTTTCCTGTGGTCAATGGTGTATCTACTGGCGGATCTATTTATTATGCGCACGAGATAGGAGTGAACGAAGTGAGTGCCACTGGAGTTAAAACTGCCATTGCTGCATTTATAAGATCTGGTGATTTTGATTTAGATGTTGATGGTGATGGTGAGTATTTTTTATCAGTAAGAAGATTTATACCTGATTTTAAAAATATTGAAGGAACAGCAAAAGTAACGTTAATTCTAAGAAGTTATCCCGCAGATACAACAACTGCAAAAGGTCAGACAACTATAGGGCCTTTTAGTGTAACATCAAGCACCGATAAGGTTGATACAAGAGGCAGGGCCAGACTTGCTAGCATAAAAATTGAAAATGATGCGGTTGATGAAAATTGGCAATATGGTATTTTTAGAGTAGATGTTCAACCAGATGGAAGAAGATAATGGCAAAGATTGATGTTTACATACCAGAGCCTAGCGACACATATAATGTGGAGAATCAAAGACAAATTTTATCTGCTCTTAATCTAATAAAAGAACAACTTAACACATCTTTTTTAAATGAGTCTGTTGAGGATTTACAAACGTTTAGTTGGTTTATTGGAGGTAAATCGTGACCATATCGTTTAAAGTTCAAGGATATGATTTAACAACTACAAATTTAACTACAACCTTAACAATTAATACATCATCAGTTGCGATTGTAAGAGAAGTTTCAATTGCAAATGATAATAGTGCATCTGTTCAATTAGATTATTTTTTTAGAGACTCCTCTACGTCTACTGATTTTAAATTCTATCACACTAACTTAGCTGCAAATAGTAATGACACGGCAGTTCGTAATGTGTTAGTTTTAGAGGAGGGAGACTCTTTAAAGTTTCAAGCAAACACAGCAAATAAAATTTCTGGACAAATTTCATATGCTTTAATTAATAGAAAAAATCAGAATGGCTAGAAAAATTCAAACAGGTTCTGGTACGTTTATAAAACGGACTAATAGAAAAAGACCCGGGAGACACACGAAAAAATTAAATAAGAGTAAACATTTTAAAAAATACAAAGGACAGGGAGGTAAATAATGTTTTATATTTGGCATACTCTTTTGGTAATATTTTTTATTGCTATGGCTTTTAGTTTAGGATATAGCCTTGGTAAAAAAAATGTCAGAAAAGTTTCAAATAATAAATGGTAAAAAAATACCAGTTGTAGATTGTGAAACTATAACTACTTACAGAAACAAATTAACTGGACAGGTTTATTCATCTAAAGAGGAAGCTGATCAGGATATAAATAATTCTACAACAGCTACAAAAAAAGAACACGTAGTAACAGATGTTGTTGTAAAACCAGCATCATTGTTTTTTGATTTAAGTTCCAAATGAGAGGTTTTTTATAATGCAACCAAGAGGAGGAACAGAAATACAACATGAGTATCTAAATAAATTTGTAGATCCTAAATTATTATCTAACTTTCAAATTTGCACTTCTATACCAGGAAAGATACCTATTGACCCTAATAAAATAAATATATTATGGCAAAAAAATAGTTATGATCAGCCGAATATTCATCCGTGGTTTGAAGATAAATCTAATCACAAAAAGTATGACTGGTATGTTTTTAATAGTCATTGGAATTATGAAAAGTATAGAATGTATTTTGATATTCCAACAGAAAGATGCACAGTAATTAAAAATGGTATTGAAGATTTTCCAACTAGATCTTTACAGTATAATAAGGGTGAGCCTATACGATTAATATATCACTCTACTCCTTGGAGAGGATTAAATGTACTACTTGCAGCAATGCAATATATTAAAGGCAGTTTAATATCCTTAGATGTATATTCTAGCTGTCAAGTTTATGGTGATCAATTCAAAAACGAAAATGAAAAAAATTATGAGGGTTTATATGAACAAGCAAGACAATTACCAAATGTAAATTACATTGGTTATAAACCGCATGAATACATTTTAGAAAACTTACACAAATATCATATGTGGGCTTTTCCAAGTATTTGGGAAGAAACATTTTGTATATCTGCTATAGAGTCTATGGCTGCGGGCCTATATTGTATTACCACTGATCTTGGAGCGTTGTTTGAAACTTGTTCTGAATTTCCTATTTATATTCCTTATGAGAAAGATTATGACAAGCTTGCTGAACAATTTGCAATGACAATTAAAGCTGCTGCAGAACATCTACACGAAGACCACATACAAAATCATCTTGCGATGCAAGTTAAGTTTGTAAAACATTTTTATAATTGGAATAAAATTGCACAACAATGGACTGGATTTTTAAACGGAGCTTTACATGCAAGATCCAAGTAAACCTATTTGGATAAAACAAAAACCTCAGTTAGAAGTAGAAGCAGCACCTTATAGTATTTACGTTGCTACGCCAGTTCACTCAGATGTGTCCATTCACTTTGCTCAAGCATTATTAGAATTTCAAAAAGCTTGTGTAAAAAGAAAAGTATCTGTTCAGTTTCAATTTACAAAATCTTCTTTAGTTACTCAGGGAAGAAACCTTTGTGTTAATTCTTTTTTAGAAACTAACATGACCCATATGTTGTTTATTGACTCTGACATTGATTTTGAATCAGATGGTATTTTTAAAATGATTGAAGCAGATAAAGATATAATATCAATTCCTTATCCTATGAAGATTATGCAATGGGGTAAATTATTTGAAGGAATAAAAACAGGAAGTATTAAAGATACAAAAACCATGTCCACAAGAGGATACATGTATCCAATGGTTTTAGATAATGATGAAGATATACGACCAGTTAATGGAGTGATTGAGGTCAAATACTCCCCAGCTGGATGCATGTTATTGAAACGCCAAGTGTATAAAAAAATGATTGAAAAGTACCCAAATCTTAAAATAGTTCAAAAGACTATTTACAACGACAAACCAGAAATTAAACCTTATCTTTATAATTTTTGGGACACATGGTTTAATGAGAAAACAAATGAATATATGGGCGAAGATTTTTCATTTTGTAAACGATGGAAAGATATAGGTGGTAAATGTCATGCCTATATTAACTCTTTTATTACACATGTTGGAGAGTTTCAATATTGTGGTAAGTTTGCTGACGAATTGATAAAGAATGAATAAAATGATATAAAATAATAAAAAATGGGAGCTAAATGGCAGCAAATTTCATATTACCTTTTTTATTAAATTTTGGCGTTAACAAAGCCCTGGGTATGTCCACAGGTAAAGCTCTAGGTTTAGCTGGTGTTCAATCATTTTCAGGCGGTGGTTTCGGAGGTGCTTTAGAGGGAGCATTAAAAAGTCCAGAAGGTATCACAGCTGCTTTAGGTCAAGAGGCTATTAGAAATAAACTTCTTGCTGAAGGTGGTAAATCAGTCGCTTCGGCAGTGTTGGATAAAAAATATGGAATAAATCCAATGTTGACCTATGGTGGAGTAACCGGTCTTGAGGGAGGTATAAAAGCACTTCAAGCAGGACAACCTTTTTTTGAAGGAGCCACAGGTGCATTTAGTAATCCATTTACTACACAACAGCCTACACCATTAAGTAATGATCTTGCATTGGGAAGAGCAAAACAAGCTCAGGACATAGGACTTACGGGTGGAAATGTTGCTAAAGAAAAAGCAAAAGGTTTACTTGGAGGAGATAAAGGTGGAATTCTAGGTTATGGCACAGGAGCAGATCTTGCAGCAGGTTTTGGAGCAATAACAGCTTTAGATACTTTAGGTGGTAAAGGAGACACTACACAAAAATTAAAAGAAGGACCTAATTTAAATTATCCAACAGTTAAAGATATTGTTACAAAATTTGATGTTATTAATCCAACAACAGGTAAACAAGAAAGATTAGAAATAGGTGAAACTCCAGAAGAACGATTTGCAAAATTAGGTTATCAACCAAGAACTTTAAAAGAAGGTGGGATAGCTAGATTTAATAATGGTTCAATTATAAATGCACTTCCTGGTAAAAGCATAAGTGATGAAAAAGATCCATCTAGTTATAAACGAGCTCATAATTTTGTGACC
>Ga0194118_10007800_pt1 | contig 10200 bp, 8 predicted proteins | sample TA2MahsurfametaG_2_FD_148662 | JGI IMG/M metagenome (GOLD analysis project Ga0194118, IMG submission 148662) | Freshwater microbial communities from Lake Tanganyika, Tanzania - TA2015013 Mahale N5 surface | ecosystem: Environmental > Aquatic > Freshwater > Lake | place: Tanzania: Lake Tanganyika... | reverse complement strand
CATCAACGACTTCGATGAAACCCATCCCGGGCCCTTCGAGTGGGATGTGCAGCGCCTGGCCGCCAGTGTTGTGTTGGCCGCCCGCAGCCTGGGGCTCAGCGAGAAGCAGCAGAGCAGGGTCTGCCGCCGCACGGTGCGTGCCTACGGCGAGGCCATGGCGGAGTTTGCCGCCATGGCCCAGATCCCGATGTGGGTGGCACGCCTACCGCTGGAGCGGTTCATCGATGAGCGCGCCAGCGCCAGCTTCCGCACCCACCTGCGCAAGGTGACAGAGGCCGCCCTGCACAGGGACAGCCGCCAGGCGGTGCGCAAACTGTGCGAAGCCGATGGCAGCGGTGCGCTGCGCTTTTGTCATCAGCCGCCACTGATCTGGCGCTTCGATGCCCTCGACCCAAACTGGCTGGCGGGCATGGACTGGCAGGACTGGACGCAGACCATGCTGCGCAGCTACGTGGGCTCCATGTCCTCCACCATGCAGCACCTGCTGGGGCTGTACCAGCTCAGCGATTCCGCCCTCAAGGCGGTGGGCGTGGGCTCCATCGGCACCCGCTGTGCCGTCGGCCTGTTCGTGGGGCCGCACCCGGACGACATCCTGGTGCTGCAGGGCAAGCAGGCCGAGCCCTCCGTGCTGGCCCCGTATGTGAACCAGCCCGCACCGGAGCACCAGGGGCAACGGGTGGTGGAGGGGCAGCGGTTGCTGCAAACCGCCAGTGATGCCTTTCTGGGGTGGGCCACCAACCCCGCCGGTGATCACATCTATGTGCGTCATTTTCGCGATTGGAAGGCCTCGGTGGATGTGGCCCAGCTGGACGGCGATGGCCTCAAGGACTACGGCAAGCTCTGCGGCTGGACGCTGGCCAAGGCCCACGCCAGGGGCGGCGACCGCCGGGCGATGGCTGCCCACATCGATGACCCGAGGCGCTTTGCCCAGGGCGTTCTGGAGCAGGCGATCCAGCACGCGGATCTGGCCGAGGCCGACCATGCCTGTTTTGCCCATGCCATCAGCCAAGGCCAAGAACCCGCCGCCCTGGTGCTTTAGACCCTCGCCCCCTGTTCAAGGCGCTGCTGCCGGTGGCCGATCACCAGTAGCAGCAGGCTGATCGCGCCGAGCAATCCCACCAACAGGGCTGTGGTGAGCATGGTGCCCGCCAGGCCACTGGCGTAGGTGTCGCGCATCAGCTGAACGGCCTGAGCCGTCAGGCCTTTGGCGTGGCTCAGTCGGCCGCTGGCCAGTGCCGCCCGCACCTTGGCTTCGAGTTCGGAACTCCAGGCAACTGTGGAGCCCAGCTTCAGCACCTGTTCATGCAGGTTGGCAGAACCAAAGCCATTCACCAAGGCCCCGCCGCCGGCGAAACCCAAAGCGAAGCCAAACTGCCCGGTGGTGGTGCGAAAGGCCGTCACCGGGCCGAGCGAGCCCGGTGGGGCTTCCTGCACGAACAGCGCCGCCTGGGGAACGATCACGAAAGCCAGGCCACTGCCCACCAGCACCATCGGGATCACCAGGGAGCCGTAGGAACTGTCGGCGCGGATGGCGGCAAACCACAGCAGCCCCAAAACGAGAGCCACGATGCCAACAGCCATCAGCTGGGTGGTGCGGCGACCGGGGCGCATCAGCCGGCCGGCCGGCACAGCGACCACAGCAGAAGAGACGAGTAGGGGGAGTTGGGCTAAGGCCACTTGCGCGGTGCTGAAGTGCTGCACCAGCTGCCAGAAATTGCTCGTTTGCAACTGCACCACGGCCCAGGCGATGTTGCTGGCGATGCCGATCACGATCGCTGCCGCGAAGCAACCACGCCGGTAGAGCGCAACCGGGAAGATCGGCTCCTGGCTGTGGCGCTCGATCAACAGATGAACGCCGAACAGCACCACCCCAGAGAGGGTGGGCACCAGGAACTGCGGCAAGCTCAAGCCCTGGATGGCGTGACTCACTCCGCTCAGGAAGAGCACCATCGCGGCCGCGATGCTGATCAGCCCTGGCCAATCGGGCCTGAGCTTGGTGTCGGCGGGCATCGGAGGCAACAGCAGCCGCAGCCACGGCAGAGCGAGCAGCGTCAGCAAGGGCACCAGGCCGAGGGCCAGTCGCCAGCTGCTGTTGGCCAATAGCCCTCCCAACAGCGAGGCGGTGATAAAGCCAGCAATGGTCCAGAGGTGCCACACGCCCAACGCCTTGCCGAGCTGCTCGGGACGGCTCACGGCGCTCACGGCTGCAAACGACAGCACGAGCACACCGCCCACAGCGATGCCGGGCCAGGGCGCACCCAGCAGAAACAGGCCCGCATGGGGCGCCGCCATGGCGAGGCCATCGCCGGCCATCGCCAAGAGCAGGGCGCCTACCAACACCTGACGGCGCTCCAGGCGATCCCCCAGAAAGCCCATCAAGAGCACGGTGGCCGCCTGAGCCAGGGTGGAGAGGCTGGCGGCCAGGGCCAACGTGGGGCCCTGCATCGCCAGGGATTGGCCGGCCTTCACCAGGGCGGTGTTGGCCACGCTCGGGTCGATCAGTTGCAGGCTGGCCAGCACACCGAGGAAGGGCACCGCCAGGGGACTAGGGGATTCGGCGCTCAAGGTTCAAGATTTTGCGGTGCAGGATTAATCCGGCTGGCACAGCTGTAATGAGATTGGAAACCAGAACAGGTCCATCGCCAGAGACCAAGCCAAACAAGGCCCAGATCACAACGCCTGAGGTGAACATCACATACATCCCAAGCGAGATGCCAGAGGTGTCATGGGTCCGCAGGGTCTGGACGGCCTGGGGAAAGAAGCTTGATGTGGTCAGGATTGCAGCGACATACCCCAGGGCATCAGTCGGCGAAACATTCACGGCGAAGCAGTAAAAGTGCTGTCATTGTCCCATGCGATCAGCTGATGAATGCAGTTTGCGAATGCAATGTGCGGCCCGCTCGCCATGAACGGCTGCAAGAAGCACGCAGAACGATCCCATTGGCTGAGCAAGGAAAGTCTCAGCGCGCGCTGGTCTGTGCTTCAGGCACGGACCCCGTACCGCCTTGGGCCAGACGAATCTCCTGGGTGTTGGCGGCGAAATAGTGGATCAGATTCACCACCAAGCCGCTCCAGCCGGTCTGGTGGCTGGCACCAATGCCGGCTCCATTGTCACCATGGAAGTATTCGTAAAACAGCAGATGATCCTTCCAATGGGGGTCATGCTGGAAGGTCTGCTGGCTGCCAAAGACTGGCCTGAGACCCTCGGCATTGCGCGTGAAGATGGACACCAGTCTGTGCGCGAGTTGCTCGGCAACCTCATAGAGATTCATCGTCTGGCCGCTGCCTGTTGGGAATTCAACCTTGAAGTTGTTGCCGTAATACGTGAAATAGACAAGCAAGGCGCGAATAATCATGACGTTGACGGGCATCCAGATCGGGCCGCGCCAGTTGCTGTTGCCGCCAAACAGTCCTGAATCCGACTCGGCTGGCAGGTATTGCACAACGTACTCCTGCTGGTTGTGGACAAAGCGATAGGGGTTGCGTTCATGCCGCTTTGAGATTGAGCGAATGCCATGCTCGCCCAGAAACTCATCGGGATCGAGCATGATCGTCAGCACACGGCGAAGATTGGTTTCATCCAGTGCTGACATCATGTGCCGCCCAGCGTGGCCCTGGAGTCTGAGGTCGTGGTGGGAGAAGGGCTTGCCCGGGTATCTGGCTCGAAGTTGATCGAGTAATTCGTCAAGTTTGCATTGCTCCATGACGTCTGGCTCGAACACATGCACGGCACACAAGGGAATGAGCCCCACCATGGATCTGACCTTCAGCCGTGTTGAGCTGCCGTTGCTTTTGCGAAAAACATCATAGAAGAATCCATCCGCTTCGTCCCACATGCTCGCGCTTGCATTGCGATTGGTCATCGCGGTGGCGATGGCGAGAAAGTGCCTCACGAACTTGGCCGGATAGTCGACATAGGTCTCATCTTTCTTGGCGAGTTCAACGGCGATTCGCGCCATGGTCTGGGCATAGAATGCCATCCACGCCGTGCCATCGGCTTGCTCGAGGCTGCCGCCCATTTCGGGAGACTCCGTGCGGTCAAAAATGCCAATGTTGTCGAGGCCGAGAAAGCCTCCTTGAAACACGTTGTTTCCTTGGGCATCTTTACGATTGAGCCACCAGGTGAAGTTGATCAGAAGCTTGTGAAAGCTTTGCTTCAGCCACTGGAAATCCGCTTGGCCGCTGAGGGCCTTATCGGTTAGGTATGTGTGATAGGTAGCCCAGGCGTGAACCGGCGGATTCACATCGCCAAAGTTCCATTCGTAGGCGGGAATCTGCCCGTTGGGGTGGAGATACTGGCTGCTCAGCATCAAGCTGAGCTGCTGCTTGGCGAAGCTCGGGTCGATAAAGGCAAATGTGTTGGCGTGAAAAGCGAGATCCCAGGCCGCGTACCAGGGATACTCCCACTTGTCGGGCATGGAGATCACATCACAGTTGTTCATGTGATGCCATTGCTTGTTTCTGAAATCCTGTGCTTGATCACCAGCAAGCGGGTCAACGCCGCGCTGCTGCAGCCAGGACGCAATGTCGTAGTTGTAGAACTGCTTCGACCACAACATACCCGCCATCGCTTGCCGGAACACCAGCTGTTGCTCATTGCCTAATCCTGCAGGCATGACCCTGGCGTAGAAGTCGTCGCAGTCTTGTTTTCTCTGATCCAGGATCCGATCAAAGCTTTGCCCTGCAGCATGCTCCTGCGTTTGGGACGTTGCCTTCGTCAGCCTTAACTGGATGGTGCTGGAGGCATGGGCGCCAATGGTCAGGTTGTAGATCGCGGCTGCTTTGCTGCCCTGCTGGGCTGGGTTGACAGCAGCAGTCTCACCATGGACCACATAGCGGTGGATGCCGCACTTTGTGTAAGGGGATTGGTTGGGACGTTGGAACAGGAGCTCTGTGTTCGTTTCGTTTTCCGTGAATACCAGTTCATCGACCCCTTGGCAGTGGAGTGAAAAATCACCAAGCTCGGGATGGCTCGCCTGCAGCCCTGTTTGCGCTGGGTCGGCCTTGATTGAGGGTTTCGGGCTGCTGCCCTGATCCCATGTGTTGCGGAACCAGAGGGTTGGCAGCACGGCAAGCTTGGCCGTTTGCGCAGAGCGGTTGTGGACCGTGATCTGGATCAGCAGATCTTCGGGATCGGCTTTGGCGTACTCGACTTCAACATCGCAGTATTCATTGTTGTCAAAGATGCCTGTGTCGATCAGTTCGTATTCCTGCTCATAGCGTGATCGTGCTTTGTTGGTGACAACCAGGTCATCGTAGGGGTAGGCATTGAGCGGATATTTGTAGAGGTAACGCATGTAGGAATGCGTTGGCGTTGAATCCAGGTAGTAATAGTATTCTTTGACGTCTTCGCCATGGTTTCCTTCGCTGTTGGTGAGGCCAAACAGCCGTTCCTTGAGGATCGGATCCTTGCCATTCCAGAGTGCTAAAGCGAAGCACAGCAGTTGGCGGTCATCGCTGATGCCGGCCAGGCCGTCTTCGCCCCATTGGTAGGCGCGCGATCGGGCCTGATCGTGGCTGAATGACTCCCAGGCATTGCCATCGTGGCTGTCGTCTTCGCGCACCGTGCCCCATTGCCGTTCGCTCAGATAGGGGCCCCAGCGTCTCCATGGCTTGTGGCCGTTGTTGGCCTCTTCCAGGCGCTGGTGCTCAGCCGAGAGCGTGTTGAGCGATGAAGCCAGAGCCTCGGTCATGGTTGGTGGCCGCTGCGCAGATCAGGCCTCCTTCAACCTAGGAGAAGCTTGTGATCAAGGCAGGAGTTGCACCCGCTCGAGCTGTCATCCATCGGTGCAACCGTCGTGGCCCTGGTCGTAGGTCGTGGTGGTGAAGCGGCCCTGCCAGCAATTCGGCAGCTCAGCCAGGAGCTGCACGGCATAGGGGTGACGTTGAGCCTGCCGTTCGATCGTGTGGGCCCCTTCTAGCCGCTTGTCGCCGATCGAACCGGAGCTCGCCCGGCAGATCGAACCCCACCGTTGGCCTCGTCATTGGTTCGGCTCGAGGTTGAACATCGCAAGGGCCTGACGGCGCAGCCGGCCGTAGGCGATCACCTGCACTACAATGTGGTGCATGAACAGTCGTTCGCTGACCATCCGCCTCGACGAGGGGCTCGAGCAGGAGCTGGAAGCCGCCTGCGAGCAGACCGGGCGATCCCGCGGCGAGATTGTGCGTGACGCGCTGCGTCGTCAGCTGCAGTTGATGCGTTTTGAGCATCTGCGCCAACAAGCGCTCCCCTTCGGCGAGGCGGCCGGTTGGTTGACCGATGACGACGTGTTCGCGGCCATCTCCTGAGCGGTGTGCGTGTTTTCTTCGACACCAACGTGTTGGTGAGTGCCTTTTTGGCCCGCGGCCTCTGCGCTGACCTCCTCCGACTGGTGCTCAGCGAGCACACCCTGGCGACCAGCGAAGTGGTGTTGGCTGAGTTGCGCGATGTGCTCAGCCGCAAAGGTCGTCTGCCCTTGCCGCAGATCGAGGCCATCGAGACGTTGTTGCGCGACAGGCCCGTGGCTCCCTGGCCCCAGCACACGCTTGAGTTGGGGTTGGTGGATGGGGATGATGAGTGGGTGCTGGCCAGTGCGGTCCTGGCCGAAGCTGATTTGTTTGTGACAGGCGATCAAGGCGTCCTGGCCTGCTGCAACCCGCCCTTGCCAGTGCTGAACCCGCGGCAGTGCTGGGAGCGGCTCAGACCTTCGCGATGATCGCTGGCAATGGCCAGCACACGCACCCTCAACGCCGCCAATCTCGAACAGCTCGGCGCCGCGGCGTTGGCGGAGCTGCTGATTGAGGTCAGCAGCGGCAATGCCGTGATCCAGCGGCGGTTGCGGTTGGCCCTGGCGGCTGCCGATGGCGCCGCCGTGGCCGCTCAGGAGGTGCGCAAGCGCCTGGCGGCCATCGCCCGCTCCACCACCTTTGTGGATGCGCGCAAGCGCAAGGCGCTGCTGGCCGATCTGCAGGCCCAGCGCCAGGCGATCAGCGGCCCGATTGCGGCCGCCGATCCGGCCCAGGCCTGGCAACTGCTGCTGCGCTACCTGGAGCTGGCCGATGGCGTGCTGGAGCGCAGCTCCGATGGCACCGGCGCCCTGGCCGGGGCGTTTGCCGACGCTCTGGACAACCTGGCGCCGCTGGCTGCAGCGGCAGGGCTCAAGCCCGAGGCCCTGGTGGAGCCGGTGATCGAGCTGATCGCCGCCAACGGCTACGGCCAGTTCGACGACCTGATCCCGGCGGTGGCGCCAGCCCTGGGTGAGCCGGGGCTCGTTGCGTTGCAGCGCTTCTATGAGGACAACGGCGGACCCGACGCCACCCTGGTGCTGCTGCAGATCGCCGAGCTGCGCGGTGACGTCGACGCCTACCTGGCCCGCTTCACCCCCAGGCAGCTGGCCCAGCCCTTGGTTGCGGCCGAGGTGGTGCCGCTGCTGCTTGAGGCCGGCCTGGCCGAGCAGGCCCTGGCCCTGCTCGATGGCGCAGCCGCCAATGTGGGCGATTGGCAGGCGCTCGACTGGGGCGAGGCCCGCATCGCCGTGCTCGAGGCGTTAGGGCGCCGAGACGACGCCCAGCAGCAGCGCTGGGACCTGTTTGGCCGCTGCCTGTCGATCCCCCATCTGCGGGCCTACCTGCAGCGGCTCGACGACTTCAGCGACGCCGAAGCCGAGGAGCAGGCCCTGCAGATTGCAGCCAAGCACACGAAGCGGCTGTCTGCGCTGGCGTTTCTGGTGCGGTGGCCGGCGCTGCCGCGGGCGGCGCGGCTGGTGCTCGAGCAGCGCGAGTGTTGGCACGGCGACGCGTTTGAGGTGTTGGCCCCGGCAGCCGAGCGCCTGGGGGCCGGCCACCCCCTGGCGGCCACGGTGCTGCTGCGGGCGATGGTGGGGTTCGCCCTGCTCAACGGCCGCTCGAGCCGCTACCGCCACGCCGCCGCCCATCTGCAGAGCTGTGAGCGGTTGGCGGCCGAGATCGATGACTGGCAAGGCATCGAGAGCCACCCCAGCTACCTGGGCCGGTTGCGGGACACCCATGGCCGCAGCTGGAGCTTCTGGCAGCTCGTCGAACGTTGGGCTAGACCAGGCAGCACTGTGATCACGTCGACCGATGCGACTTGCACTTGCGCTCCCTTTGGCCGCTGCCGCTGCACTGCTGGCCAGCCTGGGCTCTGGTGCGCAGGCCCAGAGCATGATGGATCAGATCATCTTCAGCAAATGTTCAGCGGCCATGAACGCTGATTATCAGAAAGCCGGCAAAACCCCACCCGATGGCATGGTGCAGAAAACCTGCAATTGCGTGGTGACAACGATGGATCAGACCCACAACATTGACCTAGCCAAACAGACCTGTACCAAGCAGGCCATGCAAGGAAGCTGATGCGCTCGAGCTAGAGCTCGTTGTACTTCAGCAGCGGCCCGAGCTCGGCGATGCAGTGCCTCCCGAGCAGCTCGCGCAAGAAATACAGCAGCGACACCTGAAAACAGACCATGGCTGCCATGAAGGTGGCAGCCACAAAAAAGCTGACGTGACTCCCGCTAAGGGCGCCATAAAACAGTACGCCTACATCCAAGGAGATCAACAGCCCGCTTAGTGCCGCGAAGGCCATGGCGTTGCGGGTCAGGGTGATGCGCTTGTGCAACAGCTTGCGCACGCTGCAAAACTTGTCGATTACCAGGTTGTGCTGCGACTGCTCCTGGAAAGCGTCGCTGTTCTGCTCCAGCAGCAGGGCCAATTCCTGCTCCATCAGCTTGAGTCGCTCGCCGATGTAATGCAGCCGGTTGCTGAGCACCAGCAACAGTGAGGTGATCGCCGCCAGCATGAACACCGGCGCGGCCGACACCTGCAGGGTCTGGGAGACCTTGGCGATGTCGGCGCTCACCGCACCCATGGCGCTGCTCAGGTGTTGGGACAGCCGTTCATCAACGGCTTGCCGGCAAAGCGGTCAGCAATCCACTGCACGTAGTAGGGCTCGGCTGCGGCCGGGGTGCTGAAGTGGGTGTTGTTGCCGGGCAGCTCGTTGCGGCTGATCACTGCACCCTGCTTGCAAGCCGCCTCGAAGTAGAGCTTGTGCATCACCGGCGGCACCACGGTGTCGTTGTTGCCCCAGTAGATGACCACCGGGGCCATCGGCTTGAGTGCGGGTGAGAGTTTCTTGACCGCATTGATCCAGGCCAGCGCATTGCTGGGGGTGGCCTTCAGCATCGTTTGGTAGGTGCTGCCATAGCTGTAGCTGAACGAGGCGCTCAGCTCATGCATGCACTTGCGCCCCATGATGCCGTTGATGTTGGCGACAGCATCAGGGGTAAACAGGTCGCTGAGGTTCAGGCCGGGCTGGGCTGCGGCTAGCCCCCAGTACAGCTGGGTCAGGTGGGTGAAGTTGAACACGTTGCCGCCCATCTGGGTCTTCAGCGCCTGCAGCGCCTGAACGGCTTTTTGCTCGGTGTCGATCCCCGGGGGCAGTTCAATGCCGGCATCTTCGGGGGCCATGGCCACAAAACCCAGGATGTTGAGCGGAGCTGCGCCGTCGGCTGCCTTGACGTAGTCGCCCAGGCCGGCAGCGCCGATGGTGGCCCCGCCCCCCTGGCTCCAGCCGTAGACGACGGCGCGCTCACCGGCGGCGGCCGGTTTGAAGACGCGGGCCGCCCGCAGCGAATTGATCACATCGCGCCCGTTGGTGGTCGGTTGGGCGTATTGGTGATCGCCAGGGCCCCCCAGGCCCTGGTAGTCGGTGGCGACGATCACGTAGCCCCGCTTCAGGAAGGTTTCCATCGCCGGCAGGCCAAAGTCGCTGTAGCTGGTGCCGCTGCTCAGCAGGTACTGGTTCAGGGGCTGGGCCGGCAGGGGCAGTTGCGACGGGCCGCAGCGCCGCGCGGTGCCGGTGGTGCCATGGGCCCAGGCCACCAGTGGCCGTCCGCCCGCGGGGGCCGGACCATCGGGCACGGCGATCAGGCCGGTCACAACGGTGCGCCGACCCACGGTGTCCGACGACACGTAGGCGATCCGCCAGGCCTTGCTGCCGGCAATGGTGCTGTCAGCCGGTTCTGAGGCCAGCACCGTGCCCAGCGGTTTGCCGTTGGGATTGAGCTTGTCGGTGTTGGCGTAGAAGGGCGCCAGATAGATCGGCTGTTGCGCCAGTGCCGGTTGCAGCAGGGCAGGCCCATTCAGGGCCGCGACGGTGGCGGCGGTAGCAATGGCCGTTCGAATCGATTGGCGCAACATGCAAATGCC
>Ga0194118_10007788_pt1 | contig 10221 bp, 7 predicted proteins | sample TA2MahsurfametaG_2_FD_148662 | JGI IMG/M metagenome (GOLD analysis project Ga0194118, IMG submission 148662) | Freshwater microbial communities from Lake Tanganyika, Tanzania - TA2015013 Mahale N5 surface | ecosystem: Environmental > Aquatic > Freshwater > Lake | place: Tanzania: Lake Tanganyika... | reverse complement strand
CGTGCCGAGCGAAGTCGAACTGGTCGCGATCTCCGCTGATGGCCAGGAACTCGACCCACGCACGTGGATGATCGCGAGCATCCCTTCTGGCGGCCGCCCCGAGATCGTGATGACCTGGGTCGGCCCCTCTGGCGAGACCGAACTCCGTCTGCCTGCGACACAGCTCATCCCGCGCCGTGCGGACAATGGCGTCTCGCTGGTCGCTGAGCGCGAGGGCGTCGACCTCGACTCGAGCGGCCTCACGCAGGAGGACTGGTGATGCGCCGCGGCTTCGCCCTGATCGAGGTGGTGATCGCCGGCGTGATCCTGGCGGTCGGGCTTGCCGGCATCATCAACGTGTCGATGCGTGCCATGGACATGCAGCGTCGGGGCGAGTCAGAGGTGATCGCCTCGTCGCTCCTGGACGGGCTGCTCTCGCAGGTGCTCGTGGACGGCGTGATCGAGTTTCCGAAGCTCAACGCCACCTCCGGTCGCTTCGATGCGCCGTTCGAGGACTGGGAGTTCGAGGTCCTGATCGATCCTGAGGGACTGGGCGATCCGTACACGGTGACGGCCATGGTGCGCGATGCACGCGGCCAGGCGTACACCGTCGAGACCCGCATCGCACCGCGGCTGGGCGAAGACCCCAACCCCGATCGTCGGCCGCCTGAACCCTTCGATCGCCAGAGTGCCTTCAGCAAGGACGAGGAGGCCGCCGTTGCGCCGTGATCCCCGCGCCTTCACGCTGGCCGAGCTCTTGATCGCCGGCACCATCGCAGTGCTGATCGCAGCGGTCATCACCTCGAGCCTTTCGCAGTTCGGGCGCGCGCGCGAGGTCTGCAAGCTCCGCATGGATGCTCACGTTCGGGCGCTCGGCGCGCTGGAGACCGTGCGCAAGGAGCTCCAGTCAACGCTCCGCAGCGATGACCTCTTCCACTGCCGGGTGCTGATCGTGGACGATCACACCGCAACCGTGGCAGATGCACCGGGGCTCGAGGTCGATCGCGATGAACTGCTGGTCTACAACACGCGCTTGCGTACCGTGCGTGAGACGGAATACAACGGCGACGGCCAGGAATTCGAGACGCACTTGCGCATCGAGGACGACGATCTGGGCTCGGCGCTCTGGATGCGGGCCGACAGCCAGCCCGATCAGTACGAACGCGGCGGAGGTGCCGCCGTGCCGCTGATGGATGGCGTGGTGAGCCTGCGCTTCGAGGCCTATGACGGCAGCACCTGGCGCGATGCCTGGGACAGCGATCTCGATGGGCTTCCTTGGGCGCTGCGCGTGACCGTGCGGGCCCTGGGCAACGAGCCCGGTGCGCAGATCGACCCGCTCGTTCGCGACCTCGTCACGCTGCAGACCGTGGTGCCCATTGACCGCGCCACACCACCGCTGGTGCAGATCGCCCAGTACGAGCAGCAGTTGGCCGCCGAGGCCGCAGCCGCAGAAGCAGCGGCGAGTGGCGCCGCCGCCGCCGCAGGCGGCGCTGGCGCCGCAGACGGTCTTGGCGTGGACGGTGTGGGCGGCATGGGCGCACAGATTCCCGACGGCGTGTCGATCCCCGGCGATGGGCGCGGAGGCCGCGGCATGGGCGGCGGTCGCGGCGGGTTCGGCCAGAACGGTGGCCAAGGCGGCGGACGAGGCCAGGGTGGGCGCGGTCAAGGCGGTGGCCGCGGCGGCCAAGGCGGTGGAGGTCGCGGCATGGGTGGCGGCGGTCCTGCCGCGGCCGGAGGCGGACGATGAACCGCTCCCGCGCGATGGTGCTGCCGATCGTGATCTGGTGCGTGGCCGTGGCAGCGCTGATCACCTCAGCGACACAGCTTGGCTGCTACCGACAGGCCGTGATGGGCCGCGAGGCCCTGTCGAAGGTGCAGGCCAGATGGGCCGCACGAGCGGGCGTCGAGACCATGATCGCCATCATGGAGTACTACGGCGAGAACCCCGATCCCGACAGTGCCTTCGCCATGGTGAATGACCTTGAGGACAACGCCGTCGACGAACTCGCCACCGGCTCCTTCGAGATCTACCACGAGATCGACGGCGCGATCTATCCGGGTCCATTCGACGAGCACTCGCGGATGAACATCAACGTCGTGAGCCGGGCGCAGCTGTACAACATGGACGACGTTGGCCTCCTGGCCGATGCGATCGTCGACTGGCGCGACACCAACGACGATGAGGAACTGTCTGGCGCGGAATCGCGCTCCTACCTCGGCCGCTCGAACATCAACTACGAGCCGCGCAACGCCAACTTCCGCTCGGTGCCTGAGCTCGAGATGGTCCTTGGCGTCTGGCCAAAGGAAGTGCGGGGCGAGGACTGGAACCTCAACAACCGCCTCGATCCCAATGAGAACGACGGAGAGACGAGCTTCCCTGATGACAACTCCGATGGCGTGCTTGACTACGGGATCGCCGGCATGTTCACCGCGCGGACGCGCCCGTTCCCGCGCACGCTCGGTGGCGAGGATCGACTCGACCTGAAGACCGCCACGGCCGAGGAGATCGTGGAACGCACCGGGCTGTCGCAGCAGCAAGCCACGCAGCTGGTCGACTCGGCGAAGCAGGCGAACTTCTACGTCGAGCAATTGATCAGCACGCCGCTGGGTCAGCAGGCCCAGCAGGCCCCGACCACCAACAGCCGCGGACGCAGCGGCCGCTCCAGCGCGGGGCGCAACCAAGCGCAGACAGCACAGCAGTCGGCCACGCTCAAGCCCGAACAGCTCGATACGGTGCTTCGGGAGTGCGTCACCCAGGCGCCGAAGGCTGGCGATGCGGGCCGCGTGAACATCAACACCGTCTCCAAGCGCGTGCTCGAGCAGGTCTATGGGCTCGAGCCGAAGGTGGCCCAGCGCATCATCGACCGCCGTGACACATCGACCGGCATCACGACCCTCGGCGAGCTCTCCCGGATCGACGGCCTGAACCCGCGGGACGCCGCCCAGATCGCCCGCACGATGGACACCCAGAGTTCCGTGTACACCATCACCAGCCGGGGGCGTGCCCCCGGAACTGACACGGAGGTTGAAATGATCGTCGTCGTCGATCGTTCCACCTTGCCTGTGACGATCCTGGAGTACCTCGAACCGTGAAGAAGAGCGCCACCAAGCCCACCCTCGCCACCGACCTTGCCGCGGTGCTTCGTCTGGACGGCGAACGCTGGAAGGCATTGCTGGTGCGATTCGGCGCCCTGGGCGTGCAGTTCGAGCAGGCCGGCGAGTTCGGTCCGGATTGCGGCGAGGGCAGCGGCGTCGAGGACCTGGCGCCATGGCTCCTTGAGCTCATGCCTGAGCGCGTCGTGGTGATCGTGCCGGGCAGCGATGTCATCCTGCGATCGATCCCTCTACCGCGCGCCACGCCAGCCCAGCAGCAGCAAGCGCTGGCGCTGCAAGCGGAGGGCGCCTTGGCACCCGATGCGCCACGCTGCCGATCGGCCTGCGCTGTCGTGCCCGATGGAACAACGGGCATTGAAGAACGCCTGGGCATCGTGCTGGAGTGGAAGCCCGGTGGTGCAGTGCAGTTGCCGCCTGGCCTGAAGGCCGACGATGGGCGACGGGCTGCTCAGGGCCCTGTTGCGCCGCGGGTGACCTTCACCGCGCCCGTTGCGGGCCTGCTTGGCCTGACATCGGCCGATGGCTTGGGACGCGCGGCCCGCATGTGCATCGATGTGCAGCCATCGACGGGATCCGTGGCGGTCGTGGCCTCGCGTGAGGGGCATCTTCTGGCCCGCACGCTCATCGAGCGCAGCGACGACGCCACCGAATTCGCGGGCGCCATCAGCGAAGCGGTCAACGACACGGCGATGCTCGGTCACTGGTCCGAAGAGGACCTCATCGCGACTCGGCGCGCGATGACATCAGCCTTCGCCCAAGGGTTCGCCGGACTCGCCGGTGCCGATGGGCTTGGCTCCGCACTCGCCAAGGCGCCCGATGATGCCGCTTGGCGCGCGCGGTTCGGCGATCTGGCCGGCGTGGCGCTCGCCCTGCGCAGTCCTCTGGCGCCGCTTTTGGGCCTGATGCCGATCGAGCCTCGTCGGTCGCAGGGACTGATCATCGATGCCCTGACGCGCATGGACAGCCCGACCTTCACGAAGCGGGCGCTGATCGCCGCGGGCGTGGCCGTGGTCTTCGGTCCCATGGCGGTGGCTGGCCTGCGGCTCGCATGGCTGCACTTCAGGCTCTCGGATGCGGTGGCGTTCGAGGCGGCGATGGTGTCGAGTGAGCGGCGCATTGCCCTCTACGGGCAGGTCGACAAGCTCGGCTGGCCGATGAGCAAGCTGCTGAGCGATGTTGCCTGCACCACGCCTGACGGCATCGAACTCGAATCGATCAACATCGACCACGGATCGAACGTTCAGGTGCGGGGGCTGGCGCGCGGCGTGGGCGACCTGTCGAGCGTCGATGCGATCGTGATGATGGAAGAGCGCATGCGCGCTTCGAAGGTCTTCTCACGGATCGTGAAGAGCTGGGAAGAACCCAAGGGTGGCAGCACGGAGTTCTCGATCACCGCGCAAGTCGCCGATCCGATGCTCATCGTGCGCTACTCGGAGTCGCAGGACTTCGGCAAGAAATCCCTTGCCGAGCAGCGCTGGGGCCCCATCGACAGCGACGGCTTCCTGATCGAGGCGGGCAGCGCTCCGGCTGCACCCGCAGCCCCCACCACGCCCGTGGCGATCGGTGACCCGCAACCAGTGCCAGTCGTGCCAGACACGGTCGCCGATGGCGCACCGGGTTCGGGCAGTGCAGCGGGGGTGCCGGACGGCGCCTTGGCCATCGCAGAGGTGGGCAGCCGCACCGCACCCGCAGGGGCCGCAGCCACGGCTGCGAGCGAGGCAGCACGCGCGCCCGCAGCTTCAGCAGGCGAGGCGAGTGGTGCAGCGGCCGGTGATGACGCCGCCGTCGCGGCCAACGGCGAGGGCGCGACCGACACCGACGGCAAGGACCGCGAAGGCCGTGGTGGCCGTCGCGGAGGCTTGCCGGGCGCCAGCGGTCCCACCGAAGCCTCCCGACGAGGTCGACCGGCCGTCGGTGCGGCACAGCCCGCGGAGCAACCGATCCCGCCGGCGCTCACGCAGGATCAGGTCGATGCGATGAGCCGTGATGAGGCGCGCGACATGCTGATCAAGATCGCGAACATCCGCCAGCGCGATGGCTTCGACGAAGAGACGACGACGCGACTGAAGAAGGACTTTGACATGCTCAAGGCAAGGACGAGGAAGCCATGAGTTTGGCGCAGGATGCCATCGTGCGCTTCCATGCGCAGCGGCCAATCGTGCGTGCCGGCATCTCGGTCGTCGCGGCGCTGTTGGCGTTCACGTTCCTCGATGACTACCCGTGGGCGCTCGCGCGCTCGTGGTCTGCCGAGGCCGATCACGTGCAGAAGGTGCTGCATGAGGGCGCGCGCAACGAGGAGGACCTACCAGGCAAGGTGCGCGATGCGATCGCGGTCTACGGGCGGCTCGACCTGCCCGGCTCGGAGGCCGAGGGTGCGAACGCCCTGTCGATTGCGGTGAAGGACGCGGCGAAGAAGAACAAGGTCTCGAGTTACACCTTCCAGACCCGCACCGGCGGCAAGCTGCCGAAGGCAGCCTCCGATGCGGCAGGCATCACCTCGCGCGTCGAGCGCTTGATCGGCGAAGTGAACTTCGTCGCGAGTCCGCAGGACACCTTCGGGTTCATCCAGTCGCTCGAGTCGTCGCCCGCGGTCGATGCGCTTGGCAGCGTGCGCATGGACTGGGACGACAAGGCGAAGAAGCTGAGCGTGCGGCTGATGGCCGAGGCGTGGGTGACCGCCGGAAAGGCAAAGCCATGATCGACCTTCGCCACGCCATCCCGACCGACCTGCTGCGCTCGCCGCGGGTGATCGCCAGCGCAGTCGCCGTCACGGTGCTCGCCATCGTCGGCGTGACGGCCTTGAGCGACCTCAGTGGTTCCTTGCTCACGCCAAGCGTCGATCCCGAGCGCGCTGATCGCGTCAGCCCGGAGTTCACGCGGCATGAGCAGATGGCGCTGATCCATCGAAAGCGCTTCGAAGGCCGCAGCCTGTTCGCCACGCCGCTCAAGCCACCGAGCCGTCCCAAGCCGGCACCGGTCGTACGGACCGAACCGCCCAAGGCCGTTGCACTGCCGAAACCTGCCGGTCCGCCGGCAACGTACGGCGGACCACGACCGACTGGCGTGATTGCCGACATGCTGGTGCTGGCCGGCGGTCGCACCGTCAAGGTCGGCGAGTCCGGCGACGGCGTCACGGTGGTGGCGATCCTTCCGCCCGATGAAGTTCGTCTGAAGTGGTCGGGCGGCGAGTACACGGTGTCGTTGAGGGAGAAGTTCGATACGAGTGTGCTCTCGTCGGGTTCGAGCAGCTCGGCGGGCCGTACGAACCCGCCCGGCATCACACCGGTCGCTGCAGATCCCAACCAAGCCCCTGCGACAGCACCGGCTTCCGCGCCCTCGACGCCGGGGGCGAGCCCTGCTTCAGCTGCGCCCGGAGCCCCTGCCTCCGGCGAGACGCCTGCATCGGCTGACCTTGCACCAGCGGTGCCAGCAGCGCTCGACGCCGCGTCGATTGCGGCCATGGATCGCGAACAGGCCTCGAAGGCGCTTGAAGAGGTGAGCCGTGCCCTGCGTGGCCGGTCAGGTGACCCGGCCGCCAAGGAGCGCCTCGAGCGCGAACGCCAACTGCTCATTGATCGAGTCAACAAGCTCGACTGAACCACGAACGACCAACGACCAGACCTGGAGCTCCTGTGAACCGATCGAACACCACCATGCTCACCACGCTGCTTGCCACGGCGGCCACCCTGACGCTGCTGCCCACGGCAACCACCACGCTGGCCCAAGGCGGGCGCCAGGTCCCACCCACGCCGCAGCCCACGCCGCCGGCGGCTCAGCCCGCTTCGCAGCCACCGGCCGCGCCCGTGACCCGCCCGGTCGACCCGTCCCGTGAACCGACGCAGGAGCCCACGAACGAGCCCGACGAGCCGTCGGAACCGGCTTCCGAGCCTGCGACGGAACCCGCTGCCGATCCCGAACCAGCGCAAGAACCGGCAGCTGAGCCTGCGATGGATGAGCCGATGGCGGAAGAGCCCGCGGCTGACGAACCTGCAGCCACGGCGGATGAACCCAGCGAACCAGCGGCGAACGACGATGGATCCGGCGCCCCGCAGACCACCGATGGCAGCTCCGATCCTGCCGATGCTCCCCTGCGCATCTTCCGCTCGGACCGCCGCGCCGACCCTCGAACCGACATGGTGCTCGTCAACTGCTCCGACGTGCAGCTGATGCAGCTCTTGCCGTTCATCGTCGAGACAACGGGCAAGACCGTCATCCCGAAGCTGGCGAGCGTCAAGCAGCAGACCATCACGATCATGAGCGACCGCAAGGTCACTCGCGCGGACGCGCTCGAGATGATCTTCCAGGCGCTGCGGCTCAACGGCGTCGCCGTGGTCGAGACCGAAGACCTGATCATGATCGATGCACTCGGCGACGAGAACATCCGGTCGCTGCAGCCGGGCCTGATCTTGGGGCCGGACAAGGACGTGACCACCATGGCCGACAGCGGCCAGGTGCTCACCAAGGTCTTCCGTGTGCAGAACACCAAGGCCCAGAGCGTGTTCGATCGCATTCAGGGCGGCCTGCCGACCTACGCAAAGGCTGACTTCGACAACAACTCGAACCAGATCATCGTCGAGGCCGACGTTGGCACCATCAAGCGCTGCGCCAAGCTGATCGCGCTGCTCGACGTGCCGACATACCAGGACGTCCAGACGCAGACGTTCCGCCTGCAGTACGCCGACGCGCAGACGATCGCCACGGCGATCACCGACATCTTCAGCAACACGCGCCCGACCGGCGGCGGCGCGCGCGCTGGGGCCGCCCAGCGCGCGCCGGGGCGTGGCGGCGCGCCAGTTCAGGGCAATGCGGGCGGCGAGCAGATCGCCGGCACCTCCGACAACCTGCTGCTGACGGTTCTCCCGGCCACGAACTCGATCACGATCCGTGCAGAGCCTGAGGTGATGAAGTCGATCGGAGACCTGATCTCCGAAGTGTGGGACGTGAATCCGCAGGCTGGCGGAAGCCTCTTCCGCGTCTACGACCTCCTCTACACGGATCCTCTCAAGATGGAAGGCCTGCTGGAGTCGCTGCTGGAGAACGGCGGCGGCAGTGCAGGCGGCGGTCGGACCGGTGGCGCGCAGGTGCGCCTTGGCGGTGCCGTCGGCGGAGGCGACAGCGGCGCCACGGTCGCCGTGAGCAACATCTTCAAGATCGACGCCTATCCGGATTCGAACCGGCTGGTCATCATCAGCAAGACGCCCGACAACTTCATCTGGCTCGACCAGATGGTGAAGCTGCTCGACCAGCCGCTCAAGGTCGGCATCCCAACCAACGTTCCGCTGAAGTACGCCAACTCGGTCAAGATGGCCGAGATCCTGAACGCCCTGCTCGCGCAGGCAGGCTCGGGCGCGGAGATCACGCGCGAAGACACCGGGCTGAGCGGCATCAACTTCGAGAGCGCCGGCGGCGGCACGAGTGAGACGAGTGGTGCCACGGGCAACGCGAGCGGCGGCCAGAACACCGTCCAGTTCCCGTGGCAGTCGGGCCGTGGCGCCGGCGGCGAAGACCAGGCCGAAGTGAGTGCGCTCGTGGGCAAGAGCCGCGTCGTGCCCAACGAAGTGCAGAACTCCCTGCTGGTGCTGGCGCCGCCGGAGATCCAGGAGGCGCTCATTGGCATCATCAACGACCTGGACAAGCCCGGCCGACAGGTGATGATCTCGTCAGTGCTGGCGGAAGTCGAGATCGGCGATGACTTCGCGATGGGCATCAAGTTCGGACCCAACGGGCAGGTCGCGCCGCGCAATCCCAACAACGCGGTCAGCATCGGCACCGAAGTGGCGGGTTCGCGCGATACCGACTTCCCGGCTGAGTTCAACGAATTCACATTCGACTTCGGCGTCGACGCAACCGTCGTGCTCCAGTCACTCGCACAGGACACGGCGGTCCGGATCCTGCAGCAGCCGCGCGTCGTGACGACCGACAACAAGGAAGCCAAGTTCTTCAGCGGCCAGGACGTGCCCTTCCAGTCGGGCACGACCAGCGATGCCGCCGGCACCACGGCGAGCTTCGAGCAGATCGCCGTCGGCATCGGCCTGAACGTACGGCCGCGCGTGACGAACGAGAAGAACGTGGCGATGGAGATCGAGGTGCTCCTCTCCAACGTGAACATCGCGGCTGCCGGCGTGGGCGACAACCCCACGATCGACCGTCGCCAGACCAACACGGCCGTCACGGTCAAGAACGGCCAGACGATCGTGCTCAGCGGCATCCGCATCGAGTCCGAGACGAAGGACGACACCGGCTTCCCGATCCTGAAGGACATCCCGGGCCTGGGCTTCATCTTCGGCAACGTGGACAACTCGAAGGCGCAGCGCGAGCTGCTCATCTTCGTCACGCCGATCGTCATCGAGAACCCCGACGACTTCAACACGAACTACAACGTGAAGGAACTCGAGCGGCTCAAGGAACTCGAGAAGGCGCTGCCGAGCAACCCCAAGAAGCTGCTCGACGATCCGGCGACGAGGCGCTTGCCGAGTGGCGAGCTGATGGTTCCGGATGCCCCGACGCCACCCACGACGCCCTGAGACGTCGATGCTGGCCTCGGCGTGCCTGTCTCGCTCGCGGGCGATAGGCATCTCGGCGACGGGATCCATCGTTGCTCCTGGCTTTGGAGCAGTCTGGGCGGTGGTCCTTGCGACCCTCGCGGGCTGCTCCGGCGGACCGCCGAGCACCCTCGTGCGTCCATCGAGTGAGCAAGACCCGAAGCTCGCCGCTGTCGAGTTCGGCCTGGTGGCCCTCGGCGACGTCGCGTGGGATGGGTTCACGATGCCGGTCGTCGCCGGCGACGCCAGCGCCATCGCCGTGCAGGTTGACAGCGTTCCAGACTGGCCCACGCGACTCGGCACCACCGATGCACCGAAGCGCAACTCCGGGACCGTGGCCCTGCATGCTGTCGAGCCAGGCGGCCTTCGTGCGCCACGAACCCTCGGACCTGATCTCTTCCTGGGCCGGTGCTGGATCGACGGGGCTGGCGGCGGCGCGCTGATCGAGGAGCCGCAACCAGGCGGCGCTCGACGGCTCGGCGTGATGTCACCCTTCGATGGTTCCGTGCAATGGCTGCTGGATGACGGCGCGACCAACGCGGGAGCATGGGTCACAGGTCATGGGGACCGCATCGTGGTGACCTGG
>Ga0194118_10007787_pt1 | contig 10222 bp, 17 predicted proteins | sample TA2MahsurfametaG_2_FD_148662 | JGI IMG/M metagenome (GOLD analysis project Ga0194118, IMG submission 148662) | Freshwater microbial communities from Lake Tanganyika, Tanzania - TA2015013 Mahale N5 surface | ecosystem: Environmental > Aquatic > Freshwater > Lake | place: Tanzania: Lake... | reverse complement strand
TAGAGTTGTTGATATGTCGGCAAAGAATGATGGCGAACCTTTGTTTGCCATACGGGAGGTTCACTACGAGGACAACGGGATGCCGACTGGACATGGCGAACCATTTGTTATGGCTACCGACATAAAGGGGTTGAAAAGGCTGATTGCTGTTATGAAGAGAGCACTCGACCAACCCGTATTGAAACCCGAGGATTTTAAGGGAGGTGTGAAATGAACGATGGACTGATGGGCGAAGAGACAGGCAAGTGGGTAGTGCTTAACTACTTTCCATACAACCCCGTGGATGTTTATGGGTTCTTTGATTCTGAAGAAGAGGCTCGTGCGTATGCAGACAAGAACCGCATGGCTGAGAACGGTAACGCCTACGACGTTAAACAAGTAATGAACGCACATTACATAGAGATGCCTGACCCTGTGCGTGATGGGTGGGTCGGCGCTGATGGGAGACCGTGAGATGAAAATCAAGATCAGTGAAGCAAAGGGCCCTGCCCTTGATTGGGCGGTGAACCAAATCGAGGAATGCTGCGATGACCCGCATACGCCTTTTTTCTCCACCAATTGGGCGCAAGGTGGGCCGATCATTGAGCGGGAGTGGCTTGATATTACCCCGTGGCCCAACGAATCCAACGAAGATTTGCGTTGGCAGTGCAAGCAACACGATACGACCAACGGATGCACTCAATACGGCTCGACTCCACTTATAGCCGCCATGCGCTGTTACGTCGCAAGCAAACTAGGCGAAGAAGTGGAGGTGCCAGATGACCTCAATTAATTCTATGGAACGGCGTAGAAAGATTCGTCGTGCGCGGGAAATGCGTGCGGTGGTGGTCGATGTGCTTGGGGTGGTGGGGTTTACCTTTGCCCTGATTCTCGGGTACATCGTTTTGATGTTGTTAGTGCAATGAGAACAAAACCGCACAGTGCGGAAATGTTCATAACCTTGGAGAGTAACCATGAATAACTCAGAGCAGATACCTAGGCTTGCAAACTATGACAAAGCATTGGCGCATCACGACAGCGTCAAGCCTTTCAAGAGTGGCGAGTACAAAGGACTAAGACCGCTTGGTAAAAACCGTAGGTACACACGCGCAAGGATTGCGGTGACCCAAGAGGGCGATGTGCAGTGCACTCTCTACGGGCACAAGGTGGTGACCTACAAGCCAAACAACGAGATACACGTGAGCCTGTGCGGGTACAACACACCATCAACGCGGGAGTTTTCTTACATTGTCTGTGGTGCGGCTATTGTACCTAAGTGTGGCAATTCGTACATCATCTACGAAGGGAAAAGATCGTCCATCAAAAACGATAAAGATACGATGATTCTCAAGGACGGAGTGATAGTCAACGCGGTGAACGATCATACCTATCTTTTGAACCGCAAAGCGTTTGGAGAAATTAAGAAACGCCATGCGGAGTTGCGGAAGTACATCGCCATGATGGGTAAGGTAATAGAAGAAGTTGCTGTTGAAGAACTAGAAGTGAGAGATAACGTGGTCAAGTGTATGGCGTTCTTCAGTAAGTTCACATCGGGCAGACTGCACTACACACTCACACTTAAAGATCTAGTGTGTAACCTAAAGCCGAAGATAGATGCAATGGTGGAGTCTGGAGATCTTGGTGAGTTCTACTATTGCTTTAAAGTGATGGCGGCGATGGCGCTACCGTTGAACTTTGGGAAAGAAGTATTTATGAACCCAGGAGGTCAGTATGCTAAAGACATAAGCAATGTTTTTGATGAGTACCTGAAGGTTGTCTACGCTAGAGAGATATTTGACTATGTAGAACTTCCGCCAGGTGTGATAAATGGCAATAGGAACAAGCAGTACATCGCAGTGCACGATATATATTTTAACCAAGGAGCGTAAACATGGAAGTCCGTCTAAGCAAACAAGCATCGTTGTCCGAGGCCGCAGACCTTATCTGTGCAGTTGGTACTACAAACACGGTTCATCTGGTGGGCGAACCAGGCATCGGCAAAACAGCCATGCACGAAGATATCGTCAAGCGTACGGGTCTGCGTGGCATCTATATTGATGTGCCGAATGTAGAGTTGGGTGACCTTGGCATTCCTGTGCCGAACCATGACACCAAGACAGTATCGTTCTATCCCAATGAGTTCTGGGGATTCCATACTAACGAACCACTCTGCATATTTCTTGACGAGTTCACTAAGGGTTCGCAGGGTGTGCAGAATATGTTGCATCCACTGTTGAACGAACGAAGGATTGGTGGCATCAAGCAACACAAAGACACCATCGTCATAACCGCAGGCAACACAACATCTGATAGCGTGGGCGATGTAATGAAAGGTCATACTCGAAGCCGACTAACTGTCGTGCCTGTGTCCAAGCCGACTATGGGCATCGGGCTTAACGGTAAAGTTGAAGAGGGGTCGTGGGGTGCTTGGGCATTGGCTAATGACATTGCTAGTGAGGTCATAACCTGGGGCAAAGAGTATCCACACATTCTTGCGTCGTATCTGGACGGCGGGCAAGAAGAGAACCCATACATCTACAACCCAAAGAAACCACAGCAGTCTTATGTCTGCCCTCGCTCGTTGGCTAAGGCAAGCAACATCGTCAAGAACCGTAGCAAGTACAGCGAAGCGGCGATGATGGCGGCACTAGCAGGCACTATTGGTGAAACGGGTGCACGAGATCTTGTGTCGTATCTGCGCGTTGCCGACTCGCTACCAACGTGGGAGAGCATCATCACTAACCCGAGTACTGCGGTCGTACCTACAAGTCCGGCTGCTCTTTGCATCTTGGCCTACTCTGCGTTGCAGAGAATAGAACGCGACTCAGTTGGTAAATGGTTTGAGTATCTCAAGCGTACGCCCAAAGAGTTGCAGTCTGTGTTCTGTCTGTCTGGCCTTATGAGCGAACGGAAGAAAACAATACTTGCTACGAGTACACCGTTCGTTACATGGATGCGTGAAAACCAGTACTTATTCTAGGAGAGAAACATATGAAACTAACAGCCGAACAGAAAGTTGAGAGGGCGCACGTGACTCTTATGCGTGACCCACAGTTTTGCTTATTCTCTGGCTTGTTCATGGTGGGCAAGGTCGAGGTGCGTGATGACCTGCCGACTGCGCGTACTGACGGCATCAATGTCCAGTACGGCAGAGCATTCGTGGAAAAGCTAGACGACAAACAAGTGGCGTTTATTGTGTTGCACGAGACTATGCACAAGGCTTATCGACACTTAACGGTGTGGAAGAGTCTGTACAAAGAAAATCCCATGCTTGCGAACATGGCGTGTGACTACGTCATTAACCTGCAAATCTACGACTACGATCCACAAGAAGCTGTTGTAAGAATGCCAACAGATGAAGATGGTGACCCTATTGGCTTGCTTGATGAATCGTTTCGTGGCATGGACGCTAAACAAGTATTTGATGCACTAAAACAGAAAGGCACAGAAGGCAATGAAGACGGGAACGGTAAGGGTAACAACGGGAACAAAACCGCGCCGCGCGGAAATGTTCAGATGGACGAGCATGACTGGGAAGGAGCGCAAGAAATTACGCAGGAGAAGCTTAAGGAAATAGAAAGCGAGATTGATAACGCGCTACGGCAAGGTGCGTTGTTGGCTGGTAAGTTGGGTGGCAAAGTCTCTCGGGAAATATCTGAGTTGCTTACACCAGAGGTAGACTGGCGCGATGCGTTGCGTGATGTGGTCAAGACTTTGGTTAAGGGTAACGACGATAGCACTTGGCGTAGGTACAACCGCAGACTTCTTGGCTCTGATATTCATATGCCTTCATCTTATTCTGTAAAGCTGAGAAATGTCGGTCTGGGTGTAGATACTTCAGGCTCTACCAGTGGGGCTATCTTCAATCAGTTCATGTCTGAGATCGTATCTATTTGCAACGAAGTTATGCCTGATGAAGTAGACCTTATTTATTGGGATGCAGAGATACAGGCGCATGAGAAGTACCAGGGTGCCGAGGTTAGTAATCTTGCCAACACCACTAAACCCAAAGGTGGAGGTGGTACTAGAGCAGAGGTTGTACCGAATTACATCAAAGAGAAGAACATGGAGTTCGATTGTTTCATTCAGTTCACTGACGGTATCTTTAATTCAGAAGGTAATTGGTTTGGCATTAACGCGCCGTTGGTCTGGTGCGTGGTAGACAACAGAAGGTTTAGTCCAAAGCATGGCATTGTTATTCACATCAAGGAGCACGTATGAAAAGGCACACGATAAGTATTGCTGTAGATACACACGCGAAGTTGGTAGAGCTACAACAAGCGTTTAAGGAAAAGTTTGGTCTGACTCTGACCATCACTCAAGTAATCGACTTTCTCGTTAAACAACACGGAGGCAACAATGGAAACAATTAGCATCGCATCAAGTTCAATGCTTGTAGAGTTGTCTATCTCTTGCTGGACTGCACGCAAGCTAGACAAGAAGGTTTCTCAAGAAGTAGATGAGGTCAATGAGGCTCGCGCCAGGTCTGGTAACTACAACAAGAATCTGTTGGCAGGCACGCAGAAGTTAGACGACATTATTAAGTTTGCCGCAGTTGTTCGGTCGTGGCACGTGTTTAATACTCTGCCTTGGTCAGATAAAGGCACAAGGCTCTTGCCTATGCAAAACTTTCTTGCGTACAAGCAGAAGCTTAATGAGTGGGAAGAGTCGTTCAATGTACTCGTGCAAGAGTTTCTTGTGGACTACCCGCTACTTGTCGATGCTGCTGCGTTCCATCTGGGTAAGTTGTTCAACCGCGATGAGTATCCTGATGTTAACAAGATAGCGGATAAGTTCCGGTTCTATTACACCTTCTCCCCTGTGCCGACTGCGAACGACTTTCGTATTGATATTAACGAGCAGGCAAAGCAGGAGTTGATACGACAGTTCACTGCTGATTCTCAAGAAAGACTTAAGGACGCAATGGGAGAAGCATGGGAGCGGCTACACAAGTGCCTTACGCACATGAGTGGTAGGCTGGCTAAGGACGCTACGGGAGACAATGTGGGGTTCAAGGACAGCATGATTAGTAATGCTCTAGAGTTGGTCGAGATGTTATCGGTACTGAACATCACGAAAGATACACAGATGGAGCAGGCACGCAAAGAGTTGGCATCGGTGCTAGTTGGCGTTGATGCTAAAGACTTGCGCAAGAACGACGACATACGCACAGAAGTTAAGACACGCGTAGATGAGATTCTTTCTAAATTCAGTTTCTAAGGAGAAACACATGATTAAGTTTATGCATTCAGGGCAAAAGTACGATGCCGTTGACCCTAACCTTACGACAATCCTAACCCAGATAAAAGCCAAGCGCCCACTGTTTGAGTTTCAGCCTGATCGTATGAAAAAGACACCCCAACACGAGTGTGTTCTCGTTGGCGCAGATGTGTGGATGAAAGGCGCACACATAGGAAACATAAACACAAACTATCAACGTAAAGATAGAGAAGGCAACAATTCTAGGTGGTTCGCAATTACTGCCGCTTCCATCAAGAAGGAGCGTGGCCCCCGTAATGTTAAGGTAGCTAAAGATTTGAACAAGGCAGTTAAAATTGCACTTGAACATCTCCTGTTTCCAGAGACTCAACTGTTAGGTAAGAAGTTAATCGAGCTGGGCTTTAGTAAGCTAGATAGTCTGAACGATAACATTAGGTATAGCTTGAAAGACAAAGTGCGTGCAAGTAACTCTATGTCTATGGATGTTGTGGCTTACTTTTTGGAAAAAGCGCGTGGCGTTGACATTGCCGTACCGACTGCGTTTCAGTCGTTTGATGACGATACTTACAAAACATACGCACAGTACCTTTCTACGTCTGACCTAATCGACAGACACCGAGCCGGTTCGTTGTATATTGTGGGTGTCTTGGTAGACGGTGCATACGCTAGTGCGAAATGCCGAGACGAGATGAGTTACGTTCGGTACGAGACCACATACGATATGCCGACGTTTATGCAAGAGAAGGTAACCATGCTGAAGATGATGCCCAAGTATGAGCCGCTTGATCATGTTGGCGTGAAGCTTACGGCTGATGATTCAGAACTTTTTGTAATCACTGACGGTGATACCGTGACTATGTAGCAGTAATCGTATTGCAGATGCGATAGGACGCTCCCACCCTGCGCGGGGCAGGTTAATCTGCTAACCCCGCACCTATCCCCCCAAGCCTGAACAAAACCGCACCGCGCGGAAATGTTCGGGCTTTTTTATTGCCAAGAGAAAAACCTCTTGCAATCCCCCGAAAGCCATTGTATACTCTGTCCACAATTGATGAGAGGCGTACATGGCATCCACACCAGAAGCTAAGGTCAAAGCCAAGGTTAAGGCTTTGCTCGACAAGCATAGCATCTACCACTTCATGCCAGCAACAGGCGGCTACGGACGAAGTGGAATCCCCGACATCATCTGCTGTGCCAACGGCAAGTTTTTAGCTATTGAGTGCAAGGCACAAGGCGGTCGTCTGACTGCACTACAGCGTAGAGAGTTAGATCGCATTGAATTGGCAGGCGGGGTCTGTTATGTCATATACGGCGAAAATGTTGGGCCATTAGAAGAAATTCTGACCAGTGACCACACAAAGAAGGAGCGAAAGCATGAAGTTAGTTGATGACCGCGTAAAACTTTTGATAGAGCGCATGGATGCATTTCCAGATGAATTTACTACAGATCTATCAAAGTGGGAGAACATCTTGAACAGAGGGGTGCGTAATTTAAATTTTATAGAGCGATTTCTTATCTACATAAAATGGAAAAAGATACAGCGAGAATCAACACTTCATAGGATCGTGGCGATAATTACACAGCCAACTCGTGATGAAATAGAAAAAGACATAGTTAAAAAAGCAATGATGAAAATACAGACGCCATGATACTAACGATAGACTTTGAGACTTACTACGACAAAGAGTACAGCCTCACCAAGATGACAACGGAAGAGTACATACGCCATGACAACTTTGAAGTAATAGGCGTTTCAGTTAAGGTAGGCGACAAAGAACCTGAGTGGGTGTCTGGTACTAAAGAACAGATTAAGTTTTGGTTAGATCAATTTAAGTGGGGCGAATCTTTTGTTCTAGCGCACAACACAATGTTTGACGGTGCAATACTGTCGTGGCGTTTTGGCATTAAGCCAATGGCATGGCTAGACACTCTGTGCATGGCGCGTGCTACTGATGGCATTGAGGTTGGTAACTCTTTGGCAAAACTTGCTGCACGCTATAACGTGGGAGTAAAAGGCCAAGAAGTTTTAAACGCTCTTGGCAAACGCAGGAGAGACTTTAGCTCCGAAGAACTTCAACGATACGCAGAGTACTGCAAGAACGACGTTGATCTCACCTACAAACTGTTTATGGAGATGGGGCCAAGGTTTAGCAAGAAAGAGTTTAAGCTGATAGACCTAACGCTACGTATGTTCACTGAGCCTGTGCTTGAGTTGAACTTGCCACTTCTTGAGCAGCATTTAGAAGAAGTAAAAGACCGTAAGGCTAAACTTATGGCGGCTGTTGAAACCGACAGAGACACCCTAATGTCGAACCCGAAGTTTGCCGCGCTATTGGAAAGTATTGGTGTAGAACCACCTAGAAAAATTAGTCCGACAACAGGTAAAGAGACATGGGCGCTATCTAAGAACGACGACGCCTTTAAAGAACTGACAAACCACCCAAATGAGATGGTGCAAGCGTTAGTTGCCGCACGGCTAGGCACAAAGAGTACCCTGGAAGAAACACGCACAGAACGATTTATCGGCATAGCCAAACGCGGGGTTATGCCCGTACCGTTACGCTACTACGCCGCGCATACAGGTAGATGGGGCGGAGACGATAAGCTAAACCTACAAAATATTCCAAGGAAGTCGTTGTTAAAGAAAGCCATAGAGCCGCCAGAGGGCCACATCATTATCAATGCCGACTCTTCACAGATAGAAGCACGGACGGTAGCTTGGTTAGCAGGAGAGACAGACTTAGTCGATGCTTTTGACAAAGGCGAAGATGTCTACAAGATTATGGCGTCTGCCATTTACAACAAACCCGTAGAAGAAATAACCGACAACGAACGATTTGTTGGAAAGACAACAATTCTTGGTGCGGGGTACGGCATGGGTGCTGAGAAGTTTAGGTCGCAGTTACGGGTGTTTAAAGTCGATCTGCCAGCAACAGAGTGTGGCCGCATCATAAGTGTTTATCGAAGCAAGTACCAGCGAATAGCTAACCTTTGGAAAGAAGCGCAGAACGCCATAAAAGCAATTGCACAGGGTTCAACCACAACAATAGGCACACAACCGCAAGCACTATCTGTAGTTGAGGGCGGCTTCTTACTGCCGAGTGGGTTACTTATTTCCTATCCTGATCTGCAAGTTGATAGCGACAATCAATACACCTATTCCAGCCGCAGGGATAGGATAAAAATCTACGGGGGGAAGGCCGTTGAAAATTTTACACAGGCTATAGCGCGTTGCGCCATTGGTGAGCAGATGTTGCGTGTTGCAACAAAGTACAAAGTTGCTCTGACGGTGCACGACTCTGTAGTTGTTGTAGTACCTAAAGATCAGCAAGAAGAAGCACTAAAACTAGTACAAACCCTGATGCGCTGGAGACCCGATTGGTGTAAAACATTACCTCTTAATTGTGAAATTGAATACGGAGAAAGCTATGGAACCACAAGCAAATATACTGGTTGATTTTGCGCCACATAAATTAGAAGCAGATCGACTACTGAAAGAAGCACACTTGCTGGCTGTTGACTGGAAATACAAAGAAGCGGCTGCTTTAGTTGATGCGGCTATTGCGGAATTAAGGCTGATGCGTGCGGCGCTAAAAAATTATGAGTAACTACACTTGGTCGTACAGCAGCATATCGTTGTTCCAACAATGCCCACAAAAGTACTACAGACTGCGCGTGGTCAAGGATATTGTCGAGCCGCCACAGAAGCACCTGTTGTATGGCACAGAAGTGCATAAAGCCGCAGAAGAATACGTGTGCGCGGGTATTGACCTTCCCGCCCCGTATCAGCAGTTTAAAGCCCACCTTGATCGGCTAAAAGAGTTGCCAGGAGACAAGTATTGCGAGTACGAAATGGGGCTAACTAAGGAGTTTCAGCCCTGTAAGTTTTCAGACCCAAACGTGTGGTTTCGTGGAATAGCAGACCTACTGGTTGTAAACGGAGACAAGGCGCGGATTGTTGATTACAAAACAGGAAGAAGTAGTGAGTACGCAGATGTTAAGCAGTTAGAGTTGCTGTCTATGCTTGTCTTTAAACATTTCCCACAGGTCACATCTGTGAAAGGCGGCTTACTGTTTCTTGTTGCCGCAGATTTAGTGGGCGCGGAATACGAAGCTAACAACCAAGATAGGTCATGGCAAAAATGGCTACCCGAGATTACACGGTTAGAAAAAGCATACGAGACTGACATGTGGAACCCAAAACCAAACTTCACATGTCGTAAATTCTGTGCCGTACTTGACTGCGAACACAATGGTAAAAATTGACGACTGGGTAGAGGTGAAAAGCACCGGCAATATTGGCGTGGTATCCCAAGTAGGCGAGCTAGTAACGGTGCGCGTACCACAAGAAGATTGGCCTTTCCCTCGATACGTCACGGTGCCGCGTAAAAACGTAAAAAAACATCGTGCAGCTAAACCTGAACATGAAAGGGCGTTGCTATGAGAGACCTTGAAGACGAGAAAAGAATCAAAGAGTACATGCAAGCAAAGATGACGCACATAAAGATGTACAACGAGTGCATGAACCTTGCCGATGGGCTTGATGTTGAGAAGTTTGCGGAGTTGGTTAGGCAGGATGAACGTGAAGAAGTGTTGATGTTGATTAATGAGATTATGGGTATGGAAAGTGATCGCAATAAATTGTTCTCTGAGGGATACGACTACGCTTTAGGATGTGTCGAAGAATTTATTGAAGGAAGGAAAAAGCGAGCAAGGGGTGAGAAATGACCAAGGAACAGATTGGGGAAATGGTCGCGGCACTCCCGCAGGGCTTGGATTCCGATGAGTTTATTTTTAAGCTTGTGAACTGGGCGGTAGACAGGGAGCGAGAGGCGTGTGCGAAGGTGTGTGATGGAATTATGCAGTACTACAAAACAAACACGACATTGAATACTGAACAAAACCTAATTGGGTATATGGCGGCTGAAGTTTGTGGGGTGAGAATAAGAGAAAGGGGATAAACATGGCAGTCATTTATCCAGCACATCTAAAGGGCCTGACTGCTGGAGCATTACGTCAACT
>Ga0194118_10007781_pt1 | contig 10228 bp, 10 predicted proteins | sample TA2MahsurfametaG_2_FD_148662 | JGI IMG/M metagenome (GOLD analysis project Ga0194118, IMG submission 148662) | Freshwater microbial communities from Lake Tanganyika, Tanzania - TA2015013 Mahale N5 surface | ecosystem: Environmental > Aquatic > Freshwater > Lake | place: Tanzania: Lake... | reverse complement strand
CCACATCTGGCATGGACTTAGGTGATGGAACTTACCTGCCTCAGGCGACATCCAACTAGAGAGCAATTAGCCCGTTGGCTACCCTTTCCTTATGACTTCATCGTCGCCTGCGCAATCCTCATCCCAACAAGTCGAAGTACTTCTAACTCCTGAGTTCACGGGTCGAAATCGAAGAACCGTCTTCTTTCGCTACATTCTCGTCGCGCCGATCGCGCTTCTTGCAGGCTTGTTAACGGTGAGCCTCTTTCCGCCGGTCATCCTCTCGCTTCTCTTCCGTAGGACATATCCGAGTTATGCGCTCATTTTCAATCACGCGCTCCTTGAACTTCATGTTCGTATCGCCGCTTACGTATATCTCTTGACCGATGACTATCCCTCAATTGAGCGAAATCCGAAGATTGCAGTTCTTTTCCCTGATATTGATGGTGGCAGGAAACTAAACAGGGGACTTCCACTCATCAAGTGGTTCCTCGCGATTCCTTTGATCATCGTTGGATATTTCTATTCACTCGCCGCGCTTTTCATAACCTTCATTGCGTGGATCAAGGTGAGTGCTACTGGAACCTATCCTGAGTGGGGCATTCGAGTGGTTGTTGGCGTTGTGAAATTCTGGAGCCGCGTCGCAGGATATGCATTCATCCTCGTCACGGATGAATACCCTTCATTCAAGCTCTAGTTGTTGACTCAATAAGTCAAGAAGAAGGCGATTACTTTTCTGCGAGCCGTGCTTTCACTAAGGCCAGTATGAGTTTTGAGTCGACTTTCCAGTCATTGGGAATAGCAAAAGTGTGTTTGAGTACTCGATAATCTTTCAGCTTAGGCTTCATCGATTCGACTACATCCTTACTAAAAGGGTTGAGCAGAATGTGGTTCTTTGCCGTTCCTGCGCCGAGCACATACATGGAGTTGACTTTTAGCATGGGTTGATTCCAAGCTATGACTGGCTCAAGTTTTGGGTATTTTGTTCGGGCAACCTTGAAGATTGCTTGAATGGTCTTGGCTTGAATGGGGTCAATGCTCTTGTAGTAATCAGTGAGACCCTCGAAACGCTTCGAGGATTTTGAACCCTTTGTGTACATGATCAAAGCATTTGCATGAGCACGAGAGAAACCGTAATTCTCTTGAAGATGTGCCATCTGCTCGGGGTACTTCTTATCTTTGATCTTGGCCATCACCTTGAACCAGAAGGCCATCTTCTCGCCATAGCGCTTCTCGATAGCAGGGAAGTGCGCCTCCCGACTCGAATCCTTCTTGGTCACCTTTGAATCTTAGTAGTTGCTTTTTATGTGAAGAATCACAAGTCAGGCCTTGAAAAAATGCCTATTGTCCATGAGGCCAGTTACGGGTTAACTATCGGCTGGCGCCACCTGCGCCCCTCGATATCGAGGATGTCCATCGAATGGGGAGTCTTGTGAAACCAGTCAAGATCGCAGATTTTGGAATCTCAGAAGAATTCGGTTACCTCCCACATCACGATCCCGCGCAATCACTTTCACCAGGGAATGAAGCATGGGATCAATTCGGTAAAGAGATCCCAAAGCTCTTGATGGGTTCTGACTTCAGAAAGCGCGTCCAAGAACTTCCGCCATTCAATATCAATGCACTCACAGGTGAGAGCGATATCAATCGCGCGATGATGGTCTTAAGTTATATCGGTCAGTCTTATCAATGGTCAGATAACAAGCCCGCTACAACCCTCCCGAAAGTCCTTGCGCTTCCTTGGTTTCAAGTAGGCAAAATGGTTGGTCGCCCACCGATACTTTCTTACCAGAGTTATGCATCAGATAACTGGCGACGCCTTGATCCAAATGGTCCGATTGAGTGCGGGAATATTGCACTACTTCAATGTTTCCTCGGCGGCCAAGATGAAGAGTGGTTCATCTTGATACATATAGATATTGAGAAGAAGGCGGGCAAAGCACTGAAGGCAATCGAAGATGCCCAAGCTGCGACAGCAAATCGAGATGCCGATGCCCTCGAAATCGCGCTAGAAAATCTTCGCTCTTCTTTATCTGCGATGTATCAAGTTCTCTGCCGGATGCCAGAGCGATGCGATCCCTATATCTACTTTCATCGCGTCCGCCCCTACATATTCGGTTGGCGAAACAATCCATCTCTTCCTGATGGCGTGGTTTACGAAGGAGTCGATGAATACAAGGGAGTGGGACAAAAGTTCCGAGGAGAGACAGGTGCACAGAGCGCGATAATCCCCGCAATGGATGGGGTCCTTGGAATCGAGCATGAGCGAGATGAACTTCGTGAGTACCTGATGGAGATGCGCACCTATATGCCACCAGCCCACGTGAAATTCATCGAGGCGGTTGAGGCGGGTCCATCAGTTCGGGCCTTCGCCAAAGAAGTGAAGCGACCAACTATTACCTCGTTGTTCAATACCTGCGTCGAGATAGTTGGGGACTTCAGGGCAAAACACCTTGAATATGCGGGCACATATATTCACGCTCAAGCCCAAGCGACCCCTGGAAATCCATCGGCTGTTGGTACCGGAGGCACACCATTTATGGTCTACCTTCGCAAACATCGCGATGAGACTAGAGCTCAGCTGGTTTAAAAGTCTGCTTACTTTAAACATCCTAACTATCCTTCTCATGTGAGCACATCATTGTTAGTGAGATGGAGGGGGCTCTCTCTGCCTTCTCGAGTCGCTCTCTTTCTTCTCTCGGCGCTGGCAATACGTGAAGTGAGTCTGCGAACCGAGGGATTTCAATCTGGCCCCGTGCTCTGTATTTTTCGAAACCTAACTGGACTTCCTTGTCCATTCTGCGGGAGTACTCGATCGGTCGGACAAATCCTTCAAGGAGATTTTATAGAAGCTCTCGCTTTCAATCCGATTGGCTTCTTAGTGGCTGCACTCATAGTGATCATGACCGTTGCGCCAGCCACTATGGAGCGAGGCTCACAAACATTATCGAGATTATGGGAACGCCTCTCAAACCGTACTCAGGTGATCTCCGTGATTATGGCTATCTCACTTCTGTGGGCTCTCAACCTTCCGCGACTTATCTAACAAGTCCAACCAAGAACCCGATTAAGTTCTTCTAGCCAATTGATCAGCCTCTAACATAAACCACTAATGATCAAGTACTTGGGATCGAAGAAGAGATTGCTCCCTGTTCTAGGCGAGATTTTTTCCCGTACTGGGGCGAGAACGGCCCTTGATCTATTCACTGGAACAACGCGCGTGGCCCAAGAATTCAAGCGAAGAGGTGGATTTGTCACTGCTGTTGATCTCTCGCGATATTCCAAGATATTCGCAGACTGTTGGATTACTACAGATTCAAGCAAAGTCAATCTCAAAGAATTAAATGATGCACTGCTGCATTTGAGTTCGATTCCAGAAGAGCCGGGTTACTTCACCGAAACGTTCTGTATCAAGTCACGATTCTTCCAACCAAAAAATGGTGCGAAAGTTGATGCCATTAGAGAGGTAATCGAATCTCAATACAAGAATTCATCGCTCTTTCCAATCCTTCTCACCTCACTCATTCTCGCTGCTGATCGAGTCGATTCGACCACTGGACTTCAAATGGCCTACGTGAAAAGTTGGTCCCAACGCTCTTTTAATAATCTTGAGCTAAGAATTCCAGAACTTCTACTTGGTGGCGGCGAGGGTATTCAGGGTGATGCCTTATCACTTGCAGGGAAGTTGGGGGAGTTTGATCTTGCATATCTGGATCCTCCCTATAACCAACATCGCTACTTCGCCAACTATCACATCTGGGAGACGTTAGTCGCTTGGGATAAACCTGATCATTACGGGATTGCATGTAAGCGAATCGATACACGAGATGAATCCACAAAGAGTCGATTCAACGAGAAAGCAAATATGGCAAATTCGCTCAAGAAAGTGATAGATGAAGTTAAAGCTTCAACGATGATCATCTCCTATAACGATGAGTCATGGGTGACAAGCACTGAGTTGTTGGAGATGTGTTCGCGTTTTGAAGATGCACGATTGCTATCTTTTGACTCCAAGCGCTATGTCGGAGCACAAATCGGGATCTTCAATCCCTCAGGCAAGAAGGTTGGTGCCGTCTCCCATCTTCGAAATCAGGAGTGGGTCTTGGTGGCCGGTGACCGAAAGGTGGTTTCGGAGATCACGAAAGCAGAGTTTCCCGCCTCGCTTGCGCGATAGTCCTAGTTAAGAATGAGGGGGGTCTGTTAGAAACCACCCATTTCTCAGTAGAGTCCCCGCGTGGCATTGATCGAAATCCGCGGACTCGTAAAGGCTTTCGGTCCCGTCAAAGCAGTTGATGGGATCAATCTCGATATCGAATCTGGTGAGTTCATCACGCTCCTTGGACCATCTGGATCTGGCAAGACCACGGTTCTTCGTATGGTCGCAGGATTTGAAGATCCTGATGCAGGTCAAATCACACTTGATGGCAAGGACATCACTCATCTGGCCCCATTTGATCGAAACGTCAATACCGTGTTTCAGGATTATGCGCTATTCCCGCACATGAGTGTGCAAGAAAATGTGGAGTATGGCCTTAGAACTCGGAAAGTTCCAAAGGCACAGCGAGCGAAACAGGCATTGGAAGCAATCGAATCAGTCAAGTTGTCGCATACCGCCGATCGCCTTCCTCACCAACTCTCAGGAGGACAACGACAGCGAATCGCTCTCGCTCGCGCCCTCGTCTTACGACCGCAAGTACTTCTCCTTGATGAGCCACTTGGCGCACTCGATCGTCAACTTCGTGAAGAGATGCAAGTGGAACTCAAGAGAATCCAGCGTGATGCTGGAATCACTTTCATTTTCGTGACGCATGATCAAGATGAAGCGATGCGTATGAGCGATCGCATCGTTGTCTTCAATCACGGTCGCATAGAACAAGTCGGAACACCACAAGATGTCTACGAGCGTCCAGCAACAAGATTCGTGGCGGGTTTCCTTGGAGTTTCAAATCTTCTCGAGATACCCAGCGCACAAAGTGACACTTCGAAGGATGCAACTATCAGTATCAGGCCAGAGCGGATTCGGCTTGCTCCATCTAGTTATCAACAGAGATCCGGAGAGGTCGCACTTGGCGGGCGCATCTCTGAGGTTGCTTACCTCGGGTCAAACACGGTCTTTGTCGTCGAGACTGACACCGGCTCGCGAATAAGCGTCACAACGCTCAATCAAGAATTACCAACTCAAGGCGAAGGCTTTGGGACTGGTGATCGAGTTCTGGCAGTTTGGCAGGAGAGCCAAGCCGCTCAGATCTCTGGATGATCTGACCTCAGTCAGACGAAAGGAAGAAGATGAAAAGAAAGAAGCTAGCAGTGCTCAGCCTGCTCTCTGCCTCGGTCCTGATTCTCGGCGGTTGTTCGTCAGACGGAGACAGTTCAGGATTGAGCATTGAAGTACCCGATATCCCCATGCATGAAGCGATGGGAGAGTTCGAAGGTGAACTCAATATCGTCAACTGGTCAGGTTTCGTAGAGCCAGCTTGGACTGATGAATTCACAGCCCAAACTGGTTGCAAGGTAAACCCACGAGTCGCAGGTACCAGCGATGAGATGGTCACCTTGATGCGTACCGGCAATTACGACATCGTTTCGGCATCCGGTGATGCGGCGCTACGCCTCATCGTCGGTGGTGACGTTCAGCCTCTCAATATCGACTTGATCCCTAACTTCGGCGGCGAGATTGCCGAAGGAATGAAGGGCAATGTCTATGACACAGTCAATGGCAAGCCATACGGTGTGCCAATCGGCCGTGGCGCAAACTTGTTGCAATACAACTCAGATGTGACAGGTGGAGCACCAGAGAGTTGGGATGTTGTCTGGGAGACTGACAGTCCATATGCAGGGAAAGTCACTGCCTATGATGCTCCGATTTATATCGCAGATGCCGCTGTCTACTTGATGTATCACAATCCTGAACTCAACATCAAGAACCCATATTCACTTGATGCAGACCAACTTGCCGCTGCGATTGACCTGCTCAAGCAGCAGAATTCCATCATCGGTGAGTACTGGTCGGATCCAGTCGCACAAATCACCTCCTTCGTCGGAGGCAACACCGTTGTTGGAACCTCATGGGAGATCTTGAGGAAATTCGCCGCTAAGGAGAATCTCAAGACCACACTGCCAAAGGAAGGCTCAACTGGTTGGTATGACTCATGGTTGGTCAGCTCGACAACCAAGAACGTCAACTGCGCGTATGCCTGGATGGATTACACCAGCCGAGCAGATGTAAACGGTGCAATCGCCATGAACTTCGGTATGGCACCTGCGAACATCGCGTTCTGCGCGACAAGCGAGAAGGCCCAAGCTCACTGCGATGAATTCGCAGCAGAGGACGAGGAGTTCTTCAAGCAAGTTTGGCCATGGACTACACCAATCGAGACCTGCCTTGATGGTCGCACCGATGTGAAGTGCACAAGCTTCCAGGAGTGGACCAACGCTTGGCTTACCGTCAAAGGTTGATCAGTAAGTTCAACACCCTAGAACAAAAGTAAGGACTTCGGGGACCGAGCGATCGGTCCCCGAGGCTTCCCCGCAGTTGTTGCATGAAAATGTCTTAACTTCACTGACGAAGATTGATTGGAATGATGTCGACAGCAACTGAGAGTAGGCCGATCTCCACATATCTCTTCCGTCGTCCGCGAGTACGCCTCTTCTCACTCCTAGCACTTCCGATGACATGGATTGTCGGCGTCTACATCCTTTCGCTCTTCCTGCTTCTGATTACTGCATTCTGGTACGTCGATCCCTTCACCTCACTAGTACGCCCAGGATTCACACTTGATAATTTCCAGGCGGTCTTCACCGAGCCGGCCTACATTTCGACATCACTACGGACGCTTTGGATCGCGCTTGCGGTGACGATTCTCTCGGTGATCTTCGCAGTGCCACTCGGTCTCTACATGGCCAAGATCGCCCCTGCATGGCTTCGAAACGCCTTGGCGGTGGCGATCACACTCCCACTCTGGGCGGGCTATCTCGTCAAGATCATTGCAATGCGATTGGTCTTTACTGAAGAAGGTTTCTTCAACTGGTTGATGGCACCTTTCGGAATCAAAGGTCCTGGGTTCTCAATGCCGATTGTGATCTTGACCTTGACCTACCTATGGTTCCCATACATGGCGCTTCCGGTCTACACCGCGATTCGCCAGATTCCGACAAATCTCTTTGATGCATCGAGTGACCTTGGTGCTCGCGGGTTTATGACCATCTATCGCGTTGTCATTCCCTTGATTACACCAGCAATAATTGCGGGCTCTGTCTTTACTTTCTCGCTCAGTCTCGGCGATTACCTCGCGGCTCGATTCACCGGAGGCGCTACTCAGATGATCGGAAGCATGATTGCAGCAAACATCAATCTCAATCCACCCATGGCCGCGGCATTCTCCATGGTTCCAATCACCTTCGTCGTCATATATCTCATGGTCGCTCGAAGAACCGGATCTTTGGAGCGGATGTAGCGATGTTACGTCTATCAAGGGCGACGAAGGGATTTCTGCTGGTTGTGGTGGCAATCGTCTTGGTATTTATGTATGCGCCGCTATTCATTCTCATTCTCAATTCATTCAACGAGTCGCAGATATCGGGGTGGCCGATCGAGAGCTTCTCCACCAAATGGTGGATCTTTGCGAAGGATTATCAACCAATCCGCGCAGCACTCTTGAACTCTGTGTTGGTGGCTACGGGTGCAATGATCATCGCATCAATTCTTGGCACCTTAGTCGCCTTCGCACTTAAAGGATTCGAGTTCTTCGGTCGCGCGACGGTCAATCTCCTGGTTGTGCTACCAATAGCCCTACCAGGAGTAGTAACAGGTGTCGCGTTCAGCAATACCTACAGCAACTTCCTCTCACCAGCGGGATTCAATATCGGATATTTCGGGATGATCGTCGCCCATGCCACCTTCTGCATTGTGATGGTCTTCAATAATGTCTTTGCTCGACTCAAACGGATGAACCCTCATCTTCAAGAGGCCTCAGCAGATCTTGGAGCTGGGTTGTGGCAGACATTCCGTCTGGTTACTTTCCCTCAGTTCCGCACCGCATTTGTCGCGGGCGCTCTCCTTGCCTTTGCTCTGAGCTTTGATGAAGTTGTCGTGACTATCTTCACTGCTCCGCCAGGTGTAGACACTCTTCCACTTTGGATTCTCAAAGAGATGGCACGTCCTAATCAAGCGAGCGTCGTCAATGTTGTCGCCACTGTTGTCATTCTTCTATCGCTCATTCCCGTCTATATCTCCCAGAGATTGACACAGGAGAGGCAATGAAGCGCGAATCAACGATAGATCGCCCCTTTGATGCCCCGCGCCCAGATGAATATGCGCCCATTCCGAAGGCGATTAAACGATCAGATGCACGGCATCTAGATCTTCCACCCGGACCTAATCCACTCGCATCCGATTGGCTCACACTCACCTTCACCCTGGATACACCAAGATTCTTAGAGCGGATGCGGATGCGACATGGCGATATCTGCTCATTCTTTCTCGCCCGCCAACTATTTATTGGAGTCTTCTCAGCCCAAGGCGCCTACGAAGTCACGGTTTCAAAGCAACATCACTTCGTTAAGGGAGTGGGATTTGCGCGGATGAGAAAAGTCCTAGGTGAAGGCCTACTGACAAATGAAGAACCTGTTCATATGCACCATCGCCGGATGATGCAACCACCCTTTCACCACGGAAATCTAGATGGTTATGTTGCTTTGATGAACGAGATCATCAAGAATCACATCGCCAAATGGAATGGGAAGATTTCACTCTCTCACGAAATGATGGCCCTCACGCTCGAGATTGTCTGCCAATGTCTCTTCGGTATGGAGTCTTCGAAATACACCGCACGAATCGCCAAAGCGATGGAGGTTGCTATCGATCGCATCGAGCGAACCATGCTTCCGGGGCTTGACCGCTTTGATTCGACCAAGATCCCGTACTTCACCGCATTTGCGACTGCATCCGATGAACTCGTAGAGATTGCCGATGAGATTATCCAAGCTCGAATCGCATCAAATGACCCGCGAACTGATGACCTTCTCGGGATCTTGCTATCGATGCGGGATCAGATTTCGTTGACTCATATCCGCGATGAGGTACTCACGCTGATCCTTTCGGGTCACGAAACGACCGCAAATGTCCTTACTTGGGCTTTCTCATACCTATCTGAAAACCCAGAGTGGCGCGAACGCTTACAGGAAGAGGCGATGAGAGTCGATCTCAATTCCGCTCCTACCTATCAATCCCTCGAAACGATGAGCCCAACTGCCTCAGCAATCTTGCAAGAAGCACTTCGCCTTGCACCGCCAGTTTGGGTGGCGCCTCGAATAGCAATCGAAGATGTAGAGATTGATGGCATAAAGATTCCAAAAGGTTCACATGTCTTAGTAAGTCAATACGTCACCCAACGTGATCCGCGATATTTCAAAGAGCCAGAGAAGTTTGATCCAGCCAGGTGGCTAGATACCGATCTAGAGAAATCTTTGCCGAAGGGCGCTTACTTTCCTTTTGGTGCAGGGTCTCGAAAGTGTTTAGGGGAGTACTTTGCCCTTGCAGAGTCTCGACTCATACTCCTTCTTGTAGCAAGGTCCTTCAATCTCAGTAACAAGATGCCAAAAGCATCGCCACGGGCAACCTATCGTCCACGTGGTTCTGTGCCAGCCCGCATTTCTCAGCTGTGAATGGTCAAATCAATATTGCTTCTCCGATCAGGTCGGAAGATAACTATCAGGTAGAGTCGTGGTGGTATCAGGAACTGGGGATGGCAGACCATGACAAGCGATGCAAGAAGTAACTGGCTCAAGTCGCACGATATCCAGTACCTCAAACGCCCGGGACTTGTCCTCAACGATCGATTCGAAGACCGTCATGAACCTAGGGCATGGAATTGGATTCGCCCTTGGGATTTCGAATCGAAGTTTGATGTTGGGATAGTTGGAATCCCGCTCTCCACCACTTCGATTCAACCGACTTCTTGTTACCTCGCCCCTGACGCATTCCGACTTTCAACGCCGGGCTTTACGACATTCAGTCCTGATTTCGATGTCGATATGACAAGCATGGTTGTGAGAGATCTAGGCGATATCGGTATCCCAATCCTTGATCAACATGAGGCGCTTCGACGCGTCGAAGAGACGATGGAGCGACTATGGAAGGCACATCAAGAGAGATTCCTGCTCTTGATTGGCGGTGATCACTCGATTACCGCGCCCGCAGCCCGCGCCTTTGCGCGGATCCATAAGGACAAGAAGATTGGCCTTATCCATT
>Ga0194118_10007780_pt1 | contig 10228 bp, 6 predicted proteins | sample TA2MahsurfametaG_2_FD_148662 | JGI IMG/M metagenome (GOLD analysis project Ga0194118, IMG submission 148662) | Freshwater microbial communities from Lake Tanganyika, Tanzania - TA2015013 Mahale N5 surface | ecosystem: Environmental > Aquatic > Freshwater > Lake | place: Tanzania: Lake Tanganyika... | reverse complement strand
ATGGGCAATCAGTTTTCGGCCAAGTCTTCCGCCGGGGTGAGAGCGTAAAAAGTCTTCGGCCTTGAAGCCTCGCGCATCCAACAGAGAAACAGCGAGTGCATCACCCATGGCGAGCGCTGCCGTTGTGCTGGTCGTTGGTGCCATATTGAGCGGGCAGGCTTCTTTATCAATGCTAATGTCAAGATGTGCATCGGCTAATTTGGCAAGCGAGGAATTAGGATCCCCTGTTAATGCAATTAATTTTGCGCCAGTTCGTTTAATGATGGGAACAATCGTGAGTAATTCTTCGGTTTCGCCAGAGTTTGAAATCGCTACGAATACATCATCACGAGTGACCATGCCTAAATCACCATGACTTGCCTCGGCGGGATGCACAAAAAATGCGGGAGAACCGGTTGATGCAAAGGTAGCAGCAACTTTACGGGCGATGTGACCGGATTTGCCAATTCCTGAAACAACAATCCGACCGCGGCATTGTTCGAGAAGATTAACCGAAAGTAGTAGGGCCGACTGTCCTTCTTGAGCCAAGCGATCTCGCATTTTGCGAATCGCATCAGCTTCCAAATCAAGAGTGGCGCAGGCTAATTCCAGAGCGCGCTGGTTCTTTGCATTCATGGGGATAAGTATATGCTGACTACCCCCTTGCGGGACTTAAAGCCCAAGCTTTTCGAGATTCTTTTTCTTGATAGGGCTGGAATTAGCCTGCTTTTTTAAGAGAGGCTTTAAGTATTTTCCGGTAAAGCTAGCGGGGTGATTGGCGACCTCTTCAGGGGTTCCGGTTGCAATAATTTGACCACCGCCGGCGCCGCCATTCGGCCCAAGATCAATTAACCAGTCTGCGGTTTTGATCACATCCAGGTTATGCTCAATGATGACCACGGTATTACCCTGTTTTTTAAGGGTATGAATCACCTCAAGTAATAGTTTGATGTCATGAAAATGCAAACCCGTCGTTGGCTCATCTAGGATATAAAGGGTTCGTCCTGTATCCCGCTTGGAGAGCTCTAGCGAGAGCTTGACGCGTTGTGCTTCTCCACCCGAGAGAGTGGTAGCGCTTTGGCCAAGGCAGACATATCCCAAACCTACATCAAGTAAGGTTTTAAGTTTACGTTTAACCACTGGAACAGCTTCAAAAAATTCATGAGCTTGTTCTACCGTCATCGATAAGACCTCATGAATATTCTTGCCTTTGTAGCGAATATCCAAAGTCTCACGGTTATAGCGTTTGCCATGACACACATCGCAGGGTACATAGACATCTGGCAAGAAATGCATTTCGACCTTGAGGACGCCATCGCCTTCACAGGTTTCGCAGCGACCACCTTTGACATTAAAAGAGAATCGACCCGCTTCATAACCTCGTTCACGAGCAGCCGGGACCCCCGCAAAGAGCTCGCGGATGGGGGTGAATAGGCCGGTATAGGTTGCAGGGTTAGATCGTGGGGTGCGGCCAATCGGTGATTGATCTACATTGATGACTTTGTCGAAGTGTTCAATACCGTCGATGTGGTCATGCTCTGAAGGTTCAGCACTCGACCCATAGAGATGTTGGGCAACCGCATGATGTAAGGTGTCGTTAATCAAGGTTGATTTACCAGACCCGGATACGCCTGTGACACAAGTCAATAAGCCTACGGGGATGTGCGCATCCACTTTTTGCAAATTGTTACCACTCGCACCAATGATGCTTAAAAAGCGCCCATCATGATCGGTACGCTTTTGGGGAACTGCGATATTTTCTTGGCCAGACAGATAGGCGCCTGTTAACGAATCTGGACTGTGTTCAACCTCACTTGGGGTTCCAGTCGCAACAATTTTTCCACCATGCACACCTGCCCCAGGTCCAATATCAATCACGTAGTCTGACGCCCGAATCATGTCCTCGTCGTGCTCTACGACCAATACACTGTTACCAAGGTCGCGAAGGTGTTTGAGAGTTGCAATTAAACGATCGTTATCGCGCTGATGTAAACCAATCGATGGTTCATCGAGAACATACATCACACCGGTTAGTCCAGAGCCAATTTGTGAAGCAAGGCGTATTCGTTGTGCTTCGCCACCAGAGAGCGAATCGGCACTGCGTTCTAAGGATAAGTAATCCAGACCCACATCATTTAAAAAGCGCAAACGCGAGGCAATCTCTTTGATGATTTTGTCAGCAATTTCGCGTTTAGCGCCCTTTAATTGGATGGCATTGAAATAGCCTTGGGCTTCGCGCAAGGGCAGGGCGCTGATTTCATAGATAGCTCGAGCTTGCTGACCATCGCCCACTTTGACAAAGCGAGCCTCCTTGCGTAAACGGGTACCAGCGCATTCGGGGCAAGCTCGAATATTTTGATAACGGGCCAATTCCTCACGCACCGCTCCTGAGTCGGTTTCTCGATAGCGTCGCTCAAAATTAGCCAAGATTCCCTCAAAGGCATGTTCGCGCACGACTGAGCGACCCTTTTCATTGAGATACTCAAACGGAATGGTTGTGTCCCCGGATCCATAGAGGATCAGGTCCTGCGCTTTTTTGGGTAATTTCTCAAAAGGCTTTTCAAGATCAAAGCCACCAAACTTCGCTAAGGTTTGTAGGAGCTTGAAGTAAAACTGGTTGCGACGATCCCAGCCCTTGATGGCTCCTGCTGCTAGTGATAAGTCAGGGTGCGCCACAACCCGTTTGGGGTCAAAAAAGGAGATGTGACCGAGTCCATCGCAGCTGGGACAGGCGCCCATTGGATTATTAAAGGAAAACAGACGGGGTTCAAGTTCTTGCAATGAGTAGGAGCAAATGGGGCAAGCAAATTTGCTAGAGAAGATGGTTTCTTCGCCCGTATCCATATTGACCACCATCGCTTTGCCATCGGCGAGTCGCAGGGCGGTTTCAAACGACTCAGCCAGTCGTTGTTGAATATCCTCTTTGACGCGAATTCGATCCACCACCACTTCGATCGAATGCTTATCATTTTTCTTGAGTTGCGGTAGACGATCGGCTTCAACGATCTCGGCTTTGGCGGTATTACTCGTACCACCACCGGAGCGAATGCGAAAACGCACAAAGCCCTGAGCTTGGAGATTTTCGAATAAATCAACGAACTCCCCTTTGCGCTCACTCACCACAGGAGCCAAGATCATCAGTTTGGCATCGGCCGGCATTACCATGACCGTATCAACCATTTGCGAGACGCTCTGCGCTTCAAGGGGTAAGGCATGATCTGGGCAGTAGGGGGTGCCCGCCCGCGCGAAGAGAAGGCGCAAATAATCATGGATCTCAGTGACAGTACCAACTGTTGAGCGCGGGTTATGACTGGTCGCCTTCTGTTCAATCGAGATTGCGGGCGATAAACCCTCAATCACATCCACGTCGGGTTTTTCCATCAACTGCAGAAATTGGCGCGCATAGGCCGAGAGCGATTCAACATAGCGCCGCTGTCCTTCGGCATAGAGCGTATCGAAGGCTAAAGAGCTTTTTCCAGAACCGGATAAGCCGGTCAACACCACGAGCTTTTCGCGGGGGATATCCAGATTGATATTTTTTAGGTTGTGGGTTCGAGCCCCACGGATTTTGATTTCGTTATTCATGATTTTTCAGCGTAACTTGTTAATATAGCCTTTTCCCATGAACTCTTCCGAACTACGCTCAACCCTTGCCCTTGCCGGTATCTTTGGCTTGCGAATGCTGGGGCTCTTCTTGCTGCTACCGGTTTTCTCCTTGCATGCCAAGGATTTACCGGGGGGAGAAAATGCCTTATGGGTCGGCTTGGCCCTTGGAATTTTTAATATTGTTCAGGCTTTTTTCCATATTCCCTTGGGAATTCTTTCAGATCGGGTGGGTCGTAAGCCTGTCGTTTTATGGGGGCTGAGTTTATTTATTGCTGGAGCATTGATTGCAGCCAGTCGAGACGATTTGTTATGGATTGCCATCGGGCGAGGACTGATGGGAGCAGGAGCAATCTCTGCCGCAGTGTCTGCTTGGGTGGCGGATTTAACGCGTGAGCAAGTGAGGACTGCAGCAATGGCGATTGTGGGAGGGAGTATTGGTATCTCCTTCGCCCTTTCATTAGTGATTGCGACGCCAATTTATCGGGTCATTGGCCTCGATGGCATGTTTTTGTTGTTAGCACTATTGGGCTTGATTGGCTTTTTGGTTGCTTGGCTCTTGGTGCCAAGCCCTCCGAAGCAAATTCGAGGTGAGCATCAGCCGCTAATGCAAATTTTTCTAAGACCTGAATTATTCCGGCTGAACGTGGGAGTGTTTGTTCTCAATGCCACCCAAGTAGCCATGTTCCTAGTTGTTCCGCGATTGCTCGTGGATGTAGGCATGCCCTTAGACGACCATTGGAAAATTTACTTTCCAGTTGTCGTTGTTTCATTCTTTCTGATGTTGCCTGGGATTATTTATGGAGAAAAGAAAAAGAAATTACGGCTTGTATTGCTAACAGCCGTTGTCATCCTATTGATTGCACAAATTATCTTCTTGCAAGCCCATTCCCTAACAGCCATTGTCAGTGCACTGTTGATTTACTTTGTCGGATTTAATTTACTTGAAGCCTTGCAACCCTCGATGGTATCGCGTTGGGCCAAAGATGAAAAAGGAGCGGCATTGGGTATCTACAATACGACTCAATCTGTCGGATTATTTACTGGCGCAGCGCTCGGCGGACTCATGATGCAGCTCTTTGGAAACCTTTCAGTATTTATTGGCGGCACCGTTTTGATTATTGCCTGGCTTATAATTGCTTGGCCAATGCGTGATGTTTCATCGTCGCAAACCGCAAAGTAGCTTTAGCCACACTTTTTATTTAATTTTCTTCGGGAGACAAAATGGCTTCAGTCAATAAAGTCATCATCGTTGGTAATGTTGGGCGTGACCCAGAAACTCGGTATATGCCCAGCGGTGACGCTGTTACCAATATTTCAGTAGCCACTTCAGATCGCTATAAAGATAAACAAACGGGCGAGATGAAAGAAAACACCGAATGGCATCGCATCGCCTTTTTCGGTAAGCTGGCTGAAATTGCTGGGCAATATCTCAAAAAAGGTTCACAAGTTTATGTCGAGGGCCGCTTGCGAACTCGAAAGTGGACAGATCAAAGTGGACAAGAAAAGTATTCCACCGAGATCATTGCTGACAGCATGCAAATGCTCGGTGCACGAATGGCTGGTTCCGGAGAGGAATCGTCAGGCGGTCGTTCTAGGCCCGCAGAGAGCTCATCGAGTCCAAGCGCGAATGCACTCGATGCAATGGATGACGATATTCCGTTCTAGTATTACTGCCTGGCGTGACGAATATTGTTGGGCCAGGCAGCATTGAAATCCGCCCGAAACGGATTAATATCTAAACCACCCCGTCGAGTGTAGCGGGCATAAACAGACAACTTTTCTGGTTGACAGCGATTCTTAATATCACAAAAGATTTTTTCAACGCAGTGTTCGTGAAATTCACCAAGCTGACGAAAGCCAATTAGGTAGCGCAATAGCCCTTCTTCATTGATAGGCCGACCCTGGTAATGAATTTGTACACTGGCCCAATCGGGTTGACCAGTAACCGGGCAATTGGATTTGAGTAAATGCGAGACCAAAGTTTGTGTAATTGGGGCTGAGTTTTGATCAGCACCCAGAAGAGCTGGATCAGCAATTTGTGCTTGATTCACAACAATATCAAGTCGATCGAGAAGTTGACCATCCAATTCTTGTATTAGCGGATATTTTTTTTGGTCTTGTATCTGGGATGGATCAAGAAGTTTGATTTGCAATGAACTACCAAGGACCGAAGCTAAATCACGACTCAGGCACGCGCGTACTGCATCACTATTTTCAAAGTGATGTTGATTGAGGCTATTGAGATACAGCTTAAATGATTTTGACTCGATCATGAATGGCGACTCTGCTGGAATCGTAAATTCAGCCAATGCGATTTGTGGTTTGCCTTTGGAGTTTAGCCAGCCCAATTCAAATGCATTCCAAAGGTCAACTCCTAAAAACGGTAGATGTGAGTTCCCTTCAATACCCAGTTTCTTGCGATTCTCTTCGCGAGGGATAGGAAAGAGTAAACCCGGGTCATACTGATTTGGGTAAATACTTTGCTGACCGAGAACAAATTCAGACATGAAGATTTAAGCTTTGGACCGGTTGGTATTGCTCACTCCAGAGATTACATGCCCTGTTGGAGCGACACTGGAGGCGGCATTGCAATGACCGGTTTGATCATCGAAGAAAAAGTCGGGCTCAAACTCTTTTAGAAAATCGCGCTTGGATAGACCTCCAAGAAACATCGCCTCATCAACATCAATTCCCCAATTCATTAACGTGCGAATCGCACGTTCATGCGCTGGTGCAGAGCGGGCTGTCACTAGAGCGGTTCTGATGCGCATTTCATTTTTAGGTTCAGCCTCCGTTTGCAGTTGGTGAAGGGCTGCAAGAAGGGGTTTAAAGGGGCCTGGTGGTAATGGAATAGCAGCACGCTGGCTTTCATGATCGACAAACGCCTCTAGGCCATGATCCTGAAACACTTGTTCAGCTTCATCTGAAAATAAAACAGCATCTCCATCAAAGGCGATACGGATTTCATTAGGGTTGTTTTCAGCCATTTTGTTTGATTCTGGGTAGACGCGCGCAGCTGGGAAGCCGGCGTCAAGAGTGGCACGCACGTCTTCTTCATTCGCTGATAAGAAGAGGTTTGCTTGCAGCGATTTTAGGTAATGATAAGGCGGCCTGCCTCGGGTAAAGACCCCTCGTTCAATGCTGAGCCCATGGTGTTTGGCAGAACGAAAAACCCTTAATCCGCTGACTGGGTCGTTGCGTGACAGGATCACAACTTCAACGCGTGGTTGATCTTGATTAAAGCGCAGTAATTTTTTGACGAGAGGAAAAGCAACACCTACTTGCGCTGGAATCGCTAGGCGTTCTAGCTGCAATTTCATGTAGGCACTGTCATCACTTTCTTCAAAGAGGCGGTTTTCCTCTTCAAAATCAAAGAGCGCTCTCGATGAAATGGCAACGACTAGTTTTCCAGCGAGGGTATAGGACATCTTATTTTAGAAATAGGCGGTACGCAGGATTCTTACTTTCATCCCAATGAGGATAGCCCAAAGTTGTCAAAAATTGTTTAAAGGCAGGATGTTCATTCTTAGGCACCTGAATGCCTAATAAGATTTGCCCATAATCTGCCCCGTGATTGCGGTAATGAAACAAACTGATATTCCAATTGGGGGCTAGGCTATCTAGAAAGCGCATCAGTGCACCTGGGCGCTCCGGAAACTCAAAGCGATAGAGCAGTTCGTCATTGGCTAATGCAGAACTCCCGCCGACCATATGTCGCAGATGGGTCTTTGCTAGCTCATCATGGCTTAGATCAATGGTTGCAAAGCCGGCTTTACGAAAGGCACTAGCAATCGTCTTATTATCGCCCGCACGATGGGTTCCGATGCCAACAAAAATATGCGCTTGATCGGCATGCGCAATGCGATAGTTAAATTCAGTGACATTGCGTTTACCAAGCATTTTGCAAAATGCTTTAAAGGATCCTCGCTCTTCAGGAATCGTCACCGCAAAAATCGCCTCACGAAATTCACCAACATCGGCGCGTTCCGCAACAAATCGCAAACGACTGAAATTCATATTGGCACCACACGAAATGGCTACCAAGGTTTTCTTTTTGAGATGATGTTTCTCAACGTATTTCTTTAAACCTGCAATGGCAAGCGCGCCCGCGGGCTCCAAAATACTGCGAGTATCAGCAAAGACATCGTTGATTGCAGCGCAGATTTCATCGGTATCCACTAAGACAATATCGTCAATTACATGTTGGCAGATCTTAAAGGTCTCTTTGCCAACTTGCTTGACCGCGGTTCCATCCGAGAACAAACCAACTTCCTTGAGTTCAATGCGCTTACCGAATTGTAAAGACTGTTTCATGGCATCTGAGTCGACCGTTTGTACACCAATCACCTTGATTTTTGGCCTAACTGATTTAATGTAGGAGCCGATTCCCGAGATCAGTCCTCCTCCACCAATTGCCACAAAAATAGCATCAATTGGATCGGGGTATTGATCGAGAATTTCTTTAGCAATCGTGCCCTGACCAGCAATGACGTCTGGATCATCAAAGGGGTGGATAAAGGTATACCCCTTCTTTTTCTGAAGCAGTTGAGCTTCTTGATAGGCATCGCTGTACGAATCGCCGGTTAAGACCAGTTCCACCCACTTGCCACCGTGCGCTTTAACTGCATCAATTTTGACCTGAGGAGTGGTGATTGGCATCACGATCACCGCCTTACATTTGAGTTTTGCGGCAGACAGTGCAACACCTTGAGCATGATTGCCAGCAGAGGCAGCAATCACCCCCTTTTTAAGGGCCGTAGGGCTCAATCCGGCCATTTTGTTGTACGCACCGCGTAATTTAAATGAGAAGACCGGTTGACTGTCTTCACGCTTTAAAAGAATGGTGTTTTGGAAGCGGGCGCTTAGATCTCGTGCCTTTTCTAATTCTGTGATGCGTGCAACGTCGTAGACCTTGGCGTTGTTAATTCGGCTTAAATAATCATTTTTCATCACGAAAGCGTACCATGCTTAGTACTTAAGTCATTAGATTAATTCAATATTGTGCCAAATGGATTGGCAACGAAAATAACCAAGCTCATCTAAAATAGAGCTTTAATCGACTGGTCACCATGAACGCGCCTATCTCCCTAGATAGTTTGTCTGAGATCGATACGCAATCCCATCGACTTCGTGAGATTCCGTATAACTACACTTCTTACTCAGACCGGGAAATTGTAATTCGCCTTTTAGGGGCTAAAGCTTGGGAAATTTTGGAGCAGTTGCGCAGTGTACGACGCACTGGCCGCTCTGCCAGGATGCTGTTTGAAGTATTGGGTGATATCTGGGTTGTCGAGCGCAATCCCTACTTGCAAGATGATTTATTGGATAACCCCAAACGACGTGAGGCCCTCATTCAAGCTCTGTGGCATCGTTTGGGTGAGGTTGAAAAACGGATCAAAGGGGATTTTGCCGAGCAAGTAAGCGATTTAGTTTTGGCGGCTCGTACCGCGGTGGAATCCTTTGCGAATAATTTTCAAACCGTTTCGCAATTACGAAAGCAAGCCAAGAAAGTATTTACTAAATTCACGCACGCTGATAACGTTGCCTTTGATGGAATGTCGCGCGTTGCTCACGTTACCGATGCAACCGATTGGCGAATTGAGTATCCATTTGTTGTCCTCAAGCCAGACTCCGAAGCAGAAATCCCAAATTTGGTCAAAGCTTGTATTGAGTTGGGGCTGACCATTGTTCCGCGTGGAGGTGGCACGGGCTATACCGGCGGCGCTATTCCAATGGTGGCGATGTCGGCAGTGATCAATACGGAAAAGTTAATTGATCTTGGAGATGTCACATACAGGGTATTACCTGGCATAAGCGCTCCGGTGCCAACGATTTTTTCTGGAGCGGGTGTGGTGACTCGACGTGTAGCGGATGCCGCTGAAAAACAAGGACTCGTTTTTGCTGTTGATCCAACCTCTGCAGATGCCAGTTGCATTGGCGGGAATATCGCCATGAACGCAGGTGGTAAGAAAGCAGTGTTATGGGGAACCGCACTGGATAACTTAGCCAGTTGGCGAATGGTCGATCCCGATGGAAATTGGTTAGATGTTGAGCGACTGGACCATAACCTTAGCAAGATTCATGATCAAGGTATTGCCCAGTTTCGTTTGATCTGGTCTGATGGCAAAGCTGCTCCCCAAGCTAAGATTTTGCGTTCCGAGGTTTTAGAAATCGAGGGCGTTAAATTTAGGAAAGCAGGTTTAGGCAAAGATGTCACGGATAAATTTTTATCCGGTTTGCCTGGAATTCAAAAAGAAGGTTGCGATGGCTTGATCACGAGTGCTACCTGGATTTTGCATCGCATGCCAAAGCATATGCGTACCGTTTGTTTGGAGTTTTTCGGTCAAGCACGTGAAGCCATTCCAAGCATTGTTGAGATCAAAGCGTATTTGGATGATTTAAGTAAAAAGGGTGGACCCCTTTTGGCGGGACTTGAGCACCTCGATGACCGTTATTTAAAGGCAGTTGGGTATTCCACAAAATCCAAACACAACGGTTTGCCCAAAATGGTTTTAATTGGCGATATCGCTGGAGAGGATGAGGAGACCGTTGCCGCCGCCACCAGTGAAGTAGTGCGCATGGCCAATCGGCGGGTAGGTGAAGGCTTTGTGGCAGTGAGCGCTGAGGCGCGTAAAAAGTTCTG
>Ga0194118_10007776_pt1 | contig 10231 bp, 12 predicted proteins | sample TA2MahsurfametaG_2_FD_148662 | JGI IMG/M metagenome (GOLD analysis project Ga0194118, IMG submission 148662) | Freshwater microbial communities from Lake Tanganyika, Tanzania - TA2015013 Mahale N5 surface | ecosystem: Environmental > Aquatic > Freshwater > Lake | place: Tanzania: Lake... | reverse complement strand
TCCCTGTCCGGGCCTCTTGTCGTCCTTCCATTCACCGACATACTTGTCACCATTGGCAAAGGTTGCCGTTTCCTGTCCGCGCTGGTTCCCATTCAACCACTCACCTTCAAGTACATCGCCCTTGTGAGTAGCATCTAATTCAATCTTGTATCGCCCCCAGCAGTTGGTCCACTTCGCAAACCTTTCAATATCAGTTTTCTTTGACATATCTGGTTTTGGACACGGGGGCAGGTTATTTGGATTGACCTGCTGTGCATACGCTGTGCTGCTGGCTAGAGCAAGCACGCTAGTCACCAAACACAGTCTCAAGATAGTTTTCATAACAGGCACCTTACCGGCTCCCATGCACCAATATCGTTAAACGCTATCCATTCAAACTTCACGCCAAACATCGCGCCGTCCTCAAAAATTTAGCACGAGGTGGTAACGCTAAGTTCCACGCCATACGCAAAAAATAGGTGAAATAGCCACTGATACGCTGATACTAATTTGATATTCTTCGCTTGGTAGATCAACCGAATAAAGTTTACTCGTACGAGGCAACACGATGCAGACCCCAAAGACAGGACTCTTTGATTTGCCGCCACCCCCAAAGAAACTTGTTCTGCTCGATGGTGGGCCAGAAGACCCCCGTGGGCGGTATCTCGAGCGCGAGGACAGCCGACTTACCCGGGTTAGCGAGTTGCCTCCGCATACTCAGTTTTCAGTCATTCCGTCCCGAGCCATTACCGACCCCCGAATCAACACCAGAAAACCATTGCTCCTGCTGCTCGGTGCAATTGGCATTCATGCCTCTGCCAAGGGCCTATGCTACCCGTCACAACGTCGCTTGGCACTACTTTGCGGGCGGTCGCCCTCATGGGCAGGCAAGTACCTAAAAGAGCTTCAAAAGCTTGGCTACATTCGACGACTTGTGCCGCCGTACTACCGCGGTACACGAAGCGCATGGCGGCTTCAGGTGCTGTGGCGCGGTAACGAGCCCACCCCAAAAAAAGAGACCGCATGGGAGAAGGCACCCTGGTGCTGGAGATAGCATTCAAGCGGTTTTTGAGCCCTATGCTCACCATTATGGTCAGCAAAACGCGGGGGGGTATGGGGGGGTGACAAACAATTTAAAGAGCGGGATTCATATCCTCGGTTGGTGAAGGCCAAGCAGGTACCCCACCCCCCATCAAATTCCTGTGAGCCAGACCCCACCATACCCCCACCCCCTGATTCTGAAATGGGTCCCTCCAGCAAGACATACACACTAATCTGCATGAACGATTAGCTGCAAAATAATCTTGTCAAAGCTTTGGCTATCAACGCCCGAAAATGATGGCAACGATGCAGCGCCGGACATTCAAGCTAGATTTTCATGCCACCCACGGCTCATAGGTAATGCCATTACCGATCAAGCTTGCCACGCTGCTCTGATTCTCGGTTGATTCTGCAAAGTCAGCCAGCACCTTGGCTTTAGTTTTTGTAGGGTTGGTGTTCAGTTCATTCAGCCACCAGTTGTAACCTCCCTGATCCGGTGTGCGGCCGAGGACCACTTTGGTTAAAAAAACGGCGTTGGTGGGGTTCTGACCGTGGAGGCCGCGAAACTCGGTTGTGTCGATGAAACGCACTGCCACCTCAACCGCATCCATGCCTCTGTCGACATTACTGATCCATTAGCCCAATCCAGCTTTGTCGCCGGCCATCGGGTGGTATCGTGGTTGCGTCCAGAAGGACACTGGTATACTGCACCACAACATGCGATCAGAAGCAGCTTGTTGAATTACGCTCTTTAGAAAACAAAAAGCTCATAAGGAGACGGCATCATGAGCATTAAAAGCTACAAGAAACGCGACAAGAAAAGTGCCCCCCAATCACCGTCAGCACATCGTCGCACGCTGTTGCAAGGCGCCGGCGCGATGGCCAGCATGGCCACGCTGGGCTTGCCCTACCTTTCTCTCGCGCAGAACAAGCCGATCCGCGTCGGCATGCCGACGATCCTGTCCGGCCGGGTCGCGATGCTAGGTCAGTCGTCGACGAATGCGGCGCAAATGGAAGTCGAAAAATTCAACGCCGCTGGTGGTCTCGGAGGCCGCAAGATCGAGCTGGTAATTCGCGACTCCAAGGGTCAGCCGCAGGAAGCTGCGCGCGTGGCGCGCGAACTGGTGACCGCCGAGGGCTGCGACATCATTTACGACGCCGAAGCCTCATCCGGTGCCTTCGCAGTACATGAAGTCGCGCGCGATCTCGGCGTGCTGGTGATCCACACCTGCTCCGAGACCTCCGCGCTGTCGGCCGACCCGAAGCTGCGCACGCCACTGGCCTTCCGCTGCGCGCGTCAGGGTATTCATGATGCGGTGATCGGCGGCGCGTATGCGGCCAAGGTCGCGAAAGAGAAAAATCTCAAGCGCTGGATGACCTGCTCGCCCGACTATGCGTACGGACGCGACACGACCGCAGAGTTCATCGATTATTTGAAGTATTTCAACAAAGACGTGGAGGTGATCGGCGATGTCTGGCCCAAGCTGTTCCAGGCCGACTATAGCGAAAACATCACCCGTCTGCTGCAAGGCAATCCACAGGCCGTGTACTCCTGCCTCTGGGGCGGCGACCTGACGTCCTTCATCGATCAGTCGAATATCTACGCGCTGTTCAAGGATCGTCAGTTCTTCGGCGTGAACATGGCCGACTATGCGGTGCTCCACAACGTGAAGTCCGTGCCAGCGGGTCTGCACTCGGGTAATCGCTATCTGAAGAGCTTCCCCAACAATCCGGGCAATGCGGCCTGGTCGAATGCGTATCAGGCAAAATACAAAGACCTGCCGCTGAACTGGGCGTGGCAGAACGCAGCGGGCATTCAGTTCCTGACGGTGGCGATGAAGAAAGCCAACAGTGCCGACGGCAAGAGAGTCGCCGCCGCGCTGACCGGCCTCACTATCGATTCTCCGTTCGGTGCGAACGGCAAGCTGACCCTGCGCGCAGAGGACCACACGCTGGTCGATTACGCGCTCAGCTGGGGGGAGCTGTCCGGCAAAGAGCCTTTCATGCCCAGCCCGGTGCCCGGAAGCTGGAGGCAGATTGCCGAGCTTGAAGCGGAATGGAAAAAGCGCAAGGGCTTCGCCTGATCCGCTGACCGCGCTCCCCGCTGTTCGCAGCGTGTAGCGGTTTACGCGGCACGACCCGCCAGCATCGGTCATCCTTCACCTTACCCGCCCGCCTCTCCGGAGTCCAGAGTGAATCCGACTGCATTATTTGAATGCGTGAGCTCGATGTCCTGCATCGTCACGCAATTGTCTACAGGCCTGATTGTCGGCGCGTTGCTGTTTCTGGTCGCTGCCGGTCTGACGCTGATCTTTGGTGTGCTGGGCATCGTAAATTTCGCGCATGGCTCGTTCTACATGCTGGGTGCCTATCTGGCGCTGACCGCCTACCGTCTGTCGGACAGTTTTTTCATTGCGATTCTGGCGGCCGGTCTGGGCGTCGGACTGTTCGGACTGATCTTCGAGCGCTTCTTCATGCGACGCGTGTACGACTCCGACGTGTTGATGCAGCTGCTGGTCTGCTATGCGCTGGTGCTGATGATGGATGATGTGGTCAAGATTCTCTGGGGCGCAGAATTCCAGTCGATGGGCATGCCGGACGCGTTTCAGGCACCGCCGCTGTTCATCCTGGGCGGCATCGTGCCGCTCTTTTATATGTGCCTGATCGGTGCGGCCGCGTTGATCGCGCTGGTGCTGTGGGCAATCCTGAATTACACACTGGTGGGCAAGATCGTTCGCGCCGCCGCGCAGAATCCGACCATGACGTCCGCACTGGGCCTGAACACTAGGCTAATCTATGCGGGCGTGTTCGCGTTTGGCGGCGCGCTGGCCGGCATGGCAGGCGGACTGGCCGCACCGGTGCGTTCGATGTCGCCCGGCATGGGCTTCTCGATCCTGATTGAATCCTTCATCGTGACCGTCATCGGTGGCATGGGCTCAGTCAGCGGTGCGCTGGTGGGCGCGTTGCTGATCGGCCTGATACGCGCGTTTGGCACGATAGGCTTTCCGCTGTTCGTCGAGGGCCTGATGTTCATCGCGATGGCGCTGATCCTGATATTGCGACCAAATGGCTTACTGGGCAAGGAATGACGCACCGCATGAAATCCTCCACCTTCCGCACTGACCTGTTGTGGGCGCTGGCCGCGCTGGCAATGCTGGCGCTGCTGCCGGCACTCAGCTCTTCGCGTGTGCTGCTCGATTATGTGATCCGCCTCGCGGCGATGGGCATTTTCGCGACTTCGCTGAACATCCTGATCGGCTATGGCGGGCTGGTGTCGTTTGGCCATGCGATGTTCTTTGGTGGCGGCTCGTATGCATTCGCGCTCATGATGCAAAAAACTGCATCCAGCATTCCGGTCGCGATGCTGGTCGCCATTTTGTTCTGCGCGGTGTTGGGGCTGGTGGTAGGCGCGATCTGCGTGCGCCTAAAAGATATCTATTTTTCTTTCATCACGCTGGCTTTCCAGATGCTGCTCTATAGCGTGATCCTGACCTGGACCTCGCTGACCGGCGGCGATCAGGGGCTAACCGGCGGCATACCGCGCACACCTTTCCTCGGCATCAATTTGGCTGACCCTATCCAGTTCTACGGCTTTGCCTGCGTGCTCGGCGTCGGCAGTTTGCTGCTGATGCGGACGATTCTGCAATCGCCGTTCGGCTATACGCTGCGCATGGTGCGCGATAACGCTGAGCGCGCGCGCTATCTGGGCATCGATGTCTGGCGGGTGAAGCTATATGCGTTCATTCTGGCGGCATCGCTGGCGAGCGTGGGCGGCATTGTGATGGCGCTATTCGTCTCGGGCGCTTTCCCGGAATTCAGCTACTGGACGATGTCGGGCGAAGCGACCTTCATGATCATGATGGGCGGCCTGCATGTGTTCATTGGCCCGGTGGTGGGCGCCGGCTTGCTGCTGCTGTTCAATGATGTGATCACGCGTAGCACCGAATATCACGGCCTTGCACTGGGCATCGTAGTGCTTCTGTTTGCGTTGGGCTTCAAGCGCGGCATGATGGATTTTGCACAACAACTCATACAAACAATAAAGAGGAAGGGAGATACTCAATGAGCAAGAAGCCCCTGACCGTCGTTACCGGAGGCGCAAGTGGTATCGGGGCGGCCTGCGTGCGCCATCATCAGAACCGCGGCGACGAAGTGATCGTTCTCGACCTGCCCGCAGGCTGGTCGGACTCGAAGGCAAAAGAGATGGGGGTAAAGGCTTTTTTTGCCTGCGATGTGCTGGACGACCAGCGCGTGCGCGATGTCGCGGAAATGACCGAGAAAGAGCATGGCGCTATCGATTACCTGATCAATAGTGCGGGCATCCTGCAACGCAAACTGCCACCCGAGCAATTAACGATGGATCACTGGGATGCAGTCACGAATATCGATCTACGTGGCACCTATCTCTGCTGCGCGGTGTTCGGCTCGCGCATGGCCGCGCGCGGACACGGCGCAATCGTCAACATCGCCTCGATCACCAGCTTCTGTTCTTCGCCCTTGCATGCGTATGGCCCGGCCAAGGCGGCGGTCGCATCGCTGACGATGGGGCTCGCTGCGGAGTGGGGCCGTTCCGGCGTGCGCGTCAACGCGGTCGCCCCCGGCTTCACGCTCACCGAAGGCCTGCAGGCAGCAATCGATCGCGGTGACCGCGATCCGGCCGAGCTGGCGCAACCTTCTGCCATGAACCGCTTGGTCATGCCCGATGAGGTCGCCGACGGCATCGGTTTCCTGCTATCCGATGCAGCGCGCGCGATCACCGGCATAACCATGCCCATAGACTGTGGCTGGATGGCCGGCAGCACCTGGGATACCTGGGGCGGCATGCAGGGCCCGCGCAAATCCTGAACGACCTCCTGGCGATTAGACCTACGGACCCTTCATGCTGACAGTCGAGAACCTTCACAAATTCTTTGGCGGCGTAGTCGCGACCTCGGATGTGTCGATCGATTTCCCTGCCGGCTCATTGTCGGCCGTGATCGGCCCCAATGGCGCAGGCAAGACCACCTTCTTCAACCTGATATCCGGCGGCCTGCAGCCGGATTCCGGGCGCGTACTGCTGGATGGCGAAGATATCGTCGGCCTGCCCAGCAGCGAGATCGTTCGCAAAGGCATAGGCCGCGCATTTCAGGTCGCCAAACTCTTCAAGTCGCTGACGGTGGAAGAATCGCTGCGCGGCGCGCTGCAACCGCTTCTCGGCCAGTCGCTGCAAATGCGGGGCCGCTTTCCTGCCAAAGAAACACGCGAGCGCGCGCATGAAGTGATGGAACAGCTCGGGCTGCAGGACAAGGCCGATGTCGTCAGCGGCAATCTGTCGCATGGCGACCAGAAGCTGCTGGATATCGCGCTTGCACTAGTGCTGAAGCCTAAGGTGCTGCTGCTGGACGAACCGGTGGCCGGCATGGGGCCGGAAGAGCGCTGGCAGATGATCGATACCGTGCATGCGCTCTGGAAGAAAGGCGGGCTGACGGTGGTGCTGATCGAGCACGACATGGAAATCGTGTTCAAGGTCTCGCAGCATATTCATGTGCTCTCGTACGGCAAGCTGCTTGCGCATGGAACGCCCGACGATGTACGCAACAACCCGGCCGTGATTGAAGCCTATTTGGGGACACCGAAGGAAGCACACGCATGAGCGACATGCTGAACGTGGCGACACTCGATGTGAGCTATGGAAGCAGCCAGGTGCTGTTCGGCCTGAAACTGAGGGCAAGCAAAGGCGAAACGCTTGCTCTGCTGGGGCGCAATGGCGCGGGTAAGAGCACGACCATGAAAGCTATCGCCGGCGTCATCGCTGCAAAACGCGGCAGCGTCGAGCTAGAGGGCGAATCCATCATAGGACAGCCCTCGCACAAGATTGCGCGCGCCGGCATCGGGTTTGTGCCGGAAGACCGGCAGATCTTCATCGACCTGTCCGTTGACGACAATCTACGGATCGCCGCGAAGCGCGGCGCGCACGGCGAACAGGACTGGAACAGCGAGCGCGTTTACGAGATGCTGCCGCTGCTGAAGCCTTTGCGCGACCGGCTGGGCGGGCAACTGTCCGGCGGCGAGCAGCAGATGCTCACCATCGGCCGCTCGCTGATGGGGAACCCCAGCCTGCTGCTGCTGGACGAGCCCAGCGAAGGACTGGCACCAATCATGGTGCAAAAGATCGGCGAACTCGTCGATGAGTTGCGCAAGCTGGGCACCACAATCGTGCTGGCCGAGCAGAACCTGCATTTCTGTCTGGGTCTGGCCGATCGCGCGGTCGTGATCGACAAAGGCAGCGACGTATTCGAAGGAAGTATCCGCGAACTGGAAGCGAATGCCGAAGTGAAGCAGCGCTATCTGTCGGTGTGAATCGTCTTTGCAGGCCGTCAAATTGCCTTTCAAGGCACAACTAAAGCCAAAAAAGAGAGGCATCATGAGTTCTGTTTTGCCTAAGGTATTCGACATGCATGGCCTGCGCGTACTGATCGCCGGTGCCGCCGGGGGTATCGGCTTGCAGACTGACGGATTGTGCAGCCATCTCGGCGCGACGACAGTGCTGACGGATGTCGGCAGCACACTATCCAGTCTGAAAGCGCTGGCTTCCTCGATGGAGGGCGTCGACGCTGCAGGAAATCGCGAATGCGCTGGTGCGCTAATGCAGCATCAGGCGCTCAGATTGAAACCCTGATAGCCAGAGCGCGTTCTCTCTTCAACGATCTTACGGTATTTGGCAAAGCCGCCTGCATACGGCATGAATACGCGTGGCTTGCCCGGCACATTCGCACCGAGATACCACGAGTGGGTCGCGCTGGGCAGCAAGGTGGAATTGGCGGCCTCATTCACCTCCAGCACCCAGCCATCTGCAGCCTTGTCGTCTGCCTCGATGCGATGAATACCTTCCTTGCGTAGGTGGGCGATACAAGCGGTGATCCATTCCACATGATGCTCGATGGCTGGCGGCATATTGCATAGGACCGATGGACTGCCCGGGCCAGTGACGGTGAACATGTTCGGGAAGCCCGGCACCTGCAGCCCCAGATAATTGCGTGGGCCGGCATGCCAGGCGTCCTGCAGCTTCAGTCCCTGCCGTCCTTCGATATCGATCCTCAGCAGCGAACCGGTCATTGCATCGAAGCCGGTCGCGAAGACGATCACATCAAGCGGGTAGCTTTTTTCTGCGGTCTGCATGCCGGAGGCCGTGATGCGCTGTATTGGATGCTGGCGAATGCTGACCAGATCGACGTGCGGCAGGTTGAAAGTCTCGAAATAATGGGAATCGACCGGCGGGCGTTTCGCGGCAAACGGATGATCGATATCGGCCAGCAGTTCTGCCGTGGCGTTATCTTTCACGATATCGCGGATCTTGCGGCGAATGAAATCGGCGACGATCTTGTTCGCGCGCGCGTCGAGCAGCGTATCGGAAAACTCGGCACGAAATGCGAGTCCGCCTTTTTTCCATGCGGATTCGAATATCTGCTCGCGCTTTTTGTCGCTGACATCAAACACTGAGCGACTCTTGATATAGAAAGGATGCGCATTGGTGTTCGAGTTCATGATCAAATGAATCTCATCGGCATACTCTTTCGCGTAGCGCTTGAAGTCTTCCGTCAGCGGCGCATTGCGCGCCGGGATGCTGTAGTTCGCGGTACGCTGAAATACCGTCAGATGCTTCGCCTGCGCCGCAATCACCGGGATTGCCTGTATGCCTGTAGAGCCGGTGCCTATCACACCTACGCGCTTGCCAGTGAAATCCACACCCTGACACGGCCACTGACCGGTGTGATACCAGTCACCGCTGAAATTATTCAGACCTTCTATTTTCGGCACATTGGCCGAGGACAGGCAGCCGACAGCAGTAATGAAATACGTGCAGTGAAATACCTCGCAGGCTTCGGTGGTGACGACCCATTGGTTCGCTGCTTCGTCATAGCGGGCCGATTTGACATGCGTGTTCAGCTGAATGTCTCGACGCAGTTCGAAACGATCGGCAACATGATTCAGGTAGCGAAGTATCTCGGGCTGCTCCGGATAGCGTTCAGTCCAGTTCCATTCCTGCAGTAGCTCTTTCGAGAAATAGTAGGAATACGAATGGCTCTCGGAATCGCAGCGCGCGCCCGGATAGCGGTTCCACCACCAGGTGCCGCCCACGCCATCGGCAGCCTCCAGGACCCGTGCCTTTAGGCCGAGCTTGTCGCGCAATGACAGTAGTTGATACATACCGGAGAATCCGGCGCCGATGATCACAGCATCAAGAGATTGCCGGGTGCCTGTCATGAGGTTTTCCCTTTTACGCGGAGAAGCTGCAAGCCACCTGACCCAGCTTGCCGAAATCGGCCTGCACCACATCGCCCGCCTGCACCTTCACCAGCACGCGACACGTGCCCATCGTCACAAACTGCCCAATGTTCATCGCCACGCCTATCGATAACAATTCGTTCATGACCTGCGCTTAAATACTGATCCAGCTAAAGTGGGAACAACATGACTTTTTTTTCTGTTCCAAAGGAGTCAGTTATGCCCGTAGGCTTTGAATTATGCATTGCATTGTCGGGAAAGTCGCTAAGCCACTTGTCAGCTACCGGTTGACCCTTTTCGCTTGGCAAAGGTTTTCCTTTTATAATTATCAAAAATTTATTAAAAGTGCACTCTGTGACAGATAGCTACATTAGCGTTGCCTCGTGCCGTCCTTGAATTCACCGACATACTTGTTACCCCTGGCAAAGGTTGCCGTTCCCTGTCCGGGCCTCTTGTCGTCCTTCCATTCACCGACATACTTGTCACCATTGGCAAAGGTTGCCGTTTCCTGTCCGCGCTGGTTCCCATTCAACCACTCACCCTCAAGTACATCGCCTTTCCAAGTGGCATCTATTTCAACCCTGTATCGCCCCCAACAGTTCGTCCACTTTGCAAATCTTTCAAGATCAGTTTTCTTTGACATATCTGGTTTTGGACACGGCGGTAATCCGTTTGGATTGACCTGCTGTCCATACGCTGTACTGCCAACGAGAGAAAGCACGCTAGTCACCAAACACAGTCAAGATAGTTTTCATCTCAGCCACCTTACCGGCTCTCATGCACCAATACTGCCAAAAGCCACCCATTCATACTTCACCCCGTCCTCAAGAATTTAGCACGGGGTGGTAACGCGCTATCCCACTCTATGCGCAAAAAATAGGTGAAATAGCCAGGGATACACCGATACTAATTTGATATTCTTCGCTTGGTAGATCAACCAATTAAA
>Ga0194118_10007775_pt1 | contig 10232 bp, 8 predicted proteins | sample TA2MahsurfametaG_2_FD_148662 | JGI IMG/M metagenome (GOLD analysis project Ga0194118, IMG submission 148662) | Freshwater microbial communities from Lake Tanganyika, Tanzania - TA2015013 Mahale N5 surface | ecosystem: Environmental > Aquatic > Freshwater > Lake | place: Tanzania: Lake Tanganyika... | reverse complement strand
AAAATCAGGGTTTGGTTTAGTAGGATTCGCATGTGGGACAAACAAAATACTATTGAAATATTTAAGCGAAATCGAATCTTTTTACTATGATTCAGATAAATTGAATAGTGAATACCAAAAAAGTACCATTGGTTTTCGTATCGCAAGAACGATTCCTTATTGAAAGGATTGAAAAATGATTAGCAACCAAACAAAAAAGTTTTTTGGATATAAAAATGGAATTCATAGGGAATCATTATTGTTTCATGAATCAAGCAGATATTTTGTAGGTAGGAAAAAACATTTACTTGGGCAATTAGGACGAACTAGATTGACTAATCTAGCATCTTTGAATATTGAAAACAACATTAACCAAATTAGAAATTTAGTTTGTGGTGATAAAATAGAATGTCATTTGGATGACATTAGCTATAACATGATATATTGTGAATCAGGTGATTTTTTGATGGGTTCATCAATCGAAAGGTGTAACAACCCACAAAAATTAGAGAGAATAGACCAAGCCTTTTTACTTGCTGAAACAGAGGTTACACAAGAGTTTTATGAAAAGGTGATGGAATGGAATACTAGCCATTGGAATATTAGATTATTTGAGAGATGGGGCATAGACAAAAAAGAAACTAAAAAACTACCAATAGAAACATTAACATGGTTGCAAGCAGTTGAATTTTGCAACAAATTGAGTGAATTGTCAAATTTAGATTTATGCTATGATTTTAGGAATTGTATCATTGTCATATTCAAAGGTGATGAATTATTGGATCAAAAAGAAAGTGATTCAAAGAACAAATTTTATGATTTGGTTATTGAAACAATCGAATCTGAACAAATTGATATATACTATAATGATGAGATAGATGATGATGTTTTATATTCAGCAGATATATGGTTGTATTATGAACACCCTCTACACAAACAAAAAACTAATAGCAAATCACATATGCAAAAGAAAATGAAAAGCGATACTAAAATAATTATGTATAATTTGTATGTTGAAAAAAGAAAAAGAGATAAGAACAACATGGATTATTTATATAGTGAATACCCTATAAGTGACATAGAACAAGCCTTAGACCCATTTAGAAATGGTTATTGGACATATAATACAATGAAAAATGGCTATAGATTACCAATGAGTAAAGAATGGGAATATGCAGCTTTAGCAGGAACAAACAACAAATGGTCTGGTTGTAATGACAATGCAAGTTTGAAGGAATATGCTTGGTTGTGGGACTCTGCCCATGATGTAAAACATAATGTATCTACCCCCCAAGAAGTAGCTACAAAAAAGCCAAATGAATGGGGTTTTTATGATATGGTTGGTAATGTTTGGGAATGGTGTAATGACAAAAAAGTTTTTTATGAAACTGAATCCCATCGTTGCCTTCGTGGTGGCTCTTTTGTAAGTATGCTAGTAGATATTGATGAAGATGGGAAGTATAGTGAGGAAATAAGACATATTAGCAAACAGCTTTTTGTAAAAGAAACAGATTATGAAAGTTGTATAGGCTTTCGTATTGCTAGAACAATTGGATAAAACAAAGGACAAAAAAGTAGGTGATATATGAATCAAGACATAAGCAAAAAGTTTTTACTAAATATTGAAAAAAATAAATATAGAACTATAGCTAAAATAATATCTATGGAAACGATTGAGATTGATAATTGTATGATGTCTATGGATTTGGTTTCATTTTTGAAAAAGAAAAGAAACCACATAAACTACAAAAAAATGAGTTTGTCTAATCTTTTGGCAACGCAACCAACAAAAGTAGAAATGACCAATGATCTACCAAAATCGAATAGTATCAAAATAGTGCGAAGCTTATCAAAAGCCAAAAAGGAAATAAAATTTAGAATGATATATTGTGCAAAGGGAAATTTCTCTTGGCAAACAAATATTGGGTGGGATAAGCCAGAATATAAGCAAGAAAAGATAGAACAAGCATTCCTTCTTGGTGAAACTGAGGTAACTCAAGATGTTTATGAATTCGTAATGGGGGGAAACCCTAGTTCATTCAAAAAAGAGTTCTTTGAAGAACATGGAGTATATAACAAAGATACCCAAAAACTACCTGTGAGCTGTGTTAATTGGACTAATGCAGTTGTTTTTTGTAATAGGCTAAGTGAAATGTCCAATCTACAAAAATGCTACCAGCTACAAAAAGCAATCGTTATTATATTCAAAGGCGATATTGAGTATGGCGAAAAAGCTAAAAGGAAGGAAAGAGATAGCTTTTATGAAACCATCAAAAAAAGTTTAATGAGTCTTTATGATTGTATTGTTTATTATGATAAAGATGTAGATGCTAAGACCTTGTATTCTGCAAAGCTATGGCTATATTATGATCACCCTAATTTAAATATGGATGGTCGAAATAGCATAGAAAATAGAAAAAAAAAGGAAGAAAAAGCAAATAAAGCCTATATAGGATTACAGATTTGGCAATATAATTTGTTTGAGTATATCTTAATGGAGAAGGGTTTTGGGAAATTGTATGAATATGAAGAATACATTTTCAAAGTTCTTATATTCGAACGTATAGCAGATGCTTGTAAAAAAGAATATGTATGTGATGTAAAAAAGAATGGGTATAGACTACCACTAAGCAAAGAGTGGATGTATGCTGCTAAAGCTGGAACAAACAACAAATTCTCTGGGACAAGCGATGAAACAGAATTACTTGAATATGCTTGGATTCAAGATAATGTAGAAAGTAAGGGGGAATTGAAAGATGCCAATGATTACACTATAAAAACAACACAATGTGTGGCAACTAAAAAACCAAATGAGTGGGGTTTTTATGATATGAATGGCAATGTATGGGAATGGTGTAATGATAGAATTAATTTGTTTGATGAAATGGAATGTAGCAAACTACCATCAAATTCACCAGAACGAATATTGTATTATAGTAGTTATTGTAATCTTGGGGGGAGCTATTTTTCAACAAATCAATATCGTATTTTTCGATCCTATGTTCTTTATATAGAAAAAAAGTCTTTTGAAAATATTTTAACTGCAGGAAATGAACAAGGTATTCGTCTTGCTAGAACGATAAATATATGAAAAATATTTTTCTTTTTTGCAATATTTTTTGAGTAGCTTGGTTATGTGATTACCAAACAATAGCAGGTAGTGAAAAAACTGCTAATACGATAGCATACACAAAACAAGGAATGTATGAAAACACAAAAAACTCTTATGGATCAAGTCCTATCTATGCATAGTCCATTCTTCGAAACACAAACAAATGGTACAAACAAGGTACAAGTTTTTACAGCATATGACAAGCAATTGTTTGCAACAATCGATGTTAGTCAAGAAAATGAAGATACACCATTTATCAATGGTGTAAAAACAAGAGTTGAACACCAAAATAGCGAAAGTCCAATGCGAGCATCTAGTCCATCGGCAATTCAAAATGTGCTTGAAACATGGATTTGTCGAAAAATGATTGAGAATGCCACAACACTAGATGATTCACTTTTAGATCATGCCATATTCTTAGTTCAATACTATGTAGGTAAATTAAGCCTATTCCCCAATGCTGAAAGATTTGTCAATTGGAAGGCTTGTGGGAATCGATTACAATATGGTAATCTATCTATTTTGGTAGGTGCTGACAAGTCTTTGATTGCTCAAATCGAACATAAGAAAAAGGTTTATAGTCAGGTTTTACCTTTTGTTGTGGGGGATGTTCCAACAATTAAGGCGAAAAGATTTGAAAGTGCGATAGAATTTTTTGTGGCTACTAAGAAATCTTTAGGCTTGAAAATCGAGCCACACCAAATAAAGCTTTGTTCAAGTGATTTCCAAAAGGATTATACACAAGCAACTTGAATTTTGTGATTATATGGTTCTGATCTAAGTGAATGGGATTGAATACCTACAACATTTTTATGTACAATCAAAAAACTTTTTCATTTTTACTTTTGTATGTATATTGAGTACATTACAAGAAAAATGAAACAAAGTGTAGGTATTGAATAAAATGAGAACAAATATTACCAAAAAGCTATTGGCAGGGCAGCCATTGGAAAATCAAAAAACAATAAAAAACATTCAATATGGTGATCTTGATTTTTCTTTGTCTATTTTTACAAAAGCATTTAAGAAAACAAAATATCGCCCATGTATGTTAAATGAATTTCGTGATGTTGAAATCAAACAAGATAAAGATAGTCATAGTTTTTTCTACTCAATACTATTGCCATTTTTACTAAATAAAAAAATGTTGAATATCATCGATATTGTGAAAATAAGTAGATTATGCAATCCTTGTGTGATTGAATCGCATATGAGTGAATCGTATCTAATTGAATCGTATCTAATTGAATCGCATTTAAGTGAATCGCATTTAAGTGAATCGCATTTAAGTGAATATCATAAACTTAATCACTTTGTAGCTTACAAAAATAGATATCGATTAGTTTATTCCAAAATACCTGCCCAAAAAAATATGAACAAAGAGCGATATACTATATGTTCTATGTATCAAAGCAAAAAGCAACATACTCTTGGTAATATAAGTTTTGATATGTTTCGATTTGAAAATGATGTGTTGAGATTTGAAAATGTTGATTTTGCAATGTCTGAAACCATAGTGTCAAATGAATTGTTTGAATTTGTCATGGGCTACGAAATTGATGGAATGGGGTATATTGAAGCTATGTATTTTTGCAACAAGTTGAGTGAAATTTTCAACTTGAAGCCATATTACAAAGTTTCTATTTTTTTAGAAAATTGGTCATATACATCTAACTATAACTATGATAAAAAATATGAAGAGATTCATAGTAAATTGAAAGATAAAAAAAACTATGTTCTTGGTGGTAATGGTTTTAGATTACCAAATATCGAAGAAAAGCGAACTTTTGAATCTATTAATGATCCCAATCCATTAGATGAAACATGGGAAATAATAGAGAATACAAAATTTGTTTATGATAATATGACAAAAGAAAAAACATATTATATGAGTATTTCAAATTCAAATAAACAAGAAATAAAGTATGGACGTCTAGAATCAGAAGCAGAAGGTCAATACGATATCAAACTTCGTATTGCTAGAACAATAAACCAATAAACATATAGCTTATATTTTGATGTGAATGTTGTTTCTAAGCGAATAGATGAATTACAATATGAGCATGAAGCTATCAACAATAGGCATATGACATAGGATATAAGCTAAAAAACTTTTTCATTTTTACTTTTGTATGTATATTGAGAGCAATACAACCAAAAAGGTACAGGTGGGAAAATGAAACAAGATATCTTAAAAAAAATGCTTAGAAAAGACACAAGCATAAAAATGAATAACTTACTATTTGACACATCGAGTAGATTGTTTTTGAATAGAAAAGCTAGGTTTTTGGAGCAAAGCGATTTGGATTTGTACAATGTTGTTTCCTTTGAAAAAGAAAACCTATTCAATCGAATAGATAATTATGCATTCAACAAGAAAATTGAATACATTGTTGAGGATATACAAAAAAGTCAAAAGATAACATTCAATATGATACATTGTGATGTTGGTGAATTTTTCTTACCTACTAGCATCGGTTCGTTTCTCAATAGAACAATAACAGATGATTTTTATGGTAATGTTGATGAGGATGGTGATAGTAAAAATCCTAATGCTTATTCGCCAAAGCAAATGAAAAAGCCATTCTTGCTAGGGGAAACTGAGATCACAGTAGAATTATACCAAGCGATCATAGGACTTGATGCTGATAACAATGACCTTAAATTCCCTGCATTGTCTGTTTCATGGTACAATGCAATATTGTTTTGTAATCGATTAAGTGAGATATTAAATTTTGAAAAATGCTATCGAATACCCTACAAAAAAATGAAAGATGAAAATGAAGATGATGACTATTATGGCATGAGTGATGATAGTCTTTTAGATATGGATGATGATTTCGATGATCTCGATGATTTGGGCGATCTTGACAGTTTTTTAGAGCAAGAAGAAGAAAGAGAACAAATATTATGGGACGATCAACATGATATTGATATTGGTGAGTATGAGCCTATCTATGAAAAAATAGAATGTAATTTGAATGCAAATGGGTTTAGATTACCAACACTTGATGAATGGGAATATGCTGCTATGATGGGGAAGGTGGAATCCCCCTATAAAACATTTGAAGATTATGCTAACTACTCTAAATATGATTTTGATCAAATACCTAAAGATGTAGGTTCTAAACAACCAAATCAATGGGGTTTTTATGATATGCTAGGTAATGTTTCTGAGTGGTGTAACGATAAATTCAAAAATTTTTACAAAAATAGTTCAAAGGATTATATATTAGCACTTGGGGGATCATTCAAAAATAAATATTATGGGGATGATTGCGAAATAGGAAGTGCTAATGGGGCTGATAATGATATAGGCTTTAGAATAGCAAGAAGTGTGATATGAAAATATATTTTTTTATACAATATTTTGTATAATGGTATCATATCAAGAACAAAGGACTTCATAATATGAAAAAAGATTTACTTAAAAAGTTTTTAAAAGATAGTGTGAAAATATTAAATTCTGATATTTCCTACTTAGAATCACTAGAAATTTTAGATCCAAGATGTGTATCAAAAGGATTTATAGATGCAGATTTTCTTAATGCGAAACAAATACTCGAATTCATTTTTGGAATCAAAATAAAAAATGAGTTGGTTGTGAATAGGTTTTTGGATGAATCATTATTTTTCAATAGAATATTTCCATATAGAATAAAGCAAAAATATTCTAAATCAATTAATCCAAAAACAATAAGATTCAATATGTTACATTGCCCTAAAGGTGTCTTGATTTCTGAAAACGATGTAGGAATAATTTCATCACCTAATGTAAAATATTATGGTAATGGTAGGGAAATAGACACAACAAATTTGATGAAAAAACAAATAAATATTCATATTGAAACAAATGGTTTTTGGTTAGGGGAAATAGAGGTCACACAAGATTTGTGGGAATCCATCATGGGATGGAATTCAGCATCAAATCTTGATCGTAGTCATTCAAACGATATGATACTATTGCCTATGGAAAATATTACATGGTTTGATACACTTGAATTTTGTAATAGATTGAGTAAGCTAATGGGGTATGAGCAATGCTTTGAATATACTAGATATAATAGAGAAGAAGGACATATTGTTTATATGGAAAATTTAAAGTGGAACAAGAATGCCAATGGCTTTAGACTCCCAATTGCACTAGAATGGTTTTATGCTGCAAAAGCTAATTGTAATTTCGATTTTGTAGGTTCAAATGACCCCTTTGACATAGCATGGCCAAATATGAGTTCTGCTGCCTATTATGAAACTAATGCAAAATCAATATATCCTTCAAAGCTATTTGAACCTAATGCTTGGGGATTTTATGACATGAATGGTAATGTGTCTGAATTAGTTTTGAATATTACAGGAATGCCCCAAACATTTATCATGGATTCTAACACGATAGTAGACATCAATATGTTGGACAAATTTAATATAGGTAGTTTTCCAGAGGCCTATGCATTAGGTGGAAATTACACAACAAGTTTTGCTGATACACCAAACTATTTTGGTAGTGGTTTTCATTTTTTTGATAGAAGTACAAATTATAATAAACCAAATGTAGATTTCAAGTTCAAAAATAACAATCCTAATAGCTATATGGAAGGTAGTTCATATGATAATAGTGCTTATGTGATAATGAAAAAAACAAATCATAGATCAGATAATATTGGGTTTAGATTGGCTAGAAATGGCTAAGTGCCAATCTAATAACTTTGAAAAAATGATATGTATTCTAATAACTTAAATCAAAAAATAGCGATTCGATTCTAGCTAAAAATTCATTAGGGGATATGAGAATTTAGGTAAGCAAACTTAAACCCTTTCGTATAAATACATAGTTTTTATATGAGATGTCCATTTCGTATAAAATACCCTTATGTATAAATCGCTATTTAAAGCAAATAAATGATGATTTTAAGGTAAATACCTTATGTATAAAATATATAATCTTTATTTATACGAAAGGGTTATTAGCTTTTTATAGCTTTTTAGACAATATTAGAAATGTATATTATATATATGTTTCATTAGCTTACCTCGATTTTTATGTTTTTTGTTTTTCATAAAAAAATGTATATTGGTAATATGAAATACAAAAGGCTTGAAAAATGAGAAAAGACACAACAAAGAAGTTTTTAATGAACGAAAATAGCTTTGGCAAAAGGATGACATCTCAAGCTACGAGTAGATTCATAGCCAAGAAAATGAATACAAACCAAATGTATGAACAAAAAGACTATGATTTGATAGAATTCAACAATGTCTTTAATGTGAAAAAAAAAATAAGCCATCTAAACATTAGCAATAAGCCCTTAATATCAGGCGACAAAGAAAGAAATATAGTCAGCCTAAACAACAAGCTATTGGAATTCAATATGGTGTATTGCGATGTTGAGAAAATGGACCAATTATCGTTCTTTGAACTTGAAAATAGCTTTTTTGTAGGGGAAACATTGGTAACCCAAGAGTTATATGAGTTAGTAATGGGGGAAAATCCTAGTTGGCACAAAGACATAAATAAATACCCTAATGCCCCAAAGCATCCAGTAGAGCAAGTATCATGGTATGATGCCATCACTTTTTGTAATCGTTTGAGTAAGCTACAAGGCTTAGATGATTGCTATAAAATATCTAATATGAGTACAACAATCTCATATGGTGAATCTACTACAACTGCTGATGTAGCTTTTTACCCCCAAAAAAATGGATATAGATTACCAACAATAAATGAATGGACTTATGTACTACAAGCAAGAACTAATGTTAGATATGGAACAGCTAGTGACATAACAAAGCTAGATGCTTGTGCTTGGCTCAAAAACAATTCAATGGGTAGCACACACCCAGTGGCAACAAAAATGCCAAATGAATTAGGTATTTACGACATGATGGGAAATGTAAGAGAGTGGTGTAATGATGGTGATCTAAGACACAAGAAAACCAAATCAATGGGATATGATGAGAATGATTTAGAAGCATTGAATTTTGTTACATGGGTACTTGTATATCTTGGATTCAAAAATCTTGGTTTTCGTATTGTAAGAAATCATGAAAATTGAAAAGTTTTTTGTTTTTCTCACCCAAAAAAATGTATTTTAAAGATATTGAACAAAAAAAAAATACTAAAAAGGGTATGGAAATGAGAAAAAATACAACAAAAAAGTTTTTGATGAGAGAAGATAGATTTGAACAAAGAATGATATCTCAAGTTATAAACGAATTCATCCTTAAAAAAAGCAACAAACTCAAGACACGAAAAAATGATACTCAATATGGTTGTGATTCGATAGGATTTAGTAATATTTTTTCATTGAATACAAAAACAAGTTTGAATACTAGCAACAAGATAGTAGATTTCAAGATGGTGCTTTGTTTAGGTACGAACAAATTACATAACTTTTTGATAGGGGAAACAGAGGTAACACAAGAGTTATATGAAAAAATAATGGGGAACAACCCAAGCTATTTCAATGATAAGAATAGCTATGATCCTAAAGGTCAATACAACAAAAAGCTAGGTGATACATCAAAGCATCCAGTAGAGCAGGTATCTTGGCTTGATGCCATCACTTTTTGTAATAAGCTAAGTGAATTACAAGGACTTAATCCTTGCTACAAAATTGTTTCTACAAGTAATCTTAGTATAACTGGTGTAATGACCAAGCATATATGTAGTGCTAAAGTTGATTGTGATACCCAAAAAAATGGGTATAGATTACCTACAAATGAAGAGTGGCAATATGCTGCTTTAGCAGGAACAAACAATAGTTGGGCAGGCACTAATGTTAGATACAAGGTAGATGAATATGCTTGGTTTGGTGCTAATTCGAACGATCATACACACCCTGTTGCAACAAAAAAACCAAATGAGTGGGGACTTTATGATATGAATGGTAATGTAAGTGAGTGGAACAATGATGGGACAGAAACGCACAAGGTAACAAGTATGTCTAGTTGGAACTCTCACATAGCTGAATTAAAAATCACATCTGAGTTCAATGGAAATCGTTCTATAGCATACAAAAATTGGAGTGTGGGATTTCGTTTGGCGAAAAAATTTGAAGGCTAGGCATTTATAGGTTTGTTGATTTAATTTTTTGTGATGATACCAAATATTGTATATTAAAGATATTGAACAAAACAAAATAGT
>Ga0194118_10007770_pt1 | contig 10234 bp, 6 predicted proteins | sample TA2MahsurfametaG_2_FD_148662 | JGI IMG/M metagenome (GOLD analysis project Ga0194118, IMG submission 148662) | Freshwater microbial communities from Lake Tanganyika, Tanzania - TA2015013 Mahale N5 surface | ecosystem: Environmental > Aquatic > Freshwater > Lake | place: Tanzania: Lake Tanganyika... | reverse complement strand
ACTCTCACATCCTTTGGAGCAGTTTTTGCGGTCCTGTCAGTTTGCAACGCACAGCATTTACACGCTAAGTTTTATCTCTGAAAGCAAAACCCACGAACTATCATAAAATATCTCATAAAAACCGTTAATACTTCCCGTTTCCCATTTTTGCAGTATTTCACCTTTACGAAAAGGTCCGGAAATCTCATCCCTCCAACGAAGAAAATAGGCATTCTCCATCTGATTGCCGACATCATTCATTTTTACCTCCAATTATATCGCTTTGAGTATAATTTATATTTGGAAACCCTGCCGAAATATATTCACTTATTGATCGCCTTGTTTTCACCAAAACTGAATATGGTTCCACCTTATCGTTGCGGCGATAAACATTAAGATTTCCGGAATCCATGTTGAAAACAAAATATTTTTCAGCATCGCCTTCATTAGAGACTGAATTAAAGCCAACTCCATCAGCTATCTGCTCAATCTCAACTCCATCCCGTATCACGGAGTCAAAAATATATTTTCGAACTAACGCGTCGTTTGCGACACCAAGTTTGAAATTATTTTGGAACAAGTTTTTTGTTTTATCTCGGATGACGGCATTGCTGGTTTTAGCAACTAATGAACCATAATCATCTAGATCGTCAAGTATTTCATGAAAACTTAACTGGAGCGCTTTCATCCGATCAATCCGTGAAAATGCAAAATGATAGGGTTCCATTTCAACAAGTCGAAACAGTGCATTGTATATATAAATACGGAGCCACAACGGCAGTTCATCGCTGCTAATGGCTTTACCAATTGCTCCTAAAACCATCTCAGGATAGTCTGTAGGCCTTTTGTTTAAATCGATTCTCAGCTTCAAATAATCAATAATCGGTTTCGTTACAGGTTCGCTTAGTAGTGTGGCACTTTTTAGATCTTCACCCATGTCGGTTGAGATTCCTTCTGCTTTGCTGACATAGCTGAAACTTATTTCGCTTGGATGCACCTCAGGAGAAAAATTTAACGACCGCCAGACGGTCAACTGTCGCACAGCTCCGTCTAATATGAATCCATCATTGCAGGACCAAACCTCATTCGTCCGTGAGCCGTTAGCGAATTTTATTTCGTAGACAAATGATTTACCAATCAACACGGGATCCCTGAGTATTTTCGACAAATGTTCCCTTGCATGCCGCGAATACGTATCTAATTCACCCGTCTCTTTGTCAGAATCTAACTCTCTAAGATTTCCAATTGGCTTCAGCCCCGCGATTGCACGAGCGAATGCTCGATCTGAAATGATACTTGGATCGAACTTTTTAACAGCTTCTTTGGTAAAAGTATCAGTATTAGTATCTCCAATAACATTGACAACAGATTTTCGGACCTCATTAAACGTTTTCGCTGCCTGTATTGAGTGCCAAACAGCGAGGAACCGCTCCCAACCTATTAGCACCCTTTCCGCTCGCGCAACGGATTGTGTAAATGTATCATCGCGTACTATTTCATTTACCCGTTTTAAATAAGAATTGTTACCAAAATATTCAGCCACATCCTTTAGATCGTGAAGACAGTTAACAGATTGCCGCAATTGATTTACGTCATTTTGAACATTCGTAAACGATCTATTTGGATCTATACCTACACTTTTTGTTATCACTGCAATCTCACGTTGCAATACACTTTCGATCTTCGATGATTGTTGGTGTATGATCTCTTCGAGTTTTGATGACAATTGATTCAACTTTACTCTTGTCGCCTCTCTGTAAGGGAAAACACGATTCGTTATAAGACCATGCGACTGAGCCATCATCTTTACACAGCTACTAGATGTTTTAATTGAAAATGGTTCACGAAGCATTTTATCAAGTGCCAATATATTATCATTGATCTGTTCGTTAGATCTCTGACTTTCCATTAGAAGCGCCCTGACCTTTTCGAGATCATGCCTGCGAGTAGCTCTTGCGTACAATCCTAACCCATTTCGGTTACACAGATTGAAGGTAGAATCGATAACTAAAAAATCGTTTTTCTCGACTGCAATTTTTAAATTCTTGTATTTTGACTGAGAAATCATTTCATAAGATATAATCGCAGAAACAAGAAAAACAGCAACCGCTGTACTTATCAGTCTTACTGCTTTAACTCTTCGTTTTCTGACAAGAATCCTCTCCGTTAATTTTGAGATTCTTTCCTCTACACTTGACACCTCTGAAAACACTTTATCAGAAGGATGGACATTCGATTTTAACGCTTGTCGTTTTAATGTAGTGAGTGTAGTGAGAGTGAGTTCTAAAGCCCCGGCCTCATCGCAATCAGAACCTTGATCGAGCTTAATATTTTCTATAAAATTGACAAGTTTCTGTCGTGCGTCATTTGATTCATCGATTATTTTTTTATTTTTTTCCAATTCAGACAAGTGCGTTACTATAGCACTTAATGCGGGAGCGATAGAATCAGAGAGTGCAAGACCATAGCGACGGCAATCGATGTTAACTCTATTGATGTTGTTGCGTAAAGCATTAATGGAGAGGCTTTTGTAGACTTGAGCAAGTTTGGTTATCTCGATTTCAACAGAAATTGCCAAAGCTTTCTTCCAAACAGGACCAGACCTAATTTCAGCAATATTAAGATCGTATATTTCCGCAACTAAATTCCTAATCAACTGCGCATCGTTTGTTTGACAAACCTCTTTCAACCGAGCCTGGTATATTTCTGTTACAGCTCCTCCAATTCGCTCCGATTCCTGTTGGGAGGCTTTGTCAATAGGAAAATTTCTTATAATTGATTTGATCAGATGGTAGGCTTTCACATAGTCATTTGTGAAAAGCGCCTCACGATAATACGAATAGAGAGCATTCTTGGTATCATCATTTTTCGGGAGAATTGCTTGGATGATCGCTTGACCTATTTTTGCATCAATTTCCTCGGCAACTGGCAACTCATTTTCTATACAGAATTCTCTCCAAGCAGACGCTTCAGGAAAGGAAACGGCCGACAAAATATCAATTATGTTAGGATCCCTTTCAACTTCACAAAAACATAATATCAAGTCGTTTTTGTTTATATAACCCTGAATTTTCACTAATCTGCGGTTTATATATTCGGCAACTTCAACCATCTCTGACGAGTACTGCAAGATTTTGTCCCGATCCCCACTATGTCTAAGGATATTCCGAATTTCTTCTATTGTACGCTTAATTTGCAAAGCATTTAAAGATATCATATTGCCGGACATTTTAGTAATAACGTTGTTTTGTTATAAATTCTATTAAGCAAACACAATCCATTCATTGGCCAGCTAAACGGAGCGCAACGAAAATACTGAGAATACACCCTATTAACACAATCACAAAAACAGTTTTAAGCGTCACGGTGTATTTATTCTCTTCTTTAGGTATATCTTTATGGTCAACAAACGTTGTTCCAACATTTCTTTTCGATGTATTTAGATCTGAACTCTGGTCCCCTCGCTCCTTGGCCTTAATTCCTTGAGTTTGCAGTTTTCTTGGTTCTGATTCGTGGCCGACGACTCTTACTTGCTTCGCAGGCGATGAGATTTTACCAAACCTGTTTTCAACGACGCAGAATAGTTCTATCATCCCAATTTGTTTGAAAATGAGAGATATAGTATTTCCGCTTTGGTCAATCTTGTCCCATGCCCCACCATTGTATGATGCGTACCAGCTGATTTCGGGGACTGGGAATCCTTTTAGACACCTAACGCTTATGTTCAGTATTTGCCCCGCGAAACACTCAACCCCAGTATCATCAAATAGTATTATTGGCTCACATGCAGTTCGATTCAATACAGCCTTTTCATACTCAGTTATCCGAGGCACACTATTTGGGTCACGTAAGCCAATACACTCCACTTTATTTTTGTTACCGTACTTAAATCGCCAATCAAACCGATCTTCGGATCGCTCACTAAATACGGATGTGCTAAAAGTGGTATTCCAGTTACATGCTGGTAATTGGGTTTTCTCTTGAGTTACGTTGTTTAAAATAATAGTTTCATGGATCATGTCTAACAAATCGTCGACATTGATCCCTGTAACGTCCATCGCGAATTGTTTGCCAGAATAAATTGGAATGAATGCAGCTTCAGCGCAGCCAGTTACGGCCTTCCATGTCGTGCAAAGAATAGCATGTGTGTCATCTACCTTGATAACATCATCTGAGTCAAATCTCCTGAACCGTCCTGTTGTCTTTTCCCATCTGTCAATCCAACCATGCCAGTGTTTAAATATTTTTAACGGGTTCGGTATTTCGACAATTTCATGTTCCTCAAACAGCAAATGATGCGACAAGAAGTTGGTTCTTCCACTAAAGTCAAACCCAGAATCAACCGATCTTGTCAGCACATAATACTTTTTTCCAGAGAAATTGAGATTCTGGAAGGATAAAATCTTACTGTACCCATTCTTCTTTGAATGTTCGTGAGAGAATTCACTTATTTTTTCTATAAGTGAATAGGCAAAATTATCTAGCCCTTCAGTCGCTGCTACAATGCAGTATCCAGACTTTCCCGGAACGAGACCACTTTCACTGCTTGTATATAATGCTTGTTCAGGCATTTGATTCAATAGGGTAGCGTTCGTTTAAAAACCATGCTATGGGAGTTTCGACGAAACGAGGATCTATCTTAGAAGGGTCTGGGGCATAGAGTCCACTTGCTACCTTGATAGGACTATGTCCAAGGGGACAAGCAGCAAAAAATTTGCATTTATAAGCAATAGACTCCGCCGCCGCGACGACGCTTGGACATACGGTCATCAAAAATGCACGCAATCTTTCTGAATTCTTATCAATAATTCTAGAATCGAATTTTTCATTTCGGATTGGGTCCTCTAACGGACCGCCTTCCAAAAGATGCTCCCATGCATCCAATTTGTTTAATACAAACGCGAAGGATTTATTATATCCACTGTCCGACGGCGTGTTTGTAATTGTGCCGATACGATTCTCAAGTTCAGACAGAATCGTATTATGCTTATCTACAATTCTTCGAGACTCTTGGACTAACTTTGATTTTTGAAGGAATTTGGCAAACTGAATGGAGTTAAGTGGATCAAATAAAAATAGAATTAGGTCGGAATATGCAACGTGAAGAGCGCCCGGACTTTCAGCAACGTTTACACCCGGTTGAAAATGTTCTCCAGCATTATCGTAAAACACCAAGGAGCAAAGATCTTTGCGAGGCGAAACTCTTTCTAAGTTGAAGGTAAATGGCCGAGGATATGCCATACTCCGTCCATATCGCTTGATTCTTACATACATGTCTCCTTCAAGCTTTGTTTTCGCAAGAATTGCATCTTCTGGTCGGATCGCTGAGAAAATCGAGTTCTGCATTTCATTCAGCACAGCATTTCCAGTTGGATCAGCATCGCGCATCCGCAAATTAAAACTCTTGTACAAAACATCACCAAGTTTATTGGTTAGAACTGATAGATAATACGATTTACCGGAGTTTTGGTCACCAACTATAGATACAATGTGCTGTGGAAGATGCCCAAAGTTTTTTGGTAACTGGATTCTACAAAATGGACAAGCTGTTTCAAAAACCATCACACCTTTTGGGTCAACAGGGCGACCACTGCTTGAGAATTGCTTTGCAAAGAACCTCAGCATGTGATTGCTTCCAAGTATCGGATCACCTCTCAACGACTCATGCACAGCGATGTGCATTAAATCACCAGCACCAAATTTCATCCAACAGGTTGGACAACTCATTCCAGTTCCCTTTGGAATAAATTCATCATTTTCTCCTAGACCTGATTTAATGCTCTCCGTCATGTATGCAGAGGCTCCGGGCGGCGGAACAATAATGGATTTATTACACGATGGACAGATCGCGTCAATGCCGATCTCATTTCCTTCCGCAGACAACTTTTGCCCGCAATAGGTACACTGAAATTTGAAGGCCATAATGATGCTATTTTACTTTTTGGAGCGATCTTTAAGATCGAATGTTTCATATTTTTTCTCGATTTCATTTGTCTTTTTAGATCCGATCGTTCCACCTTGATTGTTTATTGATTTCAGAATTTGATTTAGTGATCTAAGCTGTTCTTGTAAATCACTATTTTTAGATTCACTCATATCAATACGCTTTTCTTGGAGAACCACCATCTCTTGCACTTGGTTTATTTTAGATTCTAGACGTTTGAATTCAGCCAATGGAGCATCTGTGTTCCATGATTGGTTTTTTGACAAATCATTTGTTTGTGTTTTAGTCTCTTTTCTTTTGATCACAGATTCTTCTTCCTGGTCCGTATTATCCTTGATCCGCGAGCGTCTTTCAAGTATAACAAATGAAATAATAGTCAACAATGTCGCAATGGCGATTATGAGAAAGATTTCAAATAGATAATTTTTCTTCATGGGACCTACTCTCGGAATGCCTCTATTCTCACAATTGAGTTTTTAACATTTTCAATTGTGTCAACCCCTTTTCTTTTGCTTTGTTGCCTTGCAACATCATCCACACTGATTCTTGATTTTAAAAACGCCATAACATACACACTTTTCACTGCATAATTTATATTTTGCGGCATACTACCACTACGATTAAACGCATACGAATCATTTAGTTTCCCTGATATTATACCAATTACATCGCCAGTTTCAATCAAGAATAAGGGGCCACCTGAGTTGCCGGGTTGAATTGGCGTTGATATTTGGAATTCGGTTGGATCATCTTGGATTCCCGTCAAAGCTGATATTACTCCTTTAGAGAATTTTGGATTTGAACCCTGTAGATCAGGAAGCGGAAAGCCAAATGTTCCGACTTCTTCGCCCTCCTTTACTGTATCTGAGTCTGTTATCTTCAGCCAACTGAATGGGGTTGCAATACTTGCTTTTAAAATAGCTATATCGTTTTTCGGATCAGAGGAAATGATATTTGCATAATACTCAACACCGCTTACGAATACCTTAACAGTTTTAGCAGATTCGACCACATGATGACTCGACAGTATATGACCATCTGATGTTACAAAAAAACCTGTTCCGGTCGAATTAATTTTTTTCACTTGAGGCCGGTTGGATGAATTATTACTGTTTGGCGTTCCTCTGCTTTCCTGGTTGGGATCTTGGATTGGTTGATCGTTTTCGTCCACCGGAATGCCAAGATCATAGGTTGGTACAGTATTTTGGTCTCCATCCCTCGTAGCGTATGAAAAATTGCCAACAAACATACCAGTAACTTTTATTTTTTGCCCTTTTGTGAATCCGGCTTGAATACCGTTAGGGAGCAATCTGATAAGCATGGGTTCCACCCTTACGCGGGTGACAGTCTGGGTTGGTCTCCGATCTGACTCTTCTGTTTTTCGTGTTTCAGTTGTTATTTCTGGATTCGTGACACCGATTTGTACAAGGAACCCCTCGGAATCTGGTAATACTTGGTATATCTCACCCGCGATTGTAACCCATCGTTTGTCTGTACGCGTATCAGATATTTTCCCGTTGACGCTTCTCAGGTTACCAGCCTTGGCCCCTTGCTTACGATACACTGAAGCTATTTCATTTGTTAACCATCTGGGCAATATCTCGAAAGAAGCCACCCTTTTTGTTTTATTAAAAACTAGCGTTGCACTTTTTGCGCTTACACTAATAATCGACACATTGTCCTTGGACACTTCATTCCACAAGCCCTTCAACCATAAATCGTTCTTAAAACGCAATTGAATTTCTTTCGGAGGATCTTCAACGACAATATATTCTGATTCGTCGGTTTTTTTTCGAACGCCACTCGGCTTTTTTTCCTTTTGAACGTAGCGATCTGGCAGAGGTGATGTGGCATCATTAGTTTTTGCCGTAGCAATTTCAACCGTATTTGATGGAATTATTTTTTCATTTTTGGTTTTGTTTTTTCCATTATTCTCATTGTTTAGAAATAATAAAATTCCAGCAAGAAGGGCAATGCACCCTACGGAGGAGGAGAAAAAAATATTTATTTTGCCAGTTATTGGCTGCTCTTCGATAATATTAGCGACTGCGGATTGATCGTCGGCAATTTTTTTTTCTCTGCGAACAATAATATTTGAATTTTGGTGACAGTGATAACACTCAATCAACCAACCTTCTTGCGCAGATGGATTCGTCACTATTAGGTCATTACCGCAGTTTGAACATACATATGATTTCATTTTGACCTTACTTTTCGACTCAAATTCTGGGATTGAAATTGTAAAAAATGCGACTCGTGATCAATATTGGTAATCAATGAAAATTTTTATATGATAAAAATTTTAAGCGCATTCTATTTTTTGTAATTCGTCGCTGTTTTCAGTGAAATCGGGGAGGCTTACCGCCAACAGGATGATAACCGCCCGTGACACCCAAAAAGAAGTTTGGACGGCTGCTGGGGCTTAGAAATGCTTGTCGTGTGGTCGTCGCCCGGTTTTGGGGCAAGTTTTTCGATGTTGGTGTTTTTGTGCAGGAAATAGTTTTATTTGGCATTATTTGCCGCTTTGGGTTGCTCGGGTCAACGGAAAAGTGGGTGTTACCTGAATTTTTGTAGATTTAATAAATTTAGAACCAGTGTATAAAAAATCTGTTTCAGATGCTTTACCCGTGTCCCGCGTCGTTTTGATTGGGCTGCCAAAGGGAGTTAGCGGGATTTGGGGTTGGGTTGGCTGGAACCCCTGCTTGAAAGACTTGTATACTCGACTTGTATACTCCTCGCCAGAAATTGGGTCGCGTGGAGTTTATGCCCGTCCATGAAGCAGCAGTCAAGATCTGCTGAAAACGGCCTGAAATGGCACTTTTGACCGAGAGAGAGGAAATTTGTCCGAAGGTGAGGAGACAATTTCGAGTCGTGACCGACAGGGAAGTCCAGCCGAGAAGGAAGGGAAACCGACGGTCACCTCCTGTTCGCCCAGTCTGCCCGCCAATGCACCACTCCAGTCCACTAGGCCGCGAACCGGAACTCTTGGCCCCCTGCTTCAACTCTTGCCCGCTCAATGGTCTTCCGCCGCGCTTCGGTCAGTTCTTCAAGGCTGGGGACATGAAGTTCTGCACGTCTGGCGTAAGCCCGGTGAACGGCCTTGCTGCCGTGTCCGAGAGCCGCTTGAGCGAACCGCTCAGGCATACCTGCGATGGCAGCCCTTTCTGCCCACGCATATCGGTAGCTATGCAGGGTGACGCCCTCGATTCCAAGGCCCTCACACCTCTGCTTGAATTCCGTAGCCCTGTCGCTTTCGCGGACGGTGGCAAGGTAGGGGAAGAGGGGGCCACTTGAAGGCAGGGTCCGCAAGATTTCCGCGCACTCTGAACCGAATGCTTGGTGGCAGACAGCTTTGGTTTTCCGCCGGATGAACGTAACGGTCCGACGCTCCCAATCAATGTTTTCGGCCCTGAGGAGAGCCATATCGGAATTGCTGCCGCCAAGGAGCCAGCAGAGCTGGTAGTAGGCTCGTCGCTCAGGATTGGCTTCCCGCTGGATGATCGCCAGATGCTGCTCTGCGGTGATGGCGACCTTCGGGCTGTAGACGACCTTGGGCCAGTAGGACTTCGTCAGAATCGGCTTGTGAAGCCACCCCAGCTCCAGCGCAAAGTTGTGGAATCGACGGAGGAAGACGTTGGTGGCGACGCCACCGTTGCGGATCGCCTCAAAGATCTCGGTGGCTTTGGTCTCTCCCACAGGGCGGTCCAGCAGGGGATTCAGGGCCTTGTCCTTGGCGGCGTTCTCGATGCGTTTCTGCGTGGCCTTGTTGCGCTTTTGGCATCCCACACACTCCTCTATGACCTTGCGCCAAGTGTGGCTTGCAGCCTCGGGATCCCCTTCCCGCAGGTAGGCTCTGCCCACCTCCGCAGCCATAGCGGGTAGGGTTCGCCCCATGAGCCTAGCGTCCAGAATGCGCTGAGCTTGCTGGGGATCCTTGGTCTTGAGGCTGGCGTGCTTGGGTTTTCCTTGGGTTTCGTCCACAAGGTAGAAGTAGCCTGAGGCTTGGCGGCGGTAGATGCGGTAGGCGTTTGGAATGACGTTCATGATGTCGGTCCAAAGGCTAAAGTAGCCCGCCTCGCTCTCCTTACCCCTGAGTAGGTGGTGACTGAAGGAAGGTGGCGGAAGGTGATTCCGCCCCGTCTCCAGTGGCAATTTCCGTGGCATTGCCACAGGCAATGCTCTGAAAACCGCTGAATTCCTGAGGAAAACCGCAGAAATTTTTGGAGGCGAGGGTCGGAATCGAACCGACGATGCAGCTTTTGCAGAGCCGTGCCTTACCACTTGGCGACCCCGCCCTCCGTTGGAGCGCGG
>Ga0194118_10007766_pt1 | contig 10239 bp, 8 predicted proteins | sample TA2MahsurfametaG_2_FD_148662 | JGI IMG/M metagenome (GOLD analysis project Ga0194118, IMG submission 148662) | Freshwater microbial communities from Lake Tanganyika, Tanzania - TA2015013 Mahale N5 surface | ecosystem: Environmental > Aquatic > Freshwater > Lake | place: Tanzania: Lake Tanganyika... | reverse complement strand
TCAGCGCTTATGAATACACAGCTTGTTGGAGATGTTAGTTGAATATAACGCATCTCACTGGTTAAAGGATTAAACCTGTAGACACGATAATTTAAAATAGAAACGAAATAAAGAAGATGAGTAGCCTTATCGAATACCGGCCCTTCAAGCAATTCGGCGCCCAAGTCTGCTACCAGTTCAACATCGTACCGCATTCTATATATATTCGCCTCCATTAACCCGTATTGTGGAACCAGTTACCATACAGGATTCGTCAGATAAAAAATACATAACTGCTGGAACAGGATCATTTACTGTAAGCATTCGCCCCATTGGGATATACGCTGATGCCTCAACGTCAAGTTCTTCTTTGGAAATACCTAAAGATTTTCTTAATTCTAGTTCACCTTCCGTCGCAGTCCAACCCATTACTACAATATTTGAACGGATATGGAATTTAGCATATCGTCTAGACAGATGTTCAGCCAATATTTTAACACCACCTTTTGAAATCGCATAAGCAGCTCTATCCATCTGGCCCGATTCCATGTGAGAAGTTCCGAAGAACACAAAACTGCCTCCATGGTTAATCATAGTTTTCAAAGCTGTTTGCGTGATAAAGAAAGTAGATTTCAGATTAATGTCAAATATGTTATCATATATTTCTTGAGTGCAATCAGCGAGTCCTGAAAATGGTGTGATACCCGCATAAAATACAACTCCGTCGATCCTATGCCATAATGCTACAACTTCTTCAATGAACTGAACACATTTATCGGTATCTCTAAGGTCAAATGATCTGACCATAACATTATCATTATCCTTTACAGGAAATGAGTCGGCAGGTTCTTTGCAGGCAACTGCAACCCGATGGCCATTTTTTAAACATGCTTTTACCACTTCAAAACCAACTCCCATATTCCCGCCAATTACTACAATATTCTTCATAAATTAAATTAACTAGTTACCCAATTTACCCATTTATCAGACAAAAGGATCCGATCAAATTCATGCTTTGCAAGTTTGCTTGCATTTACAGACATCTCGGGCAATTTAAACTTTTCCTGCTCCAGTTTGATCAGACTGTCTGCAAATGCTACCGGGTTATCAGGCGACACTGTGATCCCACAATTGTTTTGTGTGATCAACTCAGAGATCCACCCAGGATAATTGTTCAAGACAGGAAGACCAGCAGAAATGTAATCAAAAAATTTATTAGGCGAAGTCCCATAGTAAAATGCAGGAATATTGGCCAATAGCTGCATTCCGATATTACATGTATTCATCAGTTTAGACAGATCGGCTTTATTAAGCGGGTCTAAAAAAATAATATTTTTTAGATTCTGCTCATTGGCTTTCGCGATCAGGCCGGGCTTGAGTTTACCATCGCCAACTAAAACAAATTTTATGTTATTGTTACCGCGTCTTGTAAGCTCTGCTGCAACGCCGATCAATATATCCAAGCCGTTGGCAATTCCATGTGTACCAGAATATAAACACAGAAAATCATTTTCCTGAACACCCTTAATTTTCAGTTTCCCGTCATTGGCACTGAAAATATCCAGATCACATCCGTTGGGTATGTTAGCTATTTTATTCTTTTTAACACCACGTCTCTCGATTCCCTTGACAATCCCCTCTGATAAACCAACCAGTTTTGTTGCTGAACGATAACAAAGGAATTCCAACACATCCATCAACCAAAGTACTACAGGGTTTTTAATGACACCCATTGCTTTGGGCAATTCCGGCCATAGATCTCTTACTTCAAACACAAATTTCTTTCCTCTCATCCATCTCGCGAAAATACCGGGAATCCCTACGGTTAAAGGTGTGGTCGACGCAAACAATATATCGTACTCATAAAATAAAGCCAGCCCAACTGTTTTCCATACATATAAGAAAAATACACCTGCTCTTTTTGCAAAAGAGAATTTATTAGAGTATTTGATATCAAATTCAATGATCTTGATACCTTCATAAAAACCGGTTCTTTTGCCTTTGATAAATTCTCCGTCCAACCCTGTTTTGGCACCATCATAGCTCCCACATACTATCGTAACTTCATGACCATGGTCTACCAAAGCTTTTGCCATTTTATACAAACGAATACCTGCAGAGCCCGTAGGGATATTAAAATGTTGTGTGATATATAAAACTTTCATAAATTAATTCATGCTACCAGGTGACGGTAGTTGTTAGGATACATTTCTTTTCAAGGGTAAGCTCTAATACGGGAATTTTATTTGACTTCATGTAATACAAGGATTCAAGGCCTTCGGTCAACTTACTACTGGTTATTTTTTCTGTGCAGATTATCCGCATCGTCAGATTTTGCGAATTTGATCTAAGTACTACATCGTTATCATTCTCCACTAATACCCAATCGCTATCAATTAAACGCCATCTCAAAATGGCATTGCTTTTAAAATTTGTTATCTCATCCGTAACTACGAGCTTATCCTGACACAAATTGACTTTGCGTTTGTGATTTGCTCCAAAGGCATCGGTGTATCCTGCCCCATAGGAAAGACATCCGTCACTGTCTTTCAATTCAGATATCCAATCAGTTTTTGCCCAATTAGCGTAGAGAAACCTGCTTATTTTTTGCATCGGCTCATGGTTATCAAACTGTATGGTGTTGTGAGCAGAAACAGAGCCAAAATAATTCACCAGTCCGGGATCGGCATAATAGCTATAAGACCCCCCGTCTCTGAGAATATTTTTACCTTTTATCCATAAATCTAAATGAAGGATATCATTCTGGCTTGGTCGGAATTTAAACCGTGGATATCGTAGCGAAACAAAAACATCAGAATGGCGAAGAATAGCAACCCCCCCATCATCAGCGATCAATGAAGCCGGAGTATCTTCTTTTTTATCGGGAATAGCCAACTTCAACCAGCGGAACTGGTCATCCCATACACCATGAGCATAAGCGCATTTTGATTTAAACAACACCATAGCTAATTGAATAGTTGGCCGGAAATCACGGTAACCGCTATTGGTTAAAGGAATTATTTTAGCTCCGTCATTAGCTCCAACATTGGGCCCATCGCCAGAAATAGCATCTATAATTGAAAACAGCCAGTTAGTGGCCAGAATGGCTTTTTGATAAAAAATATCCGGCAGTGATGGTAGACTTAATTTATTACGGAAGAATTCGCAGCAACACAATGTATCTAACATCAACCGATGGTAATTCAGGGAGTACTGGCTAAAAGTTCCATTCTTACCGATCAATTTTGATACACGTTCCGCTATCACTTTTTCGCCTTTTTTTTGCCATTTATGCCCGATGCTATAACCGTTCTTAACAAGGAACCCTCCACCGATATATAAAGCTGCTGCCTCAGATGTTCCGTGATTATTATTTTGACCGATAGCGTATGAAACTGTTGGTTGTATTCTTTTTAAATGTGCTGTTATTAAGTTAATCAAAGCAGGTCTGGGTGCTTCAAGCTGGTCCAGAATAAATGCGCCCATCAGAAGGTGTATCACGCGAATGCTGGCTTCCTGCCCACACTTCCAGTTTACACCCAGGTATGGGGTATTCTTTTTTTGCCAATCCTGCAACCAATTATTTAAAAACAGCAAAGCATCCGGATCGCCTTTAGATGCCTGCTGGCTTAAGGGTATAATCCAGTCAAAGCGGGATAGATCCCACAACGCTTTTATATCACCCAATTCGGGATCAAAATCTTTGATCTCAGACCAAAGTTTATCGGCGTCTTTTGAACCCTTATCTGTGAATTGATTGAAGTACCAATCAGGTGGCTGCTGCTGTATCTTTAGACTAAAAAAACTGTTATTGATCTCTTTCTTCTCCCAACTTTCAACAACAGGCAGGCCCGGGTTTGGATCTTTTGGGTTATTAAATAAAGGTTCATCAAGAAGATCCGACGTTATCTTAAAAACAGGATTAAATTTATATTTTATAGATAACCTATAATACCAAACTCTTAAAACACTGGGAATACCAAGTTTTCTGATTGTGTGAAAATAATTTATCGGGGACATAATTATTAAGGCAGAAAGCCTGTTAAGGGATCAAAATGTCTATGATTTTCTGGCGATCACCCAGATCTCTGCACTCGAGAACATTTTCTGATCAGCTAACACCAATCTGTCAATAAGTTTTTTTATGAACTGCGGAGAGAAGAACCTGAAATTTCTCAGAACGCGGAAGAAAAAACCAAAGCCATCAACAGCAACTGTTTCAAATGAGTATTTACTCAATAAATTTGCTAATTCTTTTTTGTCAAAATGCTGGTGCCATGCCTTTTCAGCTTCTATATCTCCAATCAAACCGTCTTTATTGGCAGCATACCTACCCTGGTAATATTCTTTTCCTTTCCATGTAATTACAAAAAACCTGTGCGTCTGAGGGAAAACAAATTTCCAGTTTCCCATATCCATAAAAGAAAAGAAATGTTTGCCGGGTACCGCTACAACAAATAGTCCGCCTTTTTTCATAACCCTGTTCAATTCTTTTAGTAGTTTGTCCTGATCATAAATATGCTCTAAAACACCAAAAAGGCTGACACTTGAGAATTTATTATCTGGAAAAGGAAGTTTTTCACCTATAGTGATGGTCACCAGCTCCACATTTGGCGGTAATAATGGCTGCGATCTTTTTACAACTTCGCTATTTGCATCTAATCCAATTGCTTTTTTTACAACACCTGTTCTAACGAGGTCTATAATTGCTTTTCCATCATGAGCACCAAAATCCAAATGCAGTTCAGATTCTCCATTATCATTTAACATCTCCCAAAAATGGGCTTTTGCATTTATTGGAAATGGATTTGAAGGACTCAACTTTCTTTTCATATAAAAATTTATTTTAGTAACTATCCCCGATCACGGTTTAACTTTTTTAGCCGTGGCTCAAAATAAATGATCAGTGTGAGGGGTATTAATAGATTTATTATTACTTACCGAGAGAAACAAGTGTGTTAACAACTCTTTGTCCGGCTTTTCCATCCCATAACTCAGGAATGCCACCTTTTTTCCATTTACCGGAGAACAGCCTTTCCATGGCAGGTTGAATAGCACGCGGGTCAGTGCCGATCAATTCATTGGTGCCGATCGTTACTGTCTCGGGTCGCTCGGTATTATCACGTAAAGTAATGCAAGGCACTCCCATTACCGTGGTCTCTTCTGTGATACCGCCAGAATCTGTTATTACCGCTTTTGCATTTTCTACGAGATAGTTAAACTCCAAATATCCAAGCGGTTCTGTTATATGCAGGTTTTCATAGCTGATGCCCAACTTAGCCAGAATTTTAGCGGTACGCGGGTGGGCCGGAAAGATCAAGGGCAGCCCATGGGAATTAACTATTATTTCATCGATCAACACTTTTAATTTATCATCTTCATCAACATTCGCAGGCCTGTGCAAGGTGATCACCAAATACTCATTTTTCTGAAGACCCAGCTCAGCCCAAAAAGGAGGTTGTTGAAACCTATTGCGGTGTTTCAGTAAAGTGTCGATCATAGTATTGCCTACCCAATATATTTTGTCTTCAGAAACACCGCTCTTTTTTAATTTATCACCTGCTTCAGGAGTAGTTGTAAAAAAGAAGTTGGTGATCGCATCTGTTACCAGCCTGTTGATCTCCTCGGGCATTTTCCAGTCACCAGACCTGATACCGGCTTCCACGTGTGCGACCGGCACATGTAATTTCTGCGCTACGATCGAGCAAGCCATGGTTGAATTTACGTCCCCAACCACGAGGCACAGATCTGTTTTCTCATCCATCAGCAATTTTTCATAGCCAATCATAATAGCAGCTGTTTGCTCAGACTGCGTTCCGCCACCTGCTCCAAGGTTCACATGAGGATGCGGAATAGCCAACTGAGTAAAAAAACTTTCACTCATGTTTTTGTCGTAATGCTGTCCGGTATGTATCAACCTGTATTCAATATCCTTATTCTCTGACCGTGCCGCATGAATAGCATCAATAATCGAGGCGATCTTCATAAAATTCGGCCGTGCACCTGCTATCAAATCTATCTTCATTCTTCTGTTTTATATAGACAAATCAACCCACTTACGTTCTTTTAAGCTTTCGATTGCTGCAAAAGAGGCTAAGGATGTATTTATTAATGAATCAAAAGAAATCAAAGGTTCTCGCCCCAGTTGTATTCTTTTGATCAAAGACTGGAATTGATTTTTATGTCCCTTGTCCAATGATGTTTTCAAGTGGCTAAAACCTTTAAAGCCGAAGGCTTGTGTTTTGCGAAAATTATCCATTACAACAGTTCTTCCCTGGCTGTATATTTCAACTCTTTCTTTTGAATAAGCCTTGCTTCCGTTGGCAAAATAATTAATGACAGCATTTGAACCATCTTCATACTTCAGCAAAATTGATGCGTTATCTGTATTTTCTGCAGAGTTGATGCCCATTGCATTCATACAAACGGAGATTACTTTGGCGCTAGTAAAATAACTGCACAGGTCAATCAGGTGGCAAGCTTCACCAATAATCCTTCCTCCTCCGACTTTTAAATCCTGCACCCATATATCGGGCGAAATAAAACCAGCATTCATTGTTGCAATAATATTCATCGGACCGGTTCCGATATGCTGTTTGATCTTTAAGGCATGCGGTGAAAATCTCCTGTTAAAACCAACAGTAATACTTCCTTCCGATTGATTGGACGCCGCTATTAGTTCATTGAGTTCCGTTGTATTAAGTGCTAGCGGCTTTTCTATAAAAACATGTTTGTTCTGCTTCAATACTTCTATTGCCATAAAAGCATGAAGATTGTGACGAGTGGTGATCATTACTAGGTCTACTTCGGCATCATTCAAAATTTCCTGGTAGTCAGTAGTACTATGTGTAAATCCAAATTTCTTTGCAAGCGCGGTAGAGGTTACTCCTCCTCTACTCGCAATATATTTGAAATGTGCCCCTGATTCTTTCATCATAGGAAGCATGGTCATTTTGGTAAAATTTCCAGATCCTATCACACCTATTACGCCCTTTTGGCCACTGAATTTTTTTTCTGAAAGAATAACTGTGTTCTTCAGGTGTTCTGTTCTGTCCGGGTATTCTAGAATTGAAGCGATAGAACCGGTCTGGCTGATTTTCCCGTATATCTTTTGATATTCATCCAAGGGAACGACTTCTGTTACAAGATCTTTCACGTGTAACTGCCTGCTGGAAATGCTATGCAGGATCGCTTCAAAATTTCTTTTCTCTGTCCATCTTACAAATGGGAGTGGATAGTCAATCCCTTTTTGTTCGTAGTTATGATCATATCTACCGGGGCCGTACGAGCAAGATACCTGGAAGGTTAATTCTTTTTCATAGAATTCCGCTCTGCTTATGTTCAATCCAATCACGCCTACCAATACGATCCTTCCACGCTTTCTGCTCATGTTTGCAGCCTGGCTGATGATCTCATCAGTTTTTGCTGAAGCGGTTATCACTACTGCATCAGTACCTATGCCCGCTGTATGCCTTTGAACAAATTTCAGTACATCTTCCTGATTAGGGTTACAGGTTATGATGTTCCATTTCTTAGCGAGCTCCAGCTTAGATTGATCAAAATCAATTCCAATCACTTTGCATCCGTTGGATGCGAGCAATTGTGCTGTTATGAGTCCGATAAGACCCAACCCAACTACCACAACTGTTTCGCCAAAAGTTGGGTTTACTAGGCGTATTCCCTGAAGTCCGATGCTTCCGATAACGGTAAAAGTTGCTTCGACATCGCTTACATTATCCGGAACTTTTGAGACGAGATTCATTGGTACAGACACTACTTCCGCATGCTGGCCATTAGACGCAACACGGTCACCTATACTAAAGCCGTGGACACCTTCACCGATGGCTATCACTTTTCCAACATTGCAATAACCCAGAGGTAAAGGTTCTCCGAGTTTATTGAACACGGTTTCAAGTGTAGGAAATAAACCTTCGGTCTTGATCTTATTCAGTACTTCTTTTACTTTATCCGGCTGCTGGCGGGCTTTTGAAATGAGGTTACTTCTTCCAAATTCTACTAGCATACGCTCTGTACCTAAACTTACAAGTGTATAGGTGGATTGTATCAGAACATGACCTTTAGAGACTACTGGTGCAGGCACTTCTTCTAATAGAGTTTCTCCTGTCTTAAACGATTGAATGATTTGCTTCATAATAATGTTTAACGGAAGTTTTACTATAAATTAGAAAAGTTCTCCAAAAGCAACTTCCCATTAATATGGCTTTTCTCAGGATGAAACTGAACGCCAAAAATATTTTCATTTTGAATAACTACAGGAAAGTTAAAAAAGATGTGATTGGCTGTAGCTACGATGTTGTCTTTTTTGTTTACATCAAAAAAATAACTGTGCAGAAAATAGAATTCAGGATTTTCAGGTAACCGTGCCAAAAGATCCGATTGTTTGTGAATATCTAAAGTATTCCAACCCATATGTGGTATTTTTGGACCTGAAAAATACTCGTCTTGAAGCGACCGGTCTACTGGTAATCGCCTTACGTTTCCGTCGATCCATTTCAACCCATTTGTAGTGCCCTCTTCACTGGTTGATGCCAGAATCTGCATACCAACGCAAACACCAAGGAAAGGGACCTTATTATTAAAAACGCAGGTCATCAATGCATCCTTAAATTTATTTACTGACTGCATTGTTGTATCCCAGGCACTCACACCCGGCATGAGTATATGAGAACAAAGTTTTAATTCTTCCGGGGCATTGATAATCGTTGTTTTTTTATCTAAAGATTTAAAAACATTTACAAATGCACTCAGGTTACCTGAATCATAATTTATTATACCAATCATACAGCAGGTTTGGTATAGTTAAGTAAAACGGCATTATTCTTTCCAACAAATGTGTAAAATGAACCGGCAGCACAACCACAAACGCCTACTTGGCTCTCAAGTTCTGCTATATCGGCTAAATCTTTACATCCACCTATTATTGTAATATTTACAGAGGTGTTTTCCCTTACGATCTTGGCTAAGCCTATGTCATATCCTGCAAATGTGCCATCACGATCAATTGAATTGATGATAACCTCGCCGATAGAATTTTTTTCAAGTAATTGCAGCGCTTGTAATAAACTCATTTTTTCCTTTTTAGTACCACGATGTGTGAAGATATAATAGTCTTTATTTGATTTTTTCACATCTAAACAAACAGCCACACTTTGGGCGCCAACTTCAGCAGCAATCTTATTCACAATCTCAGGACTTTCAAAAAAGGCAGCACTGATCGAAACTTTTTCAAATCCAAGTGAGATTATTTTTGAAGCATCAGCGACAGTTTTGATACCTCCTCCATATGTCAAAGGCATATTTGCATTGACAGCAATATCCTTTAAGAGATTAAAATCAATTTGAGCTGAATTCTTTGTGACGGATATATCAAAAAGACCCAATTCATCAACCTGTTTTTCATTGAATATCCGGATAGCATTGATTGGATCACCAACATATATACCCTCTTCGAATTGCTTTGTTTTTGTGAGTTCACCATCTTCAATAAGCAGAACCGGGATATACCTCGACCTTAGCATGCTACAGTTTTTTTGCATTTTTATCAATACCCAGCATCCTGGTAATCCTTGATCCTAGAATGAAAAGGGATTCCTGATTTTTATAGTCTTTATACGATTTGATAGGCATTGAATGGTATTGTTTCAATTCATCAACAGTAATTCTCAATTTAGAAGCTATAAAATCATAATCCCTTTCTACTTCTTCGATTGGATATGCTGGTTCATTCAATCTATTAATTGCATCTTCCCTCATCATCTGACCAGTAACAATTAAACTTGAGAATTGAGGTCGACGGGTATCGAAACCAAATCGAGTAGGCATCCAGTGTCCTTCGTAAAATTTAGTGAAACGAGATTCGAAATGTTTTTGTTGATATGGCAGCCACCCATATGCATCAAAAAGTTCCTGTTCGGCTTCTTTCTTCGTATACTTAACATAGTTCAATGGAGTGACAACTTGAATATTTTTTATGTATCTGAGATAAAATTTATGATTAAGAATCCCACTCAAAGGATACTTTTTTAATTTAATTTCACCGTATTGTCTATGTATGTCATGAATCTGATTAAGATCAGTTCCAAACCATCCCCAATTAACGGGATTCCTAATACCTTCAGTTGAATAATTACTACCATTTAAAATATATTTGATATTATTTTGTAGAGCAAACTTATACAGAGATGCTATGAAAGCGTGATCTTGTGGTAAATCAATATGTGGAACTCCAGAGCGGAAAAA
>Ga0194118_10007765_pt1 | contig 10241 bp, 10 predicted proteins | sample TA2MahsurfametaG_2_FD_148662 | JGI IMG/M metagenome (GOLD analysis project Ga0194118, IMG submission 148662) | Freshwater microbial communities from Lake Tanganyika, Tanzania - TA2015013 Mahale N5 surface | ecosystem: Environmental > Aquatic > Freshwater > Lake | place: Tanzania: Lake... | reverse complement strand
CTGCAAGCTCGACCGCAGCCGGCTGATCGTCGGGCTGGTCCGCACCTCGGCCTCGGCGGATGGCGACGAGGAAGGCCCGGCCAAGCACTCGGTGCACATGCTCGACCTGGCGCTCGATCCGCCGCCAGCGCGCCTGCTGCGCCGCAACCTGATCGAGGGGCCGGTGGTGATCATCCGACCGGGCGGCGGCATGTCGCTGGTGTTCGGCGAGACCACGGTCAAGAGCGGCCTAGCCTACAAGGGCTACCACGCCGTGGATATCGCCACCGGAAAGGCGCAGACCTTCTTCTCCCTGCCGATGGAGCCTACCGGTCTGGGCTGCGTCACGGGGCGCGCCATGGGGCTGGAACGCATCTGGATCTCGTCCGAGGCGACCCTGGTCGATCTCGGCGAGAACGGCCCCTATGGCATTTCCGTCGAGCACGAGGACGGCGACTGCAAAGCCGGCAAGAACGAAAAACGCACCGATTTCTTTATCGCCGTGCCGGATGGATTCGAGCTGTTCAAGTAACATATAGCCTCCATGAGCCGGCTGCTGTTCCTGATCCACGGCATGTGGGCCACGCCGCATGCGTGGCGCCACTGGCGGGGCTATTTCGAGGCGCGTGGCTGGCACGTCGTGGCGCCGCCGCTGCGCCACCACGAGAACGCGCCGCTCGAGCCCGCCCAGGGCCTGGGCACCACCTCGCTGCTCGACTACGCCGCCGACCTCGAGGCGCGCCTGCGGCATTTGCCGGCGCCACCGGTGATCGTCGGCCACGGCATGGGCGGGCTGCTGGCGCAGATCCTGGCGGCGCGCGGGCTCGCCTCGGCCAGCGTGCTGCTCTGCCCGACGCCGCCCGCCGCGCTCGGCCTGCGCCGGCCCAGCGCCTGGCGACCGCTGATCCGCAGCCAGATGCGCTGGGGCTGGTGGCGCTCGCCGCACAGGCCGGCCTTCGCCACGGCGATGCATGGCTTCTTCAACACCTACGCCGACAAGCTGGAGGCCGGCCGCGAGTTCGCGCGCCTGGTCCACGACTCCGGCCGCGCGCTGTTCGAAGTCGCCTATCCCTTCCTCGACAAGGCCGGTCGCGCCGCCCATGTCGATCCTGGCGACATCACCACGCCGATGCTGGTGATCGGTGCCGGGCGCGATCGCTTCCTGCCGCCGGTCATCGCCCGCGTCGTGGCCCGCCGCTACGCGCATGTCGCGGAGCACCACGAGTTCCCCAACCAGGGCCATTGGATGCTCGGCCAGCCCGGCTGGGCCGACGTCGCGGGCATGGTCGAGGACTGGATCGACCGCGCCGTGAGGCCGCCGGAGGTCGAGCTCAACGACCTCGACCGCCGCCGCGCCTGGCGCGCGTCGATGATCAAGCGTTGACCCCACCGCCTCGTCCTGAGCGCAGCGAAGGACCCCGCGGTATCGCGGTCACGCGCCGGCGCCTTGTCCGTTCGCACCACCGCGAGGTCCGTCGCTGCGCCCAGGACGACGGTGAGTGTTGATATGACCACCGATCCCCTTGCCACCTTCATCGCCGCGCTGCCGCGCGAGGGGCGGCTGCTGGGTCTCGATGTCGGCACGAAGACGATCGGGCTGGCGACCTCCGACGCGCTGCGTGGCATGGCCACGCCGCTGTCGACCATCGCGCGCACCAAGTTCACCAAGGACGCGGTCAAGCTGGCCGAGATCATCCGCAAGGAAGCCGTCGTCGGCCTGGTGATCGGCCTGCCGCTGAACATGGACGGCACGGAAGGTCCGCGCTGCCAGTCGACGCGCCAGTTCGTCGCCAACCTCGCGGGCCTGGCGCCGCAAGCCGGCGTGCGCTTCGCCGATCTGCCGGTGCTGCTGCAGGACGAGCGGCTGTCGACCGCGGCGGTCGAGCGCACCATGGTCGACGACTACGACATGAGCCGCACGCGCCGCGCCGAGCGCATCGATGCCGCCGCCGCCGCCTGGATCCTGCAAAGCGCCCTCGATCGCCTGCGTAACGCGTCGCGTCGACCCGAGTAGTTGTATGCTCCGGGCAGGCCACCCGGAGGACGCGACATGACCGACGAGAAACTCAGCGCCATCGCCCAGCAACTGATGCGGCGGCGGGTCGAGGATCTCGACGAGCTGGAGAAGCGCGTCCTGACCCACATCATGCAGGACGCCCACATCAGCCGCGATCCCAACGACGAGGACGATCCGACGCGACGGCCAACGACCGGCGAACGCATCGCCGACAAGGTCGCCACCTTCGGCGGCTCGTGGACCTTCATCCTGCTTTTCCTCGGCTTCCTGCTCGCGTGGTGCGCCCTCAACACACTTCTGCTGAGCCGCGCCACCGCCTTCGATCCCTACCCCTACATCTTCCTCAACCTGATGCTGTCGATGCTGGCGGCGTTGCAGGCGCCGATCATCATGATGTCGCAGAACCGACAGGCGATCAAAGATCGCGCCGCCGCGCGCCACGACTACGAGGTCAACCTCAAGGCCGAGCTCGACCTGATGGCGCTGCACGACAAGCTCGACGACCTGCGCGAGAAGCGCCTGGCGAAGCTGATGGTGCAGCAGGAGGAGCAGCTCGAGATCCTCAAGCGCATGCTCGCCGCCCGGCCCGCCTGAACGCCGGCGCGGCAACACACCGTGACAAGCCGGCGGCCAGTACGATACGACTCGCCCACATGATCAGCCTGATCCCCTCCATCGACACCCTGCTCGCGCTTGTCCTCGGCTACCTGCTGGGTTCGATCCCCTTCGGCCTGCTGCTGACGCGCGCGGCGGGGCTGGGCGACATCCGCCAGGTCGGCTCGGGCAATATCGGCGCCACCAACGTGCTGCGCACCGGCAACAAGGCCGTCGCCGCCGCCACCTTGCTGCTCGACGCGCTCAAGGGCGCCGCGGCGGTGATCATCTCCGCCATGCTCTTCGGCCCGATCGCGCCGCTCGCCGCCGCGCTGGGCGCGGTGCTGGGCCATTGCTTCCCGGTGTGGCTGAAGTTCAAGGGCGGCAAGGGCGTAGCCACGACGCTCGGCGGCATGCTCGCCTTGTCGTGGCCTTTCGGCGTCGCCGCCTGCGTGCTGTGGCTGCTCTTCGCCGTGCTGTTCCGCATCTCCTCGCTCTCGGCCCTGCTGGCGCTGGCGGCCACGGCGCTGCTGGCCTGGATCGAAGCGGCAATCGAATTCGGCCTGCTCGGCCGCTTCTTCTCCGCCGCGTCCTTCGCGATCGCGGTCACCCTGATCGTCGCCCTGGTGATCGCCATGCATCACGAGAACATCAGCCGCCTGCGGGCTGGGACCGAACCCAGGATCGGCGGCTCGAAGAAATAGCCGCCACGGAGCGCCCATGTCCTCGATCGACTCCCTCGCGCTTCAGAAGCGCGTCGACGCCCTGTTCGCCAAGTACGCCCGCGCCGGCTCGCCGGGCGCGGCCGTGGGCATCATGCGCGATGGCCAGGTGATCCTCGCCAAGGGCTACGGCGAGGCCAGCGTCGAGCATGGTGTGCCGATCACGCCACGCACCGTCTTCCGCATCGCCTCGGTGACCAAGCAGTTCACCGTCGCATCCGTGCTAATGCTAGCGCGCGAAGGCAAGCTCGGGCTCGACGACCAGCCCCAGAAGTACCTGCCCGATCTGCCCGATCTGCCGCGTCCGGTCACCATCGACCAGATGATGCGCAACAACAGCGGCTGGCCCGACTTTCTCGAGCTGCTGCGGCTGGGTGGCTCCAACCTCGACCGGCCCGGCCGCATGGAGGAGCTGCTGGGCGCGATCAACAGGAACAAGCACCTCAACTTCGAGCCCGGCAGCCGCTTCCTCTACAGCAATACCAACTTCCTGCTGCTGGGATTGATCGCTGAGAAGGTGAGCGGCAAGCCGCTACCCGAATTCCTGAAGGAACGCATCTTCGCGCCCCTGGGCATGACGAGCACGGCGCTGACCATCGATCCCGACACCGTGGTGCCCGGCCTCGCCACCGCCTATCTCGAGACCACCGAGGGCGGCTTCCGCCGCGCGCGCCAGGGCTACCCGGTCGCCGGCGAAGGCGGCATGACCTCGACCGTCGAGGACCTGCTGATCTGGGCGCAGCATTATCGCCACCCGGTGCTGCCGCCGACCGACCTGTGGGCCGACCTCGCCGACCAGCGGCCGCTGAGCGGCGGCGTGCTCAACCCCTACTGCCGCGGCCTCGCCCGAGGCACCTTGCGCGGCCTGGCGACGATCGGCCATGGCGGGCTGTGGCCGGGATATCGCACCGAGTTCCTGCGCCTGCCCGATGTCGATCTCGACGTCGTGGTGATCGCCAACCTCGCCTCGCTCGACCCGCATCGCCTCGCCCGCGCGGCGGCGGTCGCGACGCTGAGCGGCGACGCGCGCCTCCAACCCGCCTACCCGATCGATCTTGCCGACGTCGCGCGCTGCGCCGGCACCTACGTCAACGAGGCCGAGCTGACACTGTTCGATCTCGCGGTGAAGAACAGCGAGGCGATGCTCACCCAGGGCGGCGTGCCGATGGAGATGATCGCGCGCGGCGACGGCTGGCTCGAGGCCGACCGCGGCGTCTTCGAGTTCGCGCTGCGTCTGCCGGCAGCGCCAGGGCAGCCGATCGATGTCGACCTCGGCGCCGGCCGCGTCTTCCCTTTCCGCAAGCTCGACCCGCGCGGGCCCGTGCCCGCCGATATCGCCGGCACCTATCACTCCGCCGACACCGGCGCGACCTGGCGCATCGACGGCGAGCGCATCCATGTCAGCGGCCCGTACGCCATCGGCACCATGCCGTGGTCGCTGAAGGGCGTTGCCGGCGACGTTGTCGAGATCGAAATGTCCTATGGCTGGGTCACCGTCACTCAGCTCGCGCGGTTGGACCGCGATACGTCGGGCAAGCCGTCCGGCCTGACCGTCTCGACCGCCCGCATCAAGACCATGCGGTTCGACAAGACATCCTCGCCGTCCTGAGCGCAGCGACGGGTGACGAGCGACGGGCGACGGGCTACTTGGAGAACACCATCGCCTCGTCGCGCACCGAGCCGAATCTCAGGCTCAGCAGATCGCGCGCGTAGTTCTGGTGCAGCTTCCACGGCTTGCGTGATCCCTGCCTGGGGAACATGTGAAGCGCGCGCTGGATGTAGCCGGATGAGAAATCGATCCACGGCTCCGTCGACATCGCGGCATCAGTGTTGCGTGGCACGCACTGGCGCATGCCCTCGCGCTTCATGTGGTTGAGCAGGCGGCAGACATAGGCAGCGATCAGGTCGGCCTTCAGGGTCCACGAGGCGTTGGTGTAGCCCGACACGGCCGCGAAGTTGGGCACGTCGCTGAACATCATGCCCTTGTAGCTCAAGGTCTCGTTGAACTTCACGGCGCGGCCGTCGACCGCGACCGACATGCCGCCCAGCGGCAAGAGGTCGAGCCCGGTCGCCATGACGACGATGTCGGCATCGAGCGACGCGCCGGATCTCAGCGTCAACCCGTCGGCGGTGAAGCGCTCGATGGTGTCGGTGACGATCGAGGCCTGCTTCTTGCGCAGCGCGCGGAACAGATCGGCGTCGGGCACCAGGCACAGACGCTGGTCCCACGGATTGTAGCGCGGCGTGAAGGCCGCTTCGGTGGTCGCGTCATAATCCTTGCCCATCATCTGCTTTACGCCGTCGGCGATCAGCTTCTTCACCCGCTGCGGCTTGCGCTTGCACAGGCGGTAGAAATACATACCCAGCAGCACGTTCTTCCACCGCGTCATGCCGTAGGCTAGCTTCGCCGGCAGCCGCTTGCGCAGCCAGTCCGCGATCGCGTCGCGCGACGGACGCGCCACGATGTAGGTCGGCGAGCGCTGCAGCATGGTCACATGCGCCGCCGTGCGCGCCATCTCCGGCACGATGGTCACGGCGGTGGCGCCGCTGCCGATCACCACCACGCGCTTGCCCGAATAGTCGAGATCCTCGGGCCAGAACTGCGGATAGACGATGCGCCCCTTGTAATCGCCGACGCCCTCGAATTCCGGCACGTAGCCGCGCGCGTAGTTGTAGTAGCCGGTGCAGGCGAACAGGAAGTTGCAGGTGATGCTCACCACCTCGCGCGCCTCGCCGTGCTCGACCCGCACCGTCCAGCGCGTCTCGGCGCTCGACCACGACGCATCGAGCACGCGGTGGTGATAGCGGATGTGCTTCTCGACGCCGTATTCCGCCGCGGTCTCCCGGATGTACTTCAGGATCGAGGGCCCGTCGGCGATCGCCTTGGCCTCGCGCCACGGCTTGAAGGCGTAGCCCAAGGTGTACATGTCGGAGTCCGAGCGGATGCCGGGATAGCGGAACAGATCCCACGTCCCGCCGCTCGTCGCGCGGCTTTCGAGAATCGCGTAGCTACGATCCGGGCAATCGCGCTGGAGGTGCACCGCCGCGCCGATGCCGGACAGACCAGCGCCGATGATCAGGACGTCGACATGCTCGCTCATGATGAAAGCCCGCTCACGCCGATCTCGCTGGACTCGAAAATCTCGATGGTTGTCGCCGCGCCGAGCTTGCGTACGGCGCCGATGAAGCCGCGGGCGCCAGCGTCGGGGAAGTGTTTCAGGACCGCGGCTTTGTCGCGCAAGTGCTCGACGAAGACAAGGCGCAGCGGATTCTCAGCGTCGACGTGCACGGCGTGGTGCAGGCAGCCGTCCTCCGTGCGCGAGCGGCGTATATGCGCGAGGCTGGGCGTGCGCACCGCCTCGAGGGTCGCGGCCGAAGCGACGATGCTGCCGGTGATCAGGATCATCAGGCGGCGACGTCGGGCATCTCGTCCCACGAGGCGTCGTTGCCCTGCTGCGAGGTCAGGAACAGCAGCGCGACCGACGGCTTGGGGTTCTGCCGGTGCCAGCATCCGGCCGGCACAACGCAGATCGAGCCGGCCCGAACCGTGCTCACCGCTGCCGCGCCCTGCCTGTCGAGAATGGTGACCTCGACCGCGCCTTCGACGACGTACAGCAGCTCGTCGTCGGGATGGCGCTCCCACGGCGTCAGGCCGGTGAAGCGCACGACGCCGACCATGCACTGGTTGAACGTGGCGAGCTGGCGTATCGCCGCCATGGCTTCCTCGCCCGTTGTCGTGGCGCTGACCTTCAGCTCGGCCAGGTCGACCAGACTGGCGTTGATATCGTGGGCGCTCATGCGTGCCTCCGAAGCTCGGGTGCAATTGTAGCACGGCGGCCGATGCGCATTGAACGGACCGTCACCAGGGTCTTTACTCGCGCTCGACGGTCGTTCGCACGGGGAAGTCGGAATGGCGTTTGGAGGCGAGTTGCGAGTAGGTGGGCCTGCGCGGCGTCCGCGGTGACAATGTGAGCGTGGATCACGACACCCTCGCGAGTCGGCTGAAGGATGCTGTCGCGCATCACCGCCAGGGCGATCTCGCCCAGGCGCTGGCGGGTTACGACGCGATCCTCGCGGTAGCCCCGGATTTCTTCGATGCGCTGCATCTGAAGGGCGTGATCGCCGCCCAGCAGGGTCGCGACCAGGAAGCCGTGTCGCTCATGCGCCGCGCCCTCGCCATCAAGCCCGACCATGCCGGCGCGCACGGCAATCTCGGCAATCTGCTGCTGCGCATGGGCCACGCTGGCGAAGCGCTCGCCTCCATCGATGCGCTGATCGCACAGCGGCCCGAGAACCCAGGCGCGTTGGGCGCGCGCGCCGCGGCACTGCACATGCTGGGCCGGCTCGATGAGGCGGTGGCGGCCTATGACCGCCTGCTGGCACTCGGCGCGGACAACGCCGCGGCCTGGTACAACCGGGGCAACGCACTGCAGGCGCTCGGCCGCGCGAAGGACGCGCTGGCCAGCCACGACAAGGCGGCAGCGTTGCGCCCGGGCGATGTCGACGCGATCTACGGTCAGGGCAACGCGCTGCAAGCGCTGGGTCGCTTCGCCGAGGCCGTCGCGCGCTACGACGCGGTGCTGGCGCTGAAGGACGATCACGCCGAAGCGTTGAGCAGCCGCGGCAACGCGTTGCAGCAGCTCGGCCGGCTCGACGAGGCGCTACAGGGCCATGACAGCGCCATCGCGCTGAAGCCCGCCGGCGTCGACGCGCATTGCAACCGCGGCAACACGCTGGTCGCGCTCGGCCGACTCGACGAGGCGCTTCAGAGCTATGACCGCGCGCTGGCGCTGAAGCCCGACCATGCCCGGGCATCCGCCGGACGCGGCACGGTGCTGCGCGATCTCGGGCGGCTCGACGAGGCACTGCGCAGCTACGACCGCGCGCTCGAGCTGGCGCCGCGTGATGCCGATACCTGGAGCAATCGCGGTATCCTGCTGCAAGGCATGCTGCGGCTCGAAGAGTCGATCGCGAGCTATGATCGCGCCATCGCGCTCAACCCCGACCACACTGGCGCCCAATGGAACCGCGCCAACGCGCTGCTGCTGTCGGGCGATTTCGAGCGGGGATGGCCGGCCTATGAATGGCGCTGGCGTTCGCGTCCGGCGGGCGAAGCGGATCGAAGGTTCGGCGGGCAGCCGGTCAAGGGCCGCCATATTCTTCTGCGCGCCGAGCAAGGCCTGGGCGACACCATCCAGTTCGCGCGCTACGCGCCCCTGCTGCAGGCGCAAGGCGCGCGCGTGACCTTGGCGGTGCAGCCGCCGCTGCGTCGGCTGCTGTCGACGCTGGCACACGGCGTCGAGGTGACCGCCGCGCCGGCCGGCGCCACCGATCCGGGCTGTCCGCTGCTGAGCCTGCCGCTGGTCCTTGGCACGACGCTCGACACGATTCCTGCGCCAGCACGCTATCTCGCCGCTGAAGATGACCGCGTGGCCGCGTGGCGCGTATGCCTTCCGTCGGACTCCAGGCGGCGTATCGGGCTGGTGTGGAGCGGCAATCCAAACCATCGCAACGACCGCAATCGATCGCTGCCGCTGGCCACGCTGGAGCCGCTGCTCGACATCGACGCGCATTGGGTCTCGCTGCAGAAGGACGTGCCCGAACGCGACACCGCGACCATCGAGCGCCTGAAGCTGATGCGCGTCAGCGACGAGCTGCGCGACTTCACCGACACCGCCGCCCTGATCGAGGCGCTCGACCTGGTGATCACGGTCGACACCAGCGTGGCGCATCTCGCCGGCGCGCTGGGCAAGCCGGTGTGGATCCTGCTGCCCTTCAGCCCCGATTGGCGCTGGCTGACCGGCCGCGAAGACAGCCCGTGGTATCCCAGCGCGCGCCTGTTCCGGCAGACGACGCCAGGCGATTGGGACGGTGCGATCCGCCGCGTCTGCGAGGCGCTGGGGCGTTGACCCAGGGCCTCATCGCGAGCGCGGCGAGATGACCGCCTCTGTCGAAGGGCGTCGCCCACCTTCAGCGCCCGCCTGACTTTCGCCCGGTGTCGATGTTGACGCTCGTTGCGGCGGCGAAAGGCCCGCACACGGCGGCGTCGGGGCTCAGCGGCCGAGCACGCCCCTCCTGTCCGTCTTGCCATCGCCCCTCCGTCCGCTCTACGATGAATGCCTCCTCTGCGAAAAAATTGTTGAGACCGGTCGACCGCCCGACGGCGGCGGATTCGCCGGGTTGGGTGTGGTTGGAACTCGATGAACGTTCGCGCTTGGGGACGCGGGGGAAGCCATGATCGAGGCTCGGGTGTTTCGGGGCTTGGCCGTGATCGCCGCCGCGCTCGCGGGCGCGCCCGAGGCGTGGGCGCAGGAGCGGATCGCCAGCGTCCAACGTATCGAGCCACAGGGCACGCGACAGCAGCGATCGGGCACCGCGCAGGCGCTGGCGCTCGGCAGCGGCCTGTTCCACAACGACATCGTCGAGACCTCGCCGCACGGACGGCTCGACGTGGCGTTCACGGACGGCACGCGGCTGGGCGTCGGGCCGTCCAGCCAAGTCACCCTGGACAGCTACGTCTATCGGCCCGGCGGCAGCGGCGCCAGCGCGGCGCTAGGCATGGCCAAGGGCGCCATGCGTTTCATTTCGGGCAACGTCCAACGCGACGGCATGCGCATCACCACGCCGACGGCGACGATCGGCATTCGCGGTACCGACTTCGTGGTCACTGTCACGCCCGCCGGCGCCACGCGCGTGCGCGTCGACCAGGGCAGCGTCATGCTGTGGGCCTGCGGCACCGCGCGCACCGCGGGTAACGCCTACCTCGCCGAGGCCGGCTACTCGATCACGGTCGATACGTCCTGCATCGTCTCGGTCATGGTCCTCCCCCTGAAAAGTGGTCCGCCCTGAACTCTGTCTTTTGACATTAAGGAGGACTGCAATGCCGAAGAAGAGGCACAAGCCTGAAGAGATCGTCTCGAAACTCCGAC
>Ga0194118_10007764_pt1 | contig 10243 bp, 8 predicted proteins | sample TA2MahsurfametaG_2_FD_148662 | JGI IMG/M metagenome (GOLD analysis project Ga0194118, IMG submission 148662) | Freshwater microbial communities from Lake Tanganyika, Tanzania - TA2015013 Mahale N5 surface | ecosystem: Environmental > Aquatic > Freshwater > Lake | place: Tanzania: Lake Tanganyika... | reverse complement strand
TCTGGCCAAGACTTAAGAAATGGTTTCAATACTGAAGCCACTAGGCCCGAACCCACCATAGGCATTCGGTGCAAACGAAAATGTGGATATCCCATGAATAGTTCGTCGCCTCCATCGCCAGTAACTGCTACCTTTACAGATTTTCCAGCGGCCCGACTTAAAAGCATCATGGGAAGAACAGCTGGGTCGTTTAGAGGTTCGTCGACTAGATTTTTAGCTACTTGCCATATCTCAGCAAGATCTTCGTCTGTGCTTGCAACTATGTTGTGTTCAAAACCGTAATCTCTAGATATCTCTTTCGCATTTTTTGACTCATCATAGGTGCCCGAAAACTGCAACGTGTACGAGGGAATTCTCTGGTCCATGCATTTAGAAACTGTAGAAGCCACCGCTCTAGAATCTAGTCCCGATGAAAGAAAAATCCCAACAGGGACTTCGGATTGCAAACGACGTTGTACTGATTTTTTCAAGTGCAGGTGGAAAGCGTCAGCAATTTCAAGCTTTTTTGAAGATCGAATTGTAATTTTTGGGGGCCAAAAACAATTTTCTGAAACCTCCTCAGCCCCAATTTCTAGGATTGTCCCTGGTTTAACCTTTCGAATTCGATCGTCAATTGATCTCGGTGTTGGAACACTATCTGAGACCAAGTAGTCGACCAGGGCCTCTCGATTTAAATGGGCCCTATCAAAAGGAATGAGGCGCCATAGCGCTTTAATCTCCGAAGCAAAAGCAAAACCATTTTCTCCTCTAAACCAATAGAGTGGTTTCTTACCTAAAGGATCCCTTACCAAAATGAGAGTCTTCTCCGAAGAATCCCAAAAGGCAATGGCGTACATCCCCCGAAGTTTTGGAAAAAATCCTTTGCCCCATCGACGATAACCTCGTAAGAGCACCTCCACCTCGCTAGTGCTATTGAATTGAATCCCTTCCGCCTGCATTTCTTTTCTCAATTCCTGATAGTTATAGATTTCTCCGTTGAAAAGAGCCGTAAGATTCTCATCCCTAAGGTGAAGTGGTTGCTTGCCCGCTGTAATCTCCATTATTGACAAGCGAGCAAATCCAAAAGTTGCACCATCATCTTCTAGAATGACTTCTTCATCAGGACCGCGATGTTTGATACTTAGCAAAGCCGCATCAATGTCGGATAAAGCAAAGTTAGAAGATGCGCCGAGAATCCCGCACACAAGAGGCCTCCTAAACTTGATTCCGTCCTATGATTCTCTCATGTTGGTGGTCGCGCCATGAATTATCTGATCACGGGTTGCGCAGGATTCATAGGATCGCATCTAGTTGAAAGGCTGTGCAGCGAAGGACATTCAGTATCTGGAATCGATTGTTTGTTGCCTTCACTCTACTCACGCGCCGAGAAGGTGCGAAATCTTGAGGAAGTTGGTCAAAAATCTAACTTTCAATTTCATGAGATTGATTTAAGACATGGCATACCAGAAGAACTTTTCGCGGGAGTAGACGTCATAGTCAACCTTGCCGCATTTCCCGGCTTAGCTCCAAGTTGGACTAACATGAAAGATTATTTTGACTGCAACGCACTAATCGTTGGCAACATTTGTGATGCAAGTCGGAAGATGGGTGGGATTCCCATCTTGCAAGCATCAACCTCCTCCGTGTACGGGATGACGGCGACTTCAAGTGAGAATGGTGATCTTCGGCCAGTTTCGCCCTATGGCGTCTCAAAACTTGCTGCAGAACAACTCTTGAGGGCTTTCTACAACAGCTTTGATGTTCCATTTACAGTTCTTCGATATTTCTCAGTGTTCGGTCCGAGACAAAGGCCCGATATGGCGTATAGGAAGATCATTGCAGCGATCCTTGAAGGTAAATCTATAGATATCTATGGCGATGGTTTACAAATGCGAACTAATACCTATGTTGAAGACATAGTAGACGCGACAGTGGTGGCTTCAAAGCAGATTTTCTCAGGGGATATTTTCAATATCGGTGGATCTCAGTCCATAAAGCTGCTAGAAGCTATCCAAACAATCGAAACGATTACAGGAAACAGAGTAGAAAAAAACTTCCTCCCCCCACGATCTGGTGATCAAGCACAAACGGCCGCGAATTACGGCAAAGCCGAAGAGGTTTTCGGCTTTCGCCCTAAAGTTACCTTTCAAGATGGAATAATCAAGCAGATTGATTGGCAGAGGGGCAATCAAATCCTCAACTGATTGCTTAAAAGGTCCATTCGCAATCGCTGGAATAAGGACCAAGTACGTGCGCAACAATAAATCACAACAACGTGGAGTATGAAGTCCCCAACCGCTTGAAGTGGCAGGCCTGGAATAAGTTCCCTGTAACCCATTGGGTATGACATATATAAGGATGCCAATGCCAAGATCATGAGTGTTCGAGAGGTCCAACTCCGTGACAAGAGATGACCAGAGTCCAGGACAACAGCGACACCCAAAAACGTCAGCCTATAATCAACGTTACTCGTTGTAATGTAGGAAAAAATGAAGACTAGATAGATTACTAGCGCAGAACTTGTTGCCATTGTAAGTTTCTTATTTTCGGAGACTTCTAAAGGTTTTAACTTCATCAACAAATATGCAAAGAACACAAGAGTGGCAATTCCGATAACTTGGATCAGCGTTTGGTTGACGTTGTAACCTGCTTTGCGCAAGTAGTTGTCCCAAATGGTGATTCCATAGTGATTAGCTCCAGCATCAGAAAACTTATACAACCCCATAATGACGATCTGATAGCCAATCGTTACCGCTGAACCAATCAGAATCAACCATGCGATGAAATTCCGTAAAGTCTTTTCGCGCATGAAGCGCAGAATAGCGATTATCCAGACAGCAGATCCATAATACTTATGCAAAGCAACGATAGAACTAGTGACAACGAAGGTCACAACCCAACGTTTACTTAACGCAACTCCCGCAGCTAAACAGAGGGCTAGGTTCAATAAGTCTGGATTTCCACTCTCAAAAAGGAGTGTTGCTGGGGGTGAGATAAGAACCAGTAAAAAAACTAGATGAGTTGTCCATAATCTTGGAGATGCGTACATAGTTAACAGAACACATGCCGCAAAAAGCACGACGGTCCAAAGCATTTCGTTTGTTGATAGAAATGCCATCAATCTGTAGAGCGGCATTGTAAAGATCCCGTAGTTAAACTTAGAACATTCTCCCTGGGCTGATGTGTTCTCACTTGAGAACAAAAAGGTCTTTATGCCCCACTTGTCATAACAGTTGGGCCACTTCTCGAGTGTAGCGGTCATGTCCCAAAAGCGGAGTCGGGTTCCATCGTAAAACTCTTCTTTCCAAGCTATCAGTGCGAGAAGAAGCAAACCTGCCAAATAGGAAAAAAGCCCTAAAATTTTTTTTGGCATACTCATAAAGGAAGCCTAGCGCAACCCACATTACAACTCTGGAATAGGAGTCAATCAGGTGAATTTAGTCTTCTGCATGCATGAATAAAACTACAGACTGAAAACTAGTTATTGCGGAGACGAGAGGATTTGAACCTCCGAGACCATTTCTGGTCAACCTCATTAGCAGTGAGGCGCACTAGACCGGGCTATGCGACGTCTCCTTTGAGACCTTATTGTAGTCGTGAAGTCGTTTCCATCAGATTCATGATTACTGCAATAAATGAGCCTAAACTGACCCCTTATGTCGATGACACCCGAAGTATGGGATGCGAGCAACCGCCCCATTCCAAAAGAGGTTGCACACCTTTTCAAACCCTCGCACTTCTCAGATTATCCAAGAATCCAAATTCCACAGGAGTTTCGAGATAGTCGTGGAACAATTAGAAACATAGCGGATGGAAGCCTTGGTGATGTTGCGATTATCGAATCAAGCCCAGGCGCAGTAAGAGCGAATCACTACCATCACAATGATTGGCACTTTACATATGTTGTAACTGGTGGAATCACGTATGAGTGGACTAGTGGATTTGAGAGTAACGAGGTGCATAGAATTGAGTTCTATCCAGGTGAGTTGATATTTACTCCAACAGGAATTCCGCATCGTATGAAGTTTTCTAAAGAGACCACTTTTGTAGCAGTGTCTAAGTTGAGTCGTATGGCAGAACTATATGAAAAAGACACCGTGAGACTGGATCCTGAGTTCTTTGGAAATTAAAACGTCTTCGACCCGAGTACAACAGTGTCGACTTTGTGGAGGCGACTTCTTTCCCGAGACTCTGAGTCTTCTCCCGACCCCGCTTGCGAATGAGTTGTACTCATCTCGAGAAACCGCCCTAGCGGCAGAAACTTTCAGGCTGACACTGGCGATGTGCAGTGGATGTCGGCACATTCAACTTGATGAGGCAGTCAGCTCTACAAGGCTATTCGATTCTTACGTTTACACCTCATCCACATCTAGTACTTTCAAGACTCATTTCGATCAACTAGCTTTGAGAATTTGTGGATCTCTTCCGCCATCGGCTTCAGTGTTAGAAGTTGGATCCAATGATGGTTATCTTCTTTCCCGATTGAAGGAATCTGGTCTGAATTGTCTGGGTCTAGAACCATCAAGAATCCTGGTAGAGGAGAGTCGAAAGTTTGGTCTTCAAATTCACCAGGGGTACCTTGATGAGCACAGTGTCTCTGCGATCCTCAAGAGTCAAGGTCAGCTCGACTGCGTAGTCGGAAACAACGTTTTCGCCCACATTCCTGACCTTGCACAAGCTTTCAAGCACGTGAACTCTCTACTTAAAGCAGGTGGGTTGTTTGTAATAGAAGTCGCCCATGCAATCGAAATCTTGCGAAAAGGAATCTTCGATACCATCTATCACGAACACCATTCTTATCACACTTTGCTTGCACTGAGACCATATCTCGAATCTCTGGGATTCGGTCTACTTGATGTAGAGCAAGTTGAAACCCACGGTGGCAGTCTCCGTATATTTGCGCAAAAGGGTGGAACATCAGATCTCAATAAAGTAAATGCAATAGAAGTTATTGAAAGAAATTTGGGTTTTGACTCGCCGCAAGTTTTTGGTTCTTTGACAGAGTTGGTGAGTAATGCGCGTGAGAGCTTTAAGGAAATAGTGGATAGTGCGAGTCAGTCCATCGTCTTTGGCTATGCAGCGCCAGCAAAGGTCGTCACTTTCCTTTATCAAGTATCTGCAAAACCCAACGAGATCAATTTCATTGTGGATGACAATCCCCTGAAGCAAGGAAGGTTCTTGCCTGGGCTGGGTGTACCAATAGTCGAAGCCAAATTTCTGGAAAATGAAGTTACTCAAAGGCCTGGGCAGAGATTTATTTGTCTTGTCTTTGCCTGGAATCTTTCTCAAGAACTTCGCGCAAAGATTAGAAGGTCGCTGCCTCAGGGCAGTGAACTAGTTACATTCTTCCCAACCCTGTCCAAGGAGGTAATCTCATGAGGCTAGTCCTAGATTCTGATATCGAGGAAATAGTGAATCGCTCGAAGATTTCTTTACGAAGTCTTTCAGGAAAGACTGTATTACTTACTGGTGCGGCAGGGTTCCTAGGTACCTATTTCAATCAGGTCTTTCTGACGCTCAACAGAGATCTTCGTGCCAATAGCTTAGATCCGGTGAAAGTTACGGCCGTTGACTCATTTATAACCGGCGGGTCAATTGATGAAGTGTCGGGTTCTAGCGAAGATGTCGAGTGGCTGAGTCGGGACCTCTCAATCGACACCTCTTTTGATAGAAAATACGACTACATTCTGCATTGCGCTGGTATCGCATCACCTGAGCACTATCGCGCAAATCCACTAAAGACTATCGACGTGACCATTCGAGCAACAAGAGATCTCCTTGAGAAGGCAAAGATCGAAGGTTCACGGATGCTCTTCTTCTCATCCTCAGAGATCTACGGTGACCCCACACCAGAAAACGTACCGACGACAGAAATGTATCGAGGTAACGTGTCGACGCGAGGACCCAGAGCCTGCTACGACGAGTCAAAGCGTCTTGGAGAAACCCTCTGTTGGGTCTATCAAACATACTTTGATGTTCACGTTTCAGTCGTTAGACCTTTTAACGTCTACGGTCCTGGAATGTTGCCTAGGGATTACCGAGTACTGCCAAATTTTGCGACATCTATAGCAAAAGGTCTACCTTTAAATATTTATGGTTCGGGTCTTCAAACGAGAACTTTTTGCTATGTGGTGGATGCAATCGTGGCATTTCTAGAAATTCTCATTAAAGCGGATCAACCCGACGTCTTTAATGTTGGAAATCCTAGCCCTGAAATTTCCATGATTGATCTGGCAAAACTTGTCGCCTCGCTTGTCAATCACGAGCCTGGCGCTCATGTAGTTGCTTACCCTTCGACCTATCCCGAAGACGAGCCGAATAGACGTTGTCCGGATATCTCTAAACTGAAAGACACTCTCGGATACGCACCGTCTGTGGACCTAACCACTGGTTTAACTCGATTTCTGACTTGGACCCAGGCGAACTATGCAACAATCATCAATTCTTGATGGCTGTCGTAGTCGTAGGGAATGGACCCTGGTCGGCAAAGCTTCGTCCAGTGATTGAATCTGTAACGCCGCTGAAGGTCATTACCGTGGGCGCACGGGATGTGATTAATAAATCTCTCAGTGGAGACATCTTCTGGTTGGCGACAACACCCACGAATCAACTGCGCATTTTGCCCGCTATCCCTAAGCAAGCCAAAGTGGTTTTGGAAAAGCCAGCTTTCTTGAATTCGCTTGAACTTGAGTTGGTTTACCGTGAGTACATGGAAAGACAGGGGAATCTGTATTTTTCATTACCCTGGAACTATTCACCTTCCATGGCATCCATTCGGGGAAGGCTCGCTTCGCAAGAAGAAAGTAAGGTAAGAGTGAATCGCGGGGGCCCAGTACAGAGAAGCTATATTCCCAGCTACTTGGACTGGCTACCCCACGATCTAGGGATGATTTCACGACTTCCGGAGTCCGTGAATTTCAGCGTTGATGCTGTTGATCTAGAAGGTGAATCGATTCGGATTCGGGCGCACCTTCCGGGTGTCAAATTCGATTTGCATATTGGCCTATTTGAAAACCGCGTGGCGAAATGGGAAATTTCTAACTCAGCTCAAGGAAGTTATCAGCTTGACCTTTATGAGCAAGTCACCACCACTGGTGAAGAGCCTTTAAAGAATATGTTCTCCGATTTTTTGTCAAAACCAAGTCAATCCGATGAACTCTTCACAGTTTGGCGACAGTTTTTTCGCGCAGCTTCTCTAGGATAGAGTTTTAAGCCTGAGAGAGGGGTATGAGAGATGGCATCTTTGGCAGTTCTTGTTCCCGTCTTCAATGAAGAGAGATCAATCCTTCACATTTTGCATAGATTGAACGAGATAAAGAAATCAATTCCAAAAATGACAATTAATATTGTCAATGATGGTTCTAGTGATGGAACTGGGGCCACGCTGAAAGCAAATCAACATTTATACGATTCTCTCATCGATTTAGAGGTAAATTCCGGCAAGGGTGAAGCAGTCAAGATCGGGCTGTCACACATAACTTCTGAGTACGTTCTCATACAAGATGCTGATTTGGAATATGATCCTGCTCAAATCCCTCGCCTTTGGAATCTTGTCAGCGACCATAACATCGATGTCTTGCTTACCACTCGCCTGAACGGGGGAGGACTTGTTCGGGTGCATTATTTCTGGCACAAAGTCGGAAACCGTCTAATAACCCTGATTTTCAATGTTTTATTCAATACGACCTTCACCGACATTTACTCTGGGTATCTGATTTTCAAAGCCAAACTGATTAAATCAGAACGGTTAAAGGTTCGGGGTTGGGGCCAGCAGGCAGAAATTCTCTCAATCCTGGTGAAATCTAAAGGCAAGATCTACGAGGCTCCCATTTCCTATCATGGACGAAGCTACGATGAAGGAAAGAAGATAAGAGCCTCTGCGATGTTTGGTGTCATTGCAGCCATGGTCGGTGGGCGGTTTAGAAAAGATGAAAGTAGCTAAAATCTGGTGAGCCTATGATTTCTCGTCCCCATGGCTTTATTAGCCCACAAGAGCTCATTGAGTGCACCCTTGAATATTGACGTTTTCATGAATAGTGATGACTCAGATCAACTTTCCCGATTTCGAGAACAGTTCGTAATTGATGACAAAAGTACTTGTTATCTTGATGGAAATTCACTTGGTAGGATGCCAAAACGCACAATCAACGAGATAAATGACCTGCTGGTTAATGAGTGGGGCAAGAAGCTGGTTGGTGGTTGGGCGGATTGGATTGATGAGGCCGAACGAGTTGGAGATCTGATCGGCGAGGCGGCACTCGGGGCCTCAGCAGGACAGACCCTTGCGCTAGATACCAACACAATAAATATCTATCAGCTAGCAGTAGCAGCTATCGAGGCGCGTCCAGGACGCAAGAAAATCCTCATTGATCGAGCTAACTTTCCTAGCGATCGATACGCGATTGAAGCAATCACTGAAAGCCTCGAGATGGAACTCGTTTATATTGAAAACGAAGATCCCACTCTTTCGCCTCAAGAAGAGATAACCCTTGATTTGCTCAATCGCTATCTTGATGATGACGTCGCTCTTGTCACACTTCAAATAGTCCAATATCGATCTGGCGCACTTAATGACTATGCCGCTATCGAGAAGGCGGTTCGAGCTCGAGGAGCTCTGATGCTATGGGACTGTTCACATGCTGTTGGATCAGTTGATCTGCAATTCGATAAGCACGGAGTCGGCTTAGCAGCAGGATGCACCTATAAATATGGAAACTCGGGACCTGGAGCGCCGGGGTGGCTTTACGTATCACACGAACTCCAAAGAGAACTCAACGTGCCGATTAGAGGCTGGTTCGCTGCGAAGAATCAATTCGCAATGGAACGAACCTTTGAGCGAGAGGAAGGAATTCGAGGATTTCAAATCTCTACACCACCAATTATCGGCCTCCGGGCAGTAAAAGTTGGGTTTGAGATGATCAAAGAAGCTGGGATGAAAGCCATCAATGAGAAGTGCCTCAAGGGCACAGATTTGATGATTCAACTCTTCGACGAATGGCTTCAACCACTTGGTTTTTCTCTAGCTACACCACGAGAGCGTCATCGGCGATGTGGTCACATCATCATCACTCATCCAGACGGTGCCAAGATCGCCCGCGCACTTCGAGAGTTGAAGAATGTTTACCCAGATTACCGGGAGCCAAATGGAATTCGGTTTTCTTTCTCGCCACTCCCAACTTCCTTCACAGAGTTATATGAAGGGTTCGCGCGGCTTCGCGATCTTGTCGCAAGCGGGGAATACAAGAATCTGACAGCCAAGGAAGGCAAAGTAACTTAGGCAATTTTCCTCTGAGCGCACCTGCCGTACTCTTGCCTCATGAGCACATCCGACTCAAAGCCGCTCCAGCAAAAAGCCTCTGGCGTTCGAAGCCACGATATCCCCACCCCTGAAGCGCTGCAAGAATTCATGAAGGGTGGATGGGCGCCAACTCCTCTCGATGGAATCACCGCTCACGAAGTCATCTCGTTTGCAAAGCAACGACGGGAACAGCTCTCGAAGGCATTTCCTGGAATGCGGCTCATTTTTCCTGCCGGCTCGCTCAAGACTCGAAGCAATGACACTGATTATCGATTTCGAGCGCATTCAGCATTTTCATATTACTCAGGTATTACAGCAGAGGATTCAGTTCCGGATTCGGTTTTGATCCTTGAGCCAAAAGAACTCGGTCACGAAGCTCTTCTCTTTCTTCATCCAAGATCACCACGAGATAACGATGAGTTCTACCGAAATGCAAGATACGGCGAATTTTGGATTGGTCGCCGAATGACTCTCGAAGAGACTGAAACCAAGTACGGAATCAAAGTTGCCCTCTTGGATTCTCTGGAAACTTTTCTGAACAACGCTGGCGACTCGCTTCTGATTCGTGGCGGAGATCCACGAATTGATGCAGCAATCAAGCCAAGTGATCGTGAAGAAGAGTTTGCCAATGTGACTTCGGTTATGCGCATGACCAAAGATGAATATGAAGTCAAGGAAATGCAGAAGGCAATCGACGCCACTAGCCGAGGGTTTGCCGATATGGTGAAAGTCTTTCCGGTAGCGACATCTCATAAGCGTGGCGAGAGAATCATCGAGGCAGCATTCTTTGGTAGAGCTCGAGTGGAGGGTAACGACCTCGGCTATGACAGTATTGTTGCTTCAGGTTCCCACGCATGTGTCTTGCACTGGATCAAGAACGATGGCGAAGTAAAGTCCGGAGACTTAGTTCTTATTGATGCTGGTGTTGAAGTCGAATCTTTCTACACAGCAGATATCACGCGAACT
>Ga0194118_10007761_pt1 | contig 10248 bp, 14 predicted proteins | sample TA2MahsurfametaG_2_FD_148662 | JGI IMG/M metagenome (GOLD analysis project Ga0194118, IMG submission 148662) | Freshwater microbial communities from Lake Tanganyika, Tanzania - TA2015013 Mahale N5 surface | ecosystem: Environmental > Aquatic > Freshwater > Lake | place: Tanzania: Lake... | reverse complement strand
GGAAAAATGGTAGGCGGTAAAGGATTTGAACCTCTGGCCTTGACCGTGTAAAGGTCCTGCTCTTCCACTGAGCTAACCGCCCATTAAAATTCATCTATGTCATTATCGCCAGTTGGGTTCTGCACAAAGCATATCACCCAGTGACCGATCAAGTGTTTGTGGGCACACCAGATAGAGTTTCAAGCCCGTCGTCATTATGTATTTATAATATCACTAAATTTGTTATAGTCAAGCGCTTAAATTAAAAAACCCACCAGTCATTTCTGATTGGTGGGTGAACTTTAAGCAAACAACCACACCAATCAATCGCTGTTTGGTGATTGACTACTTACCGATGGTTGTACATTATTTAGCATACATTAATATATATCACTATATTTAGCCATTGTCAATTTATAATTATAAATCTTTATCCAATTTTCTAAGTAATTTCTTATACCATGGCAATTGTTCTTTTCCAGAAGAACCGTTTGTAGGCACAGTTTTAATCGTTGGGTTAATCGTTTGGTTATTACCATTTGTTCCACTTGATCCATTTGATCCTGATGTTGATGACATAGTATTCCTTTTTTAAATAAATATAAATTTATAAACTAAACGTATTATTCATCTTTATGTAAAATGCGTCTCCCCAATTTCCGTGACGTAAATTTGTTTCAACTCTTTTAAATCCAAACTTACTTAAAAAACTGTCTAACTCATCTACTAATACACAATCTTTGTATAAATAATCTGTATTAATTTCGGTGTATACATAATCAATTTGTTCTAATGTTTTTACCGATCCTTTTAAAACTTCAAGTTCATATCCTTGAACATCCATATTTAATAAATTGAACTTGGAATCAATATTATTTTCTAAAATATAATCATCTAATTTTATTACGTCAATTTCTTCTTTAGAAGTAAATTGAATATTCGGATACATTGCTTTATGTAAATAGGGTTCTAATATCGAAGAAGACTGCCCCGCTCTTTGAGTAGTTATATTAATAATAGCTTTTTTATTTTCACTACCTAAAGCTTTGTTGACTAATTTTACATTAACATCCTCTTTTAATAAATTATATAACGTTTCAAAAGTTGATTTAACCGGTTCAAAAAAAATTATATCGTCTATATTATTTTCTTTGTAATGTATATATTCTTGTCCATGGTGTGCACCAGCATGAATTACACCTTTAATTTTTAATTTATAAAATTGAATGATTGATTTTAAATCTAATAACATAATAAAAAAGGTCGCTAAAAATAATTAGCGACCTTTAACTTGTTAATATTTTTTTATTTTAGAATGTAAACTTAACACCTGCGCTATAAACAACAGTATTCTTAAATTGCTTCAAACCAAGATTGGCATTTTGCGCAACATTGAATGTATTGTTATAGTAACCAACTTCTCCATATGGAGTAACGACTCCGAGAGGAGTATTGAATGGACGAATCAATGTACCTTTAGCGGTAAATGTTTCATAAGCACTCATGCTGCCCCATTCAACCGCTGGAGTAACTACAAATCCCCAGAACAACTTTTGGTCACGACTTGCACCTACAAAATAACCACTTTGTTGAGTTTCTTGGAAGAAAGCTCCACGAACATATGGTGTGACATATGGGTTTTGGATTGAGAGTTTAGCACCAAGTTCAGTGGAGCTTTGAATTGGTCCACCTGAGATTTGATGACGAATCGCAGTTAAATCACCACGAAGTGCAAATTCTTTACTAACAGAGTAACTCTTACCAAGACCAATAGTCCAATGTGATTGATTATTGTCTGAAAGATAAACCCCGCCAACATAAGCATCTACATACTTGAATGACTTACCAACACCCAAAGCCGCATATGGCGAACCGAGTGTATAAGCCAAACCGTTAACTACATAGTAGTTATTGTAACCACCATCTAAGCTAACGCTAATTGGTGAACCTGAATCAGCAGCTGTATCTACAGCCAAAAGGCCAAAGGTTGATACAAGCAATGCTGTTAATACTGATAATACTTTCTTCATAATATATTATTTCCTTTTTTTTGTTGTTAATGTGGTGCCAACCACATTTTTAGGATGTTCCTAAATCATTATTAATATATAGTTTTTATATAACCTCTAAAATTTATTTAATTTCTTGAGTCGTTTATTAAGCGCCCTATCTTTCTCTGGTAAATACACATATAACGCTTTAGATTTTTCTTCACTTTCAGTCAAAACTGTAATAGTGTCATCGTTTACTTCAAGTACTTTGGTTATAGCGGATTTAATGAATCTAAAGCTTTTTCCTCCGTCAATTTCAATACAAATACCATATGATAAATCTTTATATTGAACATCATTGACGCCATAGTGTGACTTCAATAGATTCTTAATTTGATTCTTCTTATCTTCATTTAGAACCATATTAGCCATTTCAAGTTTAGTTAATGTACTCATACGTTTATTATATAATGTTATTGTGTTCTGTCAATAAAAAACAAATTTGATTAATCGGTTAAAATTAATCAAAATTCGTTATAAGTTGTTGATTGTTAATTACTTTTTCTTCTTTAATGCCTTTAATTTATTTTTTAATTCATCAGGCTTATGCACAGCCAACCATCTCGCATAATTTTCTTTTTCTCTACGAGATAATTCGTTGTCTCTGTAAAGAGATGCGTTCTTCTTTACAATGTCTCTAAATGGATCGCCACTTTCTTTCTTTAATTCACCTTTTAATTTTGCTAACAATTTTAGTAAAGCCGGTCTTTGATAATCATCCATAGGTAAATATTTAGCTAATCTTTTTTCAAGGTATTTGATAAGTTTCTCATCTGGATGCTCTTCCGGTTCATCCAAAGGTTCATCTGTTGGAATGTGTTTTCCGGTTAGATCTAAAATTTCATTCGGAATGTTATTTGTAACAACAATTTTCTCGGTTTCTAATTGATTTAATTCGTCGTTATCTAAATTTAATAATATACTAATTACATCTCGGTCAGTTGTTGTGAATCTTTCCAAACTTATTTTCTCACCTGTAGCTTCTTTTGCTTTTAAATTTCTAACGTAACTTAATATGTTGTTAAACTTGGTTGAAGTTTTATAATTTACATCACTAATTGCTTCATTTTTTCCTTTAGCATTGCCTTTATAAAGTAATACATTTGTACCGCCTAGTGTACTCACTTGAACTGTTGCTGTAGGATACAAACCTTCATCATCAGAATATATTTCTTTAATAATATTTTTTATTAATTTTTTAAGCGTAGATTCATTCATATTCATTTATAAATATAAAAACTATATGCTTATCTCAGCATAAATTACATCCTCTTCAGAAAACCCACCGATCTTTATAGACTTACCATTGCTTAAATGTAATACAAGCATGTTTAATTCACCTATATTAGTATGTATTTGTTCTACTCTTATCACTTGATTCTCATTGAGTGCATCTTTAATATCGTTGCTTAATAAATCAGATTCAGATAATTGTCTGCGTAATGGATTTAATCGTATCATATATAATAAATATTAATTCTTTTTTATATAATGTGTACGCCATCAATTGCTGTGATTATCCATCCAATCAAGTAGTGCTTTTTCAAATCCTATATCTTCATTAACTTTTTAACTTTCTATCCACTTATGTCTATAAATTTTATCTTTGATCATAACGAATTTCTGATATAGCGATTTATTGTTCATAATATATATATACGATATGCCTTACGAATATAACGCAAAAGTAACCCAAGTGATTGACGGTGATACAATCGTCGTCGATATTGATCTAGGATTTGATGTAAAGTTAACCAATCAAAAAGTTAGACTGCTCGGAGTTGATACTCCCGAAAGTAGGACAAGTGATAAAATCGAAAAAACTTTTGGTGAAGCTAGTAAAAATTACACCAAGAAATTTATTGAACAATGTAGTGAACAAAATATAGTTCTCAGAACCTATCTCAGTGATAATGAAGAAAAGTTTGGTAGACTATTGGGTGAAATAATAAATCCTCAAACAAAAAAAGTTTTGAATGAGGAACTAATCAATAACAATTACGGTATAAAATATCTCGGAGAAAATAAAGATAAAATAAAAGCATTACATCTTTATAATAGAAAAAAATTAATTGACTCAAAAGTAGTAAATTTATCTTATAAAGAAGCAGGCCTTTAATTAGATATCACCATACAATAAAAGTTTGTATGTTTGATTGCCTATCTTTATTTTAGCATATTTGCCAGATGAAGTACCCGCTGAACTTGCAGTTATACCGGATGAACCAGTTAATGCACCCACAAAAAGTGATCTAACATTAACCAATCCACCACTTAGTGTTGTAAATGCACCGATGCTAGCGGTCACAGTGGTTGCTTTGAGACTGCCTGTGAAACTATTTGCACTCACAGCATTTGTGGTGAGTGTGCCTGTTACCTTTATATTGCTACCGCTTAGTGTATTAGCGTTTACTGTTCCAGTTTTATCAACTGAAAATTTACTTGAGCTATTAACTTGTAGATTTAATAATTTACTGTCTGCTGCGGACAGTGTATCATCCACATTTAAGCCGATTGCGGTTAGTGTGGAATTTTGGTTCCACCTTGATAAAATATCTGAAATAGGACGTGTAGCCATAGGTTTTAAAAATTTTTAAGAAGGATCTGGTAAATATCCATTTGTATCGTTTTGTATAAATAAATATTCATAATTATCTGTTATCAAATAATTATCTAAATCATCTACCAAATAAAAATTAGATGTAGGAGTTGGTGTTGGTGTTGGTGTAGGCGAAACAGTTGGTTTTTTTGTAATAATATCTTGAGTATTTGGATTATTTCCACTGTATGTTTGTCCTATATATTTAATCTTGTCTCCCGAAAAAGAAAAAAGTTGTACTTTTAATCCGTTTGAATTTACAACTTCTAATTTAAATTTATATTTTTTATACAATTCATTATAATAAAATTTACTGGGAATATTATTATTTCATTGTAAATGAAAAATAATTTCTTTTGCACTTGTAATGATCGTTGAATTATTTTCTTTTGAAATAATAGATTTTAAAAAAGCAATTAAATTTTTTTTATCCAATAAAAGTTTATAATCCATAAATTAAGCGATCATTATAAATAAATAGACTGTTAACTTAAAATTAATACATATTAACAATGTTACGAGCGATAAAATATGTAGGACAAACAGGTACCAGTGGTTACGCGACAGCAGGTAAAAGATATCTGGCTAACTTTATATTAGATGATGTACCAGTCAGTTGGCATCAATTAAAATTCGATAATAGTAAAAACGATACACACCATTTTGTAGACATTTTAGCGGAATCTGCTATTGATAAAGAATATAAAGAATATAGTAAATTAATAATACACAGTACACCTGATATTTGGAAAAAATATAGTGAACAATATCATGATATACAAAGAAAAATTGGTTACTGTACTTGGGAAACAAATAAATTGCCAATTACTTGGGTAAGTCATATAAATCAATTGCCAGAAATATGGGTGCCATCATCTTTTAATAAAGAAACTTTTATAAACTCAGGCGTAACTTCAAATATAAAAATAATACCCCATCTTTGGTTTGATCAAAATTTACCGCCAAAAGAAAAAATAGAATTGCAAAGTTATAATGGTACCATTATACCCAATAATAAATACACATTCTATTGTATAGGTGAAATGAATACCAGAAAAGGTATAGATGATCTAATTACAGTATTCAATAAATTCAACGATAAATATAAAGATACACAATTAATTCTTAAATTACACTACGCCTGGTACCATGACAAAACAATAAATTATATACTAGAACAATTAAATCAATTAACAGATAAAATAAATAAATCAATCTTTGTTATTCTACACAATCTCTCAAATAGAGGAATTTTAGCACTGCACAGTTTCGGAGATTGTTACATAAGCCTCAATAAAGGTGAAGGATTCGGCCTCACAATATTTGATGCGTATCATCTTAAAAAGAAAATAATAACAACAGGTTACGGTGGCCAATTAGATTATTTAACCATAAATCATCCAGGTCTAGTTAATTATAAAATGGCACCCGTATATGGTATGGATAATTTTAATAAATTATATACACCAGATCAATACTGGGCTATACCAGATCTAGATCACGCCTACCACGTAATGGAATACACTTACCTCAATAAATAAAATTTGGGGTGATATATGAGTGCTGCCCTCATTCTGTGAGTTCCACAAACTCAAGTGCTAACTGTTACACCAATATCACCATTGAAAATAAAAATTGTGTTTGATGCTAGTTGATCTGCCAAGTCGTTCTCCTTCGCCAACTACTCACACACACGAAACGATAAAAAGTGCGGTTAACACCAAACACTCTTATAAATAGTCTAATTAAATAACTCTACACCTATTATAAATTGGTGCTGTTGGTAGGAGTTGAACCCACTTTCCAAAACTATTGTCACGTATTAAATTTTAAATTTTATTGAATGGTTAATTTACCATCGTTAATTGTAAAATTATGTGGTTTATTATCACTTAATCTTGAAAACGAGTCCTTTGATAAAAATACTACACCAACATTCGTTATTAACTTTGATAACTTATTTTTAAGTGATGTCAAAAAGCTTTGAGCTTTACCAGCTACATTAGCAACAAATCCTTTAACAGCACTCATACCTTTTTGTAAAATGTTTTCTTCTTTAATTAACCCCGCTAAAACCATCATTCTTCCATATTGTTCTACACTTTCTTTTTTCCAACTTGGACCAACTTTGCCATAGTCACTATACTTTTCCATTCCATTAAATATTCTATCAACAACGCTACTATCCAATCCTTTGGTTAATTGTTGAACCCTAACATCTATATCAGAAGTTAATCCACTCACTTTAGTATCAACAATTTCAAACGATTCACCTACTCTTTCTACTCTATATCTAATCGTTTCTACTTTACTAATAACTTCGCCATTGTAAGAAATTTGTGAACTAGCAATTTGCAAATCGTTACCTGAATATTGCACCGTGCCATTTACTGAAGTTTCCCTGCTAAAACTTTTCATTACGTTACGAGCATCTAATTCTGCGCCTTTGAAAAATTGTTCGTCCAACATTCTATCCAACTTAGCTAAATTTAATAATCTACGAACAGTATCTTCACCCTTTGTTTGTTTAACTATATCCATAGCCTGTTGATAATCCGAATAAGCAGGATCATTCATTATATCAGTAGGAGCAACTTCTTCACCACTTCTAGCACCAACCTTTTTATCAAGAAATTCAGGATTGTCTACATCCAACCCCATGTTTGAAACGGATTGTGATATCTTACTACCAAGTTGGTCATCATTCAATTTGTCAAGATTTTCTAAATCACTTAGTTGATCTCTTAAAGCATCTGCACTTCCAACATCACTAGCATCCATATCAATGCCTAGTTTCTCAAAAATATTATCAAAAGCATCTGGATTTTGTGATTGTGAATATGCTCCAACAGCGCTTCCAATAAGTGACAATACTACTAAACCAACTCTTACACTAGCAAACGCTGCCTTTGGATTTTTCATAAACCATCTTACAATTTTGCTCAAAATTCTCAACATTAAACCCTGTTTCTTATCTTTAGATTTATTCTTTAAATTGTCAATTGTAGCATTTAATTTAGTCGCAGTTACTACATATATTTTTCTAGCAGCATCACCCGCAGCTTCACCCGTCTTGTCTACTGCAAATTTAATTAAATCACTTGCTTTTTTACCAGCATCTTTGATGTTAAATTCATTGATTTCACGACCTTCTTTCAATAAAAAAGAATAATCATAAAATTTCTCAATTGCTTTATCTATATCTTCTTGAATAAGTCGGTCATTAATATCTTTAAATCTTATCATATACAATAAATATATCTTTTAACTTAATCATACACTATATAAATAGTATTATAAAATAAAAATGGTGGGAGTAGTAGGACTCGCACCTACGAAGGCCGTTAGGCCGGGAAATTTACAGTCTCCAGCAATTGCTGCTATGCGATACTCCCAAAAAAAATTCGTTTATAGACACCAACTATCAAAATATATTTTATTTTGATGAAAGCTCCTCCCCAGGGACTCGAACCCCGAACCCGCGCTTTAACAGAACGCTGCGCTACCATTGCGCCAGAGAGGAATTAAATTTTTGAAATACATCCGCCGTAGGAATCGAACCCACCTCACTGAGATTTGGAGTCTCGCCTATATCCTTGAAACATGGGCGGATATTAAAACTGGAGCCTTCTTCCGGGCTTGCGCCGAACTCTGAGGTTTACAAAACCCCTGCATCGCTGCCTATGCTTAGAAGGCATAACTTATTTTATTACTTATACGACAACCATCTCAACAGCGTCGTCATCGCCCTATAGGTTCTGTACAATACATATCGCCTACGGACCAATCAATTGATTTTTTGAGTACTTTACCCACTTTTCGTCACTCAGGGAGGTTCAACAGATAGAGTTTCAAACCTTATATTTAAATTACCAAATTTTTTATAAATGTCAAACAAAAAACCACCACTTTTTCGGTGGCGGTTAATATTGTTTGGTTTATACTCTATATACAATATCAACATCCACCACATTCACAATTCGTAAATGTGTGACACTTAAATTCTGTATGATAGGTCTTCATTACGCTTATAAGTATCACACAATGCCACATTTGTCAATATCTTTTGCTGAAATTCTTTATCAACCTATATAATACATACACACAATATATCATCAATATACTCAAACTAGTTATACATAAACTAATGCCTATAGATAATACCCAACCAATAATATGTAACTGTTCTTCACTAAACATATAACATCAATATATACTATCCCCATTATTATATCAACTTGTTATATTTAGTTACATATGCAAATTTCCCCATTAAAAAAATTTTCCCACTGCTAAATTCACATACTCTATAAAATAATCAAAAAGTACCCCACAAAAACCGCAATATTAAATAACCGCAATAAGCACATATGCAAGTTCTCCAAGTAAAAAAGTACCATGTGTGTCAGGTAGATCCCCGCGCGGGTGGCGCTGGGCTAAGTCCCATGTTCAGAACCATTTGACGGGGCTGCGGGGTGGGTAGGGCCGTCAACTCTTATAAAAACTAGGGGTTGCTATACCCCCAGCGCCGTCATCTACTTATTAGCGGTAGGGGCGCCACACCCCCTATCGTGCTTAATTAAGTAATGTGGTTAGGCCCACTCGGTAAACATATTTTGCTTACCGTCCCACTTGTAAGCCCAGCTGTAACTGGTTATCTTGAGACTCACACTGTCACCATAATCTGCTTGTATACGTTTGGTCATTGGTTGACCCACAATTTCGTTTACATTGGGAACACACTCACCTTGCATGTTTCCAGTGTAGTTACGAGACTGACCAACTTCAGCAATCACGACACTTTTATTCTTTACAGCCAACACCTTATAATAATCCACATTGGTTTGGTCATAGCCCCAAGAGCACACAAAGATGTCGCCAACCTTGACCGAAGGCTTAGGAGCATCCAGCTTGATGACATCATTGACATGAAGCGTTGTGGTAACTGAATAACTCTTAGCATCAATGTTGGAAGCGTAGAGAGTGCCGTCACGTTTAGCTTTCCAGACTCTGAAACGAGTGCCTACGGGCACCGTAATGTTGTAGGCAGTGACGGGCTTGGTGTTGGAGACGATGTCGTTTTTGCGGATAGTGGTAGTCATTACGGTGTACAGTATAGAGTATCGGTGGATGATGTAAAGGTTTTTTTTGTGTTAACCAGCGGATTTTTCAGAGGTAGTCAGTCATTCTGGCCTGCCGTTCCATATACTCGTTGAAGGCCTGCAGATCAGACTTGACAGCGGCCGGCTCGTTGTCAAGGTTTTCATCCTGATAGTAGACTTCCTCTACACCGACGTGGATGAGGTCTTGCAGGTTTTCGTACATGGTGGGTTCAACGTTCATTGTGGGACCAGTATAGACTAGTGAGAGGCGGTGTCAAGCCCCTTTTCCTCAAAGACCTCATCTTGACAGTCTTGACAGAGTGTGCTGATGAGGTACTCTTTGACACTGAGTTGGTCTTTGAAGAACTCTGCACTGCCTCCACAAGCGACACATTGATGTGCGGCGAAGGCGAGAGTACAACTACGGCCGAACATTTTGAGACTTAATTCGTCGTTGGTCATATTGTTAAATTACAACTTCGGTAGGTTCATCTACGATAGTGAAGCTATCTTTGGA
>Ga0194118_10007751_pt1 | contig 10257 bp, 7 predicted proteins | sample TA2MahsurfametaG_2_FD_148662 | JGI IMG/M metagenome (GOLD analysis project Ga0194118, IMG submission 148662) | Freshwater microbial communities from Lake Tanganyika, Tanzania - TA2015013 Mahale N5 surface | ecosystem: Environmental > Aquatic > Freshwater > Lake | place: Tanzania: Lake Tanganyika... | reverse complement strand
CGGAGCGCAGGTTTCCAACCCGCGGCGCATCCCCGCAGACCCCGCAGCGGAAGCCCCGATCGCGTACGCGATGGGGACTGAACCGCGCGTGACTCCCTTGGCAGCGGCCGCGCGCCGACTGCCCACGCGAAAATCGGCGGGAGGCCGATGTTTCGCGTGGAGTCAGTCAATAAAGCCGGAGAGTTCCTCGCTGCGGGCCGGAGCCTGCAGCTTGCGGACGGCCTTGGCCTCGATCTGCCGGATCCGCTCGCGGGTCACCTTGAAGATGTGGCCCACTTCCTCGAGCGTGTAGCTGTAGCCGTCGCCGAGGCCATAGCGGAGCTTGATGATCTCCCGCTCACGGTAGGAGAGGCTCTTGAGAACCTTCGCGATCCGGTTCCGCAGCATCTCCTGGGCGGCGCCCACCGCCGGATTCTCCGCTCCGGTGTCGGGCAGCAGGTCGCCGAAGTGGCTGTCCTCGCTGTTGCCCACCGGGCGATCGAGACTGATCGGATAGCGGCTCATCGCCGTCACCCGCCGCGTCTCGTCCACCGGCGTGCCGGCGCGGGCGGCGATCTCTTCGATCGTCGGCTCCCGGCCGTATTCCTGCAGCAGCTGCCGGGCCACGTTCCGCACCCGGCTCATCGTCTCCACCATGTGCACCGGGATCCGGATCGTGCGGCTCTGGTCGGCCACCGCACGGGTGATCGCCTGCCGGATCCACCAGGTGGCGTAGGTGCAGAACTTGAAGCCGCGGCGGTACTCGAACTTGTCGACCGCCCGCATCAGGCCGGCGTTGCCCTCCTGGATCAGGTCGAGGAACGACAGCCCGCGGTTGCGGTACTTCTTCGCGATCGACACCACGAGCCGGAGGTTGCCCTCGGACAGACCCCGCTTCGCCTGCTGGTAGCGGGCGAAGATGCCGCAGATTTCATCGACCCGCCGCCGTAGGCTGCGGGGCGTCTCCTGGCAGCCCTTGAGGATCTGGCGGTACTCCTCGACGAGCTTCTGCCGCCCGGACGGCGGCTGCTTCGACTTCTTGTGCGCCTCGATCCGCGCCCGCAGTTCCTTGACGCGGAGCAAAAACCGCTCCATGGTCGGGATCATCGCCTCGATGCGCTGCGTCCGCAGGCCGAGTTCCTCGATCAGCCTGACGCACAGCTTGCGCCGCCGGCCCAGTCGCGCCCAGGCTTCACGACGCTCCGCCATGCGGTGCTTCTTCGACAGCGCGATCCGGTAGTCGGCCTTGTTCTGCCGGATGAGCACATCGAGCGTCCGCAGGTTGTGCGGCAGGCGGCCGAGAATCTGTTCCTTCTCCAGGCGGTCGGTCACCGAAACCTGCACCGTGCGGTCGAAGGGCAGCTCCCCCTTGTGGACCCGGACGAGAACCCGATACGCCTGCTGGCAGACGTAGTCGCACTCCAGCAGCTTGGCGCGGAACTGGGCCCGCGTGGTCTCGATCTGCCGGGCGAGAAAGATCTCCTGCGCGCGGGTCAGCAGCGGGATCTCGCCCATCTGCGTCAGGTACATGCGAACCGGGTCGTCCGACCAGTTCTCCACCTGCTCGATCAGCGACTCCTCGGCCTCGCCCGCGGCATCCGCCTCCTGCTCGACTTCCGCCTCGATCTCCCTCTCGGGAATGCCGGCAACGTCCGCATCCTCCACGAGGAGCTCGGCATCGGCCTCTTCGGCGTCGACGACCTTCTCGGTCAATTCCTCGACTTCTTGAGGATTGGAGACGACGTCGTCCTCGAGTTCATCCAGCAGCGAGTCGTACAAGGCGAAACTCCTTCGCGAATCGTTCGATCAATCCATGGCCGGTGTCCTCCGGCCGCGGGTGCCTACCGCACCAAGGCATCTTTCGAAGCGGGGTCAGTCTGATTCAAGGGGACCGCAAGTCCAGTGCAGTGGCGGTCCGCCAGGCAACCGTCGGCACCCTTGCTGAAGAGGGCTCGCGGCCGGATTGACAACCCCTTGCAGAGAGGGGCGTGCCCCCGAGTTCCGGAACCTTGGGCAAACGAGGCAAGACGCACGGTCGATTTTTGCCATCGTCGTGGGTTCCGGGGGGACGCAATATTATGCCGTTGTGGGGTGCCGAGGGCCAGTTTTTTTTTCGCGGAATCGAGATTTTCCAGCCTTCCCGGGAGCCCGGATGGTAAAAAAATCCGGCCGGAGAATCTCTGCCGTGCATTCGCGTCTTGACAGCGTCCGGACCTCTTTCCCAATCCAGTTTCCCGAACTCGCCCACCTGGCCAGGCCCCGGACCGTTCGCGGGTACCGGCTGGAGCCTCGCCCGCCTTCCGCGCCCGACACCCCGCCTTCCGCGCCCGACACATGGTGACCACCGACCAACCGCTCTCCATCCCGTGCTCCTGCGGGGCCCGCGTGCGCGTGACCGCCGGACAAGCAGGCGGGCGGACGATCTGCTCCGCCTGCGGGCAGCCGCTCGACGTGCCACGGCTCCGTGACCTGACCGCCCATGCTGCCGACGATCGTGGAGCGCCCGCCCGCTCCGAGTGGGACTCGGGCCGGGGAATGATGTTCGCAGGGTGCGCGCTTGCGGCGCTGGCGGCGCTGGCGGCGCTGGTGGCCCAACCCCTGGGAGCCGCGATCATCGGTCGCCCTCCGGAGCCGCGGGCGATCCGTGAAGGTGTGGCGGCCGCACCGATCGCCGCCGTCCACGCGGCCTACACGCAGGCGTCGCACGAAGGTCTCGGTCGCCCGCCGTCGGCCGTGGAGGTCCGGCTGCAGCAATACTCGAGGCTGGCAAAGAGCGTCGCGGCCGTGCTCTGGGTGGTGGCCACCATCGGAGGACTCGTCGCCTGTGCAGGCTTCGCGCTGCGGTCGGCGGGCAGCTCCCGGGATCACGCGTGATGCGGGCGGCGTTCATCAACCGCACCGGGCCCCCCGAGGTCATCGTCGTGGGGGACCTGCCCGATCCGGTGCCGGGCCCCAGGGAGGTGCTCGTGCGCGTGCGGGCCAGCGCGGTCAATCCGATCGACACCTCCATTCGATCGGGTGCCGTGGCGATGCCGCTGCCGACGCCGTTCGTGGTGGGCTGCGATCTCGCAGGCGAAGTCGTGGCGGTCGGCGACGGGGTCGCGGCCCTGCGTCCGGGCATGCGGGTGTGGGGCTCCAATCAGGGGCTGCTCGGACGCCAAGGAACCTGCGCGGAACTCGCCGCCGTCGATGAGCGGTGGCTGTATCCGACTCCCGCCGGCATCAGCGACGTCGACGCTGCGGCTGCGGCGCTGGTGTCGATCACGGCGCACCTGGGCCTCGTCCGCGAGGCGGAGGTCAGGCCGGGCGAGACGGTGTTCGTCAACGGCGGCTCCGGGGGCGTGGGCTCGGCCGTCGTGCAGATCGCGAAGGCCCTCGGTGCCCGCGTGATCGCCACCGCGGGCACGCCCGCCAAGCGCGACGCCGTGGCCCGCTTCGGCGCGGATGTCGTGCTCGACTACCGCGACCGCGATCTCGCGGACCAGGTTCGGGCCGCTGCGCCCACGGGCGTCGACGTCTTTTGGGAGACACAGCGCGAACCCGACTTCGATCGCGCCGTGTCGATGCTGGCCGATCGCGGGCGGATCGTCGTGATGGCGGGCCGCGACGCGCGGCCGCCCTTTCCGGTGGGCCCGTTCTACGTCAAGGGCTGCCGGCTCCTGGGATTCGTGATGTTCAAGGCGGATGCCGCCACGCAGGCCGCTGCCGCCGCGGACATCAACCGCTGGCTCCAGTCGGGCCGGCTGCGGGTACCGGTGGACCGGTTGCTTCCGCTCGCGCGGACGGCGGAAGCGCATGCAGTTCAGGAGGCGGCCACCATCGCTCGGTCAACGGCGCTTGCCGGCAAGCTCGTGATCGAGCCCTGACGGCCGCCGAGCGGATCCGACGGCACGTCGCGGCACGTCGCGGGTCAGCGTCTGGCCGGGCTGCCGCCCTGCGGGCGGCCGGACGTCGAACCGGCGGCCTGCCACGGACTGGAGATCGCCTCGATGCCGGCGGCAAGCGCGGGAGGCATCCACCCGCGACGTGTGGACGACGTGCTCGGGTCTTTCGATGGGGGCGGCTGCGGGCGTGACCGTGGCGCCGGGCCGGACTGCTGCCGGGGCTGCGGGGCGGCCTGCGCGCCGCGGCGCGGCTCGGTCTGGCCGGAGGTTCTCGTCGGTGCGCGGGGTTTCGTCGCGGCCGACGGACGAGCGGTCGCGGGCGGGCCTGGCGGCTGCGGCCGCGGGGTCGTGAACGAGGTGTCGGCCTGGAGGGCGATTCGCTCGGGGACGACGAGATACCGTCCGGCGTCACCGGCCGGCGGCTGGCTGGGGGTGGTCGCGGCGACGGCCGGCTGCTTGATCACCGACGGCATGGTCGCCACATCGGTCGCCCCGTCGGTCGCCACGGCCTCCGACATCTCCGCCGAGGTGATCTCGTCGGCCGGCGTCGGCTGCGATGGGGTCGTGACCACGGTCGTGGCCGGAGACGGAGCGACCGGAGGATCGGCCGTCGGGCTCGTGGGTTCGACAGCCGCCACCATCGGTGCCTGCTCCGCGGGTTCGGACTCCGCGGGTGCGGACTTCGCGGCTTCGGACTCCGCGGCTTCGGACTCCGCGGGTTCGGACTCCGCGGGTTCGGACTCCGCGTCGGCGATCACCGCGGTCGGCTGCGGGGGGGATGGCTGATCCACCGGCAGCGGGTCGGGCGTGACGGTCTCCGCCGTCGGCTCCTGGGGACCGTCCGCGGTGACGTGGTCGGCCCCTGCGGCCAGATCAGCCACTGGCGCTGCGGATTGAGTGTCCATGGCGGCCGGAGTCCAGAGATCCCCGGTCGTCGTCGCCGCGGTCGGCGACGTCGTGGCACTCGCGGGGACCGCCGGCACGAACGTTTCGCCCCCCGAGGCTTCGTCGGCCCCGCTCTCGGAGCGGATCAGCTGCACGGCCAACAGCGGCTGACCTTCACGGATGGCGTGCCGCAGGACGAATCCCTCGAAGGAGTCTCCGGCCCGGAGGGCGGTGCTCGGCAGCATCGCCTTCGGCCAGTCCTTCAGGGCCACGTCCCACACCGTCACCGGCGAGCCCTGGGGCAGCGGTCGGAGGGCGACGAAGATGGGTTCGCACTCGACCTGCGGCCGGCGCTGGGCCAGGTGCACGTCGAGGACCCGGTTCACGCCCACGGCGGCCGCGGCGCCGGCGAGAAATGCCGCCGCAAACACGGTGTACGACTTCGGGCGGAGTCGGGAGGGGGACGAGTCGCTCGACGGGGCAGCCATACTTCGCTCGATCCTCGCAGGCACAAGGGTGCTCGTCCTGGAGAAGATCGGCCGTCACGCCCCCGCGCGGACACCTCAACACGCGAGGCCGTCCTGCGTCCGCCGGCGTCCCACGGACCCGCATTCGCCGCAGCATGCCAGGGCGTCAGGCTTCCCCTACCTTGCCAGGGCTCGCGCCCGCGATCGGCTCAGTCCGTGATCGAGGGAGCGACCGGAAGGGCAATCTCGGAATCGACGGGCTCGCTGCCGGCAAACACCGGATCGAGGCTCCTCCCCAACGGTCGGATCACCAGCAGCCTCACGGTGTTGCCCTCTCCCTGGTCCCGAAGCAGACCGTCGCCGACGCTCGACGAGGGCGCTCCGGCGGGACCGATCAGCAGCATGCCGTCGAGCGGGAGCGTGACCTCGACGCCCAGGTAGTCCAGGCGGTGCCGTCGCTGGCCCGTCTCCAGCCGGAACATCCCGTCCTCCCCGGCCCACGACTTCTCGACCGGGCCATGCCGGATCTCGGGCACCATCTCGAGCCGCACTCGGCCGTCCGCCGCCGGATGGGCGTCGAGGGCCAGTTGGGTCGTGGCGTCGTGGTAGGTTCCGCCGCGCACCGAACCATCCCGCTGCTCCAGGATCACGAGGCTCGGCAGGCGGGCGGCGGTGACCAGTTCGCTGCCACGGCCCGGAAGCAACTGCAGCCGCCGCCGCGCGCCCGGTGCATCGCCGCCCACCATGTCCGCGGCATCGGCCGAGGTCGCCAGCCGCTCCACGAAAGCCGGTGGCAGCCGGCCGCTGACGACGCCGACGCGGAGACCGTTGGCGTTGAGCGCCCGACGCCGTTCGGCATCGACGGCCTGCTCGTCGACGTGGGTCCAGATGTCGTCGTGCAGCAGGGGGTCGTCCGCGGCGCAGCGGAGAAACAGCACCTCCACGGGCACCGTCCGCTGGGCCGGTTTCGCCGCTGACGTGAGCCGTGGGTCGTCGGCATCGACCGTGTCGATTCGCGGGCTGGTCTCGCCGACGATCGCGCAGCCCCCCGCGGCGATCACGAGGAGCGGCAGCAGCCACGGGACGGTCGCCGGGGGCGGGCGCATCGGAGCAACAGCCGGAAGGCGGAGTGACGGGACATCGGGGAGGTAGTGGAAAGGCGGATGCGGGGTCAACGGGGATCAACGGTCGAGGGATCGCCCAGCCGGTCGGCCTTCCCCAGAGTGCCGCCGTGAGCCGAGGGCGGACGTGCCCGAACGCCGCGCTCGTGCTCCGTCACGTCTTGATTTTCGGATAAAGGAACTTGAGTTTTCCGCGGGCGTCTTTGACTCTCATCTGCCAGTCGACACCACGTTGCCTCGTATTGGCATCCGTGGACCAGGCAGACAGTTCGGATTGCAACTTCGGCAGGGCGTTGAACCGTCGGCCTGAGACGCATTGCCTTGTCATGGAGCTGAGTTCGTTCTCGGCGACATTCAGCCAACTGCCATGTTTCGGCGTGTGGCAGAAGTGAAGCCGCCGAACCAGGGCCCGCGCCCGCGCCGGTGGGAACGCCTCGTAGAACGCGCCGATCGTGTGGGTATTGAGATTGTCGCACACGACCGTCACCATCGGACACTTGCGATAGCGACCGTCCATCAGGCGGGCCATTTCGATCGCCCAATCCAGTTTCGTCTTGGTCGGCCTCGCAGTTGCTTCACGCCAACCCGCGAGCGGTTCGGTAAACATGAAGATGCTTGCCGTGCCGGCACGCTCATACTCGTAGTCGATCCGCTTCGCGTGCCGTCGAGTGGCTGGGATCGGCTCGCGGGTTTCCTTGATGAGTTGAACCGGCTGCTCATCCATACACAGCACGGGATGGGTCGGGTCGTACGCTTTTTCGCAGGTGTCGAGCACCATCTCCATCGAAGCGACGAACTCCGAGTCGGCATGGGGAGGAATGACCCAGTATTCGATCTTGCGGTTGGTCATTCCGTTTTTTTAGCGTCCGACGCACCGTTTCATGACTTATGGAGTCGGCAATTTCAAGTGCGACGACACGCCTGGCCAAGAGCCGCAGGCTCCAGTTGGCGTATCCCTTGGGAGGCGGGCTCAATCGGAGGGCGATCAACTGAGCCTCCTGCTTGCCGCTGAGAATCTTTTCCGTGGGCGGCTTCTCTCGCTGCTTGCCGTGCAAGACTTGCTCGAAACCCTCGGTCACAAAGCGCTCTCGCAGTTTCTCGACAGTACGAGTTCGGCTATCGTACGCCTCTGCGATTCGCTCGTCTGTCCAAGCCGGGCCGGCCTGATCGGCCTTCAGGAGCATCTGCGCCCGCCGGACCTTCTGGCTCGACCCGGTGAGCTTCGCGACAACATCTCGCAGAATCCGGCGTTCCTTCGCCGTCAACCGCACGACATACTTCTTTCGCATGGGACACCTCCGTGTTGTCGGAAGCATCCCATTTCCAGAGCCCTGCACAAATCCGACTTTCTAGCCGTGACGGAGCGCTAGGCCGTCGCCTTCACGGCGTTGACGAAGATCGAGAACCCGGCGCCGGGAGCGGCGGGATCGAGGCGTCCGGGCCAGGCCGGGTGCTGGGTGGCGTCGAGGAACCGTTCGGGATGCGGCATCATGCCGAACACCCGGCCGGTCGGGTCGCAGGCTCCCGCAACGTCGCCGACGGCACCGTTGGGATTGGTCGACACACCCGCGTCGTCCGGCGCGTAGGTGATCGGCAGTTGGCCGGCGGCGCGAAGTGCCGCCAGCTGCGCCGGATCGCGGAGCACGAAGCGGCCCTCGCCGTGGGCCACGGGCAGTTCGAGATCGCCGAGTCCCTTGAGAAACACGCACGGGCTGGGGGCGCACGCCAGCCGCACCCAGCGGTCCACGAAGCGTCCGGAGGTGTTGTGGGCCAGCGCGGCCTGCGGCTCGTGCGTCACGGGGTCGGCGAGCAGCAGCCCGGTCTGGAGGAGCACCTGAAAGCCATTGCAGATGCCGAGCACGAGGCCGCCGCCGTCGCGAAACCGCCGCAGCGCGTCGCCGAGCCGGGTCTTCAACTCCACGGCGAGGATCCGGCCGCTCGCGATGTCGTCGCCGTAGGAGAAGCCCCCGGGGATGCAGAGGATCTGGAAGTCGTCGAGCAGGGCGGGTCGTTCCGCGAGCGCGCGGACGTGAATCCGGCGGGCGAGGCCGCCGGCCCGTTCGAAGGCATGCGCGGTCTCGTGGTCGCAGTTGGTGCCCGGAGCACGCAGGACGAGGGCGCGGGGAGCGAGCATTCAGGCCTCCTCCCTGCGCCAGGCCCGCGCGAGGTCGGCGACGCCGATCCGATCGACTGCACCAGAGTCCGACCGGATCTCCAGTTCCAGAGAGGCGGTCACGCCGCCGATCCAGGCCCAGGGGATGCCATCGAGGCCGCGGGCGAAGTCGGCGACGTGCTCCGGCCGCACCTCGCAGAGGAACCGCCCCGGACTCTCCGAGAACGCGACCGCGAGGTCGTGGGCCGCGGCCTCCGCCGCGGCCGGGACGGCGGCCAGGTCGATCCGGGCGCCGAGCCGGCCCGCGATCGACATCTCGGCGACGGCCGCGAGCAGCCCGCCATCGGAGAGGTCGTGGCAGGCCTGCACCAGGCCCGCGCGGCAGGCCGCGGCGACGGCGCGGATCGAGCCGCGGCAGGATGCGATGTCGACCGTCGGCACGTCCCCTCCCGACACGCGGCCGGTGAGGGCGAGCTGGCTGCCGGCCAGCCCGGCCCGCGTCTCGCCCACGATCGCCAGGCGGTTGCCGGCGGCCTTGAGATCGGGCGAGATCGCCCGCCTCACGTCGTCGAGCTGGCCGAGCGCCGTCACCAGGAGCGTGGGCGGGATCGAGAGCTCGCGGTCGACGCCGGCGTCATCGACGTAGGAGAAGACGTTGTTGAGGCTGTCCTTGCCGCTCACGAACGGGGCCGCGAAGGCGACCGCGAGGTCGTGGCAGGCGCGGCAGGCTTCGACGAGGGTGCCCAGCGAGTCCGGTCGCCGCGTGTCGCCCCAGCAGAAGTTGTCGAGCAGCGCGATGCGGTCGGGATCGGCGCCCGCGGCCACCGCATTGGCGATCGCCTCCACGATCCCTCCGGCGGCCATCTGGTAGGGATCGAGCCGGCCAAGGTGATGCCGCAGGCCGACGCCGAGCACGATGCCGCGGCTGCGGCCCAGCACGCCGCGGATCACGGTGCCGTCGGCCGGGCCCGCCCCCGGGCCGAGCAGCGGCTTGAGCACCGAGCAGCCCTGCACCTCGTGGTCGTACTGGCGGATGATCCGCTCCTTGCTCGCGACGTCGGGCAGCGCGAGCACGTCGAGCAGCGCCCGCGGCAGCGCCGCGTCAGCCCCCCAGGCGAGCGGCCCGCGGGCCGCCGGCTCGTGCCGCGACACGAGCCGCTGCCGTGGCCGGCCCTCGTGGAGGAAGTGGCAGTCGAGGTCGCCGGCCACCGCCCCCCGCCACCGCAGCACGATCCGCCCCGAGCCGGTGAAGGTGCCGATCGCCGTCGCCTCGACTCCCTCGGCGGCCGCGATCTTCGCCAGCGCCGGCCAGTCTCCCGGCGCGACCGAGAGCACCATCCGCTCCTGGGCCTCCGAGATCCAGACCTCGGTCGCCGACAGCCCCTCGTATTTCAGCGGCACCTTGTCGAGGTCGACCGTGGCGCCCAGCGCGGCCCCCATCTCGCCGACGGCGCTCGAGAGCCCGCCGGCGCCGCAGTCGGTGATCGCGTGGAACAGCCGCTGGCGTGAAGCCTCGAGCACGAAGTCGACGAGCATCTTCTCGTTGATCGCGTGGCCGATCTGCACGGCCCCGCCGCTCTCGGTCTCGCTCACGCTGGTGAGTTCGATGCTGGAGAAGGTCGCCCCGTGGATGCCGTCGCGGCCGGTGCGGCCGCCGGCCACCACCACGAGGTCGCCGGGCTCCGCGGCCGCGTCGGCGTGGCCGCGGGGCATGATGCCGACCGTGCCGCAGAACACCAGCGGGTTGCCGATGTAGCCGGGATGAAACGCCACCGCCCCGGCGATCGTGGGGATGCCCATCCGGTTGC
>Ga0194118_10007748_pt1 | contig 10257 bp, 10 predicted proteins | sample TA2MahsurfametaG_2_FD_148662 | JGI IMG/M metagenome (GOLD analysis project Ga0194118, IMG submission 148662) | Freshwater microbial communities from Lake Tanganyika, Tanzania - TA2015013 Mahale N5 surface | ecosystem: Environmental > Aquatic > Freshwater > Lake | place: Tanzania: Lake... | reverse complement strand
ATTTCGCGTGCGAAGTTAGAGAAATTGGACGGGGTGTAAGCCTGCTTGAGGCTCGTCCAGCCTTGGTAGTAGTTAGAAAGCGGCAAACCAAAGAGGGCTAGCACGATTACTGCACCGGTTGCGGCCAAAGTAACTGGCTGTGCCCAAGGCATTTGCAAGATCTGGCCGGTAACCCGAGCTAAGCCGATTGCAATTATTGGCGTGAATTGCAGGGCGTGGTGCCCATAGTCAGGGCTTTGCGCCAGTGCCGTGATTAACAGCACGCTTGCTATCAGTGCTACCAAGCCATCAAAAATCAGTTCTTCAATCTGGCCCAAGTACCAACTCAGCACGGCAGCTAGTGCGATAAGCGCCATGCCGATTAGCCAAAGGCGCAAGGAATATGGGGAAAGTGAGAGAGAACTGGCATCAGTTGCTTCGACCCCGTAACGCAAAGGCAACAACACTGCACCTTGCCAAAAGCGCGAGAACTCACCCGCGCCGGCGTAGGCAAGTGCTGTTAAAGCTAGCGGTGTGGCGCTACCAGCGATTAGAGCCGTGACACCACGAACGAAGTTCAAAGACATGCCGCGTACATAAAAGGCTGCAGCCACTAGCAGCGCAATGGCTACAAATGCCCAATTGGTTCGCGTTAGCGGCAAAAGGCCGATTACTAGCCCTAGCAAGAAAAGAGATGCCCGTTGGCCTACAGCGATTCGCCACAAGAGGTATATGGCTAGCGCAAACAACACGATGGCGTTTAGTTCGGTAACCCAACCAAAGCCCTCGGGCAAAAGCGAATAAAGCGCGATGAAAATCGCGCCTGTCGGCACTTGCCACCACGACGGCCCGCGCCTAAAGCCAATACGCGTTAAGAAATAGGCGGCTAGTGCGGCCAAGATGGCGGCAACTATTCGCAGTTGCCAGGGTGAATCGATGCGGGTGGCAAGTGCCATGGTTTGAAACAAGACTGCCAACGGCGGTTTGTTATCGAAAGTCGTGGTGTACGGCAATTCACCTGCGGCACCGCGGCTGGCCACTAGAAAGAAAGTGTTTTCGTCCCACCCAACGGGTGCCGCAAACGAAATGAAAGGGAATCGCAGTAACAGCGAAACACCGGCGAGCGCGGCAAAAACCCCCAGCGGCTTAGCCCACGTCATCGCGAAACCCACATCAGCAGCGAACCCTGCCAGGGCAGGCTCGCGCGCGAACTAGTGGAGGTGGCGGGAATTGAACCCGCGTCCATCGGTATCGATTCAGTTCTTCTCCGGGCGCAGCCACAGTTACGTGTGGTCGGCCTCCCTGTTGCTCGTGGCCTTGCAGGGAACACGGCCCAAGTCACGTTCTTGGTTCCCTTTCACCCCAGTGACCTGAATGAAAGGTGATCCCTCTAGCGACGCCAACACCGAGTCGAGGGAACCCTCGGGTTGACGGACTTCAGGTCTTTGGCTTAGGCAGCCAAAGCGAAGTCGGTGCGCTTTGAATTGGCGCTTGTTTTTTTCAGAGCGTGGTTAACGAGACCTGCCCTGAACCTCGGCCCGCTTCTACTGTCACGACATCCGTTGTCGAAACCTGTCACCCCCATATTTAGTTGTGGGACAAAGTCTACGGCCTAGCGGCCTTTTGCGCGACGCCCCACTGCTTTGCGCATCTCGGTAGCCGCCTCTTTCTCAGCGATAGCGCGGCGCTTGTCATGGCGCTGCTTACCCCGTCCAAGACCTAATTCGACTTTCGCGTAACCGTTCTTGAAGTACAACGAAATCGGCACGATTGTGAGGCCCTTTTCGCTCAAACGCCCGATCAGTCGCTGCAATTGCCCGCGATGGATCAACAACTTTCGAACCCGCCGCGGCTCATGATTAGTCCAAGTTGCGGGGCTGTACTCAGGTATATGCACCCCGTGCAACCAAAGCTCGCCACCTCGCATGAGTGCGTAGCCGTCATTTAAGTTCGCGCGCTTCGCACGTAATGACTTGACCTCACTACCGGTTAACACAAGCCCAGCCTCAAAGACGTCTTCAAATGCATAGTCGTAGCGCGCACGACGATTTGAAGCGATTAGTTCTTTATCACGCGACCTGGGCACTTAGGGCTCAAGGGTAGAGCGAGCTTGCATCAAACCGCGCAACACGCTTAGGCCCTCGCGCAAGGCTGCATCGCGGTCGAGCGTTACCGCCAACTTCACGTCGGGTTCGATGCCCACACCGTCCACGCGTTCATCGGTGGGCGATCGGTATTCACCAACCGTCTGCTGCAGTGCTCGGTATTCACCAACCGTCTGCTGCAGTGCAGATGAGTTGGCAAGCGGCACGAGTTTTTGTACGGCTGCTTTGCCGCGTGTGCGAGACCCAACCAGCACAGCCCGATTTCGAGACTGCAGTGCAGCGGCAACGACCTCAGCCGAAGACGCGGTGTCACGATCGACAAGCACCACCAGCGGGGTCACCCCGTCACCGACGAAGGGTGCCCGCAACGTGACAGGCGCCTGACCTCTCTCTTTATATATAGCCACCGGGCCGCCTTCTAAAAAGAGTGAAGCAAACGCAACGCCTTCGTCAATGAGCCCGCCGGGGTTGCCCCTTAAGTCAAGCAAGACACCTTTCGAGGCGTTGTCTTGAAGTTGCTTCCCTGAACTGTTGGCGACCCCTTGCACTAGTGGGCCAGGTTGTAAATAAGTGACGCCACCTTTGAGGTTCGCAACGTTTAGGGCGCTAGCTAACTGAGAACGTCTAACCACCGGCAAGGTCTGCTCGGTTTTACCGCGCTCAATTCGTAAGTCAACTTTGGTGCCGTCATCACCACGAAGTAATTCAGTGATCGAATAAGAATCGAGATTGGCAACCAGGGTTTCATCGACGGCAAGTAGCACATCACCAGCCTTGACCCCAGCCTCGGCCGCCGGTGAATCGGTGAATACCCCGCCGATGATCGGGCGATCTTGTGAGTCAGTTCCTAGCCAGACACCCACACCGGTGAAGTTGCCCGCGACCCCCGGGGTGAACCCACGTTGTTCATCAGGTTGCAAAAACTCGCCATAACCATCGCCTGCTGCGCGCAACATGCCTTCGATTGCGGCGCGCTGCAGGGTGTCAATCGAAACCTCGTTTTTTGAACCTGCTGCGATTTCGCTTAAGGCCTCGTCCACCACACCACCCCGCCCGACGCCTAACGCGTAGCCGATCGCGAAACCACCGCCAACCAGACCCGCCAAGATCAGGCCGATCAGTAGATAAGTGCCGGTGCCAAATCGCTCGCTACGCACTATCGATCACACCAATTTCGATTGCGCCAAATTCGATTGCGCCAACTTGGTTCAGGATGCTTTGGTTGCATTGCATTTAACGATTGTAAATAAGGTAGAAGTTCGCCAAAACATCAACAACTAACGCGCTGTTTGGAACCTCCAAACCAACCGAGCGGGTCATACGGGGCACCGTCAACGCGCACTTCGAAATGCAAATGTGGCCCGGTTGAGCGCCCAGTCGAACCGACAAAACCGATGGTGTCACCTTTGGCAACTTGATCACCCTTACCAACCCCGAAGCGCGACATATGTGCGTACAAAGTGCTGATACCACTGCCATGGGTGATGATCACGGTGTTCCCATAGCCCGAGAGATACGCCACTTCGGCCACCCGCCCTGATGCTGCAGCCAGAATCGGTGTGCCGGTGCGAGCTCCCATGTCAACGCCTGCGTGGCAAGCACGGTATCCATAAATCGGATGCACGCGAATTCCTGGGCCAGAGGTGATACCCGCCCCGGCAACGGGCCACAGCATTTCGCCCGTGAACTCAGGCCCGGTGTAACCGCGTGACTCACGGCGTGCAATTTCTTCTAAGCGTTGTTGTTCTTCTTTAAGTTCTTCGTACTCACGCTTTACTACCTCGCGATCTTCTTCGGCATCAGACAACGCAATCTGGCGGCGCTTTATCAGTGAAGAAACTTCTGCTTCAGCTGCTTGGGCTGCAGAAGTGGCCGCGCGGCGTTCGAGCAACTTCTGGCGCGCCTCAGCCTTTAGGCGCGAGACTTCTGAGCGAGTCCTTAACGCCTCACCCCGTAAAGAATTTAGCTCACCTTGTGAGTCAAGTAACCGAGCAAGTGAGCTGTTTTGGCTACGCGTGTAGGCCTGAGTTACGGCCAAACGTTGGGTGAAGTCGTTTGGGTCGGTTGACTCAAGAACTACCTCGACGGTTGAAAGCGAACCATGTATATAGAGGTTGCGAGCTATCTGGCCAATTCGCTGTTCGGTTGCTGCCAACTTCGCCTCGGTGAGCTTCACCTGGCTGGTTACCGACTCAAGGTGCGATTGAGCGGCTTTCACTTGAGCAGTCGCCTCACGGTCAGCGATTTGAGCCCTCTGCAGACGCGTTCTTGCCTCAGAGAGTTTCTTTTTTGCTGCAGGCAACTTTCGCTGAACTGTTTGTAATTCACCTGAGATTCGCTGCACCTTGGCTGTGGCAACTTCTAGTTCATAAGCGGCCTGCTTGATTCGTTCGCGAATCTTTCGCAAGTCATCATTGGTGTTAGCAGACGCGGGCACGATCGCTACCACGCTAATTGCCAGCCAGCCTGCAAGTGCAGCGCAAAGACCTTTAACTAATGGACGGGTGAACGACTGGGGAAGAAACTTCATCTGATCAGACCTTTAGGAACCGACGCAAAGCAAATGTGGCAGTGACCATTGAAAGAGTTACTCCGACCAAAGCCACGACACCCCCTGCCAGCCAAACCACGCCCCATCCGAAGAAAGGCGTGAACGAAAAAGACTGCGCCAACACCCCGTCCACTAACCAAACTTTTATTGCGACTAAGGCCCCGGTGGCGAGCACTCCACCGACGAGTGCAGCAACTAGTGCCTCAATCAAGAAAGGTAGCCGAATTGAGAACTTGGATGCGCCAACCAGACGCATGATCCCGACCTCGCGTCGCCTTGCAAATGCGGCAAGCCGCATGGTGTTAGAGACCAACATCACGGTAACCACGAGCATCGTGGCGGCGAAACCCAGTGCAACCACTTGCAGGCCAGAAAGTGCGACGAACAATCGATCGAGGGTGTCTCGCTGGTCGCGGACTACGTCAACACCTGGCATGTCTTGCACCGCTTCTGTCACAAGTTGATACGACTCTGGGTCGGCAAGCTTTACGCGAAAAGACGCGGGTAACTGATCTATCGAAGCCGTTCGAGCTATCGGTGAACTTGCGAACTGCTCGCGAAATCTTTCGTAGGCTTCGGCCTGTGTTTCAAAATAGATGGATTCGACGACACCTTCGAGTGACTGCAACTTATCTTTGATGTCAACGCGTTGTTTATTGGTTAAACCCCCCGGTGAACAATTAAGTGAATCGGCATCAGCCGTACAGAGAAAGACAGAAACTTCAACTTTGTCGTACCAGTAGTCCTTCATTTGATTGACTTGCGCGCCCACCAAGAGGCCTACGCCTAGAAGCGAGAGCGTTACTGCGAACGTGACGATGACCGCGAAAGTCATCGTTAAATTTCGAGCAACCCCTTGAAAGACCTCGTTGACGACGAATCTGAAGCGACCCATACCTAATGAATCACCCATAGCCGTAGATCCCTCGGGTCTGGTCGCGAACCACGTGCCCGCCGTCTAGTTCGACGACGCGTTTGCGCATTCGATCAACGATTGCCGCATCATGAGTGGCCATCACGACTGTGGTACCTGCGAGGTGGATGTTGTTAAGCAAACTCATGATGCCCACGCTGGTTTCGGGGTCGAGGTTGCCGGTTGGTTCATCTGCCAGAAGTAGTGAAGGTCTGTTCGCAAGTGCGCGCGCGATTGCTACGCGCTGTTGCTCACCGCCAGAGAGTTGATCTGGACGGCGACGCTCGCGGCCATATAAGCCCACTTGCGACAGCACTTCGGGCACGCGATCTGCAATTTCGCGCTGCGAGCGTCCAATTACTTCGAGCGCAAAGGCAACGTTTTCAAAAACTGTCTTGCCAGGTAAAAGGCGGAAATCTTGAAACACCGTGCCGAGCTTGCGGCGGTGCCGCGGGACTTTGCGATCTTTTAGTTGCCCGACGTCTACCCCGTCGACTAGTACTCGCCCCTGAGTGGGGCGTTCTTCGCGAATCAAGAGTCGCAACAAAGTTGACTTACCTGAGCCTGAAGCACCGACGAAGAAAACGAATTCGCCAGGCTTGATTCGAAGGTTCACGTTGCTAACGGCTGGTTCGCTCTTTTTTTGGTAAACCTTCGAGACTTCTTCGAAGGTGATGAATGGCTCTTGGGGTTCAGTCATTTACGCACCTTGGACTTTGCGCCAACGAATGGCGGCCGCAATAAAGTCGTCAAGGTCACCATCTAGTACGGCTGAGGTGTTACCGGTCTCTTGGCCCGTTCTAACATCTTTCACCATTTGATATGGGTGTAGCACGTATGAGCGCATTTGAGTGCCCCACGAACCGGCCGAGTCGCCGCGTAATTCGTCAAGACGTGCCCGCTCTTCTTGTCGGCGCTTCTCAAGTAGCCGCGATTTCAAGATGGCCATCGCGGTGGCGCGGTTTTGCAACTGACTTCGCTCGTTCTGGCAGGCAACCACGATGTTTGTCGGCAAATGTGTGATTCGCACGGCCGAGTCAGTGGTGTTAACGCCTTGGCCACCAGGCCCGCTAGAGCGGTAGACATCTACGCGTAAGTCATCGTCAGGTATTTCAATGTCATCGGTTTGTTCGACGACTGGCACGACTTCGACACCGGCAAATGAGGTATGGCGGCGGCTTTGACTATCGAAAGGTGAGATGCGCACCAGCCGATGTGTGCCCTGTTCGACCGAGAGCGTGCCGTAGGCGTAGGGGGCTTTGACTGCGAAAGTTACCGACTTGATGCCGGCCTCTTCGGCGTATGAGGTTTCGTAGACCTCGGTTTTCCATCCGTGGCGTTCGCAGTAGCGCAGGTACATGCGCAAAACCATCTCGGCCCAGTCAGCTGCATCTACGCCGCCGGCTTCTGCGCGAATCGTCACCAACGCGTCGCGTTGATCAAACTCGCCTGAGAGCAATGTGCGCACTTGCAGCTCGTCTATGACGGGGCGAAGGGTCAGGAGTTCTTTTTCGGCTTCGGCCAAAGTTGAGTCATCGCGCTCTTCTGCTGCTAGGTCGATCAGCACTGCTGCGTCATCGAGGCGTTTGCGAAGCGAGGTGAGGGTCGAGATTTCTGCTTCAACTCGCGCGAGGCGGGTGGTGGTGGCTTGGGCCCTAAATTGGTCGTCCCATAGGTGAGGGTCAGAGGCTTGGGCCTGCAAGTCGGCCAGTTCGGCTTGTAGGGCTTTGATGTCGACGACACTTTCGATTCCTGCTAAATCAGCGGTTAATTGCGCGAGTGTTTGCTGAGGCGTTTGGTCAGACACGACCCTTCACCCTACGCCGATTGCCTCAATTAATTGGTCAAAACGAACCTGAGTGGGAACTGAAATTAGTAGATGGGGGTGGTGGCGAGGGCTGAGGCGAGAAGGGTGACGGGCCCGGTAAAGGCTCCGCGAAGTGGTGGCGAAAATGTCGCAGTAGTTGAGATGACAACGGAGTTGTTCTCGGCGGCGACGCGAAAACTGAAATCTTCGAATCGACTCGAAGCATCGGCGGCAATTAGGTAATTGTTGGTAAGTGCTAATACTTGAGCGGGGTCTAGCGGGATGACCTCAGTTGCACCTTGCAAATAGAGCGCGCGTTCATCTAGACCTTGCGCCCCTGCCAGTGCTGCTGCGTCAGTTAGGGCAGTGAGTTGGCGCTGATGCCAAGCAACGGCAGCGATGTCAATTGTGACTGCTAATAGCGTGGCCAGAATCAAGGTGAGCACCGTGGCCAGCAAGACGACACTTCCTCGCTCAGTGGGTTTAGGGCGTGTCATCACGGGGATCCCGATGATCGTCTCGAATCACGCGACCTGCGCCGCCGTGGCCGAACAGTACGGAATCCCCTTCACGCACATCACGGCCAGTTCCAAGGAAGAAGCCGAGGCGCAACTGAAGGGAATCATCGACGATCTTGCGGTGGACGTCATCATCCTGGCCCGCTACATGCAGATCCTGACGGAGTCGTTCTGCGCGGATTTCCTGGGTCGCATCATCAACATCCACCACTCGTTCCTGCCTGGATTCAAGGGCGCGCGGGCCTACCACCAGGCGTTCGAACGGGGGGTGAAGCTAATCGGGGCCACCGCGCACTTCGTCACCGCCGAGTTAGATGAGGGACCGATCATCGAGCAGGACGTGGAGCGCGTGTCACACAACCAGACAGCCGAGGATTTGGCGCAGATCGGCCGCGACCTCGAGCGGGTGGTGCTGGCCCGGGCTGTGCGCCTCTATGCGGAAGATCGAGTTTTGCTCGATGGGAAGCGCACGGTGACCTTCTATGACGCGTGCTCGTCCAGATACATCCGTGGCGCGTCCCGCATCACCTGCGACGGGGTGAGGCCACGGTGGCGGGCGAAGGCGTCCAGCTCCTCCTTGACCTGGGGCTCGAGCCGGAAACGCACCTCGGGTGAGGTGCCCGACTCGCCGTGTAGAGAGGGGCGGCCTCGTCTGAGCCCCCTCAACGTGTCGCGTGCCATTTCACGCGCGGCGGCCTCATCGAGAACGCGCCCGCTGGGCAGAGTGATCGGGTCCTTGTCCCAGTCCACGTAGGGACCAACTCGATACTTACGCTTCATCCAACCTCCTCGTTCGTCGCATTGAGAGTGGCATCGCATGGATCACGAGGAGGTAGTCCGGATGGTCGACCGCGATCACGTCGATGTCCAACCCGCGTCCAACTCTCCCCCACCACACATACCGCCGTTCATCAGCCGGTCCGTGCGGCAACGGCATCACCGGCTCCATCGCCTCCAGGATGCGGGCTCGGCCAAGGCGATGGCGTCGACTCGATTGAGTAAAGCGCACCGGCCGCATCTTTTTGTGTAGCACAAAAGCCACATGGAGCCTCCGCGGCAACACTCGCGCGACGAAACCCTCGGGGGTGGCGCCGCGTGAGGCGCAGGGGTGGACCGACCGTGGTGTGGATGACTAGCGGACGAGGAGTCGGATGATCCGATCGTCCCGGGGCCCGGTGCCCTACGTGGAATCAGCAGACGTGGCCTGCCAGTGAGTCCGAGGCGCCTCAATGGCACCTTAGGAACAAGGTCCGGCCCCCGCCAAGGAAGCGGGGAAGACGGACACCGCTCGGCCTCCCTGGTCGATGGAGTACAGGGCCGGTCCGCCCACCGTCTGACGAGGCTGTGACGAGGTCGTGAGAATGCGTCCGATCTTGCCCGTGCGGGTGCAGATGCCGGAGATCGTCCCGCTGCCGAGATTCGTGACGTACAGCGTGTCACCTTCCGCGTTGAGCATGGCGAAGGTCGGTTGCTTGCCCACCGCGATCGTCCGGAGGACAGGGTTCTTGGTACGGGGAGCCGTCGTGTCGATCTCGGACACCGTCCCGCTGAATTCGTTGCCCACCCACATGCGCGTTCCCGAGGCATTGAACACGGGTGGAATAGGTCCCCGGCCGACCTTTATGGTCCGGAGGACCTTCAGGGTAGACGTGCTCACCACGCTGACGGAATTGGCTTCGTAGTTCGGCACGTACACCTTCGTCCCGGATGGGTTGAGAACGGGCCGGATTGGTCGCTTGCCCACCGGAATGGTCGCGATGACCTTCTCAGACGCGGTGTCGATCACCTGGAGTGCGTTGTCGTCGCGAGCCGTCAGATAGGCGCGGGAGCCATCCGCTGAGAAAGCGAGCGCCTGAGGGTGCACCCCCGTGGAGATTCTGTTCGTGACCGCGTTGGTGGCAGTATCGATGACGGAAATGACATCGGTGGTGATGCCGGGTACGTACACCTTTGTGCCAGCGGGATTGATAACTGCGTAGTTGGGCTTGCCCCCGGTCGGAATCGTGCTGAGCACGCTGCCGGTGGACAGATTGAGGACGGTGACATCGCCGTTGCTGGCGCTGGGCACGTACAACCGCGAACCTGTCGGGTCCATCGCGGCTACCCGTGGGGCCACGCCGACCGGAATGCGCGTCGTGATCGTGTTCGTCGCGGTGTCGATGACGGCCAGGACGCCGGCTATCCCATTGCCTTCAGCGGACACCATGCTCACGGTGACATAGAGTCGACTCCCGTCGGGGGCTAGGACTGCGTATGCGGGAATTCCCTCAACCGAAATGGTTTCGGTGGGTGCGACGGGAACGAAATCAACAGCGGCGAATGCGGGCACAGAAGCGGTAGCCAACGCGGCGAGCAGCCCTGTGGCCGTTCCACACGCAAGGAGT
>Ga0194118_10007745_pt1 | contig 10259 bp, 10 predicted proteins | sample TA2MahsurfametaG_2_FD_148662 | JGI IMG/M metagenome (GOLD analysis project Ga0194118, IMG submission 148662) | Freshwater microbial communities from Lake Tanganyika, Tanzania - TA2015013 Mahale N5 surface | ecosystem: Environmental > Aquatic > Freshwater > Lake | place: Tanzania: Lake... | reverse complement strand
TACTAATTTTTATTTGTTCATTAGAATTTAATTCATCGGAGTACCAGTCGTATACTATTACACCACCAGAATAGTCCGCATTTGCCATCGGAAGAAAGTCTAAAGTCTTTAAAGTCGCTCTCCAAAGTATATTTGAAGATGCAAAATCGAACGTATTAGATTTTGAACCAGAGCCTATTGTCCCAAAAATTCCACCACCCTTATCTCTTACCTCGCTAGCCCTTTTATCAACACTTGGCTCAAGTCTGATATCTTCGCCTGAAACAGGATCTTTTTTTGCGCAATTGCTAACAAAAAATATTACAAATGAAAAAATTAGCAATTTTTTATAAATCATTAGTAAATACAGCCTGTAAATTGTTGTAAATTTGCAACATTTAAATCTATTTTTTAAATATATATGTCTAAAACTTATAAATTAATTCCTAGGAGTTTATAACACATACACTAACAATTATAAATAATAACATGAAAAAGAACCTTTTAATTACGACAGCTTTAGTATCAGCTGTTGTTGGGGGTCATGCATCAGCACAGACTACCATAACTGGTAATATGGAGCTAACATATGCTGCGTTGTCTGCGAAAGAAACTACGTTTAGCAGACGTGGCTTTATGCGTGAAACTCAAATAAACGTTCAGAACAAAGGAAAACTCGCAGGCGTTGATTACGCTGCTGGTTTTGCTTTAGAATTTGACGGTCGTGGAGCAAGTGGTGGGGCACAAACCTTCACAATTGATAACAGTATTTCTAATGAAAACGTTTACTTAGATTTAATTTTTGGAAATACAACCTTTACAATGGGTCTTGACCATGCACCAAGAGGTTATGCATCTACAGTTCCGCAAGTTTACAGTGCAATAGACCTTGCGGCTGCTACTGGTTCAGCAACTTCCTTCGTTATTGGTGGTGGTGTCGTTGAGTCTGCAGGCTTTGGTGTTAACCACAAATTTATGGGTTTAACAGCATCTGCTTATTACGCACCTCAACTTACTCAAACAGGTGGTGAGTCTGTTGCCGGAATTCCAGCGACTGTTAATGAAAACTCAGCATATGAAGTTGGTGTTGCTGGAACACTTCAAGGTACAGGTCTTTCAGTAAAGGCTTTTACAAGCAACTCTAAGAAGAAACAAACAGCTGAAATGGCTGGCGATTTAGAGTCCATAAATTACGGAGTTGGATACAACTTCGGTAAATTTGCAATCGGAGTAGAATATATTGAGGATAAAAATAATAACTCTAGAGCAAACATTTCAACTGGTGCTCAATATGCTGGTCTTTCAACACAAACTAGAACTGAGAAGACTAAATATTAGGGCGTGAGCTATAATATTGATAAAAACTCATCAGTATCTCTTAACCAGTTCAAAACTGAATTAAGTGGAGCTCAGAAAGCATCTACACATGGTGATGAGAAATACACGACTTTAGCATATGGTTACAATTTTGGACCAGTTGGGTTGTCAGTATCTCTTATGAAGTTTGAAAATGCGAACTATGTAACAGCATCTACTGCATCAGGAGATATGGGAATAGTTAGACTAACAGCTAATTTCTAATACTAGTATTTAGTATTTATTTATATAAACCCGCACATAAAAAATTATGTGCGGGTTTTTTTATTTTAGCATCCATGTTATTGATAGTTAGACATGGATCAACTCCAGCAATATAAAAACATATCAAATCATCTATTTAAAATATCGAGGGAAACAACCTTAATTGTTGTCTCAAAGTCTCAACCATTATCTAACATTCTTCCAATAATAAATGCAGGGCACATGCATTTTGGAGAAAATAGAGTTCAAGAAGCAATTTTAAAGTGGAAAGATTTCGTCAAAGTTAATTCAAATATAAAATTGCATATGATTGGTAAATTGCAATCTAATAAAGTCAGTGAAGCTGTTAAAATATTTGATTATATTCATTCCATAGATAGCCATTCTCTTGCTAAGAAGCTTTGTCTTGAAGAGGAAAAACAGAAAAAAAAATTAAAATATTTTATTCAAATAAATTTTAATGATGAGCAACAAAAGTCTGGTGTTTCAATTAACAATTTAAAAGAGTTAGTTCATTTTGTAATAGCTGACTTAAAACTGGATATTTTAGGATTTATGTGTATTCCGCCAGCAAGCATAGACCCAGCAATTTTTTTTAGACAAATGAAAGAAATCTCAAGCTCATATAATCTAAAAGATTTAAGCATGGGAATGAGTAATGATTATGAAATTGCTATAAAAGAAGGGTCTACGTTTGTCAGAATTGGATCAAAAATTTTTAGTTAGATTATTATTGAACTTTAATCACCTCATTAGATCGCATAGTAGATAAAATCTTAATTAAATCTTTTTTTTTAAGGGCTATACATCCTTTTGTTTTCTCATAATTTTTTTTAGATATGTGGAGAAATATTGCGCTTCCTTTGTTTTTTTTTACGTAGTTGTAGTTATAGTTTAAAACCCCAACAATATCGTATATTCCATTTCTTCTATATATAGGTTCGTACCTATATTTGAAGGGCAGCCTAATTAATCTATTATACTTATTTGATCTTGGGTCGTCACACCAACCCATGTTTTTTTTAATTTTAATTAATGGTATTTTGGTTTGAAACTTTTTAATTTTATCTGATCTATAGTAAATCTTTATTATTCTAAAATTACCTTTTGGAGTACAAAAGTCTCCCTCAATTTTTTTATCTGTGATACCGCTTTTTCCTAGAACACATTTATATTTTTTCTTTCTAAAGATTAAAAAACCTGATCTATTTATCTTGATCATTTTATTAAATTAAATTTAAATCGTTTATATATGAAAAATATTCCTATTCATATTTTTGGATCCAAGCTATTTTTTAATATCCTTTCAGAATTAGATATTTTCGAAAATTTAAAGTGTATAAATACTATTCCTAAACAAAAAGATGGATATTGTGTTTTAATTGTATTTGTTGATGTTGTACCCTTAAGTACAATTACAAGTATACTAAATTTAAAATTTCCTACTATTTTCATTGGAAAAAAAAATAAACACATAACTAAAAGAGGTAGCGAAAATTTATCTGTATATTTAAATGCACCATTAGATTTAACCAGTTTGTTGGAAATAGTTAAAATTTTAAAATCAAAATTTTTTTACTTAAATAATTCATCAGTCAGTATTGGAAAATATATTTTAGATATAAATTCTCGTTATATTTCACTTCATTCAAAAAAAATAAAAATTACTGAAAGAGAATTAAATTTGATACTAGCATTAAAAAATCATGGAACCTTATCTAAAAAAGATATTTTAGAAAAAGTTTGGATGCAAAAAAATATTTTAGATAGTCATGCATTTGAGACCTGCTTGCATCGATTGAGAATGAAATTTGAAAATAAGTTTTTAGATCGAAACTTTATTATTCAAGAGAATGGTAAATATTATTTATCATAACCTTGAGCCTAGCTTTTGAATAATTTTAGATGCCATTTCAGTTCCTAAAAAAAGACAATCTTTAAATTTTTTTTTATGAATATAGCCATGCATAAAGCCTGATAAAAATAAATCTCCCGCACCTGTAAGATCAACAATATTTAAATTTTTTTTTGCCGGGCACTCTTCAATAATATTGTTAGAAATTATAATGCTACCTTTACTTGATCTTGTAATAACAATTATTTTTTTTAAAATTTTACAAAAATTAATAATTTTTTTTAGGTCATTTGTTTGAAATAAACAAGAAATTTCATGTTCATTTGCAAATACAATATCTAAATGATTTTTTATTAAATCTATAAAATCATTCCTGTGTCTTTCAACACATAATTTATCAGATAGTGACATAACTTTTTTTTTTGAATTTTTAAGTATTTTCTTGAATACAAGTTTAGATTTATTGCTATCCCATAGGTACCCCTCAAGGATACTTATATCTGAATCTTGAATATTTTTTTCATCAATATCATTTTCACAAATTGTTGCTGATGAACCAAGAAAAGTACACATTGTTCTTTCGTTATCTGGTGTTATAAGGACTATGCAGGTTCCAGTTGGTACTAGTTCCTTTTTTTTTTTGTAACAAAATTCTATTTTTTGATTGACCAAATCTTTTTCATAACTTTTTCCAAGGTCATCATCACTTATTTTCCCAATGAAAGAAACTTCATTTCCAAGATATGATAATCCTACTAAAGAATTTGCAACTGAGCCTCCTGCAATTTTTTTTTCAATTTTAATTAGATTTAATATCTTTTTAAGTTCTATTTGATTGATGAGCTTCATGGTCCCTTTTGTAAGTTGGTTTTGCTTAATAAACTCATCATCAACCTTGCCTAAAACATCAATGATTGCATTTCCGATACCTATAATCTTCATAGTGTAGTTTTATTTTTGAATTGACAAAATTTATTTATTTTACACTCAAAACATAAAGGTCTTCTTGCTTTGCACGTGTATCTACCGTGAAATAATAATTGATGGTGAGCTTTTCTGAAATATTTTTTTGGGATTGTTTTATATAAATTTTCCTCAACTTGGTCCGGATTTTTACCAGGTGCAAGTTTTGTTCTATTTGCAACTCTAAAAATATGAGTATCTACCGCAATAGTTGGTTTTTGAAATGCCTCATTTAAAATTACATTTGCTGTTTTTCTTCCAACACCAGGTAACTCATAAAGGGCTTCAAAGGTATTTGGAACTTTTCCATTATATTTGATTAAAAGTTGTTTTGATAAATAAAAAATATTTTTTGCCTTATTGTTATATAGTCCAATACTTTTAATTAATTTCTTAATTTTTTTTATACCAAGTTTAACAAAATCATTTGGTTTATAATAATGTTTAAAAATTTTTTTAGTAACATTATTAACATTTTTATCTGTACACTGCGCTGAAAGTAATACGGCAATAAGTAAAGTAAATTTATTTCTATACTTTAAGGATGTTTTAGGATTTGGATATTGCTTTTGTAGAAGAGAAAATATTTGATAAATATCCTCTCCATTAATGCTCATAATTTATTAAATTTTTAATAAATCTTTCATAGTATAATAACCATATTTTTTATTTTTTATCCAAATAGCTGCATTAATTGCACCATTTGCAAAAATATCCCTAGTTTTAGCAATATGTTTAAGTTTTATAATTTCTGCAAAATCCTCAAATTGAACAATATGTTTTCCTATAGTTTTTCCGCGTCTTATAATATTAAAATTAATTTTATTTTTTCGATTTTTACCTTCTTTATTAAGATGAATGTTTCCTTTGATTTTATTTAGCTTTTTATTTTTTCCAGAAGCCACTGCATTTGCAAGCATGAAAGCTGTTCCTGAAGGATAATCAATTTTTTTTTTATGATGATTATCATGAATACTAATTTGAAAATTATTTGATATTTTTTTTGATAATTGCTCAGTAACAAAAGATAATAAATTTATCCCAATACTCATATTTCCAGATTTTAAAATGGCATATTTTTTTGAGTAGTTTTTTATTGTTTTTTCTTGTTTTTCTGTAAATCCCGTAGTTCCAATAATTACTTTATTATTCTTATTTAAGTTTTGAAGAACTTGCATTGTTGATTGTGGATTTGAAAAATCGATAATAACACTAGAGTTCTTAAAAGCTCTCATGGTGTTTTTTTGTGTTTGAAGACTTCCGATTTTTGAAATACTTTTATCTGTTATACTTTCTAGCTTTAATTTTGGGTTATTTTTAATTTTTCTACATATAATTTTCCCCATTCTTCCAAGAGCCCCAACAACCGTAACTCTTATTTTTTTATTTTTCATAATTTAACTTAAATCTATATCTGAATACATTTTTTTTGACTTATACATATCATAAGATATTTCAAAGGCTTTTTCTAAGTTTTGAGTAAGAAAATCCGATTTAAATAGATTGTCTTTGTAAAAATTAATTTTATTTTTAATTTTTTTTAATAATTCAGGCGAACTAGCAATTTTTATCGCCTTTTGTTCGTAATCTTCAAACGAATTTGAAACAAGATCTTCCTCAAGGTCAAGGGATTTCAAAAGACTGTATCCAATTCTGCTTGAGAACGTATCTCCTTTTAAGGTTAATATAGGAACTTCTGCATATAAAAAATCTAAAGCTGTTGTATGTCCTCCATATGGGTAAGTATCTAAAAAAAGGTGCATATTTTTAATTCTTATAAGATGATCTTCTAATGATGGAAGTCTTTTAGCAAAAAAAATTCTATCCTTTTTTATTCCATTATATTCAGAAAATTTTACGAGGTTATTTATAGCTTCTGTATTTGGGTTATCTGACAACCAAATTATTGAATTTGGAATTTTATGAAGAATATTCAACCATACTTGAAAAATATTTTTATTAATTTTGCAAATATTATTTAAACAACTAAAAATGAATTTATTTTTTGGTAGATCTGTTTGTTTTATTGAAAAAGAATTTTCTATTATAAGGTTGCTATAGTCAATTGTTAATAGGGTTTTAGGTAAATATATTATTTTTTCAAAGTAATACTTTCTAGTTTCGTTTGGAATAATATTTTTATCAGCAATGATGTAATCAACTATCCCCGGACCCAACGTGCTTGGAGTTCCTAAATAGTGGATTTGAATAGGAGCAATTCTTTTATAAAAAAGACTCGGTTTTCCGCCTGCTGTTAAACCATTAAGATCAATTGCAATATCAATTGAACATTCTTCAATTTTATTTAGAATATTAGAATTTTCTTGACCATATAAATTTACAAAATTTTTGCTATTTTTTACATAATTTGACACAGGATTGTTTTGATTAACTAAGTTTGAAAAAGAAAAAAAAAAAATTTCAAATTTATTAAAGTCATGTTTTTTTAAAATACTTATAATATTTTGTCCTACTGGGTGACTATTAAAATCTGAAGAAAAATATCCTATATGAATTTTTTTTTTAAAAATTATTTTTTTAACATTCATATTTATATTACGTTGTTGGTTAGCTTGGGTATGGATACTCATATATTCCATCTGTTCCCTTGGAGATTCTAAAAAATAAGTTATAGGCATACCCTCCCCAGCGTATTCTTTTTGCATAATTCTTTTTTTAAACATCTCAATAAATATTGAAATGTTGTTCCAATCTGCAGAAAATAGTTTTGATAATATTAATCTTGTAAGCCGGTCACCAACAATATTAAATTTTTTATAGGTTAGTTCATACGCATTAACAGCTAAGTGATATATTTTTTTATTAAAAAAAATATCACCAATTAATAAATTGGCATCTATGGAGTCTTTAAGAAAAATAGATTTTTTGCAATTTACTAAAGCTAAATCTAAAAGTTCTGGTTGTTCAAAATCTACCGCCTTCTGAATGAGAGAAAAAGCAATATTATTGAGGTAAACGTAGTTATTAGGATCTAAAGAAATTGCTTCCTTGAAGTCTTTAATGGCATTGTCATGCTCGTCAAGTTCTCGATAGATGAGTCCTCTATTGTTATATGCGCTGCTATAATTTTTGTTTTTAATTATTATTTCATCAAATATTTGGATAGCTTGGTGAAATTTTTTGTTTTGCAAAAGTGAGATTCCATAATTATTTAAGATTTGTTCGTTTCTAAATTTATTTTCTAATATTTTATAAAAATATTTTTCGGCTAATTCAAATTCAGAATTTTCAAGACTTAGTATTCCAAGTTGGTTATTAGCTTCATAATTTTTTGGATCACTTTCTAAAATTTTTAGATAAATTTGTTTTGCTTCACTTATTTGATTATTTTCTTGTTTTTTTTTTGCGGAAGATATGAGTTGGTTTATATCCATTGGAATAGGATTTTAAAATATAGTAAATCTTAGTTTTTAATAACAAAAATTATTAATATTTTAATTTTTTTAAATTTTTAATGATCTATTTTTTCCCAGAATTTTTTCGCTTTATTAAAAAAATTTTTAATTTCGGAGTTTTCATTATTATTCTGGATTGACTTGAATTTTTCAAGTAACTGTTTTTGTTCTTTATTAAGGTTTTCAGGAATAAGCACTTCAGTTTCTATGTAAAGATCACCAAAGTTTGAGGTTTTAAGAATAGGCATTCCTTTGCCTTTAAGTCTAAATTGCCGTCCAGATTGAGTTCCTTCAGGAATCTTTACAATGGATTTTCCACCATCGATTGTTGGAACATAAACTTCAGTTCCTAGCGCTGCATCTATCATTGAGATAGGAAATTTAAAGTAAAGGTTATTTTCAGATCGTTGAAATATTTTATGTTTTTGAACTGATATAAAAACATAAAGATCACCATTTGAGCCACCTCTGAATCCAGCCTCACCCTTTCCAGAAAGTCTCATTTGAGTTCCATCTTCAATTCCTTTTGGAATTTGAATTGCAAGACTTTTTTTATCTTTAACAATTCCAGATCCTCTACAATCTCTGCAAGGATTTGAAATTACTTTACCTTCTCCACCGCAGTCAGGACAGGTTTGTTGAATAGAAAAAAATCCTTGTCTTGCCCTGATGGTGCCGTACCCTCCACAAGAAGAACAGTTGATTGGTTTTGAACCAGACTCTGCTCCACTTCCATTACATTTGCTACACTTATCAGAAGTTGATAAATTTATAGTTTGTTTTTTTCCAGAATATGCCTCTTCAAGAGTAATATCTAAATTAATTTTTAAATCTGAACCTCTATTAGATCTACTTCTTTTTGACCTACCTCGGGAGCTTCCCATAAAATCGCCAAAGAAATCATCAAAGATGTCTGAAAAAGCTCCTGAATCAAAACCTCCAAAATCAAAGCCACCACCTCCTTGCGATTGGTCGAAAGCAGAATGACCAAACTGATCGTATTGTGATTTTTTCTTTGGATCAGACAAAACTTGGTATGCTTCAGATGCCTCCTTGAACTTTGATTCAGCTTTTTTATCTCCCTGATTACGATCAGGGTGATATTTCATTGCAAGATTTCTGTATGCTTTTTTTATTTCATCAGGACTTGAGTTTTTAGTAACGCCAAGAGTGTCATAATAGTCTTTTTTTGACATAATGATTTACCTAGGCGTAACCAAAAATATATGATTAAGCGCTTTTTTTGTTATCGTCTTTTACTTCTTCAAACTCAGCATCAACAACATCTTTTTTATCATCATTGTTTTGAGTAGCATCTTTTTGCGGTCCTGCCTGTTGTTGTTCTTTGTAGATTGCCTCTCCAAGCTTCATAGAAGATGTCATTAACTTTTGAGTTTTATTTTTAATATCTTCAGTATTATCTGATTTGACCGCTTCCTTAAGATCAGAGATGTCCTGTTCAATTGACTTTTTATCAGCCTCTGAAATTTTAGCACCGTGTTCTTTTAAACTTTGTTCAGTTGAAGCTATTAATGAATCCGCGTGGTTTTTAGCATCCACTTCTTCTCTTTTCTTTTTATCAGCTTCTTTATTAGCCTCTGCTTCTTTGATCATTTTTTGTATTTCATCATCGGATAGCCCGCCTGAAGCTTGAATTTGAATTTTTTGTTCTTTTCCCGTTCCTTTATCTTTTGCAGAAACATTTACAATTCCGTTTGCATCGATATCAAAAGCCACTTCAATTTGAGGAACTCCTCTTGGAGCTGGTGCTATTCCAGATAATTCAAAGTTACCAAGTAACTTATTATCGTTTGCCATTTCTCTTTCTCCTTGGAACACTCTAATGGTTACTGCTGGTTGATTATTTTCAGCCGTTGAGAATATCTGACTTTTTTTAGTTGGAATGGTTGTGTTTTTATCTATTAATCTTGTAAATACTCCACCTAAAGTTTCAATACCAAGTGATAAAGGTGTTACATCTAAAAGAAGAACATCTTTAACATCGCCTTGTAGTACACCTGCTTGTACCGCTGCCCCAAGTGCAACAACTTCATCAGGATTAACGCTTTGATTTGGATCTTTTCCAAAGAAATTTTTAACAGTTTCAACTACCTTTGGCATTCTGGTCATACCACCAACCATCACCACTTCATTTATTTCACCAGCGGTATAGCCAGAGTCTTTGAGCGCAGTCTTACAAGGCTGAATTGTTTTCTCTATTAGTTTTGCAGTCAACGCCTCAAGCTTAGCTCTTGTAAGCTTCATGTTAATATGTTTTGGACCTGATTTATCTGCAGTTATGAATGGTAAATTCACTTCTGTTTGAGTTGAGGATGACAATTCAATTTTTGCTTTTTCAGCAGCCTCCCTTACTCTTTGAAGAGCAAGTTTGTCTTGTTTTAAATTAATTCCAGACTCTTTTTTAAATTCATCGATGATGTAATCAGATAAAACTAAATCAAAAT
>Ga0194118_10007744_pt1 | contig 10260 bp, 6 predicted proteins | sample TA2MahsurfametaG_2_FD_148662 | JGI IMG/M metagenome (GOLD analysis project Ga0194118, IMG submission 148662) | Freshwater microbial communities from Lake Tanganyika, Tanzania - TA2015013 Mahale N5 surface | ecosystem: Environmental > Aquatic > Freshwater > Lake | place: Tanzania: Lake Tanganyika... | reverse complement strand
GGGCGCGAAGGCGATAGGGATCGTCGCCATGCAGCAGCGCTGAGCCGATGGCGCGGCTGAGGCGCTCCTCCTCCGGGTGGGGCGCAGCGCCGAGCCAGCCCAGATCCCGGCGCAGGGCAGTGAAGGAGGCGCCGCGGATGCCGTAGAAGTCGGCCGGGTCCATGGCCAGGGCTTCGAGCCACTCGGCCTGGCCGCTGGTGGGGCCGATCGTGCCCTCGGCGGCCAGGGCGCGCAATTCCTCCAGCAGCTGGGGCCGGCGCGCGGGCAGGCACTGGCGCAAGTTGGAAAGCACCCGCTCACTCGCCACCCGATCGAGCACCAGCCGGCAACCGGGCGGCAGGAAGGGGAATCCCTGCGTCAGCTGCTCCTGCAGCTGGCTGCGACTGCAGCCGAGCAGGGCGCGGTAGCGCAGGTCGAAGCGGAAGCGGCGGTGATATCCAGCGCGCTGAAACAGAGGATGGCCGCAGCGCCACGGCAAGGACGCCCCCCTGGGGGGCGCATGGCCCGATCCTTGACGCGGTGTGAGGACCGGCCGAGGGATGCGGTGGGTGTGCGCCGGCCCAGTGGCCAACCCCTTCCGAAGTGGTGGCCTCAGAATTTGTTGGGATGCTTTTAGGTTGCAGCCATGTCAGACGAAGGTGGCTTCGCCATTGTTGCCATCAGTACGCGGCAAAAGCAGGACGGCATAATAACCGTCGTCGACGACTACTAGGCCCGTGGAGAAACAAGATCCATAAGGCGTGAATAGCTGTTAACCACATCGTATTTGACCGAATTCGATTCGACAGAGCGACTTATCTCGCTGAAAAACTGGCGGGCGCATTGGATCTTGGCCGCCTCGATTGCTCGCAGCTTCATCGAAGACATTGTGCCCTTGGTTTCTGCTACAAAATAGATGTGCTTAACACTCCCAGCCTTAAATGAGATTGCCCAGTCGGGGTTGTAGTCGCCGACCGGCGTTGGGATGAGGAATCCACGCGGCAGCTTTGCGTAGACTACAACTTCACTGCTTGCATCAAGATCCCTCACGAAATCCCTCTCGACATCTGAATCAGTTATCGCGTAGTCATAAATATGATTCATCAGCTTTGAGGTTGCGCGGGAAAAGTCTTGGCCGGCCTGGTTTGCAGTGAAAATATCAACATCGTACCTCTCGTCGACTCCGTCGTACACCAGATGCTCGATCATCATGGCCGCCTTCTGCTCGGAAATAATCCGTGAGGCCTCTGTGATGAAAGACTCAGGGTTCTTCGTGAACTGTTCGAAAACTCCAGGGGCAATCCGAGCGAGTATGGTAGCTGTTGTGTCTCGAGTCAGATGTGCGATCTCGGCCACTTTCCCCACCAGGTCGTATTTGACTAGGGAGTGGATAGAGTTTCCATATTCCGTCGTCGTACTTGTGACAGTGAAGGCATCTCCATCACGAAGCTGGCCGTCAGTCAATTGCTCAATCTGCACGCCAGCCTGAACGGTGTACTGCAAGGGGGTAACGCGCAGCTCGCTATCCAACGCGCCAACGCACTTACGGATGAGCTCTGCTGAGTCAAACTCAACCTTGTAGATCGCCTTGCGGTTGATGCGAGCCCAAAGCTCCTGGAACTCTTTCTTTTCGAAGTTCGAGTTCAGAGGATTAGTCTTAGGCTTGCGACCATCATCCACCTTAGGTAGTTGAGCATCACTGAAAACACTATCGATAAGCTGAAACACCAACTCTTCGTTAGGCTTTAGTTCTTCGGGCAAGTCGGCCAGGGTCCCCGATGCTTTGGCCACGTGGTAGGCATCCGCAATCTGATCCGCGGCGTCCGTGTAGTCATTCTTGACCAAATATCGGTAGATCAGTTTCGCCATAGCAGAGGTGACCTCAACAGGCCCGTGTTCGGTCGTGAATGTCTTGCCCGTGAAATACTCCTCATTGGCCTGCCGCGGTCGCGAGGAGAGAGACTCTGCGATTTCCCTCTGGAGACCGGCCACAAAGTCCTTGTAGCTTTCGCTCGCCACTACGGTCAACACGTTGATGTCATGTACGACAGCCGGATGGTCCATCCTGTCCCCGTGCTGGTTGACGCTCAATCGCAAGCCTCGTCCCACCTCTTGGCGACGCATCACGACGTTGTCGCTGTGCTTCAGCATGCAGAGAGTAAATACATTAGGATTATCCCACCCTTCACGCAACGCCGAGTGGGAGAAGATGAAACGAGTCGGCTCGTCAAAAGAAAGTAGCTGCTCTTTTTTCTTTAAGATCAGATCATAAGCATCAACGTCTTGAGAGACCGAGACCTTCTTCCCGGTTTCAGCATCAGTTTCTTGTTTGATCGCACCATCAATGTCCCGTCCGCTCTTCTTGTCGATCGAGAAATATCCACTGTGTGTCTCGGCAGGCTTGATGCCAGCTAGATAGTTCCAGTAGGCACCATTATCGATCGCAAGCTCCGAGAGGTACTCGGACTTTAGTAGCTCATACTCTTCTTCAAAGACCCGTGCATATTCGCCTTTAGAGTCTGATTGATTGTAGTCGCGATATTTCACAACCTGGTCGATGAAAAACAGCGAAAGGACCTTTACGCCCTGCGAGTGAAGCTGCTTTTCCTTGTCAAGATGCGCCTTGATCGTCTCACGAATCTGGATGCGACGTATATCGCGCTCGGAGACATCGCCACTCGCCTCACCAGCCCTAAGCACTACGCCATTGGTGAATTCGACCGTGTCATTGACGGCGTCGATTTGGCTGATCGTAAAACCACGGTACTGGTCCATCTCACCGGACCTCACGAATAGGTCATCGCGAAATTCAAGCCGGCGGAGCTGGCGCTTGATCTCGCCGGACTTGAGCCTTACCTCCAACTCGATTCGTGCTGTGGGAGCTTTGCTAGAAATGTCGATGCCCTCTAGGTAGAGATAGGCATTAGTGCCGGCCAGTCCACGCGTCTGGATGCCACGCACGGCAATCTTCTTCACAAGCTTCTGATTGTAAGCATCAAGCGCATCTAATCGATGGATGCGGTTGTGTTGAGTCCGATGAGTCGCCGAATAACGCAGAATGAAGAGTGGCTTAAACTTTGGAAGTGCTTCCATTGTCGCCGCGCCTTCCATTTTCTGCGGCTCGTCCAGGATGAGGATTGGACGGTTTACGGCGATTACATCGATAGGCCTGCGCGACTGGAAATCATCCAGCTCCTCGTAAATGCGGCGATTGTCTGCGCCCCTAGCGTTAAACGCCTGGATATTGATAACCATCACGTTGACACCAGAGCCAGAAGAAAAGCTTTCCAGCTCGTGCGGGAGCTTAGAGTTGTAGATGAAGAAACGGGCCTTCTTGCCGTAGCTCGCTGCAAAGTGGTCCGCAGTGATCTTCAGTGACTTGTAGACGCCTTCACGAATAGCGATCGACGGAACCATGACAATGAACTTGGACCACCCATATCGCTTATTCATCTCGAAGATTGTTTTAATGTAGCAGTATGTTTTTCCTGTGCCAGTCTCCATTTCAACATCGAGGTGCACGCGCGCTGCAGCCAGTGCCTCCCTCTTGTAAGCCGACTTAACAGGGACACGAGCACCCTTGCTATCGAAGGTGGTAAACTCCGACAAAGATTGTGATAACGAGAAATTTTGACGACGCTGGACCTTATGGATGTTTTCCAGGAGCTGTTCGTCCGTGAGTGCAAGGTCAGCGTTCTTGAAGCCTTCCTCGAAGAAGCTGCTCTGTACCCTACGCCCGGGATCGATACGGTAGGCCAAGCCGGATATCATTGGCTGGCCGGCAAAGCAATCGACTACGTCGTTAACGGCGTTGGTCTGATAAGTCTGGACCTTGAACCTGAGCCTCATAGCCGTCCTCAGATTGATTTGACTTCGGTGGTTGGTGAGAGTTGGCGGAAGATCTGTTCAACGTTGATCTTCACCGAATCTGAGACAAAGCTATTGTCCCGAAAGATAACGCGTAGGGGCAGGTGGCCCGCCATCTCCTTTACTAGATCCTCGGTGATTCCGCATTCAAAGCAGGCTATAAGGGCGTTGTCATCGACGAAGAACACCGACTTGCCGTGAACCATCTCTCGGCGGATTGGCAGTGACAGGTCCACGCCCCAATCGACAAGCACTTGGAACAACAGGTCCTCAGCAGTACGGCCCTCTTTGACGTTGTCGACCATGTCTAGTAGTTCGGTCTGATTCAGTTCGTATGGGCGGTAAAAAACTTCCTTCATGTTGGAAGTATCCAATTGAAGCGTTCGAAAGCCAATATCACGGTTCCAGTCGGGGTGGCAATCGCCTTCTAGTATTTTCTTACCAGCACGCCGCAAGCGTTCTTTGCAAATGCTAGAGACATATATGAGGCCATCCTTAAATGCCTCCGAATCCCTACTTGCGCTCTCTCGCATTTGAACAAGAATGAATCTGCGCCTCCCACCATCCTCAGAGTTTAGATCAAGAGTCGCATGGCCAGTTGTGCCACTACCTGCAAAAAAGTCGAGAATTATGTCGTCACCATCTGGGGAGGTTACCGTGTTGATTAAGCGCTTTATCAACTTGAGAGGCTTCTTGCCATTTGGAAAAGGCACACCACCCTCAAGGGCAACTCCACCAGCTGTCTTGATATCAGACCAGAAGTCGCCTGGGTTATGAGTAAGATATTTGTCTGCGAATAGAACTCTAATACGCGGATCACGGCTTGCCAAATCAAAGTTAGTCTTGAAGATGCTGAGCCTTCCTCTGGAGGACAATACTGCGGAAAGCTCTTGATCGGATTGTCTAGCCTCAATGGCTCGATCTTTAAGGCTGCCAGCCCCCACAGCTTGAATAATCCTCCATGCATTAGACCACTTGAAGTCGTCTTTGCCTTTCTCGTCCAATATTCCTTGCTCGCGAAAGTACCTTGCCAGAGACGATACGCGTGCCGCCTTGAGAGTGCTATTTAAGGTGCATACATCTTCTTCAGATGCCACTTCTTTGTCTGTAAGATGCTTTAACTCTTCAATCTGGTTCTTGCTTAGGCCAAGTATGATCTCCTTGTATTCGTCATTCCAAGCGCCATTGTCGACCTGCACAGGATTAATCTTGATCTGTGCCCCCTTTTTGTAAAAAAGAATATATTCTTTAGTTTTCGGGAAGCGACTTCCGGCGTGTGACATTTTTACGCCAGTAGCCTCTGATAGTTTAACGGCAACACAGTTGACAAAGTTGTCCTCGCCAAAGATCTCATCGCAAATCTTTCTAAGGTTGTGAATCTCGTTGTCGTCTATTGAGATGAATATTGCGCCATCATCCGTGAGCAAGTTTCTGGCTAGCTTAAGTCTAGAATAGATCATGGAAAGCCAGTCAGAGTGGAACCTGCCGTTAGACTCTCCGTTGGCGATTAGGCGGCTGCCATCCTGCGATATCTGATTTGATCGTTTTAAGTAGTCTTGGGCGGTTTCCGTAAAGTCATCGCGGTATATAAAGTCTGATCCGGTATTGTAAGGTGGGTCGATATAGATTGCTTTGATTGCCCCAAGATATCCTTCCTGAAGGATCTTCAGGGCCGCAAGGTTGTCTCCTTCAATAAAGATATTCCTGGTCGTTTCGAAAGCTACGCTCTCCTCTTGCACTGGCCTAAGTGTCTCTGCAATTGGAGCACTTGCAGCCAACAGGGCATCTCGCTTCCCGGGCCAGTCGAGGCGAAAACGTTCTTGAGGCCCTTCCACGATGTGGTCACTCAACTCCTGACGCAGCTGATCGAAATCCACCGCCAGGCGCATCGCTCCAGCCACCTCGTCCCGCACTTCGGTCACGCAAGCAGGGAACAGCTCACGGATCCGTGCGATGATGTCCTGGGATAAATCTGGGCTGTGCATCCTCAGCTTGTCCATGCTGGTCCTCTCAGTACTTCATTATCGCTGCGGTCGGTTGCTCCGCGGTCAAGTGTTGAAGTTCTTGTCTTGCCAAGCGTAGTTCCGCATTGATCGCAACTCGCTTGTTGAACTGCTTTTCGCGCGCTAGGCGCGACCTGATCCCCTCGACGTGATGGGCCTGCTTCTTGATCGCCATGGCCTGTGCGATGCGATCTTCCAGCGATACTTTTTTTTCAGGATTGGTGCAGCTGTCGAACGGTTTAAACGTTCCACCCACACTGGCGACTAACTGCGCCATCTCACCTGCCACCAAAGGCTCAAGTAGGCGCTCATACAACATGTGCATATCAAGTGCTATCGGAATGGCCGCGAGCTGCTCCCCCTCCTGCACCCAGTCACCGTGGAAGTATTCGCCAACGACCCAGCGGCTGCTGTCAGCTTCACTTGGCCGTTTGTAAGCGGCGGCCAACCTGATGCGGCGCCCATTGACCACCTCAAAGATGAGCGGAAAAGAGATTGCTTTGTCGATGGCGCCTAGCACTCCCTGATCCAGTTTTTCAGTGCGTGCGGTGATACGAAAGATCTGGATCTCTGTCACGTGTTTCGATGCCGCAAGGTTTACTGTTTCGGGTGCGAGTTTGTACGACCAGACGATCTGATCCACCTCACGCACGAATATCGCTTTCAGTGCAGTGTTCGCTCCAGCGTGTTCGTAGATCTTGTTCTTGGGGATCACGCGACCAAAAGCAGCGGCGCGTGGCCACTCGTAGAGGGTCATACGTGACCTCCTTGTACGACCAGAAACGCAATCAACTCGAAGTCTTCCAGCCCTTGAATGATGTTGGTTAATGCTGTAGTGCTTCCGCCGCTAAATAGGCTGTCGATATCTTTTTCTTCCTTGACCTCGACCATGGAGCGGATAGCGCTTGAGAGAAGGTCTGAATAATGATCCATCTTGCGCCCGTCATGCGTGAATTCATTGAAAATGCGGCAGACGTCGCGGATGGGCTCGATGCGCCCTTTGCAGCTGGATCGGATCAAGTCGAGCAGGCGCTTGACCTCTGTATGGTCAGCGACGATCTGACCGTCTTCAGCGATGTAGACAAGGTAGAACGGGTGCAGCCGGTTCTGCTGGTTGATATTGACGCTGTCGTGAATGTTCTTCAGCGCAAAGATGACGCCTGGCTGGAGGCCCATTTCCGGCAGTGCCGGCACGACAGCGTGCATGCCGAAAGGCACGGTATCGAGATCGCCATGCTCCTTGATGTAATTGAGCAGGTCCATTCGGAAATCGTTCAGCCCGAGATCCGTAATGGAGATGCCGGCCTTTACGTCTTCCAGCTCGATAACCTCGTCCTGGAGCCGCTTGAGTTGTTCCTTGCGGTAGCTAATCTCGCTTGACTTGGCAGTAAGCACGTTATCGTCGCCTGTGGCGGTGATATCCGTGATGACCATTCGATTCTCGACACGTTCTTTGAGGTTGATGTACTCATCGAGCGTGATGTCTGGCCAGTAGTTAACAAGCTGGATCTGGCTATTGGGTGAGCCAATCCTGTCAATCCGACCAAACCGCTGGATAATCCTGACTGGGTTCCAGTGGATGTCATAGTTGATTAAAAAGTCACAGTCCTGTAGGTTTTGGCCTTCGGAAATGCAATCAGTCCCGATCAGGATGTCGAGCTCCGCTGTCTCGTCCGGAAACACAATGGCCTTTTCTTTCGATCTTGGTGAGAACAGCGTCAGGACACCCTGGAAGTCATACGTTGTCTTAAGCGTGGTCTTGGGCGATTCGGAGCCCGTAACCCTCCCGACGTGGAGTCCTAGCTGCTTTGCAAAGGGCGCCAGATTAGCGAAGAGGTAATTTGCAGTGTCAGCAAAAGCCGTGAAGATCAGCAGCTTTCGGTTCCCCGGGTTCAATGGAGCATCAATCTTCTGTTTGATCAGCCCGAGCAGATGTTGCAGTTTGGAGTCGTCGCCCGGTTCCACCTTCTCCATTGAGGCGATGAGGTCCTCGATCAGGATCCGATCAGCAGCCAGGTCATGCTTCCATGACGGCAGATCCATATCTGCAAGACTGATCTTGATTTTCTTGCCTACCGTGAATTCATCAAGGCCAGCCAGATCTTCGTCTTCCGGATCAAATTGACTCGATTGCGCAAGGAAGTCACTTACCTCGACATGACGGCCTGTCTTTTCGAAAGTCTCAATGGCTTCCAAGCTTCGTAAGATATTGGTGGAAAGCGCCCTGAGCGTGAGCCGAAAGGCTTCTACTGAGCTCTCCAGGCGCTTGAGGAGATTAGTTGTCATGAGAGCTTGTAGGCTACGCTCTCGATCCGCTTGCTTTAGTTTCCCTCTTCCCCCTTCAACTTGTGTGTCATATATCTCCTCGTATTTGCGGAGCCGACTTGGCAGCACGTAACTGATTGGCGCGTAGACGGCCAACTTGAGAACGGAGAGTTGCTTGAAAATATCATTCAGGCCCATCACGTCAGTGCGGTCTGTGATCGGGCAGTGAAACGAGAGTGGCTTCAGCCGCTGTGGAAACTTTCCGATATCCTTAGTATCGTAAAATGTCTCAATGTGCTTCCTTGAGCGTGCTATCGTGACGGCATCAAGAAGTTCAAAGAAATCGAAGCTGAGAGCATTCAGAATTGAAGCGGCCGTCCTCTCTTCAGGAGACTGAGATGACCATTCGTTGAATGCTCGTTGGGCTTGACGAAAGATCTCTTCTATGCTGACCTCTGTTTTGAGATGCCTGCTAAGTTCATCAGACTCTCCCTCGTAGGCAAGCGCAAGTTGGTTGCGGAGATCCGTGAATCGATTGTTCACTGGAGTCGCCGATAGCATCAAGACTTTTGTTTTGACGCCTGCCCGAACCACCTGGTTCATAAGCTTCTGATAACGTGTCTCTCGATCTTTATAGATTTCGTTATTGCGAAAGTTGTGCGACTCGTCAATTACGACTAAATCATAGTTGCCCCAATTCACTCTGTTCAGCGGGATTCCGTACGACTCCCCGGAGCTACGAGAGAGATCCGTGTGGTTCAATACATCATAGTTAAAGCGATCCTTCGCAAATATGTTTGTTGTCAGATTCGTGTTGTAGTTGCGCCAGTTATCCGCAAGCTTTTTGGGGCACAGCACCAAAACTGATCTATTCCGTAACTCGTAGTATTTAATGACAGCGAGTGCCGTAAAGGTTTTGCCAAGGCCTACGCTATCTGCAAGAATGCATCCATTAAAAGTCTCTAGTTTGTTGATTATTCCCGTAGCAGCGTCTCTTTGAAAGTTAAAAAGCTTCTGCCAGATCTTGGTTTCTTGATATCCAGTTCTGTCATTTGGGAGGCTGTCGGCGTCCACCGTCTCCAGGAAGTCCCTGAAAATATTATGCAGAATCAGGAAGTAGATCTTCTCGGGAGAATTCTCCTGATATACTGATTCTATGTGATCACAGATGGATTCAGTTACGTCCTTCACTTTTTCGGGGTCTTCCCATATCTGCTCAAAGAGCTGAAGGTAGACCTGTGTGTGACTAGGCTCGCTGAACCTGGTAACAAAGTTCGAGACCGCATCACCTCTTTGGTAGCCCAAGTCAACCATCGTGAATCCGCTGACGGGCATATATGCAGCATCCGTCCCCGGCTGTGAGACGTGGATAAATTGCTGCATTGGGGCGGGCGATGCGTTCGATCTGAACTTGGCCTTTCTGCGTATCCACTCGGCGCATTCACGTGCCACAGCTCTTTGCGTCAGCTTGTTGCGAAGCTGTATCTCAAATTCGGTTCCGTATAGCCCCCTTTCTCTGTTGCTCTTGGGTATGTGAAACTCTCTGTGCTCTCTTTTAAGTCTATCTGTCGCCTGAGCCGGAATAAATGTTGGCGCTGTAAAAATAAATCTCAGCTCGTTGATTGCGCTTAGCTCATGCCTGAGGGCTTCGAAGGCATAGATCGAAAAATATGATGCGGCAATTCTTAATCGACTTCCTTTTGCGAGTGCTTTTTTCAGATCTTCGCCTAGCAAGGTCGAGGAATTATCGATTATCTCCATTTGGAATCTCTACTGGTGGCTTTGGTTAAACAAATCCAGTCACCAAACTTGTAAATATCTTCGATATTGGGGACTGCTCGGCCGTCGTCAAGGCTGACAGCTGCACGGCGGATCTCTCCTTGATGGGGAGCGGCGTCGCCGCAAGCCCAACTGGTGGCTGGGGTGGTTGTCATGGAGCTGCTCTCCGCCCTCCTCTCGCCCCCATTGTGCCGCCAGGGCAGCGCAGGCGCAGCCAGGCTTCTCAAGGGTCTGCCTGTCAAGGCCAAAACTATGCAGTCTGTGCATTGTTTTGGCCTACGAGCCATGCAACCGCACCGCCTCCTCATACTCCGCCCCGATCCCCAGCCCTGAGTCCTCATCAGGCATCAGGCGCTACCGCTCCGCG